>Ga0136611_10003417_pt1 | contig 11097 bp, 8 predicted proteins | sample AntDrymUQ2232306_2_FD_106645 | JGI IMG/M metagenome (GOLD analysis project Ga0136611, IMG submission 106645) | Polar desert sand microbial communities from Dry Valleys, Antarctica - metaG UQ223 (23.06) | ecosystem: Environmental > Terrestrial > Soil > Desert | place: Antarctica: Dry Valley... | reverse complement strand
GTGCTGCCCCCGACGGACACGCGGTCCGCGCCCGTCGACGCCGTCGGCGAGGGCAGCTCCATAGCCCAGTCGAGCTCGTCACTGGCGGGGAGCAGCGTCCTGCCCGGGCAGCGCACCCCGGACGGGATCTTGCTGCAGGCCGGACCCGGCCGGCCCGCCGGCGACTCGCGCGTCGTGCGGATGACGGTTGAGGGTCGCGAGCGGGGCTACCTGCTGGTGCCGCCACTCGGCCTCGCCACGGCTGCGCCGGCCGGCCTTCTCGTCGTGCTCCATCAGGACATCGGAAGCGCCCGCGCGGTTGCCGAGGGGCTGGGCCTGGATGCCCTACGGCGCAAGGGGATCGCTCTCGCGTATCCCGCGGGCGTCGGTGGCTCTTGGAACGCCGGGACCTGCTGCGGCGTCGCCAAGAAGCAAGGGGTGGACGACGTCGCGTTCGTCAACGCCGTCCTGGACGACGCCAGCCGCCGCGTGCGCGTCGACCCTCGCCGGCGAGGCCTGCTCGGCTACTCCGGCGGCGGCATGCTGGCCTACCGGGTGCTGTGCTCCCCGCACCGGCCGCTGGCCGCTGTCGTCGAGGTCAGCGGGAGCCTTGAGGCGCCCTGTGCTCCCGGACTACGACTCCCGGACCTGCTGTCCATCCACGGCGAGCTCGACGGGACCGTCGGACTGACCAAGCCCATCCGGGTCCGGCACCTGGGGATGTCCCCGCGCACCGTGCAGTCGACGCTGACCACGGTGACCGAGCTGGCCGGCTGCTCCGACCGGCGTACGACGGACCGCACCGACGCGCGGGTGGTGCGCTGGTCGCGCTGCGCCTCCGGCTCCAGCGTGGACGCGCAGATCGTCCGCGATGCCGGTCACGGTTGGGCCGACATCGGCGCTGCCCGCCGGGCCCTTCCGTTCCTCGTCGAGCGGCTGGCCAGCAAGGCCTAAAGGGGCTAGCGCGGCCGCGGGATCCAGCCTTCGCGAACGCCTTCGGCGGCGTACACCTGCTCCGAGTGCGGGCCTTTGGGGTCGGTGAGGTCGAGCAGCAGGGTCAGCGGAACCCCTGCCTCGAGCAGCGCGGTCGTGCGACGCGTGAGCAAGGGGAGGTCGACGTTGCGGCGCGAGGGGGCGATCTGCATGGTGTGCTCCTTGCGGTTGGCGACACCAGGTGTATCGGCTCACCGCAGCGCCCGGATCAGGGCCGAACGGGTGATGTGGCCCGAATTGACCAGCCCTACTTGAGCAGCTGGCGGGCCATCACCATGCGCTGGATCTGGTTGGTCCCCTCGTAGATCTGGGTGATCTTGGCGTCGCGCATCATCCGCTCGACCGGGAAGTCCTTGGTGTAGCCGTAGCCGCCGAACAACTGCACCGCGTCGGTGGTGACCTCCATCGCGGTGTCGGACGCGAACGTCTTGGAGGCGCTCGACAAGAACGTCAGGTCCGCGTCACCCCGCTCGGCGCTGGCGTTGGCGACGTAGACCAAGTAGCGCGCCGCGGCCACCTTCATCGCCATATCGGCGAGCATGAACTGCACGCCCTGGAACTCGCCGATGGTCTTGCCGAACTGCTTGCGCTCTTTGACGTAGGCGATGGCCGCGTCCAGCGCACCCTGGGCGATGCCGACCGCCTGGGCCCCGATCATCGACCGGGTGTGGTCGAGCGTCTTCAACGCGGTCGTGAAGCCGGTGCCCTCCTCGCCGATGATCCGGTCGGCCGGGATGCGGCAGTCCTCGAAGTAGATCTCGCAAGTCGGGCTGCCCTTGATCCCCAGCTTGCGCTCCTTGCTGCCGACCGAGAAGCCGGGGTCGTCGGCGTGCACCACGAAAGCCGACACCCCCTTGGAGCCCTTGCTCGGGTCAGTGCTGGCCATCACCGTGTAGTGGGTGTTGACGCCCGCGCCGGTGATCCAGCACTTCGTGCCGTTGAGCACGTAGGCGTCGCCGTCGCGGACCGCGCGGGTCCGCATCGCAGCCGCGTCGCTGCCGGCCTCTCGCTCGCTCAACGCGTACGAGAACGTCGCCTCACCGCTCGCGACCTGCGGGAGGTAGGTCGTCTTCAGCTCCTCCGAGCCGGACAGGATCAGGCCCATCGTGCCGAGCTTGTTGCCGGCCACGATGAGGCTGCTCGACGCGCAGACGCGGGCCACCTCCTCGACCACGATCGAGTGCGCGATCCGGTCCGCCCCGGCGCCGCCGTACTCCTCGGCGACGTGGATGGCGAGCAGGTCAGCCTGCTTGAGCGCCTGGTGGACGTCCCAGGGGTACTCCGCCTGCTCATCGATCTCGGCCGCCCGCGGCGCGATCTTGTCCTCGGCGAGCTCGCGCACGCTCTTGCGGAGCAGCTCGTGCTCCTCGGTCAGTCCGAACAGCGCGTACGACGGATCCATGACCGGATCGTATTCGGCCGCACCGAATCGGACATCCCGGCCGGTACTGGGCAGATGTTGGCCACGCGGCAGGACACCGGGGCGCCACGTCGAATCTCCGCCGCACTCGCCACCTTTGAGGAGCCAACAATGCGCACCCGCCACGCTGTCCTTGCCGGTCTGTCCGCCGTCACCCTGGCCGCCCCGCTGGCCCTCGCCGCACCCGCGCCGCAGGTGACAGACCCGGCCGGCGACGCGACCTTCACGGCCAACGCTCAGTCCGGCGCTCCGGGGATCCCGGGCGCCAACCAGGCCTATGCCGATGTCCTGTCGATCAGCTGGGCCCCCACGACGAAGACGATCAAGAAGAAGACCACCTTCACGGGCTTCACCGTGACCACCGTGCTGTCCGCGCCGCCCACTCCGCCGTCCCCCACCTCCCTGGTCTTCCGCGTACTGGGTCAGGTCAACGGTGACGCCGCCAAGACCGTCGGCGTCGTGCTGTACACCGCCACCCCGAGTGACCCGGCGCAGCCGCAGTCGGCGCTGCGCGACACGCTCTCCGGCGTGACCCGGCTCACCAAGATCGACATGCCGAAGATCGATGGGTCGACCATCACCTGGACCGTTTCCGCCTCGGCCTTCCCGAAGGAGCTCACGCTCCCGTCGACCCTGTCCAACCTCTCCTTCGAGGTGCGCGAGATCCAGGACTTCCGTGGTCAGAAGGTTCCCGCTGGGGTCCCGACCTTCGGCGGCGCAGGTGGTCTCGCCGCCGGAATCGTTGACGACGGCAAGACCATGAGCACGTTCCCGCTCGGCTAGACCGGAGCGCTCTATCCTCTGACCGCATGAGCGCCCGGCCTCGTCTGACCGTCATCGGCACCGGCTACCTCGGCGCCACCCACGCCGTCTGCATGGCTGAGCTCGGGTTCGAGGTGCTCGGGCTCGACGTCGAGCAGAGCAAGGTCGACCGGCTCGCCAAGGGCGAGGTGCCTTTCTTCGAGCCGGGGTTGCCTGAGCTGCTGCGCAAGAACCTCGACACCGGACGGCTGCGTTTCACCACGTCGTACGAGGAGGTCGGTGCCTTCGGTGATGTGCATTTCCTGTGCGTCGGCACGCCGCAGAAGAAGGGCGAGATGGCGGCCGACATGGCCTATGTCGACGCGGCCTTCACCTCGCTCATCCCGCACCTGCGCGAAGGCGCGCTGATCGCCGGCAAGTCGACGGTGCCGGCCGGTACGGCCGAGCGGCTCGCGGCGCAGCTCGAGCGCGACTCCACCGTGTCGGCGGAGCTCGCCTGGAACCCGGAGTTCCTGCGGGAGGGGTTTGCCGTCGAGGACACCCTGACACCGGATCGGCTCGTCTTCGGTGTGCAGTCGGCTCGAGCGGAGCAGCTGCTGCGCGACGCCTTCGCGCCCGTGATCGACATCCCGACGCCGGTCGTGGTGACCGACTTCGCGACTGCACAGCTGGTCAAGGTCGCCGCGAACGCGTTCCTCGCGACCAAGATCTCGTTCATCAACGCGATGGCGGAGGTCTGCGAGGCCACCGGCGGCGACGTGACGCTGCTGAGCAAGGCGCTGTCGCACGACACCCGCATAGGCGGGCGCTTCCTCCATGCAGGGCTGGGATTCGGCGGCGGGTGCCTGCCCAAGGACATCCGCGCGTTCATGGCTCGCGCCGGTGAACTCGGGGTGGATCAGGCGCTGTCCTTCCTGAAGGAGGTCGACGCGATCAACCTGCGTCGCCGGGCCCGCATGGTCGACCTGGCCCGAGAGGTCGCCGGCGGCTCCTTCGGTGGCATGAAGGTCGCTGTGCTCGGAGCTGCCTTCAAGCCCAACAGCGACGACATCCGTGACTCCCCGGCCCTGGACGTCGCGGCCACCATCCAGAAGCAGGGCGCGGCGGTCTGCGTCTACGACCCGCAGGCGATGGACAACGCCCGCAACCTGCATCCCGAGCTGGGCTACCGCGAGAGCGCCATCGAGGCAGCCCGGGGCGCCGACCTGGTGCTGCACCTGACCGAGTGGGCCGAGTTCCGGCAGATGGACCCGAACATCCTTGGCGAAGTCGTGGCCGGCAAGCACATCGTCGACGGCCGTAACGCACTCGACCCGGTTGCGTGGCGCGCCGCCGGCTGGACCTATCGCGCGCTCGGCCGCCCCTGAGTAGTCCTGCTCAGGCCGCGTGGGGGCTCCAGGCCCGATGCTCGGCGCATGAGCTTCCCGCCCTGCCCTGAGTGCCAGACCCTGCTGACCGGCGATCCCTCCTGCCGCTCTTGCGGGCTCACGCTGATCGGCCCCGATGCCGAGCGACTGTGGCAGGTCGACGTCGAGCTGGGGCAGGTCGACGCGCGGCGCGGTGTGCTGCTCGCCGAGCGCGGCCAACTGCTCGCACTGCTGCGCGGCGTACCTCTGACTGCCACCTCAGGGCCGGCCGCCATGACTGCAGCGCTCTCGGACGTGTCCGCAGTGCCGGCGCAGGAGTGGACGCCGCAGCGGGTGCAGAACACCCTGCTGGGACTCGGCGGCCTGCTGCTGACCGTGGCCGGGATCGTGTTCGCCGCCGTCACCTACGACCAGCTCGGGGCCGGCGGGCGCGCTGCCGTGCTCGTGGCCCTCACTCTGGTCGCGGGCCTGGTCGTGCCGCGGCTCCTCGCGCGCGGCCTCGCCGCGACCGCCGAGACCGTGGCGGCCGTCGCGCTGGTGCTCGCGGCGCTGGACGCCTACGGCCTGCGCACGCTGGGGCTGGCCGAAGACAGCCGCGGCCTGGTCTACGCGGCCGGGTCGTGCCTCGGCCTGGCCCTGCTGTGCGCGGCGTACGCCACGGTCGTCCCGGTGCGCCTGCCCCGCGCGGCCGGAGTCGTCCTCGCACACCTGCCGGCCCCCTTGCTGCTGGCGGCGGAGCAAGCCGACCTCGGCACCGCCGGGCTCGTCCTGGCCCTGCTCGCCTGTGTCGACCTGGCCGCCTGGCTCGTGCTGACCCGCGCACCGGACGGACAGCTCCGCAGCGATCTGCTCGCCGCGCTGCTGCCGTGCGCATCGCTGACCACCGCGATGGCGTTTGGGCTCGCGACGGCCGGCGCCTTCCTGACCGACGGCCGTACGGCGGGGGCGCTGGGCCTGCTCGTCCTTGCGGCGTTGGCCTGTGCGGCCGGCCTGCGCTGCACCAACGCCTACCGCCTCGTCGTCCACGCCGTGCCCGCCCCACTCGCCGCACTGGCGACGCTGGCCCTGTCGGGAGACAGCACGACCTCCGTCCAGCAGCCGCTGGTCCTCGCTGCCGTAGCGCTCATCGCCATGCAGCTCGCGGCCTTGCTGCCCTTTGCCTGGCGGCCCGGTCCGCTGACGGGCGCTCTGGCCACGGCGGCCTTCGGCGTCATCACCCAGGCCGAGGCCATCGCGCAGGCCATCGTGCTGCCGTCGGCGTGGCTGGCCGACCCCTGGACGCGGACCGCCGGCAGCTCGGCCCGGGTGGCGCTGTCACCCGGCAAGTCCTGGGACGGCACGCTGGTCACGCTGGTCGTGCTGCTGTCCGCGGCAGTGGTCACCGCCGGCGCGGGCCTCGCCCTGCACCGGATGCGGCGGTCACTGCCGCTGGTGGCCGCGCTAGGTGTCCTGTCGGCTCTCGTTCTCCCGCTCGGGCTTGCCACGTCGTACGCGCTCGCACTGGTGCTGCTCGTCGCGACGACGGTCGCCCTGCTGACCGGTGCAGCCGTGCTGGCACGGACTGAGCTGTCGTGGGCGCTGCTCGGCGCCGGGTCCACGACCGCGCTGCTCACCGCGGTCTGGTCGGTCGCCGACCGTTCGGCCACCCTCATCGTCCTGCCAGTCCTCGCGCTGGCTTTCGCTGGAGTCGCTCTGCGCCATCCCGTAGCGGTGAGCGCCGCGGGAGCCATGGGCGGGGCCGCGCTCGCCTCGGTCGGCGCTGATCGTGGCCTGGGCGTCGACCAGGTCGGCGGCCTCCTGCTGCTCGCGCCCGCGACGCTGGTGGGCCTGACGTTCGCCGTCGACCGGCCGCGACGGCTGGCGGCAGAGGCCGCCGCCGCTGTCCTCGGCGTCAGCGCGGTGGCGTTGGCCGTCACAGACACCGGCTGGCTCTCCTGGGCGCTGGCCGCGCTCGGGCTGCTCGGACTTGCCGACGCCCTGCACCCCGACCGGCGCCCCGTCGCCGTGGTCGGCGCCCTCCTGCTGGCCGCCAGCTCCTGGGTCCGCCTGGCCGATGCCGGGGTCGAGTCACCGGAGCCGTACGTGATCCCGCTCGGCCTGGTGGCCCTGGGGTTCGGCTACCTGCGGGCCCGGCGTGAGCCGACCGTCCGCTCGTTCGCGGCGTACGGACCGGGCCTGTCTGCCTTGCTGCTCCCCAGCCTGATCGCCTCGCTGGACGACGAGACCCTCACCCGGCCGCTGCTGCTCGGCGCCCTTGCGCTCGGCGTCCTGCTGGTCGGCGCGAAGGAGCGGCTGCAAGCCCCACTCGTGTTCGGTGCAGCGGTCCTGGTCACCGACGCCCTCCACCTGCTCGCGCCGTACGCCGCGGCCTTGCCGCGCTGGACGACGCTGGGAGCAGCCGGCCTGCTGCTGGTGGGCGTCGGAGCGACGTATGAGCAGCGGCGGCAGGATCTGGTCCGCGCACGGGACCGGTTCGAGCAGCTGACCTAGCATCCGGCGATGCCCTATCTGCTCCCTGATGACGACGTCGTCGCGATCATCGACAGCCCGCCGACCCCGGCCATCTCGGTCAGCCCGGACGGTCAGACGGTGCTGCTGGTCAGCTACGAGGCGCACCCGCCGGTCAGCCTGCTGGCCCGGCCCATTCGCAAGCTCGGTGGGGTGCGCGTCGATCCGGCTCTGCGGGGGCGACAGCGCACGCTGCGGCTCATCGGCCTCACCCTCGTCGACGTCGCTGACGGGACCCATCGCGCCATACCGCTGCCTGCAGAGGCATCGGTGAGCGTCCCAGTCTGGTCACCGGACAGTGCGCGCTTCGCCTTCACGGTGGACAGACAGGACGGCATCCGCGTCTGGGTCGGGCAGGTGGAGAGCGCGACGGCGGCCGAGGTCTCCGAACTACCGGTCAGCGACGTCCTCACCGGCGGACAGCTCGGGGGCGGCGGTCCGGTGCAGTGGAGTCGCGACAGTCGCAGCCTGCTGGCGCTCTGCGTGCCGCCCGACCCGGCCCCCCTGCCGGCGGAGCGGATCGAGCCCTATGTAGACGAGACCGCCGGCAAGTCGACCCAGATGGCCACCTTCCAGGACCTGCTCGCCTCCGACGCGGACGCCGACCTGTTCGAGGCGCTGGCGACGACACAGCTGGTCCGCATCAGCCTGGACGGTGCCGCGACTGCACTCGGCGTCGCTGCGCCGATGACGTCGGTCAGCGAGTCGCCGGACGGCGAGCACCTGCTGGTCGAGCGCCTGCAAAGGCCGTTCTCGTTCCGCGTCCCGTTCCCCTACTTCGCCCGGGCCGCCGAGGTCTGGTCGGCCACTGGCGAGGTGGAGGTCGTCGTCGCCGAGTTGCCGGTCAGCGACGAGGTACCCCGCCAGGGAGTTCCGACCGGACCGCGCCAGATCCAGTGGCAGGAGAGCGCACCCGCGAGCCTGCTGTGGACCGAGGCGCTCGATGGCGGTGACCCGACCACCGAGGTCGAGCACCGCGATCGCATCGTCCTGCAGGCCGCACCCTTCTCCGTGCCGGCGCAGGAGGTACTGCGCTTGGCGCACCGCTGCCTGGGTTGGTACGACCTGGACCTGCCCGACCGGCTGCTGGTCGTCGAGCACGACCGCGACCGGCGCTGGCGCACGACCTGGGACGTCGACCTGGCCGGGGCGGGCAACAACCGCAAGGTGTTCGACCTGTCAGCCAACGACGCCTATGCCGACCCGGGGGCCCCGCTGAGCCAGCTGCACCCCGATGGCCGGCGGACCGTCGTACAGGTCGGAGCAGGGCTGTACCTGCGTGGGCAGGGTTCGTCCCCGGACGGGGACCGGCCTTTCCTCGATCGCCTGGACCTGTCGACGGGTACGACGGAGCGGATCCACACCAGCCCCGACGACGCCCTCGAGCCGGTTGTCGCAGTGCTCGACACCGGGCTCTTGCTCCGTCGGGAGTCCCGCACCGAGCCGGCCAACCTGATGGTCGCGCCGACCGATGGCGGGCCTCGCCGGGCGCTGACCGACTCCGCCGACCCGCACCCACAGCTGACCTCGTCGAGCAAGCAGCTGCGCACCCACCACCGTCCGGACGGGGTGGCACTGTCAGGCGTACTGCACCTGCCGCCGGGCTACGACGCGGACCGTGACGGCCGGCTGCCGCTGTTCATCTGGGCCTACCCGCTCGACTACGGCGACGCGAGCACGGCTGGCCAGGTGCGCGGGAGCGACCAGGGCTTCACCCGTCTGCGGGCACTCGACCCGGTCTGGTTCGTGCTCCGCGGCTTCGCCGTACTCGCCGACGCAACGATGCCGGTGGTCGGTGACCCGGAGACCATGAACGACACCTACCTGGAGCAGGTGTCAGCGGCTGCGAAGGCCCACATCGACGCCCTCGACACAGAGGGCATCATCGATCGCACCCGCGTCGTCGTCGGTGGGCACAGCTACGGCGGCTTCATGACCGCCAACCTGGTCGCGCACACCGACCTGTTCGCCGCCGGCATCGCGCGCAGCGGCGCCTACAACCGAACCCTCACGCCGTTCGGCTTCCAGACCGAGCGGCGGTCGTTCTGGGAGGCCCCGCACATCTACGACGCGCTGTCGTCGTTCCGCGTGGCGGACAGGATCAAGACGCCGCTGCTGCTCATCCACGGCGCACAGGACAACAACCCCGGCACGTTCCCCGTGCAGAGCGAGCGGCTCTACCAGGCCATCCAGGGCAACGGCGGCACGGCGCGCCTCGTGCTGCTTCCGCACGAGAGCCACGGCTACGGCGCGCGCGAGTCGGTGCTGCACGTGCTGGCTGAGCAGTTCGCCTGGGCCGAGCGGTGGACGGCGACCTAGAGCAGCTGCTGCAGGGCGTCGTCCTTGTCCCTGGCCGTGTCTGCGAGTCGTTCCTGGAACTCCCGCATCTCGTCCATCAGCTCAGGATCGGCCGCCCCGAGGATGCGCACGGCGAGCAAACCGGCGTTGCGTGCCCCGCCGATCGACACCGTCGCCACCGGCACGCCGGCGGGCATCTGCACGATGGACAGCAGCGAGTCCATCCCGTCGAGGTGCGCGAGCGGTACCGGTACACCGATGACCGGCAGCGGCGTCATCGACGCGACCATGCCGGGCAGGTGCGCGGCCCCGCCGGCTCCGGCGATGATGACGCGCAGGCCGCGATCGGCGGCGCTGTCCGCCCAGTCCAGCATGTCGCGTGGCGTGCGATGCGCCGAGACGACCCGCACCTCGTGCGGCACGTCGAACTCGGTCAGCGCCTGCGCGGCGCCCTGCATGACCGGCCAATCCGAGTCGCTGCCCATGACGATCCCTACGAGAGCCATGTGCCGTCCTTCAGGTAAGCGGCACCCTCACGGGCCCGTCGGCGTACGTCTTGCAGGTCCGAGCCGAGAGCGGTCACGTGCCCGATCTTGCGACCCGGACGAACCTCCTTGCCGTACAGGTGGATCTTCAACGCGGGGTCGCGAGCGAACAGCATGTGCAGCCGCTCGTCCAGCCCGTCCACCAAGCCGCCCAGGACGTTGGCCATGACCACGACGGGCGCCGCCATCGTGGTCGCTCCGAGCGGGTAGTCCAGCACTGCCCGCAGGTGCTGCTCGAACTGCGACGTCCGAGAGCCCTCGATCGTCCAGTGCCCCGAGTTGTGCGGCCGCATCGCGAGCTCGTTGACCAAGATGCCGTCATCGGTCTCGAACAGCTCGACCGCGAGTACGCCGACAACGTCGAGCTCCTGCGCAAGCCGCAGCGCGAGCCCCTGGGCCTCGAGCGCACGTACCTCGGACAGCCCGGGCGCAGGAGCGACAACCTCGACGCAGATGCCGTCGGCCTGCACTGTCTCGACGACGGGCCAGGCCGCCGCCTGCCCGTACGGCGAGCGGGCAACCACGGCGGCGAGCTCGCGCCGCAGCGGAACGAGTGCCTCCGCCAGCAGCCGCATGCCGGACGCGACGATCTCCGCCGCCTCGTCGGCATCCCGCACGACCCAGACGCCCTTGCCGTCGTAGCCGCCGGTCGCTGCCTTCAGCACCACCGGCCAGCCGTTGTGGTGGGCGAAGCCCACGACGTCGGCGACCGTGGCGACCGGCAGGAACGCCGGCACCGGGATCCCGAGTCCAGCGAGCCGCTCGCGCATCACCAGCTTGTCCTGCGCGTGCCGCAGCGCCACCGAGCCGGGGTGCACCTTGGTTCCGTCGGCCTCGAGCCCCTCGATCAAACCTCCGGGGACGTGCTCGTGATCGAAGGTCACGACCTCGCAGCCGGCCGCGAAGGCTCGCAGGTCCTCGAGCGAGGTGTGGTCGCCGATCTCGACGCCGTTGGCCACCAGCGCAGCGCTGTCGTGCGTCTTGTCGGCCAGCACTCGCAGGGAGAGACCGAGTGCGATCGCCGCCTGGTGGGTCATCCGCGACAGCTGCCCCCCGCCGACCATGCCGACGACGGGCAATCCCATCGCCCCTCGCACGACAGAGCGATCCGTCACGCGACCAGGCGGTCCCGCAGCGCCGCCTGCTGTTGCGGACCGAAGCCCTGCTCGGTCAGCCAGGCCTCGACGCCGCCGCGCTCGTCCAACCGGTCGAGGAAGTGCCGCAT
>Ga0136611_10003416_pt1 | contig 11098 bp, 9 predicted proteins | sample AntDrymUQ2232306_2_FD_106645 | JGI IMG/M metagenome (GOLD analysis project Ga0136611, IMG submission 106645) | Polar desert sand microbial communities from Dry Valleys, Antarctica - metaG UQ223 (23.06) | ecosystem: Environmental > Terrestrial > Soil > Desert | place: Antarctica: Dry Valley... | reverse complement strand
TCCTTGAAGCGATCCAGGTCGATGAACAGGACTGCGACACGTTTCCCGGTGCGCCTGGCGCGTACGAGCGCGTGATCGAGGCGATCCATCAGCAACCGGCGATTCGGCAGGCCGGTCAAGCCGTCGTGCAACGCCTGGAACGCCAACTGCTCCTCGATATGCTTCTGCGCGGAGACATCGGTGATCACCCCATGCCAGTAGCGTGGATCACCATGTTCGTCCGGAATCACGAGCGCCTGATCGCGCACCCAGACCGTTCGCCCATCACTTGTCGTGTTGCGGTATTCGACATCCAGCGGTGTCCCGCGCTCGCGAGCCAGTTCGTGGCTGGTGACGACGTGCTCACGGTCGTCCGGATGGAGAATCCGCATCCAGTGCTCCGGATCGGTCACGCACTCTTCCTGCGTGCAGCCGAACATCTGCGTCACTTGCGGCGAGATGTATTCAATCGTCAGGAATTCGTCAATCGTCTGAATGTAGGTGACAGCCGGGAGCTGCTCGACGATGCGGCGGTAGCACGCTTCAGCGAACTGGAGCTGCTCGACGAGATGCAGATGTTCTGTCACATCCCGCGAGTTCGCGATCAATCCTTGAATACGTGGATCATCCAGAAGGTTCGTGACACGCACATCGAGAGCGCGCCATGCTCCGTCCTTTCGAGGAAAGCGGATGTGCAGCGAGGCAGGTGCCCTGGGATGGTCGAGAATGCGGGCATGGAACTGTTTGGTCGCTGTGATGTCTTCTGGATGAATGAGGTCATAGACACTACGCCCCACCAGTTCGTCCGGCAAGTAGCCGAGAACGTCGGCAATGGCGGGACTCTGGTAGCGAATGAGTCCGGTGTCATCCAGCAGTGTGATGATGTCCAGCGCGTTCGCTGCCAGCGCGTGGAACACGTCCTCTGGATCGCCGAGCACGTGCCTGACATCGCTGGATGCTGGTGGCGACTGAGAACCCCGTAACGAGCCGTCCCCTGCGCGCGCCGACCGTGCTGTCCAGCGTTGACGCATGGATCGTACCGATCCTGCCATGTGCCGGGCAGCGCGCCGGTGTCGGGATGCCGACTGCTCGTCCATTCTCAGAGGCCGCCTCCCTGCGATGTTGCGGTATGCAGTGCATGTTGCATGCTGTCCATGAGATGAGCGGATTAGGCAGGACTGGAGAGCCCTCCCTGCGTTCTGTGACACAGGCACTATCCGGTCAATCATCTGTAACAATCACTACAATTCATGTGCCACGAGGTGGTTTTATGATTGAACAATCAGGAGAATACCAGCATTACCACATCACGTCACCGCCATTTGGCGAGATCGACTGGCCGGTGACATACGCGGCTTCGTCGGACGCCAGGTAGACGTACGCCCAGGCGATCTCGACTGGCTGACCGATGCGACCGAGGGGCAGCGATTCCAGCTTCTGTTGTTTCCAGCGGGCAGATTCCTCATTGCCGGGTCGGTTCCAGAGAGGCGTATCGGTCGGTCCGGGGCAGACCGCGTTAACGGTGACACCTGCGCGCCCGACCTCCTGGGCCGCTGCGACGGTGAGCGCGACGACCCCGGCCTTGGAGGCGGAATACGACGCGTTGAGTGGGGCGGGTTTATGGGCCAGCTGCGAGGCGGTGTTGATGATGCGCCCAGAGCCACGCTCCAGCATGTGCGGCAGTGCGTGCTTCATCCCGAAGAACACGCCACGCAGATTCACGTCCATCACCCGCTCGAACAGTTCGGCGGACTCCTCGTGCAGCGGCACCCGATTGCCGCCGATGCCCGCGTTGTTGACGAGAATGTCCAGCTTCCCGAAGCGCGCAATCGCCGCCTCGATTGCCGCCCGCACCTGCTCCTCGTCGCGCACATCGACCTCCAGGTCGAACGCATCGCGTCCTGGCTGCCGCAGCTCGGTGACAAGACTCGTGCGTTCGTCCGTATGCCCGAAATCTGCGACGCCAACCGCCGCCCCCTCCAGCGCGAACAGGCGGCAGACTTCCCGCCCAATGCCGGTGGCGGAACCGATGACGAGTGCGGTGCAGTTGGCGAGACGATTCACCTGGTTATCCTCCGAAATCTGTGGATCGGTCGCTCATCGCCAGTGTGTATCACTTCTGGTTGTGGCGTCGGCACGATGAATCAGAGTGTGTAGAACGCGCCGATGATCGCGCCGTACACGATATGGGCGAGGATGATGCTGATGGGAGTGCGCGCGCCGTAGTTGAGGGCGAAGAAGCCAGGTGGTTCGAGTTGGCGGGTCGGAGTTGGGCCGCGCTGTTCGCCGGCCATGCGCGGATGTATGCCGGGCAGGATCATCATGGTGGCGCTGAGCACGAAGAGTGCCTGGACGAGTCCGATCAGCGCGCCCAGCCACCATTCCGCGCGCCCCCACGACTCGAATGCGAATGCATAGACGAGGGAGAAGAGCAGGCCGTTGAGGAAGTGGACGAGCAGGCCGAAGAGCTTGGCACGGTCGCGGTCGGGCGTGAAGATCGAGCCGAGCATGTAGGGGATGTTCATGCGCGTCAGCCCGACCCCCTGGCTGCCAGCCATGATGCCGGTCAGGAAGACTGTTGCCACAAACCCCCACAGCAGCACGCTACCCCAGTTCACAGATCCTCCGTTTCATGTGACAGCATACCGTGTGATGGGACGTGGAACGTGGGACGTGGGACGTGGGACGCGTCCCATCACCCACGCCGCGCTCGCGACCTCGGCCCGGACTTCGCTTCGGCGGTGGCGCGGTTGCGGAGGCGGGCGGCCGGGGCGGACTGCTGGAGTTCCTGCAAGGTCAGTGCGGCGTTGAGCAGGCCGACGTGGGTGAAGAGCGGTGGGAAGTTTCCAAGCGCTGCGCCAGTGTCCGGGTCGATCTCCTCCGCGAAGAGTCCGACCTCGTTCGCATAGCCGAGCAGCGCCTCGAACCGCTCGACCGCGCCAGCCACATCCCCGGCGCGTGCCTGGACCTCGACCGCCCAGAAACCGCAGATGCCGAACGCGCCCTCTTCGAAATCGGTTTCCCCGCCGCCGGGATTGCGATAGACAAGCGGACCGCTACCCAGGTCCGCAATGATGCGTTCGTAGGTCGAGCGCATGCGGGCGTGCGCTGGCTCAATGTAGCCGTAGAGTGGCAGGGTCAGCAGGCTGGCGTCGACCTCTTCGCCGCCGAGCGTGGTGGTGTAGGAACCGAGCCGTTCGGAGTAGCCGCGTGTCTCGATCTCAGCGCGGATGGCGTTGCGATCGGCGTGGAAGCGCCAGATCGGGATATCCAGGCCGAAGCGATCGTGCAGCGCGATCAGCCGGTCGAGCGTCACCCAGCAGAGCACTTTCGAGTGCGTATGTTGCTGGCGTCCTCCGCGCGTCTCCCAGATGCCCTCGTCCGGCTCACGCCAGCGTTTGCAGACAGTCTGCCCGATCCCTTTAAGCATGTGGGCTGTGTCGCGCTCGAAGCGACCTCCACGCTCGGCGTAGCGCAGGGCGGCGTCAGCTACTTCGCCATAGATATTGAGCTGGAGCTGGTCCATCGCACCGTTCCCGATCCGCACCGGGCGAGAATCCGCGTAGCCAGCCAGATGGTCGAGTTCCTGTTCTTTCGTGCTGTCGCGACCATGCACATCGTAGAGAATACGCAGCTCCGGCCACGAGAGCCGCGTCGCGTGAAGTACCCATGAGACGAACGCCTCGGCCTCCTCGTCGAAGTCGAGTGCGTAGAGCGCGCGCAAGGTATAGGACGCATCACGCAGCCAGCAGTAGCGGTAATCCCAATTGTCCTCCCCGCCAATGACCTCCGGCAGCGAAGTCGTTGGCGCGGCGATGATCGCTCCGGACGGCGCATAGGACAACAGTTTGAGCGCCAGGCTGCTCCGCACGACTTCATCTCGATACGGGCCATCGTACCCGCAGGTTTCCGACCAGCCGCGCCACCATGCGGCCGTCCCTTCGATGCGCTTGCGTGCGTGTTCTCTCAGCAGCGGGATCACTGCTGGCCCGTCGTGGCAGTACGAGAGCGAGAGCGTGACGACATCGCCGCCGTTCACCGTGACGCGACCGAAGGCCGACGCACCATCCTCGGCGATCTCCAGCGGTGCCTCGCTGACGAGGAAGAGCGCGGCACTGCCCATCTGATGCCAGATGCCCAACGTACCGCGATCCCGCAGCGCGACTGCTCGCCGGCCGTAGTCGGGGCGCGGTTCGTAGAGAATCTCCAGTTCAACTTCGCCGTCGATCCCCTCGATCTCGCGCAGCACCTCGTGTTCTGGAACCAGCACACGACGCTTGTCCTCTTCCGCATAAACCGGCATCAGATCACACAACGTGCAGGAACCCGACGCGGTCACGAACGTTGTCTCCAGCACGTTCGTGCCTGGCAGATAGCGACGTGTTGCCTGGAACGGCGCGACTGGCCGAATCGCGAAGTGTCCACCCCGCTCGCGATCGAGCAGTGTGGCAAAGACGGTCGGGCAATCGAAGCGCGGCAACGGCAGCCAGTCGATCGAACCGGTATTCGAGACCAGCGCCGCGCTGCGACAATCGCCGATCAACGCGTAGTCGCCAATCGCCGGGTAGCCGCGTGTATCGAGCGCCGACCGCCGCAGACCCGTTGTCGCGGGCGCGGGCGAATCGGACACGAGGGGTAATTCGTCGGTATCCTGCCGTTCATCATTCATGGATGGGTATTGTAGTCGGTGGGACGTGGGTAGTGTGTCGATAGACGAGCTGTCACTGTGGAACACGTCAACAATCCGGACATTTCTTTCGCCATGGGGCCAGATACTTCGCCCCTGCAACTTCACTTTCTACGTGTTGACTTTCGTCTCGTTCGTAGGATATATTGGTTTTATCGAGACGATATGAATTTGTGACCCACGGAATGGATCTACTGCGGGGCAGGTCGCGGATTCTGCCTACAGCAGCGTTGCGGGTAGTATGGCGCGCAGGGTTCAATCCTTCAGGTTGCTGTATTGCAATGAAAGCGAGACCGATGGACCAATCGTCCGCGTTCCAGCTACAGGGGAAGGTGAACGGCGTCTGCATGCTGCTCGCCCCTGTGCTCCTGCTCGGCAGTTCGCTGGCTCTCTGGGCCGATAACCTGCGTCTCTTCGGAGTCGCCCAGGTGTATGCGTTTGTCTGCTTCATTTCGGTGGCGCTCGGTCTGACCAATCTGTTTGCCGACCGGATGCCGCGCGTAGCAATCGCTACGCGTCTCCTGCTTTTCCTGGGCTGCGCTGGCGGCATTGGTTATGCCCACGCATATGTCTTTGATGCCGAAGTCGAGCGACTTGGAGCGACTCCTGCCATACAGGACGAATTCATCGATGTTATCAACACCGGCCTGCCACTGATGCTCAATCTGCCCGGAGTGGTGTTCCCGCTGACGATGGCCGCAGTCGGCATTACCCTTTGGCGTACGCGGACCGTTGCAGTTATACCGGCGGTGTTGCTGGTCCTTGCCAGTCTGTTGTTCCCCGTCAGCCGCATCGGTGACATTGTGCCACTCATGGTCGTGTCTGACGCATTGTTTGTTGTGTCGCTCAGCTGGATCGCACTGCGCTACGTGCTGTCGGTCGTGCCATCCTCCAGCGTTCCCGGCAGTGTCGGTGTCAAGGCGGCCTGAAGGTCGGGAACTCGAATGAACGTTGGCAACCCGTTCTGAGATCGATTGTCAACGTTCATTCAACCAACAAGCGCATCGTGTCATCCACGCCGCACGAGCGTCTTCAGCTCGAACGTCTCATCCGCGAGCTGTTCTGCGGACACCGGCGTCCCTGCGGTCAGCAGGCGACGGGCGGCGGAGAAGTCCTTGAAGCGGTTGACGGACAGGGCGGCCCGGAACGTGTCACGATGTAGATAGAAGGCCGACCACGAGCCGCTCTCGACCGTGCCCCGGAAGATGACGCGATCGCAGCCAGCGGGCAGTCCCGCGACCTGGATCGAGAGGTCGTACTGGTCGGACCAGAAGTACGGCAGCGGTGCATACGGCTGATCCAGCGTGCCAAGCATCGAGCGCGCCGCCGCAACACCCTGGTTGGCCGCGTTGTCGAAGTGCTCGACCAGCATATGCCGTCCATAGCGCGGATTGAACGACGATGTGACATCGCCCGCCGCGAACACATCAGGCAGGCTCGTCCGGCAAAGTTCGTCGACGACGACGCCACGGTCGATTTCGATGCCGGAATCGACCAGCCATCCCACTTCCGGCACGACGCCGATCCCGATGACTGCCAGATCACAATCTACACCGCCATCGGTCGTGATGACGCGCTCGGCGTGGTCAAAGCCGAGCAGCCCGGTGACGGTGACGCCGGTGCGCACATCGACGCCATGCTCGCGATGGACTGTTGCCAGCCGTTCCGCCACTTCCCGCCCGAGCGGTAGCATGGGTAGGTCGGCAGCTTCGAGCGCGACGACCTCTATGCCGAGCGTTCGCGCCGTCGCCGCGATCTCCGCTCCAATAAAGCCCATGCCGATGACCGCAACCCGCGTGGCCGCTTGCAGTTGGTCGCGTAATTCTCGCGCGTCGGCGATCGAACGCAGGTAGTGGACGCCGTCGAGGTCATCGCCCTCGACCGACAACCGGCGCGGCGATGCGCCAGTCGCGATCAGCAGTTGGTCGTAGTTTAGCCGCTCCCCGCCCGCCAGCTCGACCTGCTTCGCATCCGCATGCAGTGCGACGGCCCGTGCACCCAGCTGCAGCTCAATTCCCTGCTGCTCGTAGAACTCCGACGTTTGCAGGAAGAACGTGACCTCGTCCACCTCGCCGGTCAGGAACTTCTTGGACAGCGGCGGACGCTCGTATGGCCGCTCCCGCTCCTCCCCCACCAGCACGACACGCCCGTCGAAGCCCTCGGTGCGGAGTGTCGCGGCAGCCCGCCCGCCCGCCAGGTTCGCGCCGACGATGACGATGGTCTGTGTCATTATGTCATCCGATACGTGGCGTTCAGGCAGGTTGTTCCTGCTCAAGTTCCCGGACTTGCTCAAGGTCTGTGTCGTGAGCTGTAAGTTCCCACTTCGTGTCGAGAAACGGAAGCCACTCTATATACTGAGGGTCGTCAGGAGTGATTTCAACCATCAGGTCACCGAGGACGCCATCAGTTTCGACAGCAACAGGAATGAGCAGATTGCCATTCGGAAGACGTTGAAACATACTTAGAGCCTCAATTCCTGATCGAGCCACGCTGTTAAACGTAGTCCCCAGCGTGAGATTGCATCGTTGCGATTCAGTATACGATCACGAAAAAGTTCGGCAAGCAACTCTCTCCGGCCCCCTTCGTCTCCAGCATATTGCCCACGAACGTACGGAGGCAAGGTCATCCAGTAATTCGCATCAGCATGCCGTTCACGTAGCTCCGATGCAGTATTCAAGCCAATCAGACGACCAAGCGCATGACCGTATTCATGGAGTACGTCGCGCCGCACCACTGCGTTCGACATGGTGGTTCCTGCCACGATATATTTCTGATTCCGATCGTAGAGGGCAGGTACATCCGCGTATGTTGCCGTCGGACGCCATCCGACAGGATGGACTTCGTCAAGGAATCGCAGATTATCCAGTTCAATAACTGATCCTGCACCGATGTACACGCCGGCCAAACCTGAATTGACCAGCCTGTCGGTGAGGTGGCGCGGAATCCGTACGATGTCAGTGAGATGCAGATCGATGATGGCACGTTCATGGATATTCGCAACTTCACAGTCTGAAACGTGCAGGCGATCGCCCAGACGAGCAAGTGCCGAAGCAATCAGTGCCGAGTGATATGAATCTACATCTTCAGCCATCACGAGCAACCAGTCACCAGCGACGCGGCGCGGCGACGTTTATCTGCTCGCCAGCCAGCAGTTGTTGCAGGATGTCCTCTGATTCATAGGTGGATTCGGTCATCGGAACCAGCCCGTCGCCATGGCGAAGATAGATGACGCCACTCACTCTGACTCTCCTCTGCCTGAAAGCGGACGCTGCCATAAACAATTCTGACATGGCGGGTAAGGGTGTGGGTTCCGAGTCGGGTTGGTCAGGTGGTTGACGCGGGGGACCTCACCCTCTCCTCGCGGGCCGGGTACCCTCTGGGTGGCGGGCCGGGGGGGTGAGGTTCCCCGCGTCAACCACCTGACCAACCCGACTCGGAACCCACGCAGCACGAAGCAGTTGACTCTCAGTCGCAAGAGTGCTACATTCGTAGCGTCGGCTCGCATAGGCCGAAGATGTAAGGGATTGCGCGACGTGACCGGGACTGGGCAGTACAGGCAGAGGCAGCAGAGGACGAGCAGGCGCGGCTAATTAGCCGGTGCCACTTGTCATTTCCTGTTGTAGTCGTCTGTAGTTGATCCGAGGTCATGCGTGTATTCCATAATCAACTTCTCCACTGGTTTATCATCTTTCTCATTGGTCCTTCCAAGTCGTATCAGGCACTGCGCCTGATCTCTTCCGCGTACCCAGCGTGCGTGCGAGAGTCAGGCGTCTTTCATGTGTTTCCGATTCCCGTAACACGACACATGCCGCCAGATGATGCGAAAGTCGAGGATGATTCCAATGACAACCCCGATTCCCATGACGCCGACCGCCCCATTAAAAGACCTGCTCCAGACTAACCAACTCAGCCCCGCCGACATTCATCTACTGCTCGATCTGGCCGAGACCTTTAAGGCCAACCCGATGCAGCACTACGGCACGCTCGCCGGGCAGACAGTCGTGCTCTATTTCGCGAAGCCGTCGACGCGCACGCGCTTGTCATTCGAGACAGCCGTGGCGCGGCTGGGTGGTATTCCATCGACCGTTGGGTCGCAGGATTTGCAGATCGGGCGCGGGGAGACGCTGGAGGACACGGCCAAGGTCGTTTCGCGCTATGCCGCGGCCTTCGTCGTCCGCACCTATGCCGACGATGACATCCAGCTCATGGCGCAAGCCAGCAGCATCCCGGTTGTGAATGCGCTGACTGACGGCCATCATCCGTGCCAGAGTCTGGCCGACCTGCTGACGCTGCGCCAGCATTGGGGTACGTTCGAGGGCAAGAAGCTCGCCTTCGTCGGAGTCGGCAACAACGTGCTGCACTCGCTGCTGGAGGCGTGCGCGCTGGCTGGCGTGAATATCGCCGCTGCGACGCCGCCTGGCTACGAGCCGGACCCGGCCATCGTCGCCCGCGCGCAGGCGATCGCCGCGACGACTGGCGCAACGATCGAGCTGTCGCACGACCCCTATACGGCCGTCTGGGATGCCGATGCAGTCTATACCGACGCCTGGCTCTCGATGGGCGATTCCGAGGCGACGCGCGTCGAGCGCTTCAAGGCGCTGACACCATATCGCGTCACGGATGGCATGCTGGGTGATCTGGCCGCTCCCGGCGCGATCTTCATGCACTGTCTGCCGGCCCACCGTGGCGAGGAAGTCACCGCCGAAGTGCTGGACGGCCCGCAATCCGTCGTCTTCGACCAGGCCGAGAACCGGCTTCATACCGGCCAGGCAGTCCTGTACGCACTCGTCAAGGGTCTGGTGAAGGGTGCACACGGCGCTCCGACGGTTGCTACGCCGATCTCGACCGAGGTGTTGCTGGCGGCGGATTAGCGGTTGCATGGGACGTGGGACGTGGGACGTGCGGTGTCAGCCCCCTCAATGTTGGTTGGTGGTGAGCACAGTCCGGCATGAAGCGCGGACCCTGTGTTGCAGGGCCGCGTCCCGTCGGGGTGACTCGGTGCCATCTCCCACAGCGACATATCGCCATGATTTCAGATGCGAGCGGGCCAACCCGTTGTTGGGTCCGCGCTTCATGCCGGACCGTACTCGCCACCGGCCAACGTGGAGTGCATGTGACCGATGGGGCGATTATAGGTACAGGGGAGTGAATTCACTGGGCCTTCGCTTGTCGCCGAAACGCGCCCATCACCCCCACCCCAATCCATGTGATCGTCAGCCCAAGCCCGATGAACGACAACCAGCCACCCCAGCGCACTGACGCTGGCTCGTAGGACCACTCCAGCCGGTGGGTTCCGCGTGTTACCGCGACCGCTGGCAGAACATCGTTGACCGTCTCGACATCGACACGCTTGCCGTTGAGCTTCGCTTGCCAACCAGGAAAAGAAGGCCAACCGAGGACTACGTAGCCATCCTGCCGCGCAGTGAAGGTGAACACCGCGCGGTCTGATGAACGCATCAGTTCGTTGACCGCCACATCCTGGCGACGCAGGCTACTGAGCCGGAGCTCGCGCCGGTCGGTGAACGGGGTATACAGCGTCGCGCGTGCCGGATCGGATTCAACGCGGTAGATGTATGTGTTGTCCGACCAATCAACCTTGCGGAGGTTCGGGTCGTCGATCTCGAACCAGGAGGCGACGACGGTGACGCCGAGCAGCGACAGGAGGGCTGGATTCGGGTTCGGATACTGATAGGTGCGATATTGTGGCTCGTAGACCTGAAACGGCGGAACTGAGAGTTCGTAGCCGTCGTAGCGGTAGCCGCCAGCCGCCGCCATCAGTTCCGTGTGTGAATCGATCAGCAGCGGATCCTGGCCATCGACCAGTTCCGTGCCAAGCCGCACCGCAACGGGCTGGCGAACGTTGCGCTGGACACCGTAGATGCGCCCGCCATCCGCTAGATCGATGATCTTCTGCTCGGTCGCGTTTGCGGTCACGAGTGGCGTAACGTCGTTCACGCTCGTCAGGTGATTGGTTGTCCAGATCAGATTGGCAGCGATACCAGCCACGAGCAGCAACCCGACACCAGTGGCCGCATGCCGGTTGAACTTCCCGACGATTCGCAGGAGCGCGTCGACACCGAAGCCCGCCAGCACTGCGATTCCGACCAGAGCGATGAACCAGACCCGCGCGATGCCGCGGAACTCGCCATATTCGGGCAGCACGAACGCTGCCAGATCGTAGAGCGGAGAGCCCACACCCAGTGCAAGCTCGAATACGACGAAGATGCCGAGCGCGACCGGCCAGAGACGGCGGCGCTGCCAGATGAATCCGACCAGGGCGAGGATGAGGATGGCTCGACCAGGATCGAACATGGCCTCGTGCGGCACGCCAGAGGGCAGCCAGAACCCGGCCAATGCCTTCGCGGCGGGCCAGGCCCTCGTCGAATCAGTCGATTCAATCGATGTCTGCCGGGTCGAAAGGCGCGTGAACTC
>Ga0136611_10003415_pt1 | contig 11100 bp, 3 predicted proteins | sample AntDrymUQ2232306_2_FD_106645 | JGI IMG/M metagenome (GOLD analysis project Ga0136611, IMG submission 106645) | Polar desert sand microbial communities from Dry Valleys, Antarctica - metaG UQ223 (23.06) | ecosystem: Environmental > Terrestrial > Soil > Desert | place: Antarctica: Dry Valley... | reverse complement strand
GCGACTGCTGTACCGGTAACGCTAGTTGCGGTAAATATGCCGCTGGTTTTACCGACCGACTCAACCCGGATAAACGTTGTACCACCTGTGGTGCCGGCCGTCCGGCGCAGCCGGAGTGATGCAGTATTAAGGCTTACGTTTATGTCCAGCCCGATGTCGTTGCCACCGAATTGGCCGGTATCGGCGGTTGGAATAACGTTCTCCCACACATTAGTTGTCGCATCATAATTAATCGGCAACGAGTAAGTTTTAGAAACCGAAAAGCTAACGTCCGACTGGGTCAACGAAACCCGGATGTTATGGGCGCCGTTAGCAATGTTGAAGTTACCTATCTCAACAAAATCATTGGCAACCGTCGGCGTTGTCCGGCTTAATTCCAAACTTAACGGCGAACCGGTGCCACCGTAATAATAAGAGCCGGAGGACGCCACATTCAATACACTACTAAATGTATTGATACCGCTAAACGTCTGCGTGCCATTCAGTAACGCCACATTTGTACTCAGCCGAGCATCGGCAATTGTGCCGGTGGTTATGTTAGTGGCATTCAAGGCAGTAATTAATGATCCGTTGCCATTAAAGCTACCGGCAACAACCACGCCGGTAATATTTATGTTACCGGTTTGAGGAGTGCCGGGAGAGGTAGCCTGTAAGTTGACACCACCTCCGCCAGCGGCCGTGACCTGCCCCAGTGTGGCAAACTCATTATTGTTAACTGCGTTGGCACCAATTACCCGGCCGCTGAACTGGCCGACTATGCCGGTGCCTCCCTGAATATCTAACTTATATATAGATGAAGTCGTACCGACGCCTAAATTCCCGCCAATGAAACCATTGCCGGATATGTTGTAGCTAGCAGTTTGCAAAGCCGCCCCGTTTTGGATGTAGCTGGTGCTGCCGCTAGCGGCTGCAAAGCCACAACCAGTACTGCCCTGCAGACAAACGGTGCCGGCGGCATCGGGTAGTAATACGTCACGGTTAGCAGTTAGGGTGGTGAAGTTGAGGGTGCCGGTATTAGCGCCTTGGGTTTGTTTGAGCTGGGCAGCGCTCGCAGCTTGCTTGGCATACGGCACGGCCGTCAACCGCAGCCGGGGGTTCATTTCACCGTCGTAGGTTGGGGTGGCGGTTTGGGTGGTACCACCAATGTTCATGGTTAGCCAGAGGTCTTGGTCGAAGTTGACGGTGTTCAGGCTGGTCTGTTCACCCAATGCCACGCTGAGGTAGCCGGACTTGACGGTTAGGCGGAAGTCGTTGCCGGCGGTCACGCCGTTAGTGTCGATCCGGGACTCCGTCCACAGTGGTGTGCCACCAGTACTAACATTGTATAGCTTGAACTGGACGTTGTAGGTGCCGTCGGCCACAATGGCGCCACTATTGCCAAGCAAACGAGCCTGGAAGTTGAGGTAGCCGCTGGGGGCGGCCGTCGCCTTGGGGCTCAGCTGGGTGGTTAGGCTGGCCGGCAGTAAACGGTTGAGGCCCAACAGAGGGACAATAGCCATAGAAACGCACAACAGCCCTACTAATATAAGTATTAGTAAAGCTGGTCTATGTTCCCTTGCCTTACGGTAGGAGTTAGCTGGTGCAGGGCGGTCAGTCACGACGTTGCAGGCTTTCTTTTGTGTTTGGTTTTAATTTTGATCTTTTTGATTTGTTTTAGAAGATCTGGTGGGTATTGTACTCAGGCTTAAGCGGTTTGTAAAGAGGGGTTTATCTGTAAAATAACAGCTGAGTACAAAAAAACTCATATCTAGCCGCTTAGTACTAGCTATATAATACTAGCGTAAATATATACCCAGCACTATCCAGGTCTGTGTGTAAGCGAGAAATCTTCTTTTAATAAATGCCCATTAGTTTATTAATTATTGCTGTAGGACTATCAATAAATTTTTAGCAGGAGACCTCTAAATGAATTTAAACTTTACCGAACCGTTGCAACTGGCCCTAAGCCGCTTTTTTGGCTATCTACCACAGTTACTGGGCGCTGTAATAATACTATTTGTTGGTTATTTTGTAGCCTTGTTTGTAAAAAAGATCGTGACCACGGTTTTGACCGAAACCCGCTTTGACCGCGCCATCCAAGCTGCCCCCGGCGGCATGTATACCACCCGCATCATGCCTAACCCTTCCCGCTTTGTCGGCTCGGTAGCGTTTTGGCTGGTTTGGCTGGGCGTTATTTCACTGGCCGTGTCGGCCCTTGATATCTCTGCCCTATCAGCTCTGGTAGCGGCAATTTATAGCTATATTCCCAGCGTCATCAAGGCCATCCTGATATTTTTGGTAGCCAGCGCCATTTCGGCCGGCGCAGTTACGTTTGTCAAACAAATTATGGGTCGGACACCCCTGGCCAATATTATCGCCACGGTGGTGCCGGCCATTACCCTCAGCATTGCCACCTTTATGATTTTGAATGAGTTGAACATTGCCAAAGATATCGTCAATATTACCTACACCGCTATTATGGCAGCCTTGGCACTGGGCTTAGGTTTGTCGTTCGGGCTGGGTAGCAAAGATGTTATGAGCGAGATACTGCGTAACGCCTACGCTGGTTCACAGAAAAATATTAGCCAGGCCAAGGCCGACATGGCTCGTGCCAAACAAAACACTAAAAACATGGTTCATGATTCCAAACACGACCCGCGGGTATAGCATTTGTCGCGAGGTTAACCGCCGCCCTGCCCTGAATTAATCCACATAATAAATAGTGCTGTATGCAGCACTATTTATTACTTTCTGGCTGGAAAGCAATAAACTCAACGTTTTTGCACTAGACTACGCCCATAAAAAGCTTGCGCTTTTTATGCAAGCATCAAACTAAGGTCGGATTTAATTTTATCCGATAACTGCTGTTGCCGGCGACGAAGTTTAGCGACCGTCTTGTCGGCTGCTTTGGCTTTGTTGTTTTTCATTTTGTTTGTTTTTTGTAGCTAAACGGAATTTATTTTATTCGATAAGCTTATTTTTAAATGACCCCCATAGTATATCACTTATGCTAAAAATATTTCAATTAGAATAGTTCCTTTAACTAAACTCTGCTGCGGTTATGCCGGAGGCCGGATTCTTGCTAAAATAAACACTAAATGACAAGTATTAACCGACAGTTGAAAGCAATCTTTAATAAATACTCAAAACTACCCAGTTTGCGCTATGCCGCCTTGGTACTACTGCCATTAATTACAATCGTATCTTACATTGGTTGGCAGGCCCTCAGTTCAGCCAAAACCAACCGGGCCAATTTTTACACAGTCCGGTTAAAGGTCGTTCAATCCAATATCAACGCTATTGCAAATGGGATCAGCCACCCGATGGTGCGTGACACCAAAGCCCTACCAGCCTACTACCGCCAGCTAGACGGCGTCACAGACAACTGCGATGCAATGATCAAGCGAGCCGATTCACCGGCCGAACCATCCACCCAGAAACCCGCCAAACAAGCGGCCGCCAAATTCAAAGACCAAACTACCAAAACCAGCCAGCTTTGTAGCGACCTAATACCGGTAGTGAGCTACCAAAAGTCGCTCTACGGCCAGCTCGAAGTCGTAATCTACACCCAAACCCAATCGTTACCGCCGCCCGAGAGCCCTGAAGCGCCAGCTACCGTTCGTCAGATTGCCGCCAACCTGGCTCAGGCTCAAGCCAATATCAAACGGATTAAAAACGATCGCTTCACCGACCCCGCCCGTGATGAAATCAATATTGTATTACAGCGCCTGACCGACCAGACAGCCGGCCTTTTAGCTAAACCAACCTTGGACCCGGCAGGCTATAACCTGCTGCTGCAAAACCTCAACCTCAGCCGCGATGATTTACTGGTCAGACGGGCGTATTACTGGCTCAATACTGTCCAGATTGATAGTCTACAGCTGGCAATCAAGCAGCAAATTGAGGCCTACTCAACTAATTAGCATCGATTGACCAGAAAAAAGGATTCTCGATATTACCACAAAAATAGTTGCCATGGCGTAGTAAGGATTCTGTTGTCGGGCTCAAGCATAGATTAATTTCCGGAATGTTGGTATACAGGCCACCAGCTCCATTGCCATTTAGCAAAGTCCCGGCGGCTTGCTCGCCGCCGGCATAAACGGTCCGAAAGCAATAGGCGCCATAAGCGTTAACGTCGCGCAGGGCCAAATCCCACAGTGCATTTTGGCCAGATAGTTGGGGCGCCCTGATGTTGAGCGGATTATCTTCCTCATAGCCTTGGATAATATTAGTGTTAAACGGAGGGGTGGGAAATGGATCGGTCGGGTCACTGGCACCTAAATCACGCGGGATAACCCCGTCGATGGCAGAATCAGATGAATTATCCAGCCAACGGATATCATTGCTATTAGTAGTGACTGGCGTAAAGAAGCCCTCTTCGCCAATAAAGGCGCTGTCGCATGTGCCAGATTTTGGGGCATACTCAAGCCTGAATGATGACAGCACGGCATCGGTTGGATAAACACCGCCCGGGCTCAAAGCCATTAATATACGCAGCCGCAAAAAAGTATTGACCTTCTGCGGCCGGGCGGCCGAATTGGTCGGCGCTAGCGCTTCGGGCGAAAACTGACGCGTGCCATCAAGCAAATTGCGTTTTTCGAGCCGCCACTCCGTGTCGCCGCTGCCATCCTGGCTGGCACCGCGGTCAAACCCGACAATATACAGCGAACCGTCGGCGGCACTAGCATTTAGCTTGAATATTTGCATGTCCTGTGGCCGGTCATAATCGGTATTGGCGGCGGCCGGGCCGCCCGATGAAACCGGGTCACTGGTGGCGACACCGGCCGGGTCGCCGTTAACGCCGCCGAACGCCGGAAAATTAGTCGTCACACCGCTTACAGTGTAACTGCCGCATATCGGGGTCCCGCCCGGCGCTGATCCATCACATAATGCTCCGCTATTGGAATTGCGTTTTTCGACTCGCCAGCGAAAGTTTGAGTTAGATGATACACCGGTACTGCCGGCGTCAGTACCAACCACATACAAGTGGTTATACGTCGAGTCAATCGCAAAGCCAATTACGTCATCGTTTTCTGCCGGATCCGGATCGGAATTGACAATGCCACCGGTACCAAAAGTTGTATCGAGGGTTCCGGTTATACCATTAATCTTTTCGACTCGCCATTTGGTGTTGTTACCGGCCGACTTCTCGCTACCGCCCAAGTAAACTTTTTTGTCGACTGTGCTATTAATCTGAACCCGGACGCCGGTTAATATGTCGGCTGTGCTATTTTGAGTATTTGGATTTGACACATAGACACCGCCAGTACCAAAAATACCTTCACTGCAAACTGTCGTTAAGCTGCATAACGCCCCAGTTGTTATGTTTCGTTTTTCGACTCGCCACACATCATCACCAACATCCTGGCGGCCGGCAATATAGATATACCCGCCGGATTCATCAACTGTAACAGCCGTCGGAATATCAGCCCGGGTCGCTGGGTTGGACGTAATAAACCCGCTGGTGCCAAAGACGCCCTCCGGGCAAATAGTCGTCGTACTACACAGCTCACCAGTGCTGGCATTGCGTTTTTCAACCCGCCATTGGGTCGAATTGGTCAACGGTGAGCTGTCTTCGCCAGCAACATATAACCGGTTATTAGTGTTATCGATATACAGCGCGGTCGCCTGGTCGTCTTTGCCGGTACCCAGACCTAAATCCTGCCGGATCACGCCATTGGTGCCAAAAGCCGTCACCGGGGCGGCCGTGATTTTGCTAAGTTTTTGAATTCGCCAAGCCTTGTTGGCGGCAGCAGCTGATGTGACAGTTTCGTAACCGGCCACATAAATTGCCCCAGACGTGCCGTTGCCGTCGGCAATAATTGCCTGGGCTCGATCCGATCCGGTAGCAGTACCATTATATGAATAAACCCCGGTGCCATTAAAAGCATCCACTTTAATTCCATCGGTTGAGCCACGCCGCTCGACATGCCACTGCTCACCGTTACAGCCGCTGTAGCCGGCCACAAAAATTGACGAAGTTGAGTCGTCAACGGCCACCGACAAAGCCTTATCCGCCACACTACCGCAATTCAACCCAAGCGTTCCGCTAATATCATCACTAATCCCCAGAAAATCAACTGAGTTAACATTGGTAAACCAGCGGTAGGCCGCCAATCGCCAACTATGGGTGGACGACCGCAGCGTAAACAAATGCGACACATACTTGGCGTTGGCCCCTAGTGTAGCTGTTTTGGCACCGGTGACACCGGCCGCGACTTGCTCGGCACTGGCCTGCTCAACGGTGGCGTCGGCCGCTAATAAATCACCACTGCTTCGTTCAAACCGTTCGGTCAACCCGCTACCGGCCGTTGGCGTAACAGTAGTTTGGGTCGCTATGCCATAGGCGGCCACAACATGACTGTCAGCAAAACTAGTCGTGCAGCCAGTGTTGGTCGTAGCGGTCAAGTTAGTCGTAGCGGTGGTTTGAGTAAATGTCTGGGCTGCACCGTCACAGTCAAAAATTGACGACGTGTTGACGCCTGTATAACTGGTAATGCCCCCGGCAATTTGGCGGGCGGCACTAATTGTAAAAACATAGCTGGCGGGCTCAGAAAAACCGGCAACTTTATAATAACTATTCATTCTGACATCCGTACCGGCCGTACCGGAGGCAGTGCCAGAAGTTGTCAGATTGGGCACCAAAGTCCACCCGGTAGGTGTTGTAAATGTGACAGTAGTGCCGTAGACCGTAATATTAGCAACCATAACATCGCCGTTAATAGTGCCGGACGGAACGCTGATAGTCACTGTTGTAGCAGTCGTGGTACCGGTGGCACCGGTCGTCCCTAGCCCGGTATTGCGGACACTTATAGCGGCTTCGACCTCCGGCTCAAACCCAAACAGATTCGATCCGACTACAGTCCAGCCAAAAATAAGTGCCACGAACAAAGCTGTCTTGCAGTACTTTTTTTGGCTCCAGTAAAGCTTGCGACCAGCGGCGCTTAGACTTGGTTCTTTAAACTGCTTGTGCCGTAGCATCTCAACCCCATTACGTTCATGGTTATTGTACCATTACGGGGCGGCGATAAATAACTTTTAAGCGCACATAATAAACTGGTCATTCATAATTTTATTATGGTAGTAAATTTTGGATCTTGATAGTTTCTTTTTTTTGTTTTTCATCTTGCTTTTCCTTAGAAGCTACTTAAGTAATCGAACATTATTTCACCGGCTCGGGCAAAGCCGCTACTCTGGGAAGTGGTCGTCACCCGGAAAGTAACCGTATCGCCAGCCACAAAACCACAAGCTGTTTCATCACCATTGTGGGTTGCCAGGTTCCAGGTCGAATTGGTCGATGATACAAGCTGGTTACCGATGCCACATAGCGTGCCATTGCGGTAAACGTCCAGAATGACTTTTTGAGATACGTCACTACCCCAGCCGTACATCTGGATGCTATTGGCCGAGCTAAAGCCACTGAAATTCGACGGCAACACCGATCGGACAAAGATGTAGTAACTTTGGGCGGTGGTGTTGTTGGACGCTGTCCAGGTATAGAAATTGTGCTCCTCGGTACCACCGGTATTAGGGCAGATAGCTGTGTATGGACTGGTAGCCGAATCATTAATATTTAGCGAGTCGGAGCAGAAGTCGCTGCTCATACTACCAATGCTATTGGTAGTTGGCTGAGTCAGTGTCGCCCCCTGGTACTCCGGCACAAGAGTTACCCTTTCGGTATCTCTGGCCGTACCAATTTTACGGAATTTACTGGCCGAACCACCGGTGGCTCCAGTATCATTGAAGTTAATGCCGTTTGTGCTGTCACCAACCCGGATCCTAGTAGTCACTTCGGCGTCTGTCACCAGCAGCTTAGCAGTGCCTAATGTCGGCGTGGCCGATGTGCCAACCTTTAGTACACCGCTCGCCGTAAATGACAACAGAGTTGTCGACGTTGAATCACGAATCTGTAAGTAATCGGCTGTCTGGCCAGTAATACCATTGAGCTGCAAGCCAATATTGGCGGCGTTAGTGGTAGTCAAGTTAAGCTGAGCTGCAGTTGGGACGCCGGCAGTTCCGATTCCAAATGTACCACTAGTTCGACCGCCAAGCTGAGTGAACTCCGTCAGCGCCGTTCCAGCAGAGTTCTGGAGCTCCAGCAAATTAGTCGTTTGGCCGGCCAAGGCTCTAATTTTTACGGTTGCAGTATCGGCACTGTTCTGGAACAAGGTCGTACCCAGAACATCCAGTTTCTCAACCGTCGAGGCCCGACCAATAACAACATTACCACTGGCATCGATTATAAATGGTGAGCTATCAATGTTGGTACCGTCATCACCGACATAGAATGAGGCACCAGTGCCTGCATTGGTTATTTCGGCCGCCCGGTTGTTATTGGTTGTGTCATTTTGGTTAACAACCAGGCCGACAGTATTATTGCCAATGGCCGACACCACCTGTAACTTGCCGGTGATAGAAGTGGTAATGCCAACGCCTACACTCCCGGCCGATGTAACCGTCAACTTGGTCGTGCCACCGGTCCTAAAGTTCAGGTCAAAGGCATCATTGGTGCCAAGTGTAGCGGCCGCCCCAAAACTGTTACCGCCGTTACGGAAGAAGCCGGTCGCGCTGGTAGAGTCAACCGTTAGTGCCCCGCCAGATAACGTTAAACCTGACCCGGTCAGATCGGTAAAGGCGTCGCCGTTAATTGTAAAGTTTTGACCAGTCGTAACCGTTAGGGCCCCATTCACCGTCAGACTCTGCGAACCAGCGGTCAACACCCCAGTAATAAGATTACCAATATTCAACTGATCCGACCCAGTAGCACTAGCCGCATTAACACCCTGCCCTATTAGTATGTTGTTACTACCAGAAGTAAGGGTAGTGCCAGCATTGTAGCCAAAGATAGTGTTGTTCTTACCGGTGGTGATAGCCAAGCCGGCACTATAGCCAAACAGGCTGTTGTAGTCGGCACCGGTTTGCAGAGCATTGCCGGTTGCGAAACCAAACAGGCTGTTGCCAACGGCGCTGTAGCCGTTACTGCTACCCTGCCCGGCGTTGAGGCCGAAGGCGGTGTTGTTGTCGGTGTTGGCAGTCGTCCAGCTGCCAGTAGTATCAGCCGTGCTGAAGGCGGTGGATATAGTGAAGCTGGTAGCCGTGTCAACTGACAGAATAGTCCGGGCACCGTTGTAGCTAGTAGTACCAGTAATAGTGATACTGGCACCGGCTACCAGACCAGTTGTGCTGCTGCTGGTGAACTGGGCGTTTCCGGCGTTGGTGGCGGTGGCCGAGATGGTGCCGGTGAGGGTTTTGAGGTTGCGGAGGGAGCTGAGGCCGGTGGCGGTGTTGGAGGAGCCGGTGGTGTTGAGAAGGAGGGACGATGTGCCGGTGGCGGTGTTGGAGGAGCCGGTGGTGTTGAGAAGGAGGGAGTTGACGCCGGTGGCGGTGTTGCTGACGCCGGTGGTGTTGGAAAAGAGGGAGCTGAGGCCGGTGGCGGTGTTGCTGACGCCGGTGGTGTTGGAAAAGAGGGAGCTGAGGCCGGTGGCGGTGTTGTTGATTCCGGTGGTGTTGGATCGAAGAGAGTTGACTCCGGTGGCGGTGTTGGAGGAGCCGGTGGTGTTGAGAAGGAGGGAGTTGACGCCGGTGGCGGTGTTGTTGATTCCGGTGGTGTTGTTTTGGAGAGAAAAGGAACCGGTGGCGGTGTTGTTGGAGCCGGTGGTGTTGGATCGAAGGGAGTTAAGGCCGGTGGCGGTGTTGGAGGAACCGGTGGTGTTGTTTTGGAGAGAGCTGAGGCCGGTGGCGGTGTTGTTGATTCCGGTGGTGTTGTTTTGGAGAGAAAAGGAACCGGTGGCGGTGTTGTTGGAGCCGGTGGTGTTGGCTTGGAGAGAGTTGGTGCCGGTGGCGGTGTTTTGGAAGCCGGTGGTGTTGGACTGGCCAGCACGCACGCCAATAAACTGGTTGTTAGTGCCGTTAGTACGCACCTCTAGGTCAGTTGTGCCGGTGCTGGTGAGGACTGTTAATACACTACTAGACTTGGTGATACGTATGACCGAGACAGCTGAGATGGTGCCGTTGAAGTTGGTGGTTGGGGTGAAGCTCAGGTTAGCGGTGCTAGTGCCGGTGATAACGACTGTCTGGGTGGTGGTGCCGGTGGCGCCGAGGGCTGGGGCGCTGACGCCACCGATGCTTGGCGTGACGGTGTCGGTAGCGGTGGTATTGCCAGCTAACGTGAAGCTTACTTGGTAGGTTGCTCCAGCGACGACAGCGAAGTTGCTGGCAGTTGAGCTACAAGCAGTGGTATTGCCTGTGGTGTGGGTGGCACTGGTAGTAGTCGTGGTCCAGCCAGTGCAAGTCCAGAAGGTGGCGTTGCTGAAGTCTTGGTCAGTGACTAGTTCGGCTCCAACTACGGCGGCGTCGCTGGCGGTGGTGGCGCCACGGAGGGTGGTGGTACCGACAGTAGTGTCGACGCTTAGAGCAGCCGTAGTGCCATTGGTGACTTGGAGGGCGGTGGTGGAGCTGGTGCTGGAAGTTAGTCCTCCGTTGAATGTACCTAGGCCGGTGAAGGTGGAGGTGCCGCCAACGGTGGCGTTGTTGGTCACCTCTAGGCTGGTGCCGGTAATATTACCAATGTTCAATAAGTTACCAGTGGCATCAATCCGCTGAGTGCCTGCCCCCGCCCCGGTATTAATACCGGTTGTGCCGTTTAGGGTTGTGCCCTGAATCGTATTAGCCGTCGCAATCGTACCAAAGCCAGCGGCAATAGAACCAGTTGTTAGTGCACCTGTACCAGTAATACCACTGTAACTACCACTCACAACAGCTGACGGTACAGTACCGGTTGCTAGGTTACTAGCATTAAGGTCAGTTAGAGCTGCCCCGTTGCCGCTAAATGATCCGGCAATGATAGTACCACTTACATTGATGTTGCCAGTTTGGGCAGTGCCGGGAGTAGTAGTCTGAAGGCTGACACAAGTTGAACAGCTGCCGAGCCCGGCAATAGCTACGTTGGTGGCACCGGTTATACGGCCCTGCTGGTCAACTGTGAACTGACCAACACTAGTGCTGTTGCCGTAGGTGCCGATGGTGACGGCGGTGTTGGCCAGGTTGAGGGTGGATGTTCCGCCTAGAGTGATTGAGCCGCCACCGGACAGGCCGGTGCCGGCAGTAACTGTCAATGCCCCG
>Ga0136611_10003414_pt1 | contig 11102 bp, 10 predicted proteins | sample AntDrymUQ2232306_2_FD_106645 | JGI IMG/M metagenome (GOLD analysis project Ga0136611, IMG submission 106645) | Polar desert sand microbial communities from Dry Valleys, Antarctica - metaG UQ223 (23.06) | ecosystem: Environmental > Terrestrial > Soil > Desert | place: Antarctica: Dry Valley... | reverse complement strand
CGTGTACCGCATCCCGCTGTGCCTGCTGGCGGAAGACCTGGAGCACCTGGTCGAGGAGATCGGCGTGACGGTCGTGCACGAGTTCGCCCACCACATGGGCATCGACGACGACCGGCTGCACGAACTGGGTTGGGACTGACCCGACGGGGCAGGACGATCACTTCACACTGACCCTGTGACGACTCTCACCTGCCCGGGTCCCTACCGGAATCTTGACCGTGAGAGGATCGTTGGACACCGTGAGCGCGCCGCAGGTTCAGCGCTCGTCCACCGGGACGTCACGTCGTCCTCGCACGGCCCCGCCGCTACCCGTGGCCGTGATGCACCGCACGTACGTACCACCCACCTTCATCGATCACCTGGAGAGCCGTCATGTCCGCCCCCACCCGCTCCGCCGACACCGTCGTCGAAGCGCTGGTCGAGCGCTCCCGCACCGAGGGACGCCTGTCCATGGAGCAGCTGCGCTCCGCCTTCGACGACGCCGGCATCGGCCCGTCCGAGGCTCGCATCGTCCTGCGACAGCTGTCCGAGCAGGGTGCGGTGCTGGGGAGTGACGAGCAGGGCGCCCGTGCACGCCGCACGAAGACGTCGGCCGCCCGGCCGGCGAAGCGGACCGCTGGTCCGCAGGAGACGCGTCCGGCCGGACGTACCGTGACGAGCGGCTCCACCACTGAGACGCCGGCTGAGACGCCCGCGGAGGAGCCCGACGTGACCATCACCGCAACGAGCACGACTGCCGCCCACACCGCCGCGACCAAGGCCCCGGCCAAGGCGGGGACGGCCAAGGCGCCGGCCAAGCGCGCCGCGGCCAAGAAGGCGCCTTCTGCGAAGGCCGGCGGCGCGCCCGCCCCGGCCGAGGCCGTCGCGACCAAGGAGCCGGTGCGCAAGCAGACCAAGGAGGAGGCGGCTGCCGCCATCGCGGAGGCCGCCCTGCCCGACAGCGACACCGTCTTCGCCGAGCCCGCTGCGCCCGTTGTGGTGTCCGAGGAGGACAAGCCGCTGGCGCTGGACGAGCCGCCGCCCGGGATCGACCTGGTCAAGGCCTACCTGCGCGAGATCGGTCGGGTGGCGCTGCTGACCGCCGAGATGGAGGTCGACCTCGCCAAGCGCATCGAGGCAGGCCTGTTCGCGACCGAGAAGATGCGGCAGGTTGCGGTCGGCGAGCTCAAGCTCGCCGCCGCGATGAAGCGCGACCTGGCCGAGATCATCAAGGACGGCGACGTCGCGAAGCGGCACCTGCTGGAGGCCAACCTGCGCCTGGTCGTGTCGCTGGCCAAGCGCTACCAGGGCCGTGGCCTTGACCTGCTCGACCTGGTCCAGGAGGGCAACCTGGGCCTGGTGCGCGCCGTCGAGAAGTTCGACTACGCCAAGGGCTACAAGTTCTCCACGTACGCCACCTGGTGGATCCGCCAGGCGCTGCAGCGGGCGCTGGCGGACCAGGGCCGCACCATCCGCGTGCCAGTTCACATGGCCGAGCTGATCACCAAGGTCACCCGCACCCGTCGCGACCTCACCCAGTCGCTGGGCCGGGAGCCCACCACCGAGGAGCTCGGTGAGCCGCTCGGCATGACCGCGGCCAAGGTCGAGGAGATCCTGCGCCACGGGCGCGACACCCTGTCGCTGCAGGCCCCCGTCGGCGATGACGAGGCCGTGCTCGGCGACTTCATCACCGACACCGACTCCATCGACCCGCAGGCGGCGGTCGAGACGCAGATGCTGCACGGTCAGCTGTCCGAGGTCCTGGACTCGCTGCCCGAGCGCTCGGCGATCGTCATGCGCATGCGCTTCGGCCTCGAGGACGGGCGACCGCGCACCCTGGACGAGGTCGGCCGGCACCTGGGGCTGACCCGCGAGCGCATCCGTCAGATCGAGCGCGACACGCTGGCCGAGATCCGCGCCGGCGGGCGCGCCGATGCCCTGCGCGAGTGCGTCGCCTAGCCCTGCCCCCGCACGTCTGCGGCCGTCCGCCCCTTCGCCGGGTCGGGCGGCCGCTGCCGTGTCCGGTCGGTCCGGTCGAGGGAGCGGTCGTACGGCGGCCGAAGCCGGGCCGGTCGCTGACAGGGGCTCGTGGCAGACCCGGTCCGACACTGACTGGGTGGGGTGCGGGAGACTGACCGCTCCGGTGACCCAGAGGAGCGGAATGTCCGAGCAGCAGTCCCGTCAGAACACCACCTTCCCGAGCGCGGGTGGTGAGGCGCACGGCTACCTGACCGTCCCCCCGTCCGGCTCCGGACCCGGCGTCCTGGTCATCCAGGAGTGGTGGGGGCTGACCGACCACATCGCCGACGTCACCGACCGCCTGGCTGCCGCCGGCTTCGTCGCCCTCGCGCCGGACCTGTACGGCGGGCGCACCACGCACGACGCCGACGAGGCCGGGTCGATGATGATGTCGCTGCCCGTCGACCAGGCCGCGAAGGACCTCGGCGGTGCCGTCGACTTCCTGCTGGCCCACGGCGCCGTGAGCAGCAAGAACGTGGGTGCTGTCGGCTTCTGCATGGGCGGCGGCTTCGTGCTGATGCTCGCGGCGCAGCAGGGCGACAAGGTCGCCGCCGCCGTGCCGTTCTACGGCGTCGGCCCGGCCGTGCCCACCGCGTACGCCGGCCTGACCGCCGCCGTGCAGGGCCACTACGGCGAGCGCGACGACTTCTACCCCGCTGACGACGCCCGCCGCCAGGAGACCCAGATCCGCGAGGAGTCCGGCGCCGAGGTCGAGTTCTTCTTCTACGACGCTGCGCACGCTTTCTTCAACGACACCAACGCCCTGGGCACCTTCGACAGCGAGGACGCCACCCTCGCGTGGGACCGCACGACGTCGTTCCTGCGCGACAAGGTCGTCTAGACCCACCCGAGCTGCCATCGCGCAGGTGGGGGCGGCCGAGCGTACGCAGGGCGGGCACCCGGTCGGGTGCCCGCCCTGCGGCGCGTGCAGGTGCTACTAGCCGTCGGCGCGGACCCAGCCGCCGGTCTTCTTCTTCGGCGCGGCGGCCGCCGGGGCGGCGGGCGAGGACGGGGCCGGTGCGGCTGCCGGGCCACCGCCGGCCTGGCCGAGCCACTGCCGCTGGGTGGCGAGTGCGGCCTCCAGCTCCTCGGTGGGCCGGCCCGCGGTACGCGCCTTCTCGAGCTTGACCTCGAGCTCGGCGACCTTCTCGCGCAGCTTGGTCGTGAACGGGGACTCGTCGTTGCGTACGAAGCGCTTCTCGCCGGCCGCGCGGACCTTCTCCTCGACCGCACCCATCCGGTCCTCGAGCGAGCGCATCACGTCCCGGGGAACCTTGCCGGCCTCCTCCCAGCGCTCCTGCAGCGTGCGCAGGCGGGCCTTGGCCTTGTCGACGCCCGTAGCCGGATCGATGGTCTCGGCCTCGGCGAGGATCTCCTCCTTGACCTTCTGGTTGCCGCGCAGCTCCTCGTCCTGGACCGAGAAGTGGGCGTTGCGCGCGGTGAAGAACGCGTCCTGGGCCGCCTTGAAGCGACCCCACAGCTCGTCCTCGACCTCCCGCGGCGCCCGCCCCGCGGTCTTCCAGTCGCTCATGAGCTGCTTGTAGCGACCGGCCGTCGGACCGAACTCGGTCGAGCTCACCAGCGACTCGGCCTCCTTGATGAGCTTCTCCTTGCGCTCCTTGGAGACGTTGCGCTGCTCCTCCAACGCGCCGAAGTGCGTCGTACGGCGCTCGGTGAAGCGCTTGCGCGCCGCGGCGATGCGCTGCCACAGCTCGTCCTCGGTCTTCTTGTCCAGATGCGGCAGGCGCTTCCAGTCGTCGCCGAGGGTGCGCAGGCGCTCCCCGCTGGCCTTCCAGTCCGAGCTCCCGGACAGCTGCTCGGCCTCGGTGGCGAGCGCCGCCTTGGCCTCTGCGGCCTTGACCCGGGCCTCGGCCTTGGCGGCCTTGCCGGCCTCGACGGCGTCGGCGGTCTTCTCAAGCAGGACGTCGACGCGGTGCTCCAGGGCGGCGAGGTTCCCGACGGCCACCGCGGTGGGGATGCTCCCCTTGAGCCGGGTCGCGGTCTGCGCCACCTGCTGCGGGTCGCCCGCGCCGCTGCGCAGCCGCTGCTCCAGCAGGGCCACCTCGGTCGCGATGACCTCGAAGCGCCGGGAGTAGTGCGCCAGCCCCTCCTCGGGCGACCCGGCCTGCCACGACCCGACGGCCCGCTCGACCTCGCCCTGCGTGACGAAGACCGTCCCGTCGACGTCGACGCGCCCCCAGTCGCTGCGCGCCGCCGTCTCGCGCTGCTCAACGGGGGCGGCAGGGGCGGCGGGCGCTGCCGGCGCCGCCTCAGGCGCATCGGGAGCAGGCGCCGCAGCCTCAGGCGCCGCAGCCTCAGGCGCCGCAGCCTCAGGCGCCTCGGGGACAGCTGTATCGGTGGTCTGGGCGGGCTCGGGCGTCGCGGTCTCGGGGGTGGTCATGCTGGCTCGCTCTCGGTGTCGCGGAGCGCCCGTACGGCGCGCCTGTGCGGCCCAGCCGGGCCGTGCTCACCGTCAGTCTCCCCGATGCGCCGCCCGGCCGGGGCAAGACGCGGGAGACTGGTGCCGTGCAGGACGAGCAGCGGGGGGCCGACCGCTTCGAGCTGGTCCTCGTGCTGCTGGTCTACGTGCTCCCTCTCGGCGCCACGATGGTCCTGCTGGCACTGGTGGGACTGCCCGGACTGGCCCTGGCTCTGCTCGCCGTCGAGGCGGTGGTCGCGGCCGCGGTCGTCCTGGCCAAGACGCCCGGCCGCCACCCCGGTCGCGCGGTGCTGGCCCTGGCCGTGCTGGCCGGGCTCGCCGGGACCGGGGCGGTGCTCCTGCTCGCGCCCGGCTGACGCCCGTGCCCGGCTGACGCCCGCGCCCGGCTGACGCACGACCACCGCTGTCACGGGTGTCTGGCAGCCTGCACCGGGTGACGACGACCAGGACTGACGCCGAGCGGCACCTGCGCGCCCTGGCCGGCGAGCACGCGGTCCTGCGCGATGACCAGTGGACGGCGATCGACGCGCTGGTCACCGGACGGCGCAGGGCGCTGGTCGTGCAGCGCACCGGCTGGGGCAAGTCGGCCGTCTACTTCGTCGCCACGGCGATGCTGCGGGCCGGCGGCGCCGGGCCGACGGTCATCGTCAGCCCGTTGCTGGCGCTCATGCGCAACCAGATCGCCGCGGCCGAGCGGGCCGGGATCCGGGCCGTGACGGTCAACTCCAGCAACGTCGAGGACTGGCAGTCGGTCTACGCCGACGTCGAGCACGGCGAGGTCGACGTACTGCTGGTGAGCCCGGAGCGGCTGAACAACCCCGGCTTCCGCGACGCCGTCCTGCCCCGGCTGGCCGCCTCGGCCGGCCTGCTGGTGGTCGACGAGGCGCACTGCATCTCCGACTGGGGGCACGACTTCCGGCCCGACTACCGGCGGCTGCGCACGCTGCTCACCGAGCTGCCGGTCGGCACCCCCGTGCTCGCGACGACGGCGACAGCCAACGCCCGGGTCGTCGACGACGTCGCCGAGCAGCTCGCGGCCGGCGACGGCCAGGCCGCGGTCGTCCTGCGGGGGGTGCTCGAGCGCGAGTCGCTGCACCTGTCGGCGCTCGCGCTGCCCGATCCGGCCCACCGGCTCGCCTGGCTGGCCGACCACCTCGGCGCACTGCCGGGCAGCGGCATCATCTACACGCTGACCGTCGCGGCCACTGAGGACGTCGCCTCCTTCCTGCGCAGCCGCGGCATCGCGGCAGCGTCGTACTCCGGTCGCACCGACGACGCCGAGCGGCGCCAGGCCGAGGAGGACCTGCTCGGCAACCGCATCAAGGCCCTGGTCGCGACCAGCGCGCTGGGGATGGGCTTCGACAAGCCCGACCTGGGCTTCGTGGTGCACCTCGGGGCGCCGCAGTCGCCGATCGCCTACTACCAGCAGGTCGGCCGGGCGGGCCGTGGCGTCGAGCGCGCCGAGGTGGTGCTGCTCCCGGGCGCGGAGGACGAGGCGATCTGGCGGTACTTCGCCTCGCTCGGCTTCCCCACCGAGGAGCAGGTGCGGCAGGTGCTGTCGGTGCTGTCGGCGGCGGGCGCGGCGATGTCCACCGCTGCCCTGGAGGCCCACGTGGACCTGCGGCGCACCCGGCTCGAGACGATGCTCAAGGTGCTCGACGTGGACGGCGCCGTACGCCGGGTGTCGGGCGGCTGGACCGCGACCGGCCAGAGCTGGGCGTACGACGCGGACCGCTACACCAAGGTGGCCGCCGACCGGGCCGCCGAGCAGCAGGCGATGCGCGACTACACCGCCACTCCGGAGTGCCGGATGCTGTTCCTGCGCCGCCAGCTCGACGACCCGCAGGTCCTGGACGGGACCGCCCTGGCGTGCGGCCGCTGCGACCGCTGCACGGGTCGTCCGCTGCCGTCGGACGTGACGCCCGAGTCGCTGGCCGCCGCGCAGGCCGTGCTCGGCCGTCCCGGCGTCGAGGTCGAGCCGCGCCGGATGTGGCCGACCGGCATGAGCGAGGGCCCCGGGATGGCGTCGGTCAAGGGCCGCATCCCGGCCGACCGGCAGGCCGACAGCGGGCGGGCCCTCGGCCGGCTGTCCGACATCGGCTGGGGCACCCGGCTGCGCGCGCTGCTCGGCGGGCCGGACGTCGTGCTGCCCGACGAGGTCCTGCGGGCCGTCGTCGACGTGCTCAAGGGCTGGGGGTGGGAGCAGCGGCCGGCCGGGATCGTCGCGGTGCCGTCGCGCTCGCATCCGCTGCTCGTCGCCTCCCTGGCCTCCCGGCTGGCCGAGGTCGGCCGACTGCCGCTGCTGGGCACGCTCGACCTGGTCCGCGACACCCCTGCCGGCGGGCGCAGCAACAGCGCCCAGCGGCTGCGGGCGGTCCACGGCGCCTTCGCCGTACCCCCAGGCACGGTGCTGGACGGCTCCCCGGTGCTGCTGGTGGACGACCGGGTCGACACCGGGTGGACGCTCACCGAGGCCACCCGGGTCCTGCGCGAGGGCGGCGCCGGCCCCGTGCTCCCCCTGGTCCTCGCCGTCGACGCCTGAGCCCGCGCGGCCGCAGCAGCGGCCGCGGACCGGGACAGAGCGGACGCCGCCGTACGCTCGTGACCATGACCTGGCACCCCCGGCAGCTCGCCCAGCAGACCGGGCGGACCTTCGTTGTCACCGGCGCCAACAGCGGCATCGGCCTGGAGGCCGCGCGCGACCTGGTGGGCCGCGGCGCGCACGTGGTGCTGGCCGTCCGGGACCCGGCCCGGGGCCGCACCGCCGCACGGGCCCTCGACGGAGCACCCGGCTCGACCAGCGTCGTGGAGCTCGACCTGTCCGACCTCGACGCGGTCGCTGCGGGCGCCAAGACGATCACCGCCGAGCACACCGATCTGCACGCCCTGGTGTGCAACGCCGGGGTCATGGGCGGGCCCTACCTGCTCACCGCCCAGGGCTTCGAGCGTCAGATGGCGACCAACCACCTGGGCCACGCCGCCCTGGTCAGCGCTCTGTGGCCGCTCCTGCACTCCGCCGGCGGGCGGGTCGTCCTGGTCAGCAGCATCGCGGCGCGCGGAGGGCGGCTCTCGGCCACGACCACCCGCGAGGAGCTGGTCGAGCCGGGCGCGAGCTACGACGGCAAGGTCGTGTACGGCAACAGCAAGCAGGCGAACCTGCTGTTCGCGCAGGAGCTGCACCGGCGCGCGGGCCGGGCCGGCAGCCCGGTCAGCGCCGTCGCGGTCCACCCCGGGGTGAGCGCGACCAACCTGTTCGCCCGGCAGCTGGTCGACGGCGGGCGCACCCTGCTGGCCCCGTTGTCACGGGTCCTCACCAGGGTCGCGCTGCAGTCCGCCGCCGCAGGCGCCCTGCCGACCCTGCGGGGGCTGGACCACAGCACGCCCAGCGGGGCGTTCGTCGGTCCGGCCCGCTTCGGGCAGGTCCGCGGACGGCCCGAGCTGCTGGACGTCTACCACTCCGGCAAGGACCCGGCGGTCGCCGCCCGGCTGTGGGAGCTGACCGAGGACGTGCTCGGCGCTCCCCTGCCGGTCTGAGGGTCGGGCCAGCGCCGTGGGAAGCGCCCTGGTCGGTCTGGTCATGGTGGTCGGCCTGCTCGGGGTCGTGGTCCCGCTGCTGCCCGGGACCGCGCTGATCCTGGCCGCCGGGGTTGCCTGGGCTGTGCTCGTGCAGGAGGACGGCACCGGTCGCTGGGTGGTCGTCGCTGTCATGACGGCGCTGCTCGTCGCCGGGATCGCCGCCAAGTACGCGCTGCCGAGCAAGCGCCTGGCCGGTCGGCTGCCCCGCAGCACCCTGCTGGCCGGCGGGGTCGGAGCGGTCGTCGGGTTCCTGCTGCTGCCGCCGCTGGGCCTGGTGCTCGGCGGGGTGGCGGGGGTCTACCTCGCCGAGGCGCGCCGGGTCGGCGGCGGCGCGCAGGCCCGCCGCTCGACCGGGCAGGTCCTGCAGGCGGTAGGACTGGGGATCCTGGCCGAGCTGACGGCCGGACTGCTGATGGTGGGCACCTGGCTGGTCGGGGTGCTGGTGACGTGAGCGTCGCGACCAAGCCGTGCCAGTCCTGCGGTCGCACCATCACCTGGCGCAAGAAGTGGGAGCGCGACTGGGACCAGGTGCGGTACTGCTCCGACGCGTGCAAGCGCCACCGGCGCACTGCGACCGACGCCGCGCTGGAGGCCAGCCTGCTCGACCTGCTCGAGCACCGGGCGCGCACCGCGACCGCGTGCCCGTCCGAGGCCGCCCGCGCCGTCGGCGGTGAGGACTGGCGACCCTTGATGGAACCGGCCCGTGCCGCAGCCCGCCGGCTGGTGGCCCGCGGCCTGGTCGAGATCACCCAGGGCGGGCACGTCGTCGACGGCTCGACGGCCAAGGGACCGATCCGGGTGCGCAGGACCTAACCTGCGCCGATGACGCAGCCCACACCCCTGAGCTCAGGCGGACTGGCCCCCGAAGCCCGGACGGCCACGGTCGACGTCCTGTTCACCGGCTACGCCGGACCCGGCGAGGACGGTGCCCTGCGGGTCGGCGGCACGGTCACGCTCATCCGCGACGGTGACCGCGTGATCGTCGTGGACCCCGGCATGGTCCCGAGCCGGTTGGCGATCCTGGACCCGCTGAAGCTGGTGGGACTGTCCCCCGAGGACGTCACCGACGTCGTCCTGAGCCACCACCACCCCGACCACACCGTCAACGTCGCGCTGTTCGGGGAGGTCCCGGTGCACGACGTGCAGGCGGTGTACCAGCGCGACTCCTGGACCCGCCGGCCTGCCGAGGGCGTGCTGCTCACGCCCTCGATCCGGCTGCTCGCCACGCCCGGCCACACCCCGCAGGACGTCACCACCGTGGTCGGCACCGCCGACGGCGTGGTCGCGCTGAGCCACCTGTGGTGGACGGCGCAGGGGCCCGCCGAGGACCCGTACGCCCCCGACCGCGATCTGCTGCGCGTGCAGCGGGAGCGGGTGCTGGCGCTGGCCGACCGCGTCGTGCCCGGCCACGGGCCGGCCTTCGTACCGGACGGAAGCACGCCACGTTGACCGTTGTTGCGGCAAGCATGAGAGTCGAGATCTGGTCCGACGTCGTTTGCCCCTGGTGCTACGTCGGCAAGCGCCGCTTCGAGGCGGCGTTGGCCGCCTTCGCCCACCGCGACCAGGTGGAGGTCGTGTGGCGCTCCTTCGAGCTCGATGCCGGCGCGCCGGCCGAGCGGGTCGGGGACTACGCGCAGCTGCTCGCCGACAAGTACGGCTTCCCGGTGGAGCAGGGCCAGCAGATGATCGACACGATGACGCAGACCGCCGCCCAGGAGGGCCTGGACTTCCGCTTCGACCTCGCTCGCGTCGGCAACACCTTCGACGCCCACCGCCTGCTCCACCTGGCCCACGACCGCGGGGTCCAGGACGCGGTCAAGGAGCGCCTGGTGCTCGCGACGTTCACCGAGGGAGAGCCGATCGGCGATCACGACACGCTGGTGCGCCTGGTGGCTGAGGCCGGCCTGTCCGCCGATGAGGCACGCGCAGTCCTGGCCTCGGACCGCTACGCCACCGAGGTCCGCGCCGACGAGGCGCAGGCCCGGGCGTACGGCATCAGCGGGGTGCCGTTCTTCGTCGTGGACGGCAGGTACGGCGTGAACGGCGCCCAGCCCGTCGAGGCCCTGACCCAGGTGCTCGCGACGGCCTGGGCCGACCGGCAGCCGCTGGAGATGGCCGGTGCCCCCGGCGGAGCAGCGGCCCCCGGCTGCGACGGCGACAGCTGCGCCGTCTGACCTCGTACGGGGCAGGGTGCCGGTCGTGACCACGCTGTCCACGGCCCGGGGGGCTCGGACGCTACGGCTGCTCTCGCTGCCCGTCGGCGCCGCGGCGCTCGCCCTCGAGGGCGTCGCGCGCCGGGCCCGCGGCCAGGACCACGAGGTCGTCGCGCAGGACCTGCGCGCGCGCAACGCCGCGCGCACCCGTCGGGTCCTCGGGGAGCTCAAGGGCGGCGCGCTCAAGGCCGGTCAGCTGCTGTCGACGGTGGAGGCGCTGTTCCCGCAGGACCCCGAGTCGACCTGGCGTGACACGCTCGCCGGCCTGCAGGACGCCAATCCTGCGCTGCCGTTCGCCGAGGTGGAACCGGTCCTGCTCGCCGAATGGGGATCGGCGTGGCGGCGGCGCTTCTGCTCCTTCGACGAGACGGCCGCAGCGGCGGCGTCGATCAGCCAGGTGCACCGGGCCGTGTGGGCGGACGGCCGCGAGGTGGCCGTGAAGGTGCAGTACCCCGGCGTCCGCGAGGCGCTGACCGCCGACGTCCGCACGCTGTCGCTCATGTCGCGCGCCGCGGCGCTGGTCGCCCGGGGTCTGGCGCTGCCCCCGCTCGTGGCCGAGCTCCGTGACCGGCTGACCGAGGAGCTCGACGCGCTGCACGAGGCGCGCACCCAGAGGACGTTCGCCCAGGCGTACGCCGGTGACCCCGACGTCGTGGTGCCAGGCGTCGTCCACGCGACCCCGCGCGTGCTGGTCATGGACTGGCTCGACGGCACGCCGCTGTCGGTCGTCGCGCGCACGGGATCGCAGGCCGAGCGGGACCGGGTCGCCGGGCAGTACCAGCGCTTCCTGGTCAGCGGGCCGGCGCGGGCGGGGCTGCTGCACACCGACCCGCACCCGGGCAACTTCCTGTCGCTGCCGGACGGCCGGCTCGGCG
>Ga0136611_10003413_pt1 | contig 11107 bp, 15 predicted proteins | sample AntDrymUQ2232306_2_FD_106645 | JGI IMG/M metagenome (GOLD analysis project Ga0136611, IMG submission 106645) | Polar desert sand microbial communities from Dry Valleys, Antarctica - metaG UQ223 (23.06) | ecosystem: Environmental > Terrestrial > Soil > Desert | place: Antarctica: Dry Valley... | reverse complement strand
TGTGCGAGCCTTTTCGGTTTTCTTTCATCTTTCGCTATCCTCGAATAGATTTTAGCGGAAATTACTGAAAGTCTTGCACTGAAAGTGCAAGGTTTTGACCTGCGTGTTTCAAAGAATAAAAAAAGCGAGAAATAAAACAATTGTATTTCTCGCCGAAAATTATTTTGAATGTGCATTGCATCAACCTCGATAAATTTTCACATCTGCATATTATTCTCTTTCAATCCTTCACTACAACAAAATGTCCACCCAACGAGATTTATTTTGCGCTTAAAATCTGAGCGACTGTTTTCTTTTTCAAGCCTTTGCCTTTGCGGTTATTGTAATCGTTCAGAGAGATTTGCGGGTCGCGCCAGGCATCGAGATGTCCGACCTGATGGACGCATTGAATCGTGCAGGTCGGCGCGCACCATTTTTCCGTGATGTATTCGCGCTCCATATCGCCGTGCGTATATTCGAGCAGCGGAATACCGGGCGTTCCGCGCTGCTGCGAACACCAACTGACAATTCCCGCTTCGTCAATATACAAATAACGCGCGCCGGCACGGCAACGCCATTCGTATTCGCCGCCCTCAACGAGCTTGTCTTGAAACCAATTCCAGCGCGCGTAGCTTCGCGTTCCCTTTGCTTTAATTTCTTTGTAAACTTCTTTTTCGCGCGTCGTCAAACCTTTAATCAAACCGTCGCTGTCGTGAATGACGCCGACGGTCGAAGAAAATCCTAATTCTATGGCGCGGTTGGCAATAATTAACGCTTCTTCCGGGTTTGCCACACCACCGCCGACGACCGAATTGATGTTGACTTTAAATTTCGCATGATCGCGCAGATTGATGAGTTTCGCATCTAAAACCCTTAAGCTTTTTTTGGAAACATCATCCGGGTTGACGTTATCGATCGAGATTTGCAGATAATCCAAACCGACTTCGTTGAGCTTTTTAACTTTTTCCGGCTGAAAATAATATCCGTTGGAAATAAGCCCGGCAATCATTCCGTGATGCCGGATGCGCTCGACAATCTCAAAAATCTGCGGGTGCATCATCGGCTCGCCGCCGGAAATGGTAATCACGGACGATCCGAATTCAGCAAGTTTATCAATGCGCTTCAGCATCACGTCAATCGCCACCGGCTCGCTCGTCTTATCGTATTCGTTGCAATACGTGCAAGACAAATTGCACCGCCGCATCGGAACGATGTGAACCAGAACCGGATGTCTTGTCGAAGCGAACGCGCGAACCGTGTGTTTGACTCCGCGCGTGAAACGACTGAAACTACTTGCCTTTGGCATTTTTCTTTAAATACTCCTTGAGAACGTCAAACGTCAAATTATAGTTTTTAAGGCGGTTCTTTTCAAATCTCAAACAAAAGGCTCTGACCGAACTCGTAGTCAGAGCCTTTATCATAATTTTGTTCGCTCGAAAACTTATCCTTTGATTATCTGTGTTCCTTTCGGCAATTTCACTTCAAAAAGCGAGACATTAATGTTTGCGTTTTTCTCGATATTGGAAAGCAAAACCGTTGTCGTGTCGTTATTAGTTTCGATTACTTTTGCCTGAATCGGCATTCCGTCCCCGTCAACCCAAAGTTCCGCCATTTTGAAATTTGTCGCAACTTTCGGCGTCAATTCAAGATGCCACGTCGGAACGCCGCCGCTAACTTTTTCCTCTCCAAGATACTTTATCGCGTAGTTAGCTTTTAATTGCTCTTTCGACATGTTCATAAATGACAATGCGCCAGTCGCTTTGCCATTGCCTTGAGCCTCTTTCGCATTGCCGACAATCGCCTGTTTGATACGCGGACGATACAAAGTATATTTTCCGTTCACCACAGTCAAAGTTTCTTCGACAGGTTTGATCCAATCAATTCTGACATAAGCGTCGCGTCCTTTTGCCGGAAGGTAAATCGAACGTCCCTGCGTTGTATCCGCTTCTTTTAACTGAGCGTTATACTTAACCATTTTCACATCGGAGCGAAGCGTCTTCATCGTATTCCGATTAACCTCCATTCGTTTCAAAATTTCATTCAAAACGCCTTGCGCTTTTGTTTCCGTAATGGCGAAAGCATTGAAAGATAATGCTATTGCAATCGCCGCCAAACTTATTCTTAAATATGATTTCATAAAATATAACTCCTGGTTAGATGAGAGATGAAAAATGAGACGTGAAAAGTCTCAGCGATTAACTTCTCACTTAACGTATATCAATCTCATAAAAGATTTCACCGTTCACATTTTTTCTTTCGCGCCATCCTAACACTTCGGCGTTTTTGTTTCCGCTCAATTCTTTGACTCGTCTTTCCATTTCGTTTTTCTCAAGCGAAAAGTCTTGAGCTTTGACGATGAGCCGCGCCGTTTGGGTTGCAAGCCTTTCCCGTTTTTCAAACCACGCTTTCGGCGTAAGAAAGATGAATGCGACGATTAATAAACAAAAAGCGTCGTATTGCCACGTTCCGCGTTCGTGATTCCAAAGAATAAAATTTTTGATCGGATTAGCCATCGAAACATCAGCCGCAGATTTATAACGTGTAGAGAGTAGCGAGTGAAGAGTAAAGAGTCAAGGAAAGCGTTTCTCCGCTCTCCGCTCGCTACTCTCTATTTTTGATTTGCGGCTGATTTACTCTTCAATCACCAAGCCGTCGCGCATTCGGATAATTCGGTTACAATTTTCCGCCGCTTCCGGATTGTGCGTAATCATTATAATCGTCTGATTGAATTTCTGGTTCAGTTCGCTGAACATATCTAAAACGATTTTCGAGTTTTCGCTATCAAGATTTCCCGTCGGTTCATCCGCCAGAATTATCGCCGGATTGTTGATGACCGCCCGCGCCAGCGCGACGCGCTGCTGTTCGCCGCCGGAGAGTTCGAGCGGTTTGTTGTTGATTTTATTTTCCAGTTTCAAAAGCCGCAAAACTTCGCGCCGTCGTTCCGCGCTTCCGCCGCCGTTGCCCGTGTGAATTCTTTCGGCTAGTTTCAAGTTGCCGTCCGCCGTCAGCGTCGGAAAAAGGTTAAATCTCTGAAAAACGAAACCGATTTTGCGCCGCCGGATGTCGGTGCGCTGCGCGTCGGAAACTTTCGATAAATCTTCGCCGTCAATGATGATCGTGCCGCTCGTCGGACTGAGCAATCCGCCCAAAAGATGTAATAGCGTGGATTTGCCGCAGCCGGATTGCCCCATAATGGCGACGAATTCGCCCGGATTAACTGCAATGGAAACGCCGCGCAGAGCCTGCGTTTCGACTTTCCCGATTTTATAAATCTTTGATAGGTTTTCCGTTTGTAGAATCGGTTTCATTAAAGGAAATAGTTATTTTTTTTTGGTTTGCGACGCTTGATTTTCGGCTGGCGATTTCCCGTTTCTGATTTCCTGAAGTCTTTTGTCCAGATCAACTTCCTGAAGATTCCAACTATTTTGCAGCACGAAAACATCCGCGTCATAAGTCTTGCCGATTGAGACGCTTTCGGGCGACTGGTAAGTCAAACTCATTTTATATTTCTCTTTGGGGCGCGTGACTTCGATTCGCAAAGGCAGATTGTTGTACTCGCCCGTGTCGGTTAGATTGCCCGCCTTGCCGTAGGTGATGTCCGATTCGATTTCGCCATTTTCGTCAAAAATTTGTTGTCTGGCTAATCTGACCGTGCCGACTCTGTCAAACCAAAACCGACGCGAAACGGTTAAGCTGCGGTCCGGGTTTTTGCGAAGCTCGTCAAGCAAATAATAACCGCGAAAGACGTTTCTCAACGGCGATTTTTTCGCCACGTCCATATTTTCTTCCTGCTGCTGAATCGTGCTTTGCGAATAGAAAAAGTTTTCTGCGTCAACGGGACGCATCAGCATCGCGTCGGTAAAATGCTGCGGGCGCAGGTTGGAAAAAGCGTTGACGTTTTGCTTTATATCCTTGCCTTTACCGTTGCCGTCAAAATCCATCCGACTGACTTCCGCCTGAAGAGCCGTGTAGTCGGCGTTGTTTGAACCGATAACGAATTTTTTATATTTCCCGCTGCCGCCGTCTTCGAGAACCGCCACGCGAAACCGGGTCCCGTCCGAAGTCATCTGCGCGACATCGGTTTTGATAATCGGAACCTGAACTTTTAATAAAATTTTTCCCGGACGCTGCACGACGACTTCGCCGTCCGCCGTTTTATATTTTTCCGCGATGCCGAGTTCGGCGTATGAATTATCTTCAAACTTCAAATCCATTTTCGCCCGCATCGAATTAACCCGCGCGAGACGATCAACTTGCTCAAGCAATTGCGCCTGCGCCGCGTCTTCGACTTTCAGCAGAGTCGGACGGCTGTTGTCTTTCGTACTCGGTTTGATACATCCGCTTACAAATAAAACGAATAACAGAAGGAGAATTATTGATGATTGCCGAAAGAAATTTCGTCTGAACATTTGTTTCTGATGTCCGGGGAGAAATGCTTGTTGTCTTAAAAATACTTTCACAAAAACCCTGATAAATAATACCTGATAATACCAGAACAAAAATAATACCACGCACAAACGGTTTGTCCTAACAAGAGCAAAAGACGAAAGCAAGCGATTCTTTTGCTTTCGGTCAGCGAAAAGTTGAAAACGCCTGAAGACTGTTTAATGTTTCACAAACTTTAATTTATTCCCGAAAATGCGAAGTTAAATTGATTTTGCTACAATCTGTTATTTGTTCTCCAACACAAAAATCATTGATTACAAAATAAAATGGAACAGGTAAATATCGGAATCATCGGCGGCAGCGGTTTATACCAGATGCCGGAACTGAAAAACGTCAGAGAAATCGAAGTTGACACGCCGTTCGGCAAACCGTCTGACGCGTTTATCGTCGGCGAATTAGAGGGCGTGAAAGTCGCGTTTTTGCCAAGACACGGACGCGGGCATAAACTCACGCCGACCGAACTTCCGTTCAGAGCGAACATCTACGCGATGAAACATCTCGGCGTGGATTATATTCTATCGGTCTCGGCAGTCGGCAGTTTGCAGGAACAATACGCGCCGACCGATATGGTAATTCCCGATCAGTTTTTTGATAGGACCAGAGCCAGAGCCGAAGAATCAACATTTTTCGGCAACGGTATCGTCGGACACATCACATTTTCGCATCCGGTCTGCACGGAACTCGGCGACATTTTGGAAGAAAGTTGCAAAACGATTGACGGATTAAAAATTCATCGCGGCGGAACTTACCTGTGTATGGAAGGTCCGGCGTTTTCGACGAAAGCCGAATCGAATGTTTACCGCTCGTGGGGAATGGACATTATTGGAATGACGAATTTGCAGGAAGCGAAACTCGCCCGCGAAGCCGAAATAGCTTATGCGACTTTAGCTTTAGTAACCGATTATGATTGCTGGCACGAAACGCACGATTCTGTTTCGGTCGAAATGGTTATCGAATATCTGCACAAAAACGTGCGGAACGCGCAACTCGTTTTGAAAGAAGCCGTTAAAAGAGTGGCGGCGAAAGAAACGCCGAATCCGTTTGCGGGCGCAACCAAGAACGCGATCTTTACCGCGCCCGAACTATGGAACGCGGAGACAGCGAAAAATCTTGAAGCGATAATCGGAAAATACGCCGCGAAATAGTCGGCGGGAAAACTTTTCGCTGCCTTAAAACATCTTTACAATCGTCATGAAAAGAAATCTATTAGTTTTAGCTATTATAATTTTCGGTTTTTCAGCCGTCGGGAATTCCGTTTTCGCGCAGAAGCAAATCGAGCCGCAAATTCAGCGCGACCCGATTCTTGAAACCGACGCGAGCCATAATCTGGAAGTTGCGAACCAGTATTTCAAAACCAAAAAAGCCTATAAAGCCGTGCTGATGCGCTTTGAGGAAACCTTCGCCGCTTATCCTGAGTTCTCCAAAATGGACGAATTTTTATATCTGGCGGGAATGAGCAGTTATTACCTTTCGGAAAATAAAGGCAAGCAGAAAATTGATACAAAGTCGGAAGACGAAAAGAAAAAATTCGCGCCAGAAAAATTACGCGAAGACGCAACGGCGTATCTGGCGCAGCTTGTCGAAAAATACCCGCAGAGCCAATATAAAACGGAAGCCGAAAAAACTTTAAAAACGCTCGAAGCGAAGAAATGAATTTAAATCAAGTCACCATCTTTTCGACCGACGTTCCCGCGTCGGTCGAATTTTATCAAAAGCTCGGTTTGCGATTGATTGTTGATTCCGCGCCGCGCTATGTTCGTTTCGAGTGTCCCGACGGCGACGCGACTCTTTCCGTCAATCACGCCCAAGAACCGATTGCGTCGGAAACGATAATTTATTTTGAATGCGAAAATCTGGACGCGACGGTTGAAGAATTAAAACAAGCCGGTTTGCTATTTGAATCCGACCCGACCGACCAAATCTGGCTGTGGCGGCAAAGTTATTTACGCGACCCGGGCGGCAACCGCGTTTGTCTTTTTTACGCCGGTGAAAATCGCAAAAATCCGCCATGGCGTGTAAAATCATAAAATCAAGTTTTGCCAAAATCTTAAATCAATATCAGAAGGAAATAATTAAAATATGTCTTTAACAGTTGTAGGTTCAGTTGCGTTTGACGCATTGGAAACGCCTTTCGGCAAGCGCGATAAATTGCTTGGCGGCGCGGGAACGCATTTTGCGCTGTCGTCGAGTTTTTTTACGGACGTGCGTGTCATCGGTGTCGTCGGCAACGATTTTACCGACGCGGAATGGGCGGTTTTCCGGCGACATAATATCAATACGGATGACATTGAAGTCGTAGCGGACGGTAAGACTTTTTTCTGGCGCGGACGTTACGATTACGATTTGAACACGGCGCACACATTGGAGACGCAGCTTAACGTGTTTGAAACTTTTCAGCCGAAGCCGTCGGAAAAATCGAAGAACTCGCGGCTTTTATTTTTGGCTAATATCTTGCCGATGCTGCAAAAAGAAGTGCGCGAGCAATGCGCGGAAGCCGAATTTGTGGCGATGGACACGATGAATTTTTGGATTGATTCGATGAAAGACGCTGTGTTAGAAACTGTTAAAGTCGTGGATTGCGTCATTATCAACGATGCCGAAGCGCGTCAACTCGCCGATGAGCCGAACATTCACAAAGCCGCCAAAAAGATTATGGAAATCGGCGATTTGCGGGCGTTGGTGATTAAACGCGGCGAATACGGCGCGGCGCTTTTCACGGAAGAAAATTATTTTGCGATTCCCGCCTTTCCGCTTGAGGCGGTTTTTGACCCGACCGGCGCGGGCGATACTTTCGCGGGCGGTTTTATGGGTTATCTCGCTTCACAGGTTGAGATTACGGAAGACACGCTGCGCCGCGCGATGGTTTATGGAACGGTGATGGCTTCGTTTAACGTCGAGGAATTCGGCACGGAACGAGTTGACCGCTTGACGCACGAAGAAATCAACGAGCGTTTCCGCCAATTCAAAAAACTGACGCACTTTGAAGAAATTCCGTTTGAACGCGCGACATCGGCTTAATCAACTGCAAGGAATTTTAGCCACGAATTACACAAATAACACGAATTACTTTTGTTTTTATTATTCGTGGTATTTGTGTAATTCGTGGCTAATTTCTCTTCCTGCCTGTGTGGTTAATTTTCTTTCGATAAGGTAATATTTCAAATCTATGCTCGAAAACAAAACAGGAATGATTTTCGGCGTCGCCAACCAGCGTTCCATCGCGTGGGCGTGTGCTCAGGCGTGCGCTGAAAAAGGCGCGCGATTGGCTTTTACCTATCAAGGCGAACGCTTGAAAGAGAATGTCGAAAAACTTACCAAAGAGATGGACGGCGCGATTGTCGTGCCGTGCGACGTGACAAATCAGGCGGAAGTTGACCAGGCTTTTCAGACGGTCGGAAACAAATTCGGCAAGCTCGATTTTCTGATTCACTCAATCGCGTTCGCGCCGAAGGAAGCCCTCGAAGGCGAGTTTGTAATGACCGGGCGCGAAGCATTTCAGACGGCACTGGAAATCAGCGCGTTTTCGCTAACCCAACTTGCGCTCGCCGCGCTGCCTTGGATGAAAAACGGCGGCAGCATCGTTTCGATGACTTATTACGGAGCGGAAAAAGTCGTGCCGAATTACAATGTGATGGGCGTGGCAAAAGCCGCGCTCGAAGCTTCGACTCGTTATCTGGCGGAAGATTTGGGCAAGCACAACATTCGCGTCAACGCCATCAGCGCAGGACCGCTTAATACTCTCTCGGCGCGCGGCGTCAAAGGAATGGGCGCGATGCTCAAGCATATCGCCGCCAACGCGCCGCTGCGCCGCAATGTCGAAGCCAGAGAAGTCGGCAACACCGCTTTATTTCTGGTCAGCGATTTGTCGTCGGCAATCACGGGCGAAACGATTTACGTTGATTGCGGCTTCAACATTATCGGCATTCAACGTCACTTTGACGAAGCCTAAAAAAGATAGCCACAAAAAAGCACGAAAGTCGCAAAAGTGAAATTTTGTGAGTTTTGTGTCTTTTTGTGGCTAATCAATTAAGTTTATAAAATAGAAACTCGAAAATTTATCAATGACAACGAAAAAGAAAATACAGACGAAAAGAAAAGCCAAACCTCCCGTTACCGAACAACCGCAAGAACCGGAAACTGTCGCCGAAGCTAAGGAGCTGGAAAAAAATCCTTACTGGCTGACGACTGAAGACGAAGTTCTGCTGCGTTCGCCCGAACCTGACGATATTTTTAAAAGCTCGGATTCGTGGCGCGTGTTTCGGATTTTGGGCGAATTCGTTAACGGATTTGACAGTTTAGCGACGATTACGCATGGCGTTTCCGTGTTTGGCTCGGCGCGGACGACCGAAGATAACGAACACTATATCGCGGCGCGCGAAACAGGCAGACTTTTAGCCGAAGCCGGTTTTGAAGTTATCACCGGCGGCGGACCGGGAATTATGGAAGCGGCGAATCGCGGCGCATTCGAGGCTGGGAAAATTTCGGTCGGTTGCAACATCGAACTGCCGTTCGAGCAGTCGGCGAATCCGTATCAAACAAAATCTCTGACGTTCAAATACTTTTTCGTCCGCAAGACGATGTTCATTAAATACAGCAACGCGTATGTGATTTTTCCCGGCGGCTTCGGAACCATGGACGAAGTTTTTGAAGCATTAACGTTGATTCAGACGAGAAAAATTCGCAATTTTCCGGTCGTGTTGTTCGGCTCATCCTATTGGAAAGGTTTGCTCGCCTGGCTGACTTCGACGATGCTTAACGAAAAAAATATCAACCCGGAAGATTTAAGTTTGATACATTTGACCGATTCGCCGAAAGACGCGGTTGATTTTATCATCAAATGCTGCGGACTGGATAAAAAGTGAGAAGTGAGATGTGAGAGGTAAAATTTGTTTTCATTTCTCACTTCTCACCTTAAATAATCTTTTAACCAACCTAAATAACTATCCGACACTTTCTCCGCCGCCAACGCGATGATTTCCGGCACATCGTAACTGTGATTGTTTTGTATAAATTTTTTGAGTTCGTCAAACTTTTCCGCGAAAGTCTTAATCAAAAGCAGATGTTCCGAATCAACTTGAACTTCGTTGTCCCAAAAGTAAAAAGATTTCATCGGCGGTAGAACCTGGACGCAAGCGGCGAGTTTCGCTTCGACGATTCTCCGCGCTAAGGTTTCAGATTCTTCAGCGTTCGGCGCGGTCGTTAGAACGACGACGGCGTTAGAGTTCATACTTTATTTTTTTTACCGATGCTGCTTCTCTGCGCCAGATTCATCAAATCTTCAGGCATCCATTTGTTCAGATTTTTCTCTTCGGCTTCGGCGATGCCTTTGTGCCGGTTGCGCCATTCTTTTTCCGGCGCGTCTTCGCGCATAGATTCTTTCGGATAATTTTCGACTTGTTCGAGACTAATGATAATGCCGTGCGCGATTTCCGCCCAATCTTCGGTTTGAATGCCGCGCAGAACAATCGGCAATCCGGCAGTCCAATCTTCTTCCGGCGCGATATTGTCGTATTCGGGAATCGTCAAAAATGCCGGCAGGGGAAACGGTTTGCCCGAAAATTCGCTGACAATTTGCGATTTTACGTCTTTGTAAGACGCATTCGGATTCGCTTTTCTCATTTCCAATGTGCGTCGAAAAATATCTGATACGGTTGTTTGTGCCATTTTATTAAAATGAAGTCTCCTCAAAATATAACGAAAAAATCATCCACAGATTAGCACAGGTAAACGCGGATAAAAACTGTCTCGCCGGTAATTTTTCCGAATTATCTGTGATAATCTGTGATTATCCCCGGTTAAAATCTTATGCGAAAATTTATTTATCAACTGCATCTTTGGCTCGGACTCGTCGTTTCAATTCCCGTTCTGGCGTGGGCGTTGAGCGGTTTTTTGTATGCCCTGCCGAACACGATTGAGGGAAATAAAATTGACGTGATTGACAACGCGAGAGTGAAAATCGCGCCGGTCGAGGCGATTGAAAAAGCTCACGGACTCGCCGGAAAAACTCTGCCGACGACCGCTCTGACTTTACTGATGCGCGACGGCAAGCCGTATTATCAAGCGGTCGGCGGGATGGGAATGGATTCGATTTTGGTTGACGCGGAAACGGGCGAAGTTTTAATCACGCCCGAACCGAAACTCGCCACGCGCTTTTTCCGGCAGGCGCATTTTTATTATTTCGCGGGTTCGTGGCAGACAACGCTTTTAATCGTTTTCTCGCTGTTGGCGTGTTTGTCCGCGGCAACCGGAATTTATTTGAGTTGCGTTCATTGGTTTGGAAGAAGAAATAAACCGACTAGAAAGGCGTTTTGGGAATAGCGCGTAACCGATATGAACAACTGATAAATTTTTCCTCACAACCAAAATATTAACGAATCATCGTCAGTTAACGGTTACTCTGCAAGCATCGTATCTAAAATAAACTAGTGCTTTGTAATGTTAATTTTTAAAGTTTTGAGTCCCGCCTTGAGGCGGCTTCACGCCGCGCTTTGCGGGCGTGGCAAACTAAAGTTTGGACTCAAAACTTTCGCTCAATCTCCAAAAACTTAGGTTACAAAGCACTAGTGCTTTGTAATCTAAGTTTTTGCAATGACATTTTCGTAATGACGATTCAGTTTTTCTCTCGCGTTTTCAATGGTGAACTGCCATTTAACCTTGATTTCCAAGTCGTTTCGTTCTTTGA
>Ga0136611_10003412_pt1 | contig 11107 bp, 11 predicted proteins | sample AntDrymUQ2232306_2_FD_106645 | JGI IMG/M metagenome (GOLD analysis project Ga0136611, IMG submission 106645) | Polar desert sand microbial communities from Dry Valleys, Antarctica - metaG UQ223 (23.06) | ecosystem: Environmental > Terrestrial > Soil > Desert | place: Antarctica: Dry Valley... | reverse complement strand
TCGACGTCGCCCTCGACGGCGAACTCATCACCATGTCGACCCCGCTGCGCTTCATCTGTCGCCCCAAGTCCCTCCGGGTACTCGTCCCGACCCCGGAGGCCGCCGCCGACTGAGCCGTTCTGGGCGGATCTGTCAGGCGGGTGGATCTGTCAGGCGGGCGACGGAGGATCCGCCCAGAACGGTTTGGGTGACGGCTTGGATGGCGGCGCCGGCGGCGGCGTGGAGTTCGTCGTGCAACGCGACGTTGGCCGCCCGGTCGGTGCGTACGTGGACGAGGTGGACGCCACCGCGGCCGAGGGCGGCCTCGACGGCGGGTACGAGATCGGCGAGAGCGGCAATGGGCGTCGTGGCGACGCCGTGAGCCGCCGCCAGGGCGGCCAGGTCTGCGTCCTGCGGCGTCCCGAAGAGCTGCTCGAAGCGCTCGGGCGGCAATGCGGTCGCCTGCGGAAGGAAGGAGAAGATACCGCCCCCGCCGTTGTCGGCGACCACGAAAACGCAACGGACGCCCCGCCGCTGGGCGCCGAGCAATGCGCTGGCGTCGTAGAGATAGGCGAGGTCGCCGAGTAGTGCGACGGTCGGGGCGCCCGGGTTGGCTGCGGCAACGCCGAGGGTTGACGACACGATGCCGTCGATGCCGTTGGCACCGCGGTTGGAGTACACCCGATGGGCGGACGACGGGTGGCCGTACCACTCGACGTCGCGGATCGGCATCGACGACGAGACGAACAACGACACGTCGGGATCGAGGCCTGCGGTCAGGGCTCGAGCGACACCCGGTTCGGTCGCCTCCGGGTGGCGGGCGAGCACGCCATCGATGGCCGCTTGCGCGGCCGACTCGGCCGTCAGCCATCCGTCGAGCCAGCCTTCGGGAGCCGGATGGACGGCGTCCATGAGTTGCGCACAGAAGGCCGTCGGGTCGGCGTGGATGACGACGTCGCCCCGGCGTTCGGGATCGGCCCAGCGGCCATAGGGATCCACCACGATCTGCTCCGCACCATCGAGGCCGGCAAGCCACTGACTCGTCACCTTCGACGCCGGGGTCTCGCCCAACCGCAGCACGCACTCCACCGGATGGGCGGCGACGAAGGCGTCGGACCGCAACAACTCGTCCGAGGCCGCTACCGAGTTCGGGCCACCGCGCGCCAGGGAACGGGCGTCGGCCAACACCGGCCATCCGAGGGCCTCGGCGAGATGGTGCAGCGCGGTGCGACCGCAGCGACGACCCGCGAGGATCACGCCGCGCCGTCCGTGGAGTTCCGACGCGAACTCGCGCGATGGCGTGGCCGGCGCGCGCTCGGCTCTATGCCAGGCCCGAAAATCGGGACGACCCTCGGGGAGCGCCTCGCCGACGGCAACCAGAGGATCTCGGAACGCCAGGTTGAGGTGCACAGGCCCAGGTCCGCCCACCCCCGCAGTCGCCTCGGCCACCGCGCGCGAGGCGAGGGAACGCCACGATCCCACCGGTATGCCTTCGACCACCCCGGGCTCGGCGAACCACCGCACGGCCTGGCCGTACAGCCCCCCCTGCACGATGGTCTGAGGCGCGGAGATGTGATGCAGATCGGGTGGACGGTCGGCCGTGCAGACGATGAGGGGGACGCCCGCTTGGTGGGCCTCGACGACCGCAGGGTGCAACTCGGCCGCCGCAGTACCGCTGGTGGTCAACACCACCGGCGGACGGTTCGACGCCTGCCCCAACCCGACGGCGAAGAACCCGGCCGAGCGTTCGTCGAGCACGACGTGGACCCGTACCCATTCATTGGCGGCGAGGGCGAGGGCCAGGGGCGTCGACCGCGACCCCGGCGAGATGACGGCGTCGGTGACGCCACTGCGGAGGAATTCGTCGACGAGGGTCGCCGCATACGTCGCCTGCAGGGTCACGAGACGCATCCGGTCAGTAGGTTCGGGGCGTGACGCCGCCGCTGCACGCCGAGGTCCACGGATCCGGCGGCGCCGCCCGACGCGTCGTGCTGGTACATGGATTCACGCAGACGCGACGGTCGTGGACGCCGCTGGTGGCGGGCCTCGCCGCCGACGGGCGGGAGGTCATCGCCGTCGACGCCCCGGCCCACGGCCGCTCGGTGGACCGACAGGTCGACCTCGTCGAGGGCGCCCGCCTGCTCGGGAAAACGGGCGGCGAAGCGGTCTACGTCGGCTACTCGATGGGCGCCAGGTTGACCCTGCACCTGGCCCTCGCATCGCCGCAACTGTTGCGCGGCGTCGTACTCGTCGGAGCCACGGCCGGACTCGAGAACGACGTCGAACGCGCCGCCCGCCGAAGCGCCGACGACGCATTGGCCGCCGATCTCGAACGCGACGGGCTCGACGTCTTCCTCGAGCGGTGGCTGGCCAATCCCCTCTTCGCCACGCTCCCCGTCGACGAGGCCGCGTTGGCGGAGCGCAAGGAGAACACCGTCGCCGGCCTGGCCGCCAGCCTTCGGCTCGCGGGAACCGGCACCCAGCAGGCGCTGTGGGACCGGTTGCCCGACATCGAGATTCCTGCGCTGTTCGTCGCTGGCGAGCGCGACGAGAAGTTCACGGCGCTGGCCCACCGGATGGCCGCCACTTGGGGTGGTTCGGCCCGCGTCGGAATCGTCGCCGACGCCGGACACGCCTGTCACCTCGAGCAGCCCGAGGCGTTCTGCGACCTCGTGCTCCCGTTCCTTGATGCGCACGATGGCGCTCAACGAACTGAAAGTCCGGCGGCCAACAACAACCCGTAGGCCAGCTGCACTTGGCCCGTCCGCACGAGTACGGGAATCAGATCGCGTCCGCGGGCGCCGCTGCGCACGGCGCGGATGGCCGGTGCACCGAGCAGGATCCCAACGCACGACGCCAGCGCCAACGGCCGGACGACAGTCAGTAGTACGGCTGCTCCGACGGGTACGGCGATCAACAACACGAGATAGAGCACGCGGGTGTCCTGGTCACCAAGGCGTACGGCGAGGGTGCGTTTGCCGGCAGCTGTGTCGGTCGGGATATCACGAAGGTTGTTGATCACCAGCAGCGCCGTGGCCAGCGCGCCGACCGGGATGCTCGCGCCCAACGCCAACAGCGTCACCGCCTCGACATGGACGAAGGCGGAGCCGCCGGTCGCCACCAATCCGAAGAAGACGAAAACGAAGACCTCGCCCAGACCGCTGTAGCCGTAGGGTCGCGGTCCGCCCGTGTAGAGCCATCCGGCGGCGAAGCAGGCCGCACCGACGGGGATGAGCCACCACGTGACCGCCGCGGCGAGAGCCAGGCCGGCGACAGCTGCGACGGCGAAGGAGAGCAGCGCCGCCCGTTTCACCGCCGAGGCCGACTTCAGTCCGGAGGCCACGAGCCGTAACGGCCCGACCCTCACGTCGTCGGTGCCCCGCACCCCGTCGGAGTAGTCGTTGGCGAAGTTGGTCCCGACCTGCACGGCCAGCGAAACCACCAGCGCAGCCAGGGCTCGCCACCAGATCACCTGGCCCTGACTGAAGGCGACGGCGGTGCCGACGGCGACGGGGACAATGGCCGCGGGCAGGGTCTTGGGCCGCGCCCCCTCGACCCACGGATTGGTCACGGCCGGCGGGGGAACCGGGTGAAGTCGGGAACCCGCTTCTCCTTGTAGGCGTTGCGCCCTTCCTGAGCCTCTTCCGACATGTAGAAGAGGAGGTTGGCGTCGTGGGCCAGTTGTTGCAGGCCCGAGAGTCCGTCTTCGTCGGCGTTGAAGCTGGCTTTGAGCAGGCGCAGGGCGAAAGGCGAGAGTTGCAGCATCTCCGAGCACCACTGCACCGTCTCGACCTCGAGGTCTTCGAGGGCGACGACGGTGTTCACGAGCCCCATGTCCCGCGCCTCCTCGGGGCCGTACTGGCGACAGAGGAACCAGATCTCCTTCGCCTTCTTCGGGCCGACGAGACGGGAGAGCACCGACGCGCCGAAGCCACCGTCGAACGACCCGACCTTCGGCCCCGTTTGACCGAAACGGGCGTTGTCGGCGGCGATGGTGAGATCGCACACGACGTGCAGAACGTGGCCGCCACCGATGGCGAAACCGGCGACCATGGCCACGACCGGCTTGGGCAGCCGGCGGATCTGGACGTGGAGATCAGTGACATGGAAGCGCCCCACGCCGGCCTGGCCGAGGGCGTCGTCGTGGAGGTAACCGGAGTCACCTCGAACCCGCTGGTCACCGCCCGAGCAGAAGGCCAGGGCCCCCTCGCCGGTGAGGATGATGACGCCGACCTCGGGGTCTTCCCTGGCCAATTCGAAGGCCTCGGCCAACTCGATGATCGTCTGGGGGCGGAAGGCGTTGCGCACCTCGGGCCGGTCGATGGTGATCTTGGCGATCGTTCCCACCGGCGTCGAACCGGCCTCTGCTCCCGTGGCGGCGACGTCGGCGACTTCGTATCGAATGTCGCCGAACCCCGCTCCACCCGTTCCCGGCCGCCATGACGCCCCCGGCCGGATCTGACCCTCGCGTGGGCGCGGCATTCCACTCTCAGAGTTGTCACTCATACGGTCGCGTACGCTACCGCCGGTGCCTCAGGTCGTCGCAATCGCTCTGCCTCCCGGGCCCGACTTCGTACGGGAGTTGGTTCGCGTGTGGGACGACGGCGACGCCGCCCTTCCGGTCGACTCCCGACTCCCGGCGCCGGCCGTCGACGAATTGCTCGATGCCCTGCGACCCGCATTCGTCGTCGAGGCCACCGGGGCTCGCTGCGCCCGCAGGGGTGCGTGGCCATCGGAGGACGGCGATGCGCTGGTGGTGCCGACCAGCGGAACCACCGGCGCACCCAAAGGTGTCGTGCTCACCCACGACGCCGTGCGAGCGTCGGCGGACGCCAGCAACCGACGCCTCGACGTCGAGGCCAGCCACGACGCCTGGCTCTCCCTCCTGCCCGTGGCCCATATCGGGGGGCTCAGCGTCATCACCAGGTCGATGCTGAGCGCCACGCGGCTCTCGTTCGTCATCGACGACCCCGGAGTCTCGTTGGTATCGGTTGTGCCGACGCAGGCCAATCGCCTCGACCTCTCCCGATTTCGAGTTGTTCTCGTCGGCGGTTCCTCCGACTGGCGCCAGCGCCCCGCCAACATCGTCCGCACCTACGGCATGACCGAGACCGGCAGCGGAATCGCCTATGACGGACGGCCGCTCGACGGCGTCGAGATCCGCATCGACGGCGCCGGCGAGATCCACGTGCGGGGACCGATGCTGCTGCGGGGGTACCGGGACGGCTCCGATCCGAAAGACGGCGAGGGGTGGTTGGCAACAGGCGACGCCGGTACGTTCGCCGGCGACGGCCGTCTGCAGGTCGACGGGCGGATCGGTGACGTGATCGTGACCGGGGGCGAGAAGGTGTGGCCGGCCGCCGTCGAAAAGGTGATGCGAACCCACGAAGGGGTGGATGACGTAGCCGTGGCCGGTCGACCTGATGCTGAGTGGGGCCAGCGGGTGAGCGCGTGGATCATTCCCGTCGACCCGACGAACCCGCCAGGGCGCGACGTCCTGCGCGAGCACGTCAAAATGACGCTGCCGGCCTACGCAGCCCCGCAGGAGGTCCACATCGTGGAGCAGTTCCCCCGGACGGCGAGCGGAAAGGTCCGGCGAGAACTTCTTCCTGACCGGCGTTAGTTCGACCCCCCTGTTCGGGTATGTACGGCATACGTCGCAGCGGCGGACGGAGGGAGAACACAGTCATGCGTCAACCACTCACAAGAGAAGCGATTGCTGAAGCAGCTCGCGAGATCCTCGTCGCTGAAGGCCTGCACGCCGTCTCGTTGCGTCGGGTTGCCGCCATGCTCGGCGTCACCGCACCCGCGTTGTATGCCCATGTGGCCGACAAACGTGATCTGTTGCAGGGCATCGTGGAGCGCGAGATCGACGTGCTGATCGAGCGCTTCCGAGCGGTCGGTGGCGAGAATCCCATCGAGCGGCTGGAAGGTATGTCGCTGTCGTACATCGACTACGGCATGCAGAACCCGGACTTGTTTCGGGCCATGTTCCTCTTCCGGCCGGAACTCACCTCTGAAGGGCGCGCCGGCGAACCAGCGCTCGGATGCCAGGTGCACAACGCGTTCGCCGACGAAGTCCGAGCGGCGCAGAAGTCAGGTGACCTCGAAGCTGGGAACGCCGACCTCACCGCCCTGACGCTCTGGACGACGGCCCACGGCGTGGTCACGACCCTGCTCACCGGTCCCACCATGGACATCGGCGTCAGGAGCAAGCTGGCCGAGTCGGCGGTGAAGGCCATACTCACCGGCCTCCGTCACGGCAGCCTCCTCCACGCCGCTTGATCGGTTCGCTTCGCCGGTGAAGCTGGCACGCTCACGTGCGGTCTGCTCGCTGGCGCTCCCGATGACCGCCTCTTCGACCGCCTCTTTCGACCGTCGATAACGGACTAAATCGAGGAGCGGCCGACCATGGCGCCGCCGTCGATCACCATGGTGTGACCGGTAATCCACGAGGCGGCATCTGACGCCAGGAACAGGGCGGCGTTGGCGATGTCTTCGGGGACACCAAGGCGGTGCAGCGGCATCCTCTTCGCGACCTGCTCTTCGGCCGGCTCCCACAGAGCGCGGGCGAAGTCGGTCTTGACCAACCCGGGGGCGATGCCGTTGACCCGCACCTTGGGTGCGAGTTCCGCGGCGAAGTGCCCGGTGAGGTGAAGGAGGGCGGCCTTGGTGTTGTCGTAGACACCGATGTGGCCCCCGTAGGTCATGCCTCCGATCGACGCGATGTTGATGATGGCGCCGCCGTGCTCTTTCATCGCCGCCTGCCACGCCTTCTGGATCCAGAAGAACGGGCCCCGAAGGTTGACCTGGAACGTCTTGTCGTACCGACCCTCGTCGATCTCGACGGCCGGCCCCATGTAGGGATTGGTGGCGGCGTTGTTCACGAGGATGTCGAGCCCACCGAACGCGTCGAGCGTCGCCTGGATGCACGCCTCGGCCTGGTCGGGCTCACCGGCGTTGGCGGCGAACACCGCCGTCTCGCCGCCGATCTCCTTGGCCGTGGCTTCGAGGGCGTCCTGCTTGCGGGACGAGAGCATCACCTGGGCGCCGGCGTCGACATACGCCTGGGCAATGGCTTGTCCGATGCCGCGCGAGGCACCGGTGACGAGTGCGACCTTGCCGTCGAGTCTGAGCTCCATAGGTCGCGGAGTTTATCGACGTAGCTGGGGCCGCTCTCAGCCGTCGATCAATTGGTCGACCTCGAGATCGGCGCCGGCGGTGAACACTCGCTCGATGGCGATCTTGGCGAGTTCCACAGCCCTCGGATTCACGGTGAAATCGATCTGACCCATCAACAACGCGCCGACGGTCATCGCCAGCAACAACGTCCGCCGATAGTGATCGAACAGCTCATCGCCTTCAGGGGCGGCCACCCCGAGATCGCGCAGCTTGCGCCCGTAGTCCGCGACCAACTGGCGTTCCGTGCCGCGACGCTGCTCGGTGGTGACGCTTCCGGCGAGGAAGTAGGCCACGTCGTACAGGCCCTCACCCATCGCGATGGCCTGCCAGTCGAGGGTGATCACCTCGAGATTCGCGCCGGTACCGTCGAAGAACAGGTTGTCGCCCCGGAAGTCGCCGTGGACGAAGGTCCGGGGCAGCAGCTGCTGGGCCATGCTGTCGTTCCACTTCGGCACCATGCGCTCGACCCAGCCGAGCGTGCCGGGAGGCGCGACGTCGGCGAACTTCTCGGCGAACATCGGGAACACCGCCTCGAGCATCGGGCCGAGGCCCTGGTACATCGGACTGGTCGCCGTCGCCGGCACCCATTCGAGACCGGTCGCCGAACTGAGTTCAGCGCCGGAGGCATGGAACCGGGCCAACCACTGCACTGCCGCGCCCGCCTGCTCGGGCGTGGCCCCCACGACTTGGTCGCCGCCGGTGTAGGGCGACAGGTCTTCGAGCAACATGGCGAAGATCCCGGAGGCGTCGTCCCCATCGGCGAAGTAACACTGCGGGGTCCGGACGGGCAGTCGGGGCGCAAGGTCGAGGTAGAACCGGGCTTCGCGTTCCCATACCCGCAGCATCTGTCCGATGGCGACACTTCCGGGGTCATCGGTCGGGAGCTTGGCGACCAGAGACGCAGGGCCGACGCCGCCATTGCCATAGACCGGCGCAACCCGCGCCAGCTTGCCCATGAAGCCCTCGCCTTCGGCGATCGGCGTCACCCGAACATCCACGACGGTCGTGTCGAGCGCATGCGACAACCATGCGGGGGTGAGTTCGGCGAGGGTGCGGGGAACGTCGGCCATGGCCGCGCAGGCTAGGGGTTCGACGCCCGATTCAACGCAGCGCGACAGGCGCCAACACGTGCTCGAGCTTCTCCGGGTTACGCACGATCCAGATGGAGACGACCTTCTCGTTCTCGACCTCGAACGCAGCCACGAAGTCGACAGCGCCATCGACGGTCACGATTACGCCGGGATCACCGTTGATGGTGGCGGCGGTCGCGGACGCCCGGTGCAGGTTCTTGGAGGCCAGATTGGTGAAGAACCGAGCCACCCGGTCGGCGCCGACCACCGGTCGGCGGGCGGCGTGCCGGTTGGCGCCACCGTCGCTGATGCTCACCACGTCCGGTGCGAGGAGGGCGAGGGTGCGGGCGACATCGCCGGTGACGACGGCGAGCAGCAGCTCGTCGACGATTCGCCGATCGGAACCCGCGTGGTGACGGCCGACAGCGTCGGCGTGGCCATCGCGCAGCCTCCGGCGAGCACGGCTGGCAATCTGGCGGCACGCCACTTCGGACTTGTCGACGGTCGTCGCCACGTCACAGTAAGGAACCTCAAAGACATCGGCCAGCAGGAAGACCGCCCGCTCGACCGGCGAGAGTCGGTCGAGCATCGTAAGGAATCCGAGGGTCAACGAGTCCGACAGCTCCGCCGTTTCCTCGGGGCCAGGCTCGAGCACGACGGGCTCGGCGATCCACGGTCCGACGTAGTCCTCGCGCCGGCGTTTCCCGGCGCGGAGTCGGTCGAGGGCGATGCGGGTCGCCACCGTCGTGAGCCAGGCCGGGGGTCGCTCGAGCTCGACCGTCGAAGCGTTCCAACGGAGCCACGTCTCCTGCACGACGTCCTCGGCCTCGGCATAGACCCCGAGCATTCGGTAGGCCAGGCCGAGCAACCGTGGCCGTTCGGCCTCGAAGGCGGCGACGGCCTCGCGGGACAGCTCGGTGCCGGGGTTCACGAGACCAGCGTGGCCGACGACGCGCAACGTTGCGCATTCCTGACGGCCGCGAGTGCTGCGGCCTGACCGCTGGCCAACGATGCGTCGGCGAGAAGACCTTCTCCTCCGACCCAGTCACCGGCCAAATAGAGACCGGGCAGCGACGCCAGGGCGATCGGCGGTCGACCCCGCAGACCCCCACTGCTCGCCAAAGGCATCGCGCCGGTGACGACCATCCGAGCCAGGAATCGATCGGTGACCACGTCGGCCGTGGCCACGCCGGCTACCGCGCGGTGACGCTCGAGCTGCGGTCGGTCGAGCTCCGCGCTGCGAACGCCGTACCGGATCACGGCGACCACTGCGCACCCGGGCGGGGCCTGGCGGGCCGGAGGCGATTGCGTCGTCGCGTAGAGCGGCTCGTCGAGCCCGAGGACGTACCCCGGCCTCGGCACCATCGACGCGCCGGAGTCGAGGCAGGCGGCGACGACTGGATCACCGACGTCACCCCATCCGGTGTCGACGCCCTCAGGGAGCAGCGCGCGTACGGCCGCCGGCGTCCCGGCGGCGAGCACCACAGAGCGGGCGGAGAATGAGCCGTCGTCGGTGGTGACCTCGATACCGCCTCCGGGTGTCGGTGCGACCGACTCGACGGTCGCCCGCTGCACATCGACCCGCGCCGCCAGGGCCGCGACAAGCGGTGCCCACCCCCCGTCGAGGTAGAGCACGCCCGAAGCCGATGCCTGCTGCAGCTGGAGGATCGCCGCCTCTGCACTCAGCCGCCCGAAGTCGCTGCCGTAGGTCCCGATGCGGATGAGGGCGCGGAGGAGGCGCTCACCATCGGCCCGCAGTTCGAAATCGCCGATCCAATCGTCGACCGATACGCCGGCGCGGCCGGCTGCATCCATCTTCGGAAGGAGCGCCAGCAATTTGGCCAACTGCACCTTCGAGCGAAGAGAGACTGCCGTGGTCCGGAACAATGACCCGGGACCGCTCGGCATCGTGTGGAGTTCGCCGTCAGCCAAGACCTGGTAGTTCCTCAGCGGGGGTGGCGACCCCTGCGGCTGCACCCCGAGGCGCTGGAGGACGGCCATGCCCGGCCCGCCCCGATACAACGCATGGGCGCCGAGGTTGAACACGAAGCCGTCGCGTTCGGTCGTCCTCGCCCGACCCCCTGCGCGCCGCGCCTCGAGGACGACCACCGAGGCACCCGCCCGCTTCGCCGTCGCGCCGGCGGCCAGTCCCGCCAATCCGCCGCCCACCACGATCACGTCGTACGTCTTCGTCCCGGTCTCGGTCTCGGTCGTCATGTCTTGTCGACGCCGCCCGACGGTGGGTTGTGACAGCTATACGAAACTTCGACTCGACAGCCCCACCAAAATGATGAGCGTGTCTGTAGACGAAGTCGGCCGACGCCTCTTCCATTTCAGCGACGACCGTCGATCGACGTGTTCGTGCCACGGCCAGTTCGCATTCCATCCGTTCGACCGCCGGGGCAGGAATGGCTGAACGATCCGTTGGTGTGGGCCGTCGACGACGAACACCAAGCGACGTATCTCTTCCCGAGGGACTGTCCGAGGATCTTGCTCTGGCTCACCGAGAACACGACCGAGGATGATCGACTGAAGTGGTGGGGCGACCGACCGTGTCGAATGATCGCTCACGTCGAGTGGGACTGGTTGGAGCGCATCCGGACCGCCAGCCTCTTTCGCTACGAATTGCCTCCGTGCACGTTCGAGCCTCTCGAAGGGCAGTGGATGTGGGTCTCACGAGACACGGTGCGACCAGTGGAATCGAGGCTGTGTGCGCCTCTTTTGGACGCACTCGCGGCGGAGGGCGTCGAACTTCGGGTCATGAAGAGCCTCGTTCCGATGCGAGATGTTTGGACGACGTCCCTGCACGCGAGCGGCATTCGGCTGCGCAACGCCAAGGACTGGCCGCGATCGTGAACGCGTAGCGCCGTCTGGCT
>Ga0136611_10003411_pt1 | contig 11107 bp, 11 predicted proteins | sample AntDrymUQ2232306_2_FD_106645 | JGI IMG/M metagenome (GOLD analysis project Ga0136611, IMG submission 106645) | Polar desert sand microbial communities from Dry Valleys, Antarctica - metaG UQ223 (23.06) | ecosystem: Environmental > Terrestrial > Soil > Desert | place: Antarctica: Dry Valley... | reverse complement strand
TCCATATACACAATCGCTTGCATCCCCGCGTCTCGCGCTTCGATTGCCGCTTCGATCGGGTCGACCCGGCGCGGACTACTGAAGATATGGGGGCCAGCATGAACGTGAATATCGATCGCATTCACCAGGAGATCCTGGGAGAGTTGAAGCGAGCGGCCGTGCGGAAGCAACTGCACCGTGAACTCCTTGATGAGCAAGTGACGATCCGCCACGAGCTGTCGGCATTTAAACGAGACTGCTCAGTGCTCCGCTAAAATCACTGATATGACGGCGCATCTCGGTTTCCACGAGATTGGTGTCACGGGCGAGCAGCGCGGCGAGAATCTCGCCGATACTGGCGTGAAGTTCGGCGTGACGGCGGCGCATATCGCGCTCACGCACGATTTCCATCATGTCGTTCAAGCCCCGGATGATCTTGGCCATCCGCGCATTTTCGATTGAGTCAGCAATCGTCACGTGAAGTCGCCGATCGAGCGCTTCTAACGCCACAAAATCCGCTTCGGACGGTTGCTCAGACGCAATCGCAATCAATTCCGCCTGCAATTGGCGAACAATCTCCTCATTGATGATGCCGGACGCCATGCGCGCTGCGACCGGTTCCAACAACAATCGCAACTCATTGACGTCGAGTAGGTCGCGCGCGGTCGGTTGCTGGACAAAAGCGCCTCGCCGAGGCGAAATCATCAACAACCCGTCAGCTTCCAACCGCTGAAACGCTTCCCGTACTGGGGTCCGACTCGCGCCGAACTCCGCCGCCAACCGAATCTCGTGCAACGCCTCACCCGGTCGGAAGGTCCCGGCGAGGATCGCCCGCTTCAGCGCGTGGTAGATCCGCTGCGTTTCAGTTGGGCGTTCGTCCAACCGCGCGAGTTCGACCGCCCGGTCGTCGCTTGTATGCTGATTGTATACAGATACCATACAAGAGGTATACCCAATAATTAGCCGCGCGTCAAGAGTGATCTGGCATCGGTGCCGGGGTAGCGAGGCGAGAAGGCGGCTTGGAAAGCAATCGTCCGCTGAGATAGTCCCCACCCCAGCACTCTTCTCCTTTGGGCGTCCAGGTGCCCCCAGGATAATGGCGATCGGTGTCCGCAGATCGTGCGAAATGTTCGCGACAAACTCACGGCGCTGATCGTCGAGGCATTCCAACCGTTCGGCCAACAGATTGAAGCGCTTGGCAAGCCTCCCCAGTTCGTCGTCGGTAAGGACAGCGGCGCGTCGTCGGAGATCGCTCCGCGCGAAATCCTCGGTCGCCGACGCCAGTTCGTCGATCTGCCGGGTCAAACGACGCGCCAGATTCCAACTGACGAGACTGGCCGAGACAAGTCCGCAACGCGTGATCAGAAAGATGTTGATCCAGACGAAGAAGGTCAGCGAGGCGATTGTTGGCAGTTGGCTGGCGAGGTCAGCGCGGGTTTATCCCTGATAGCCGAGTAGCAAGACAAAGAGGACGCACAGTCTGATGAAGAAGCTTTGCGAAACTGTGGCGAGGCTTCGCGTTAATTCCTGTCTTTAGATCGCCTGTCCATCATCGTTGGGGCGATTGCGGGTGCCTTCCTACCTATCGGTCGATTGTCTGGTTGCGATTTCGACAGTGAACGGGTCGATCACCTCAGGTCTGCAATTGTTCCATGACGATACCATCAGCAATGAGACAACCCCTGCTTCGTCAATGTCGTCATTGATACGAGACCAACCAACAGGTGTCGCACTCCACTTAGCGTCTAACGCATATCGGTCTCAGACCTTTAACCGGTAGTAGGCGACCGTGTTCGGATCGTAAAGATGAAGGTGTGAGTCCGCAAGCACCCCTTCTGAACATACATTGTGTGACGTAGAGATGTGATCGGGGGCGGCATTCTGTCCACCTGCCGAAGACGCCAATCTGCTGATAGCCATCGGAGAGCAGGCTGCGATGATGTTGGTGGCCGGGACGTGGCGATCATGCCGATTCGCGGATCAATCGTCGTTTCTTTGGCTCGCATTTATAATAGATAAAAGTGGAATAGACATACGAACGAGAGAGGAGACAGTGATGAGGAGACCTCTGTCAAAGCAGTTCCGCTATCTGTCGCTGCTCGTCGCCGTCGTCGGCATGGCAGCGGCAACATTGCTGACCGCCGGAACGCAACCGACGCTCGCTCAGGAGGAGATATCGGCGGCAATTGTCGAGGGAACGTGCGAATCACCGGGGGATGTCGTCGCCGATCTCCGGTCACTGACCATTGCCGAAGGTGGAGCCATGACCAGCTTCACAACCGTCGATCTGACTCTGGAGGATCTGACAGGTTCTGACTTCGCGATCGTCGTCGGCGATCCCGACGACGCGACCGCCTGCGGCGAGATCACGGGGTCTGGGTCGGATGTCTACGTCACAGTTCCCGCTCAGGTCGACGACTCGCTCGGCGGCGTCGCCTGGCTCCGCGCCCGCGACACCCGGACGCAGGTTAGTCTCTTTGCCGCCGAAGGGCTCGGTGGGAGTTCGACGTCCGGCGACAACGGGTCAAACGACGACGACGATGGTCCACCCGAACCCCCGGATGACGAAACCCCGGAGCCACAACCGCCGGACGATGAGACGCCGGAACCGTCAGGCGACCAAGAAACCTATACCGCGCCCACCTATGGCTATTCGATCACCTAAGACGCGGAGGTTTGGCTCGAACTCGAAAATGAGACGTCCCCTGGAGAAACCGGGCCCACCGACTACTTCGTCCTCGTTAACCGGACCGGAGTCGTCCAAGCCGAGTTTATCGGCGTCGGCGGCGTGCAGATCACTCCGCTCCAGTACATCGCCAACTGGGTCAACAGAATGGGAAGCTTTCCAGAATGGACAAGGGCCGACGTCCGCCTTGATGACGAAGGAAATGAAATTCGCGGTGGCAACGCGTACCGTGCCTTCGTGGCGATCGACTTCACCCGCCCGGGGTCGCAGGGAAGAGAGATCAACACGACCTATTTCATCACTGCGTATCAGCCTGAAGCCAGACCAGATGAACTACTGGTGTTGGTCTTCCAAACCGACCAGACCGACTACGACGATTGGGTGGCGGAACGCGAGCAACTAGAAGAAGGTATCGTCTTAGCCGACTAGCCGCCAACCCGAGAATACCTGGCAGGCGAACACCTACAACGGAGCACGACAAGACAGAGGCGGTCCCCACTTTCAGGGACCGCCTCTGTTTTGTCAATTCGCTGAACCGGTCGCCCCGTCCGACCGATCGACCTCGTCCGGCAGTGCGACGCCTTCATCTGAGAGTCGGCATTTGCCGGGTTTTCGTCGCTATTTTCATACCCAACGACGACGTGGACATTGTGTCCGTTTGCCTCACCCGTGATCGAGCACCTGGGCATATGTTTCAAAACAGATGAAACGAGGTTGATATGTGGTGCGCAGATCATTGACGACGGTGTCTCTATGGCACTACGATCTGTTCGTCCGGCACACTCGGGTTCTGTGGACGCGTTCTGTCCTTAGCGTACAGCAACCCTGTTACGATGGGAGAAACCGCCGTATGGCGACGTACGTGCTGCGCCGTTTACTCGGGCTGATTCCGGTGTTGTTCGGGATTTCGCTGGTTGTCTTCTTCTTGATGAAATTGATCCCTGGCGATGTCGCTCAGGCGTTACTCGGTCTGACGGCACGTCCCGCAGACATCGCCAACCTCCGCGAAGCGTTGGGCTTGAACGAACCAATCTACGTCCAGTACGTCAAGTGGCTCAGCAACGTCGTCCAGGGCGATCTCGGCATCTCTCTGCAACAGCGGACTGAGGTCCTGCCCTTCGTTATCGAGCGGTTCCAAAACACGTTGATCTTGACCTTCGCCTCAACGATCATCTCGCTGCTAATTGGGCTTCCCGCCGGCATCATCTCGGCAACCAAGCAGTACTCAGTCTTCGACCGGGTCAGTATGTTGTTCGCCCTTTTCGGCAATAGCATGCCCGCCTTTTGGCTTGGTTTAATGTCGATCCTGATCTTCTCGTTGAAACTGCACTGGCTGCCAACCGGTGGCATGTGGCCGATGGTCGGCGACCGCACGTTGTGGGTTCTGCTCCAACATGTCGCTCTGCCCGCGATCACCCTGGGCGCTGCCTCCGCCGCGATCACCGCCCGGATCACCCGCTCCTCGATGCTCGAAGTGATTCGTCAGGACTATGTCCGTACCGCACGCGCGAAAGGGCTCGGCGAACGCGCTGTTCTCACCCGTCACACGTTGAAGAACGCGCTCCTGCCGATCTTGACTGTTGTCAGCCTCCAGTTCGGCTTTCTGCTCGGTGGCGCGGTGTTGACAGAGACGGTCTTCTCCTGGCCTGGTGTCGGGTTGGCGCTTTACAACGCAATCTCATTTCGCGACTACCCGATGGTTCAAGGGGGCGTCCTTGTCGTTGCCTGCTCCTTCGTCATCGTCAATCTCGTCACCGATCTGCTCTACGCGCTGATCGACCCAAGGATCAAGTACTCGTGAGACGAGGAGTTAGAGGCTAGTCAAAAGCTGAGGACGTGGGATGACGGGATTGACGGGACAGCAATCACAAGAATCGATTGAGCGGGACGCGGCGGCGTTGCGACGTGAGGAATTGCTGTCGCCGATGGCGAAACCTCAGTCGCAGTTGGGATTGGTTTGGCGCGGCTTGCGGCGGGACAAGTTTGCGCTCGCCGGCGGGTTCATCGTGATCTTTACGGTGTTTCTCGCATTAGCCGCGCCGGTGATTGCGCCGAGAGACCCGCTCAAACAAAACTCCAAGGTCCGACTGTCGGCGATTGGGACCGAGGGCTATCCACTCGGCACCGATGGCAACGGACGCGACATGTTGAGTCGGCTCATCTACGGCAGCCGGACGACGCTGCTGATTGCAACGGTTCCGGTGTTGGTCGCCGCGGTGCTCGGTTTGATCATGGGGTTAGTCGCAGGCTATTGCGGTGGCTGGATCGATACAGTGCTGATGCGAATCGCCGACATCTTATTTGCCTTTCCTGCGATTCTGCTGGCGATTGCGATCGTTGCCGCGCTCGGACCGCGCCTCCTGAACGCGATGATGGCATTAGCGATCGTCTTCATCCCGGCGTTTGCCCGGTTAGTCCGCGCTTCGGTCCTGTCGCTGCGCAATCGCGAATACGTGATTGCGGCGCAAGCGAGCGGCGCAACCGGTGGCCGGATTATCGCCCGCCATATCCTGGTGAACTCGCTGCCGACAATCATTGTGTTCGCCACTCTGCAAACCGGGCAGATGATTATCTTCGGCGCCGCCCTCTCGTTCCTCGGACTCGGTGTTCAGCCACCCACTCCGGACTGGGGCAAGATGGCCGACGATGGCCGGAACGCGATGCTCAAAGCTCCCTGGGTCACCACCTTGCCCGGACTCGCTATCTTCATGGTCTCTGTCGGGTTCAACCTTCTCGGCGACGGACTTCGCGACGCCCTCGATCCGACGCTGAAGGTCTAAGCCGTCAGCAAACAGCCGTCAGCTTTCAGGTGGGAGATGCGCGAACAATCAAAGGAGGTGCTCAGAATCTCACAATGCACGAGCGCAATGAACGAGTACCAAGACAGGACAACTCAGCGCCGAAAGTTGACGGCTGATTGCTGATTGCTTACGGCTCATCCGGAGGATGAACACATGTCCCAGAACGAATTCGCAGAGATCATGCTTGATGGGAAACTGAATCGGCGCGATGTGATTCGGCGGTTGACCGCAATTGGCCTGAGCGTGCCGGTCGCGACGTCGATCGCGATGCATGTTACACCCGCTGCCGCCGCACCTGGCTCGCTGCTGATGCGCAAATCGATTGCCCAGGAAGCTGGGACTGGCACCCTGATTGTCGGAACCGAAACGGACATCGAAGGGTTCGACCCAGGTCACGCGGGTGCTCTCGCGACAACGCGCGTGATCAGCAATGTCCTTGAAGGACTCGTCAAGTACACACCGGGCACGGTCGATCTGGAACCGTTGCTGGCGACCGAAGTGCCGTCGCTTGAGAACGGTGGAATCTCCGCCGATGGTCTGACCTACACCTTTAAACTCCGCGAAGGGGTCACGTTCCACGACGGCACAGTCTTCAACGCCGATGCGGTGCTCCAAACGTATCAGCGCCTCTACGACACAACCTTCGCCAAATACGACTCGACGAATACCTCGGGTTTCTTCCTAGCGGGAATGACCTCGGTTGAAGCAATCGATGACTTCACCGTCAAATTCACGCTTGGCGCCGCGAACTCCGCGTTCATTGAACTGTCCAACATCTATGCCGGTCGCGTACTTAGTCCGAAGGCGATCCAGGAAGTCGATGTCCCAGGTTGGGCGGAAGGTGGCTATGGCACTGGGCCGTTCACCCTTACCTCCTGGGAAAAAGGCGTCAAGGTTGAACTAACCCGCAATGAGAACTACTGGGGAACCAAACCCGCCCTGCAAACGCTGATCTTCCGCCCGATCCCCGAGCCGACCGCGCGCGTCTCGGCCCTCCTCAACGGCGAAGTTGACATGATCGTGGTCGTCCCACCCGATGCGATCGAGCAGGTCAAGAGCGACAGCAACTTGGTATACGAACAGGGACCGAGCCTTCACTATTGGTTCATCCAGCTCAATACGCAGGCCGCTCCGTTCAACGACGTTAAGGTTCGCCAGGCGGTCAACTACGCGGTCGATAAAGAAGGGCTCGCGAACGACATTCTTCAAGGGTCAGCTGTTGCCGCCACCCAACCGATGCCCGCCGCCAACTGGTCGTACAACCCCGACGTCCTTGGCTACCCGTACGACCCTGAGAAAGCCAAGGCGCTTCTCGCTGAAGCCGGTTTGGCCGACGGGTTCTCAACTAAGATGATCATCCCGCAGTCAGGATCGGGCATGATGATCCCGGTCCAGATGAACGAATTCATCCAGGGCAACCTGGCGGACATCGGGATCGACGTCGAAATTCAATCGTTCGAGTGGGTCAGTTACCTCGGCGTCTGGGCCCAAGGGTTGGGCGAAGACGTGACGATGGGCAACCAGTCGATCATGGCCAGCGATCCGTACGTCGCCAACTTCCTGCTCGCAGGCAGCTTCACCCCGGCGGACGGCGGTTGGAACATCGGTTACTACGAGAATCCCGAAGTCGACAAGCTGCTCGCTGACGCGCTCGCCACCGCCGACAAAGAGGAGCGGAAAGCGCTCTACTACCAGGCCTGGGCCAAGATCACCGAGGACGCCCCCTGGATCTTCGTCGTCAACGACCTGCAACCAATGGCCTTCAAGAGCACCGTCAAAGGCTACGTCACCAATCCTGCGTACGTGATCGACTTCACGACAATCTCGATCGAGTAGCTATCAGCTTTCAGCCGTCAGTGACGGACAGTAACGACGAAAGAGATCCATCGGCTCTGGCGGGGCGCTCGGGATGACGGTCTTGTTGTCCTCCAGAGCTTGTCGAGGGATCTCCCGAAGCGAAGCGGAGGCGTCAACGCTGACGGCTCCATCAGGAGGAACCCACATGTCACACGAAGAGTTCGCAAAGATATTGCTCGACAACAAAACCAGTCGACGCGAGGCGATTCGACGACTCACGGCGCTCGGGTTGAGTGCACCGGTCGCGGCGGCGATTGCGGGGCGGGTGCTGCCGGCGTCGGTTTCGGCGGCCCCCGCCCAGCCAGCCCAGATCGTGACGCGAACTGGGTTGAACCAGGAAGCGACCGGCGGGACATTGATTGTCGGAACCGAGACCGACATTGAGGGGTTCGATCCTGGGCGCGGTATCGCATTGGCGACGAACCGCGTCCAATCGGCGATCTTCGAAGGGATGGTCAAGTACCAACCGGGGACGGTCGATCTGATTCCGCAACTGACAACAGAAATCCCCACCTTGGAGAACGGTGGGATCACTGCCGATGGATTGAACTACACCTTCAAACTGCGGGAAGGGGTCAAGTTCTCAGACGGAACCGACTTCAACGCCGATGCAGTGCAGTTCTGCCTGCGCCGCTTGATCGACAAAGAGTTCGAGTTCTACGACGCTGCCAACACAGGCGGGTTCCAACTCGCCGGTTTGACAACCGTCACCGTCGTCGACCCGATGACGGTCACATTCACCCTGGCAGCGCCGAACGCCGCCTTCGTTGAGTTGTCGCAGATTGGCTCAGGTCGTTACGTCAGCCCCTCCTCGATCCAGGCCAATCCTGGCGACGCCCTGAGTGAAAGCGCGGTCGGCACCGGTCCGTTCATGATTGCGTCTTGGGAGAAGGGCGTCAAAGTCGAACTGACGCGTAATGACACTTACTGGGGCACGAAACCCGGACTTCAGACATTGATCTTCCGCCCGCTGCCTGAGCCGACAGCACGTGTTTCAGCCTTGCTGAACGGCGAGGTCGACATGATCGTCGTCGTCCAACCGGACGCGATCGAGTCGATCAAAGCCGACGAAAATCTGACCTATGAACAAGGACCGAGCAACCACTATTGGTTCATCGAACTCAACACGAAGGAAGGGCCATTCGCCGACAAACGGGTTCGCCAAGCCGCCAACTACGCGGTCGACAAAGAGGGTCTGGCCAACGACGTACTCGCCGGGTCGGCCGTCCCGGCCACCCAACCGATGCCCGCCGCCAACTGGTCCTACAACCCCGATGTCGTTGGCTATCCCTACGACCCGGAAAAAGCCAAGGCGCTCCTAGCCGAAGCGGGTGTGCCAGACGGGTTCTCGACCAAGATGATCATCCCGCAAAATGGTTCGGGCATGATGATTCCGGTCCAGATGAACGAGTTTATCCAGGGGAATCTGGCCGAAGTCGGGATCAACCTGGAGATTCAATCGTTCGAGTGGGTCAGCTACCTGGGCGTCTGGGCGTCCGGTCTGACCACGGACACAACCGTCGCCAACCAATCGGTCATGTCAAGTGAACCGTACTTCGCTAACTTCCTGCTCGCGAGTTCGTTCACCCCGGCGGACGGCGGCTTCAACATCGGCTACTACTCCAATCCGGACGTCGACAAGCTCCTGACCGATGCCCTGGCCACTCCTGACCGCGAGGCACGCAAAGCTCTCTACTTCCAAGCCTGGGCGATGATCACCGAGGACGCTCCCTGGATCTTCGTCGTCAATGACCTGCAACCTATGGCGTTCAAGAAATCCGTCAAAGGCTACCTGACCAACCCCGCCTACCTGATCGACTTCTCGACGATAACGGTTGAATAGCTATCAGCCGTCAGCTACGGATGGGGATCGTTTGCCGACGGCTGACGGCTGATAGCTGATAGCCAAAGGAGCAAAGCAACCAATGACGTTTTCAATAGCCGCCCGCTGTCCCGAGACGGGGATGGTTGGGGTTGCGGTGAGTACGGCGGTGATTTGTGTCGGGCAGTTGGTGCCGTTTCCGAAGGCGGGGGTGGGCGCGGTCGCGACCCAGTCATTTGTCAACCCGTACATCGGTTTCAAAGGATTGGATTACCTCGTATCTGGGATGGACGCCCAATCGGCGATGGAGCGATTGGCGGCGGAAGATGACGGGCGCGATGTTCGCCAGTTCAGCGTCGTCGATTCCTCTGGTCGATCCGCCGCCTACTCCGGTGTCCAGTGCGTTGATTGGTACGGTCACCAGACGGGCGATGGCTACGCCGTCGCAGGCAACATGCTCGTCGGTGAGCCAACAATCACCGAGATGGCCCGCGCCTTTGAAGCGTCTGCCGGACAACACCTGGCCGAGCGTTTGGTGCAGGCGCTCGAAGCGGCGCAGGCAGCCGGTGGCGACAAGCGCGGTCGGATCTCGGCGGCGCTCAAAGTCTGTCACATCGAGGACTATCCTCTGGTCGATATCCGCGTCGATGACCACCCTGATCCGGTGACTGAACTTCGCCGTCTCTGGGGTCTCTACCAGGGTGACTTCGCCGCGTTCATGCGGATGATGCCGTCGAAGGCACACCCATCAGGCATCTACGACAATGCTGAGCTCGCCGGGTTGCTGCCAGACAATGACTGACCCAGCGTCACCCGTCTCCTTTCCAGTCGCGAATGGCGTCCCCCCCTTTGGGATCGGCGCCATTCGCCCGTTGACCGGGGTAACCCCCGCCGATATCGCCGACGCCCTCTTTTTCCTGCCTAACGAGGTCGCCACCCTCCCGCAACGTCAGGTGACCTCTGACTCAGGCAGCGCTACCGCGATCTACGCGATCGACGAGGGAGTCCCTGTCCCGCGCTTCGGCATGATCGTCGCGGTCAAACTCGAACCATCCACTGACGCCAATACCTTGATCTCGACGCTCGAACGCGACCGCTGGGGCGACCCCAGCACGCACGAGATCACCGCGACCGGCGACGGCGCCACCGGCAAACCTGCCTTCCGCGCGTTCTCCCGCACCTTCCCCCCGGGCCTGTTCATGCTCCCGAACCGACCCGTCTACTTTCTTCTCTGGTATCGCGCTGGCGACGACTTCGCCTTCATGGTGATGGGCGACAACACGGCGGTGCGAGAAGGTTTGGCGCGAGCGGTGGCGGAGGTGTTGAGCAGGTCGGCAGCGGAGGTGTTGAGCGGGTCGGCAGCGGAGGTCGTAGATTAATCCTGTATTCGTGCCAGTCATCGCGCGGGGCGGAAGACCCCGCGCTCACTCCAATAAGCCTGCTGAAGCAGGCTGTTGAGGTTCGCCCGTGTTTTCGAGAGTTTGCCAAAGCTTGTAGGATTGGTGTCGTTCTTTTTGGTTGTGTACGTAGTCGACCACGGTGGCAGCGCTTTTTCGCTGAAGGAGAAGATACCGTACTCCGATTGCCAAGAGAATGTTGCAGCGTCAGCCCGAGTGACCTCGTGATTCAAGGCATGTGCCGTTGCGCCCTTCATCCGACCGACAACATCAGAGAGTGCTGCGCTTGGTGGTATCGAAACAGCCACATGGACATGATCGGGCATCACCCCGATCGAGCGTGGAATCGCCCGAAACGACTCCATTGTTGTCCGAATGGATCGCTGCACAATCCGCGTATCGGCCTCATCTAACACCGCTAAACGACCTTTCGTCACCCAAACAATGTGATAAAACAACCGCCAATACGGCATAACACCAACATCCAGCCTGCTTCAGCAAGCTTATTGGAGTGAGCGCGGGGTCTTCCGCCCCGCGCGATACTGGCACGAATACAGGATTAATC
>Ga0136611_10003410_pt1 | contig 11110 bp, 3 predicted proteins | sample AntDrymUQ2232306_2_FD_106645 | JGI IMG/M metagenome (GOLD analysis project Ga0136611, IMG submission 106645) | Polar desert sand microbial communities from Dry Valleys, Antarctica - metaG UQ223 (23.06) | ecosystem: Environmental > Terrestrial > Soil > Desert | place: Antarctica: Dry Valley... | reverse complement strand
TTCATGCGGTTGAGCGACTTGAAGTACTCTTCGATCATCGGCTTGTGCTTGGCCGGGAGATCGCGGGTGATTTCCTGGACGGCCTTCTGGCGCTCCGACGGGGGCAGCTTGCCCCAGACTTCGGCCAGCTTGCGGAGCGCGGTCGGATCGACTTTGCCGTCGGCCGGGCCACCCGGTGCGAGCTTGCTGACGGCGGCTGGACCTCCGCTAGGCACGTTGCCCTTGGGATCGCCGGGAGCGCCGCCGCCGGGGCAAGCGCCGCCGTTGCAGTTGCCGCCGTTGCACTTGTTCTCGAGTTCCTTGATCTTCTCGTCGAGACGGAAGACGATCTTCTTCTGGATTTCCTGGGTCTGCGTGCCGCCGCGGGTCAGGTCGAGCCGGCGCCCGCTGTTGTCCATGAGCTTGCCGATGTTCGACAGATCCTTGGGGTCTTTCGACCAGTTCTGGATGTCGAAGTACATCAGCGTGGCGACCATCTTGTAGCGGTCGGGGGCGTCCGTCACGTCGTCGAGGAGCTTGATGACCGAGAGGACGGCGTCGTCGCGCTTCGTGAGGGCGTGCTCGGCGACGGCCTTGAAGAAGTAGAAGGCCGACGGATCGACGAGGTTTTCGGAGACGATGTCCTTGGCGGCGAGCAGCGCCTCTTCGTACACGCGCTTGCCGGCGAGACCCTTGGCGAAGGCCGCCGAGAGGTTCGTTTTGGCGAAGGCGTCCTTCTCGTTCTTGATCGCGGCGGGGACTTCCGTGGAAGGGGCCGCGGTCGCATCGCGCGCTTGGTCGATGGCCTTCTTGGCGTCGGGGTTCGCGAGGGCGATCGACTCCAGGGTGCGGTCGAGGGCGGTCTTGTCGTTCTGCGCCCAGATGGCGTCGACCTTGGCCTGATCGAACTTGCCGGCGGCCTTGAGGTAGCCTTCGACTTTGGCCTTGGCGGCGTCCGTCGGCATGGCGCGGAGCGTGCCGAAGGTCAGAGCGGCGGGCCGCTCGCCGGCGGGCTTGGCTTCCTTCTCGGCGGCGAATGCGCCGGAGGCGGCGGTCGCCGAGAGGGCCATCGTGAAAAGCCATTTGCGCAGTGTCATCGAAAAAGCTCCGGGCGGGTGAAGGAAGGATGATCCGAAGGAGCCGGGGCGGGCGGTGTGCGGCCCCGGCGGAGATAGCCCAATCATATCCCGACGAGTGCGTCGGACGCAACTCATTACTGATTGCTACCGCTGGCGATCTTGTCGATCATCTCCTGGAGCTTCGTCTGGCGGGCCGAGAGCTGCCGGAGTTCGCCCTGGACGATCGGATCCTTCGACTGCTCCGCCTTTTCCTTGTTGCCGTACATCGTCGTCCGGGTATTGACCTGCAGTTGCAGCGTCCGGATCAACTTCAGTTCGGCGAGCAGGTCGATGAGCTTCTTGTCGGCCGGCTTGCCGTCCTTCGGCGGGCCGTCCTTCGGCGGTTCCTTGCTCATTTCGGCTTGGGCCTTCTTCAGGGCATCGATCATGTCCTTGAGCATGGCGATGATCGATTCTTCGATCTGCTGCGTGTCCTTGTCCACGTAGGTCTGGGCCAAGCGGCGCTGGACGGCGATCATGTCCTGGCGGACTTCTTCGAGCACCGTGGAGAACGCGACGGCCGAGCCTTCGCTTTCGAGGAGTTTGAGGGCGCGGTCGGCTTCGCCGACGATTTCGCCTTCCTTGTCCCCCTGCTGCTGGGCCTTCTGCTGGTCGGCCGTCTCCTTGACGCCGTTCTTCGCGATGATCCCCTTGTCGATCGACTTCGTCGATTCGTAGACGTCGATCTGCATGGCGAGCATCTTGGCACAGCGGGCTTCGACGTTCGCGAGGAGCTTCTTCATCTCCTCTTCGCGGAGTTGCTTCAGGCGCTTTTCGAGTTCTTCGATGGCCTTGGCCAGTTGCTCGATGGCTTTGTCTTGGTTCTTGCCGGCGTCGGGGCGCTTGTCCTTTTCGAGATCCTTCTGGGCTTCTTGCTGCGGGGGGACGGCCTGCTCGATTTCCTTCGCACCGGGGGTCGGCTTCGGCTGGCCGGGCTGCCCAGGTTGGCCGGGTTGCCCCGGCTGGCCGGGCTTCGGTTCGCCGCCGCCCGGCTTGCCTTCACCGGGCTTGCCTTCGCCGCCCATTCCGGGCTTGCCGGCACCCTTGCCTTCGCCGGCTTTGCCTTCGCCCGGCTTCGCTTCGCCGGCTTTGGGTTCGCCCGGCTTGCCTTCGCCCTTGCCCTTACCTTCGCCTTTGCCTTCGGCCTTGCCCTTCGGTTCGCCCGCACCGGACATCGGTTCCTTGGGCATGCCGGCATCCTTCGGCATTCCGGCGTCGCCCTCTTTGCCCATATCCTGACCGGCCTTCGGCATCCCGGCGTCCTTCGGCATTTCTTTGCCGCTGTCCTTCGGTTCGCCCGCGCCTTCGCCCGGCTTCGGTTCGCCTTCCTTCGGCTCGCCCCCCTTGGCTTCGCCCTTCTCGGCCCCGGTGTCCTTTTTCTCGTCGCCGGCCGGTTCGCCCGGCTTTGGGTCGGCCTTGGCGTCGGCTTTCGGATCGGCGGGCTTATCGCCCGGCTTCTTATCGTCCTTCGGGTCTTTGCCGGCGGCTTTGTCGGCGAGTTCCTTCGTCCGATCCGCGAGTTCCTTCTGCTCCTTGGCGAGCCGCTCCGCGTTGCTGTTCTTCGATTCGGTGCGGGCTTGGACGCTCTCGGTGTTCTGCTTGACGACCTTCGCTTCCTTCAGGATCGCTTCGAGCCGCTTGATCTCGGCCTTGACGCGGGCCGATTCGTCGTCGGTGTTGAGGATGTTCAGGATTTCCTGGAGCATCTTCGCGAGCTGCTTTTCGTCCGCGGAGATCGCCCCGAGGTCGCCGATCGACTTGCCGTTCTTCGACAGGCCGACGATGAGCTTGCTGAACTGCCCCTCGACGTTCTGCTTCATGGCCTCTTCGATGGCCTTCAGCACGACTTTGGCCGTTTCCTTGTCTTCGGTGCGGTCGCTCTTTTCGAGCCGCTTGGCGAGCCGGAAGAGGCTCTCCTTGAACTCGTTGAACTTCTTGGCGTTGAGTTCCTGCTTCGCCTTGATCTCTTCCGGCGAGAGACCCGGGGTCGAAGCGGGCGCGGGGGTCGGTGTCGGAACCGCCGGCTTGGCCGGAGTTTGTGCCATGAGTACGGATGTCAGGACGAACAGACTCGCCGTGGCGGCGGCGAAGCTCGGCGTGATGCGGGGCCAACGGGACTTCATCGCAACCCTCCAGGGGAGAACGGTCGGTCGGTCGTTTCGGGCGAGTGCCACCTGTCTATCCAGACGAGGCATCCGGCTGTTTCCAACCCGCCCCGGCCACAATTCGCCAGTCCGCGGTCGTTCTGTGACCATCTCGTTACTTCGTCACGATGATCTGCTGATCGACGGTCTTGCCGACGAACGGCTTGATCTGGAGCGTGTAGTTGCCCGGTTTCATGCCTGCCGTAACGTCGTAGGCGAATTCCCGCGCGTCGTCCTTCGCCACGACATCCTTCGGCAGGATGAGGTCGCTGCCGGCCGGCGGCACGATGGTGATGAGCAACTGGCCCTGATCGTAGAGCTTGAAGTCGATGCCGTGCTTCACGGTCACCGTCTTGCCGACCTGCACTTCGATCGGTCGGTTCGCGGTAATCGCCGGCCGGCGCACCTCTTCGGTCGCATCGTCGAAAACCTTCTTCAAGCCGCCCGCGATGAATCTCTGCTGATCGATGAGATCCTGCAATTCCTTTCGGAGCAGGCCGATTTCCACGATGCTCTTGGAGATGCTCCGCAGCTTCGTGAGGGCCAGCCGAAGATTGCCGAGCTGCGTCCGGGCGGCGTCGATTTCCGGCGGGGCGGGCAGCTGGCCGCCGTTGAGAGCCACTTGGAAGGTGCCGAGGGCCGATTCGGCCTGCGGGAAGGAGCCGATGGGGCTGGTGCCGTCGAGAATCCGCTTGGTCTCGGGGATGATCCCTTCGCCCGCCGCAGTGCGGTACTTCTCGAGCAGTTTCGGATTGCAGCGGTTCGTTTCGATCTCGCGGTAGATCCGCTCGAAATCGACGAGCACCGACATGAGTTGATCCTTCGACTTGTTCACGTCTTGCAGGATGTCGAGCGCCCGCACGGCCGAACTGCTGATCTGGTTCTTACTCGGCGCCCCGAGCAGGCCGAGTTCCTGGCTGAGCTTCGATTCGCACTCGGCGATGCGCTTCAGGATTTCGTCGAGCTTCACCGACTGATTCTCTTCGTCCTTCGAGATTTCGTTGAGGAGATCCGCTTCCGACACGATCAGCAAGCGGATCGGTTCGACGTTCGACGACTTCTTGCCGATGAGCGGCGTGCCGTCGCGGTTCACGAGCGGCTTGCCGTCCCGACCGACGAGTTCCGTGTTCGAGTCCGTCGCGGTGACGTTGAGTTCGATCTTGTAGCGCGGCTGGATTTCGCTCTCGGGCACCGGCAGCGTCGTGAGGTTGGCTTTCAGGTCGAAGTAGTCGAAGTTGTCGGCGCTGAACTTGATCTGCTTCACGACGCCGCGCGGGGCGTTGCGATCCGCGTTCGCGGCCAGCGTCTGTTCGAGTTTCGTGAGGGTATCGCGCGTCAGTCGGCCATATTCGTCGGTGAAGCGCAGCACCGGGGCGGAGCCGAACTGCTTCTGCTCCGCCTTCGAGCCGACCTGCTCGAAGACGATCCGGTTGCCGGCGATGGCCCCGACGGTGCCGAACGACCGCACCGGCCCGCCGAAGGCGCCGACCATGCCCCCCGCGACTTGCGCTTGGAGCGTCGAGACGACCGACGATTCGACCTTCGTGTATGTGTACTCGTAATCGACGCGGCTCAGGCCGGTGTCGTCGGCGATGCGGCTCTCGGCGACGAACGGGATCATCGCGATCGGCGTACACATGTACGAGTTGCCGACCTTGCGGAGCACGTCCACCGCGACTTCGACCTGCGGCGGCTGATCCTCGTTCACCTGGATCGTGATCGACCGCTTCGCGGTCACGCCGTCCAGGTCGGTGAGCGTGTATTCGAATTCGACGAGTTCGCGGATCGCGTCGTCGTCGCGGAAGCGGAGGCCGAAGTCGGTGAACCCGGCATCGTCCGACTTCTCCCAGCCGACGGCGGTCTTGGTGAAGCCGTCGCCGGGGAGGTTCTTCTCCCAGAGCTTCTTGGTCTCCCCCTTCGGGGCGATCGCGACCTTCCGCAGCGGCTTGTCGGCCTTCGCGAAGATGTCGACATCGGTGCCCGTGGGCACGGGGAAGATCGACTTCTCGCTCGTGAGGCTGATCTTCTGCTCGGCGAAGAGCTGCTTCTTGCCGCGCAGGATCGCGAGCGGGTGGGCCTTGTCGCCGGTATCGATCGGCGCGGGGTAGTAGAGGTACGCCGGCTGGTACTCGTTGCGGTAGAGCTCGATGAGCATCGGCGGCGGGATGAGTTCGATGAACTTCGGCGGCGTGCGGTAGTCCTCGCCGCGGACGACGAACGAGACGCGGTTCTCCTTGATGCCGTTGACTTCGCAGGTGTACTCGCCGTTCGGTTCCGGCGTGAGGTTCGAGCTGCCCCCGGAACGCGTTCCCGTGAAGGTGAGGATCATCCCCTCGGGCTTCACGAGCTTCCGCAGCGTCCGCGTCATCCAGACGTCGTCGGCCAGTTCGTCGAGCTTGGTGAAAGTATCCTGCACGAGTTCGTGCTTCGCCGTGAGTTGCCCTTCGACATCGTCGAGGGTCGCATCCGAAAGATCGACCGTCGTGGTCTTCCCGGCATCGACGACGGCGACCGCCGAGAGGTTGACCGGGGCGATGCCGAACTCGGGCCGGTTGAGGTCGGAGACGCGGAGCGGCCGCCAGCCTTCGACGCGGTCGCGGTCGGCGATGACCCACCGGTAGTCGCGGGCGCGGATGCGGGGCGCACCGGCATCTTTGCCCTGTCGGAGTTCGCCCGATTCCGGGAAGCCGACGAGTTCGATGTGCGAGCGGCGCGGCCACGGGGTGTTCCGCATGAGCAGGTTGCGCTCGCCCCAGATCGTGCACACGTCGGCGATCTTGTGGACGGCGCGCTGGGGCTGGAACGACTTCGTACCGAGGGCGTGGGCGCCGAAGCCGGCTCCGGCGCAGAGCAGCAGAATCGCGCTCGCGACGATCACCTTCGTGCGGAGACGGCCCCAGCGGAAGACGCCGCGGACGTTCACGCGGCCCATGCGCTCGTGGGCTTCGTCGATGGTGTGCTGCACCATCTCGCGCGAGTAGCCCTGCGCCTCGGCCTTGTCGAGGTCGGAGAGTTCGATGGCCGTGATGAGCCGGTCGCGCAGGAGTTCGGGGTGCCGCTTTTCGAGCACCATCGCGAGCGAGGGGTACGACAAATCCTTGCGGATGAGCCGGGTGATCCGCAGCGTCGCGTAGGCCGCGAGGATCGCGAGCATGACGCCGATGAAGGCGGCACGGAGGCCCCAGTGAGAGTAGAGCGCGTAGTCGATGCCGGTGCCTTTGAAGACCCCGTAGTCGAACGCGATCCAGCTCAGGAACCAGATGACGAAGAACAGCCCGGCGAACAGGAGCACGTCGAGGGCCACGAAGAGGCGGATGAGGCCGCGCAGCCGTTCGAGCGGGTGGGAAATCTTGACGTCGAGATTCGCGTTGCGATTCGCGGTCGTTCGGGTCGCCATATCGGGTCACCAGCGGTGATTCGAGGAAATCGGGTCGGTGCGGCGGCGTCCTCACGCGAGCCGCAGCAGTTTCCGGGAGAGCCATTCGGTGCAGAGGAACGAGACGACGAGGAGCAGGGCCACGGCGACGGGGAACGAGAACGCCCCGTAGATCATCAGCGCCCCGGCGAGGCCGATGAAGAGCGCCCCGATCCGAGAGGCCTGGGCGCGGAACTGATCCGAGCTCCAGAAGATGAAGATTCCCGCGGTACACGCTAGCAGCGGGAGCATGACGACCAGCGCGAGCGCGAGTTCCACGATCTTGCCGACGATCGACTGCGGATTCTCGAACACCGGGAAAAAGCTCGCGATCGCATAGATGACGAACGGCACGGTCGCCAAGAATCCGGTCATCAAGGCGAAGATCCGGAAGAGCTGCGCCGCCAGTCCGCCCCACTGGCCGAACACGATGAGCAGGCCCGCGAGCAGCAGCAGCGGCAGGGACAGCAGGAAGCCCGCACGGCCGACGTTGATCGGCTCTGACAGGAAGTCAAACTGGAACACCTGGTAATGCGCCGCGCGGTGGAGCCGCCCGTTCGGTTCGTACTCGTCGTCCCAGAGGTCGTCGATACCGCCGAGGTTGCGCTGCTTGTTGAACTTCTTGTCCATGCAGTCCGGGATGACCGCGATGCGATCCCCTTCGCTAAGTTTCATCGTCAGCCGGGCCTTGTTCGGGTCGCCGCTATTGCCGACCAGCTTCTGGAGCTTCGCGGCGTCGTTCCCGAGTTTGCCCTTCACTTCTTCGACCGTCCCCGCCAGGCGCTCGAGCGCGGCGAAGTCGGGGCGGGTCTCATCGAGTTCCGGATCGGACTTCCGCACGAGGAACTCGGCGTCGAGCGTATCGCCGGCCGAGTCGGGCACTTCGACCGTCGCCTTGTAGCGGAAGTCGCCGTGCGGGAACTGCTTCGCGTCGGCCATGACTTGGCCGGTGTAGTACCCCTCGAAGCGGTCGCCCCCCTTACGGGGTTTCAATTCGAACGGCCCGAGGATCTTGAGTTGGTCGCCGTTGGCGTTGTACTGCGTCACCTTGAATTTCGGATTGATCGCGTTCTCCGCATAAGCTTCGCCCGAAGGCTGCAGCACGCGGGCCTGCAAGCGGATCGGCGCCCCGGCCGTGAACTCCTTGTTCAGCAGCAGCCGCCCTCTCGCCGCTTTGGCTTCGCGCTTCGCGGAGAGATAGCGAGTGAGCTTGAGCCAGAAGCGGTCGAAGTAGTTGGCGTCGGCCGCGCGGAGTCGGTACGTTTCGCCGGAGCCGAGCCAGCCGGTGCGCCCGGTGCCGGCCTGCGAGACCACGAAGTAGGGCTGCATCTTCGCCGTGTTCTGTTCGCCGACATCGACGAACTCGGCGAGCACCGTCGCCCCCGGCTTCACGGCCTTCACTGGGTAGAAGGAGAAAAATCCGCGCTTCAGGTTCAGCTCTTCGCCCGGCTTATCGGAGCCGATGAAGAACTTCTCCCAGCCGGCCGTCGGCTTGTCGGCGCGGCCGTCGTCTTCGAGTTTGAGCAGATCGGCTTCCGTCGTCGGCTTGAGGTTCAAACGGCGCGGCGTGCGCGGGATGCCGCGCTGCCGGGTGACGACGATGTCGTCGGGCACCACCGGCAGCACGTTGAGCAGCGGCTTCAGCCGGCCGTCCTCTTCGGTACGGGCGAGCTGGAACGTGTGCAGTGGCGCGGCCACGAGCAGGAAGCCGCCGCCGAGGTTGTTGACCCACGTTTCGACGTTCTTGATCGTCGATTCCGCGATGCGGTACTGGCCCGCTTTGTCCTTCTCGTTCCAGTCGAAGTCGAAGGCGAGGATCAGGTCGTACTCGTCGAGGTTGTAGTACTTCGCGAGCTTCCCTTCCGGCGTGTCCACGGTCTTCTTCGTCGTGTCGAGGCGATCCGGGAAGTGCGTCAGCAGCCGCTCGGCCGGAACGTCCTGGACGATCTCGCCGGCGATGCCCCCTTCCGTCTGGAGGTAGATGCTCACCTCGGCGCGCTTCTCGCCCATTTCGCGGACGAGCAGCGTCCGGAGCGTCTGGTACTCGCGGGTCGGGCCGCTCGCGACCATCAGGATGCGGACGGGCTTATCGACGACCTGCATCGTCCGCGTCGGGCTGACGTGGAATTCGTCCGCGAAGATTTCGCGCTTGTCGCGCGCGACCTTCGCCACGACCTGCCAGGTGCCGGTCTTCAACTGCTTGACGCGGCCGACCTTCTTCGAATCCTCGACGAGTTCCTTGCCGCTCTCTTCCTTGTTGAGGTCGTCGGCGTCGAGTTTGAATTCGATCATGCCGTGCGGTGGATCGCCGGGCGCGAACGTGATTTCCTTCGTCATCGTGTGCGTCGGCGGATCCTTCTTCGGATCCTTGCCCGGCAGGTAGAGGCCGAGCAGGACGGTGGCCGTTTGATTCGGCAGGCCGATGGCATCGACTTCGACGCTGATGTTCTGCGGTTCGTCGGGCTGCGTGCTGTCGGGGACGCCCAAGTCGGTGATCGCAATCGCGACATTCTCGCGCTTCTCGCCCACGGCGACCGTGAAGACGGGGATCTTCTCGCGGACGGCGCGTTCGCGGAACTCGCCGATGGTGGCGTCGGAGCCGAGGTTGCTGCGGCCGTCGGAGAAGACGATGATCCCCTGCACCATGTTCGCCGATTCCCTGTTCACGGCGGTCAGCAGCGCGTCGGGCACATTCGTGCCGAGGACGAGCGAGCGTGCCACATCGACGCGCTTCTCGAGCTTGCCGCGATTCGCCGCGAGGATGACTTTGTCTTCCTCGCTCATCCCCGGCGGGAGGACTTCGGCATCGGCGGCCTTCGCGAACTGCGTGGCCCAATCGGCGTTGCCGACTTCGCCCGCGCGCCACGCGGGCACCTTCATGAGTTCGGCCTGCCCCGCTTCGGAGAGGCCCTTGAGAGCATAGGGGCGGAAGTCGTAGCTCGCCCAAGCGTCCCACTCCTCGCGGTTCCAATTCGCCGCGCCCTGCGGCAGTTCGTCGGCCGTCTCGTCGAGGCGTGTCCCCATGCGGTAGACATAGACGGGGTTCTTCTCCGTGAGCCGGGCGATGAAGTTCACCTCGCTGTCGGTCAGGAAGTCGAGCACCTTGTTGACGCGCGTCTTCGGCTTCACGCCGGGGACGCGCGAGAGTTCGTCCGAGATCTGCGTGAGGCTCGGCGACACGTCGATGACAATGAGCACGCGCGAGCGCTTCTCGGTCTCTTCCCACGTTTGGATCGCGGGGAGCAGGAAACAGGCGAGCAGCACGAGGTAAACGCAGATGCGCAGCGGCGCGAGGTGGATGGCCCAGAGGCCGATGGTGCGGGCGTCTTTGATGTAGAAGAGCACCGTCATCGCCGTGGCGAGGATGGCGACGGCCGCGGATAGGGCGACCCAGAGGATTTCGCCGTCCACGGCCCGCGCCACCAGCACGCAGATCGCCGGGATGATGAACAGCGCCGCCTGCGTGCCCGCGACGATCATGCGGAAGATCGAGATGCCGCCGCCGTCGCGCTTGCCGAAGAGCGTGCGCGCCGCGAGCGCCGCGCCGATGAGCACGAGCAGCGCGACGGTGCCGAGCCAGTAGAGGTTGCCGGGGTACGAGCCGTACTCCGGCGAGGCGAAGGGGAAGGCCTCCTCGAGTCGCCGGAGGATGAATTCGCTCTCTTGCTTCACGCCGTTCGGATTCATCGGTAGTTCGTCCGTCGATCGGTGGGTCGGAATCGGGCCGCGCCGCGGGCGGCGATCAGTCTTCGTACACTTCTTGGGGCGCGGTCGACTTCCGCATCGCCTGGGCCGCCGACGGGGCGTGCGCCCCGAGGTTCTCGGCGTTCGCGTGGTAGCTCAGCCGCACGGCCATCGCCTGCTCCATCAGCAGCACGAGCAGGAAGATCATGAAAATCCAGCCGAGCTCCGAGAGGTCGGACTTTTTATTCTTGAGTTTGTCGATCCAGTCCGTCTCGTCGGGCGAGTGGATTTCCGCCCCCGGCGACTGCTGGATGATGTCGTCGGTCGAAGCGCGGAGCAGATCCCCTTCCCGGGCCGCATCGACGTTCACCGGCACGGCCCGGTACTCCTTGATCTCGATCTTCTCGGCCGGGTTCGTCGGGTTCACCCGCTGCTGGGTCAGCTCGAACAGGTGAACTCCGGGCTTCTTCGTATCGCGGGCCTTCGCGACGAGCACGTCGCGGGTGATCTTCTTCTCCACGTCCTTGTCGCCTTCCTTCTCGATCACCTTCTCTTCGAGCTTCTCGACGTCGAGCGGCTCTTCCTTGTCGCCGACTTTGAGCGGGGCGGGATCGACCGCCGTGCCCGGTGCGGCGCGGCCACCGCCCGGCTTGCCGTCGTGCGTGACGAAGGCGTACCGCGCCTTCGCGGCGTAATTGTCCGCATCGAGCTTCAGTTGGACGGGATTGCCGCAGGTACGGTTTTCGTCGGTGCCGCCGCCCGAGAGGTAC
>Ga0136611_10003409_pt1 | contig 11110 bp, 5 predicted proteins | sample AntDrymUQ2232306_2_FD_106645 | JGI IMG/M metagenome (GOLD analysis project Ga0136611, IMG submission 106645) | Polar desert sand microbial communities from Dry Valleys, Antarctica - metaG UQ223 (23.06) | ecosystem: Environmental > Terrestrial > Soil > Desert | place: Antarctica: Dry Valley... | reverse complement strand
CTCCGGTGTCGGGGGTAGCGGAACTCGCCAGAGTTCCGATGGCTTTGGAAGGGCGAGCCGGGCACGGAAGTCTGGCGACTTCCGCTACGGCGGGGGCACGGAACCGGTGTCGGGGGTAGCGGAACTCGCCAGAGTTCCGATGGCTTTGGAAGGGCGAGCCGGGCACGGAAGTCTGGCGACTTCCGCTACGGCGCGGGGCACGGAAGTCTGGCGACTTCCGCTACGGCGCGGTTCCCCTTTAGCCCTTCCAAAGCCATATCGGAAGTCTGGCGAGTTCCGCTACGAAGCTACTTTCCCCACTTTGCCCCGTTGACACATCCCCCGCCTTGCGCTCACAATGTCTGAGTCGAGATTGCCGGATGTGCCGTCTCCCGCCCCACGAGCGATTCTCTCCATGCGCGCTTTCCCTCAAGTCGGTCGAATCGGAATCCTGACACTCGCGTTCGCACTCTCAGCCTGGCCGGTCGTCGCCCAGCAGCCGATGACGCCCGATCAGCAGGCGGAACAGGCGCTGGTCGCCGGGCAGAAGGCGTTCAACGCGGGCGACTTCGGCACTGCGGCCGGACGCTTCAGCGAGGTCGTGCAGAAGTTTCCGAACACCCGCTTCGCCTCCGGTTCCCGCTTCGGCCTGGCACTCATCGCCTTCAGCAGTCCGGATGTCGATTTCGCGAAGGCCGTCGAAAACCTGACGCCGGCCGCGAACGATGGCGGCTTCGCCGAGCGCGGCCATGCCATGTACCACCTCGCGGTCGCCCAGCGCATCCTCGGCCTGCGGGAACTGGACAAGCCCGCGAACGACCCGAACCAGATCCACCAGCGCAAGCTGGCCGCGAATGCCAAATTCGCCGAGAGCCTCAAGTGGTTCACCGAGGCGAAGAACTGGTTCATCGGGCAGAAGCTCGACGACTGGGCCGCCCGCGCCCGGGCCGATCAGGCCGAGATCGAAATCCGCACGGGCAAAGTGAAGGAAGCGCGGGCGACGGCCGAGCCGTTCACGAAGGATCCGGCGCTCGCGAAGAACAAGCACCGCCCCCTCGGCCTCTACTACTTCGGCCTCGCCTGCTTCCTCGACAAAGATCACGTCGCCGCCGGGCGCGTGCTCAACCAGCTCGCGCCGTTCGCCGACCCCGCCTTCGGCCTGCATGCACGGTACCTCGTCGGCCGCGTGCTCCACCTGAGCGGCGAAACCCCCGAAGCCGGCGTGAACTACGAAGCGGTGCTCGCCGACTACGAGAAGGCCAAGCTCGCCGCGGTCGAAGCGGTCAAGCAGCCCGACAAATTCAAAGGCAACCCCTTCGAACTGGCCCGGCTGCGGACCCTGGCCCAAGGCCCGGCTCCCGAGTACGTCGCCGGCGCCGCCTTCCACGGGGCGAGTATCCACTACGAGGGGGGCAAGTTCCCCGAATCGCTGACGAAGTTCGTCGCCTTCCTCAAGGGCTTCCCCAAGGACGACCTCGCTCCGGACGCCCAACTCCGCGTCGGCTTCTGCCAGGTGCAGATGAAGCAATTCGACGAAGCCGTCAAGACGCTCGCCCCCGTCGCCGAGAAGGTGCCCCGGCTCGCGGATCAGGCCGGCTTCTGGCTCGGCCGGGCGCAGTTGGAACTCGCGCTCGCCTCCGATTCGAACAAGCCCGATGAGCGGAACAAAAGGATCAAAGACTCGCTCGAAGGCATCCGGAAGTCGCTGGAGAAGACGGCGCAGCTTGCGCAGCAGAACGACGCCGATGCCAAAGCGCGCCGGCCCGAGATGCAGTTCGAGTACGCCGACGCCCTCCAGTCGAACAAGCAATTCAAAGAGGCCGTGCCGCTGTACGAGCAGCTCTGGACCGAGAACGCCGTTCCGGCCCGCCGCGAGGAAGTGCTCCAGCGCCTGTCGTCGGCCATCGGCGCAGCGGGGGATACCGGACGCTCCGACGAGCGCTGCAACGAATTCCGGAAGCTCTACCCGCAGAGCACGCTGACCGGCGCGGTCGTCTTCCGCATCGCCGAGAACGCCTACGCCCGCGCCACCGACATGGCCAAAGCGAACCCGAAAGCCCCCGAACTGAAGCAGAAGTTCGAGGAGGCCGCGGCGAAGTACAAGGAGGTCGCGGACAAGTACCCCGAGTTCGAGCGCGCCAACTTCGCGAAGCTCGGGGCGGGCGTCTGCTTCACGCAGTTGAACAAACTGGACGACGCCGTGAAGGCGCTCGAAGCGATCCCCGGCCCCGACCGCAGCGGCGACCTCTCGCTCGCGGCGTACCTCCTCGCCGACTGCTACATCCGCCAGGCGCCGACAAAGGCCGAGGACGCGCTCCAGGAGAACCAGATCCGCGAGAAGCTCACGGCCGCGGCGACGATGCTCGACGGCTTCGTAGGCAGCAACGCCAAGGCCCCCGAGACCCCGGCCGCGCTGCTGAAACTCGGCCACTGCCTGAAGCGACTCGGTTCGACGCTCGCCGATCCGGCCGAGCGCACCGCCGCGCTGAACAAAGCCCGCGAGGCCTACGAGAAGCTCGCGAAGGAGTTCCCGAAAGACCCGCTCGCGGGGCAGGCGAACCTCGAACGGGCCAAGGTGAAGTCGCTCGCCGGGGATAAGGGCGGAGCCATGAACGACCTCCGGGCGTTCATTTCTCAGGACGCCACAAAGAACGACCGCTTCGCCCCGCTCGCGGCGCTCCACCTCGCCACGATGCACCGCGAACAGAACCAAGCCGCCGAAGCGGTGAAGGTGCTCGAAGCGGCCCGCAAGCAGTACGAGGGGGACATCGCGAAAGACCCCGAGCGAGCCGACTGGAACCCGCTCTTGAAATACCACCACGCCGTCGCCCTCTTCGAGATGCAGAAGCCGGCCGAGGCGCGGAAGCTCTTCGAGGAAGTCGCGGGGCAGTCCCCCGGCAAGCCGGTGGCGCTGGAGGCCGCGCTGCGGTCGGGCCAGTGCCGCATCGCCGAGGGGAAGATCCAGATCGCCGCCGGGCAGATGATGATGGGGCAGGCGGGCAACGACAACACCAAGAAGAACGCCGCCGCGCAGGGGATCGCCGCCGGTCGCCAGGCCGTGAACGAAGCGGGGGATCTGCTCGTCCGCCGCGCGGAGGAATCGAAGAACGCCCAGCCGACAGCGGAAGCCCGCTCGCGCATGTACTACGATGCGGCCTGGGCCTGGCGCTACCTCGCGGAAGATGAAGTTCGCTTGGCCCGCGAAGCGCTGCAGAAGCAGCTCCAGGCGAAGAAGGTCGAAGAGCTGATGAAGAAGCTGCCGCCGAACAGCCCGCCGCCGCAGGTGCCTCTGCCGGAGGTCGCCCGCGCCGCCGTGCCGCTGCAGCCGCACGAGGAGCGCACCTTCAACAGCTACAAGCGGCTCATCGAAGAGTTCCCCGAAACGGCGCTCTCCGTCGAAGCCCGCTACGAAGTCGCCGAACTCCGGGCCGAGCGCAGCGAGCACGCCGAGGTGTTGAAGGTGCTGAAGGAAGCGCTCGACAAGGAACCGACCGACAAGCCGGTACCTCCCGATACGACCGAGCGCATCCGCCTCCGCCTCGGTGCGAGCCAGTACGCGACGAAAGACTTCGCGGCCTCCGCCGGTCAATTCGAAGCGATCGCGTCGAACCCGAAGTCGCCGTACTACGCCCAGGCGCTGTACCGCGCGGGCGAGAGCCTCTTCTCGCAGGGGGAATACGCGAAGGCCGCCGAGAAGCTCGCCCCGTTCCGGGATAAAGGCGAGTTCCACAACATCGCCGGCATCTCGGATCGCGCCATGCTCCGATTGGGGTTCGCGCTCATCGCCGCGAAGAATCCCGAAGGGGGCCGAGTGGCACTCGAAACGATGATCAACCGCTACGGCGCGAACAATCCGCTCGCTCCGGAAGCCCGCTTCGGCTTCGGCCAAGCCCTGCAGGCGCAGGGCAAGCTCGATGACGCCGCGAAGGCGTTCGACCAGGTGATCTCGGCGACCAAGGCCGAGGTGGCCGCCAAGGCGCAGATCGGCATCGGCGAATGCCGCATGGCCCAGAAGAAGTTCGGCGATGCCGCGAACGCGTTCTTGGTAGTCCCTTACACCTACGACTACCCCGAACTGGCGAACGCCGCCGTTCTCGAAGCGGCCCGCGCGTTCGAGGAAGACAAGAAACCCGCCGAAGCCGAGAAGCACCTGACGAGGCTGATGAAGGACACCCCTCCCGATTCGGAGTGGCACAAAGCCGCGAAGGAGCGGCTTGGGAAGTTGAAGAGGTGATCCGATTGCGGATTTGGGATTGCGGATTTCGGATTGGAAGATCTTGATCCCGGAGGGATCGCAGAGATTAGCCGGCGGTAGAAGACCGCCGGATCGAGGTCAGAAATGTCTTCGACCCCGGAGGGGTCGAAGACGCGCTGCGATCCCTCTCGGGATCGGGGAAACGGGAAATGCGAACCGGCGGTCTTCGACCGCCGGCTAATCTCTGCGATCCCTCCGGGATCAAGAAGGCGATCCTGCGGGATCGAACGGGTTTGAGGTTCGAACCACACCCGACCGTTCACACGGTCGGCTCGCCTTGGAGTTCCAGATGCGTCGCTTCGCTCTCGCCATCGTGTCGCTCGCCTTCGCCGCCCCGGCGTTCGCCTACGTCGAGGCGCCGATGTCGTTCGGGTCGGTCATCCAGCAATCGACGGCGATTTGCAGCATGGTCGTCACCAAGGTGGACAAGACGAACAACATCATCATCTTCCAGAAGGTCGCCGACCTAAAGGGGAAGCACCCGCAGGACACGATCAAGCACAACATCGGCCGCGGCGGACTGCGCGCCGGCGAGTGGGAGGAGATCATGAAGTGGGCCGAAGTCGGCAAGCCCGCCGTCTTCTTCCACAACGGCAGCGCCTCCGAAACCTACATCGGCAGCACCTACTATCAGGCCTATCCCAACGGAGAATGGTGGGGGATGAGCCACGGCGAACCGTTCCTCCTCCGCAGCTATTCCGGCAAGGTGGACAAGCTCACGAGCATCGTGAGGGACATCGTCGCCGGCAAGGAACTCACCGTCCCCTGCCTCGTGGACGGCGATAAGGAAGCCCTCCACAAGAAGACGGCCAAAATCCAGCGGCTGAAGGTCAGCCTCAAGCTCCAGGACTACAACCCGAAGCGCGACTTCGTCGCGTGGGGGAGCGGCGGCGACGAAATCCGCCGGCTCGCGGGGATGCCCGGCTTCGACAGGATCGCGTCGCTGGGCAAGGGGGAAGCCGAGGCCCAGTCCATATCGGCCGTCGATTTCGACGGCGACGGCAAACTCGACATCTGCCTCTGCGGCGCGAACAAGGTGAGCCTCATGCAGCAGGCCGACGACGGCTACTCGGAAGCGACCCTCCCCGGCCTCGTCGGCGGTGCCCGCTCCGCCGTCTGGGCCGACTACAACGGCGACGGACTCCCCGACCTGCTGCTCGCAACCCCGACCGGGCCGAAGCTCTATACGAACCTCGGCAAGGGGGCCTTCCGCGACGACAGCAAGCTGCTGCCGAAGGAGACGGCCTACAACCTCACGTCCGCGGCGTTGGGCGACTTCAACGGCGACGGCAAACCGGATATCCTCCTCGCCAACGGCTTCCACGGCCTGCGGCTCTACAAGAACCTCCGCGCCGGTGGCGCCGTCAAGGCCGCGGCGCCGAAGCTCGGCGGCTGGCACGCGATCGGGCCCTTCCGCGATAAGGAGAACAAGCCGAACTTCGGCGTCGCTTTCGCCCCGGAGACCGAGAAAGCCATCGACCTCGCCAAGACCCACAAGGGCAAGCGCGACCTGCCCGTGAAGTGGGAAGCCAAGGGTTTCGCCGACGGCAAGATCAACGATCTCGCCTCCTACGGCGGCAATTGCGCAGCGTATTTGTACCGCGAAATCGAATGCGCCGCCGCGGCCGAGTTCCCGGTGTCGCTCGGTGCCGACGACAATTTGACCGTCTGGCTCAACGGCGAGAAGATCCACTCCGACGCCACAAAGCGGGCGTTGACTCCGGATCAAGTCCCGCTGAAATTGAAGCTCAAAGCGGGCAAGAACCAGCTCCTGCTCAAGGTCTGCAATTCGGACGGCGCGTACGCGTTCCTCTTCGCCTCCGGCGCCGACGCGCCGAGCAGCGAACCCGGCTTCGCCGACGTCTCGGCCGAATGGGGATTGGGCGGAGCGGGCCTCTGCGCCGACCGCAAAGGCGACACGCTCTCGGTCGCCGACTTCGACAACGACGGCAAGCCCGACTTCCTCTTCGGCGCGGGCGAAGGGATCCTCTTCCGGAACACCGGCGCGAAGTTCGAACTCGTCGATTCGGGCATCCGGTACGCGACGGGCAAGGTCGGCCCCTCCCTCGGCGACTTCGACCGCGACGGCCTCGTGGACATCTTCATCCCGCAGACGGACGGCCAGTGCAAGCTCTACAAGAACCTCGGCGGCTGCAAGTTCGCGGACGTGGCCGCGAAGGCCGGCGACCTGGGGAAGAACCTCGGCCGCGCCGTCGGCGCGGCCTGGGGGGACTTCGACAACGACGGCCACGCCGACATCGTCGTGAGCTGCCTCAAGGGGACGAACAAGTACTTCAAGAACAACGGCGACGGCACCTTCACCGACAAGTCGGCCGACGTGGGACTGAACCAGAAGGTCTGGAACACCCAGGCCGTGGCGTGGGCCGACCTGAACGGCGACGGCCGGCTCGACCTGCTCATGCACAACGAGGGGCAGGAATCGGCGGCCCTCTTCGGTGGCCCGGCCGATGCGGGCAAGTGGACGCCGATCGTGGTGAAGATGCCGAAGGACAGTCCGCTGTCGTGCGGCAGCGTCACGGTGAAGTCGGACGACGGCAAGACGTCGGTCTCGGCCCAGCTCTTCGGCGGCAACGGCCGCGGCGGCCAAGGCGACTTGAACCCGCGCTTCGTGCTCGCCCCGGGGGCCTACACGGTCACCGTGAAAGGGAGCGACGGCAAGAGCCGGGAGCAGAAGGTGACGGTCGCCGGGACACCGATGAACGTGAAGCTGGATTGAGCGGGGATCGGCGCGCGGCGCGGCGGTAGCACGCCGTGGGACGAGCGGACACGGTGGGCTACCGCCGCGCCGCGCGCCATTCGATTCACTTCACCACTTCCACCGTCCACGTTTCCTTGTCCTTGCGGGGATCCAGCTTGCCGGCCGCCGTCACCCAGAACGTCGGTTCCTGGAGGTTGTGCATCGGCTGCTTGCCGAAGGCGACGGTGTCGAGCACGAAGTTCGCGTCCACGTGCATCGTGAGGAAGTCGCCGGGGTCGCGGCCGAAGTGCTCCAGACCATCCGCGGATTTGTCGTGCGTGATGCTCACGGCCAAGTCGGCGGGCACCCAGCCGACGCGGGCCGCGTAGAATTCCGCCTTCACGTGGCACTGGTAGTAGTCCATCTCGCCGAGCTTCTCGCTCGCCTTCGCGGAAGTCGCCCAGCGGCCGTAGAGCGTGCGGGCGGGGATGCCGTTCGCGCGCAGGATCGCCGCGAAGAGCATCGACAGCCCGCCGCAGTCCGACTTGCCGCCGCCGCAGACCGCGCTCGCCCTGCGGTTCATCGTCTCCTTGTACTCGTAGGTGTGGCTGGCGCGGAGCCCGAGGAAGACGCGCCGGCCGAAGGCGACATCCCCTTCGGTTTTGCCGCGGAGGTAACCGGAGTCCTTGATCCACTTCTGGAAGACCTCGCACTTGAAGTTGATGTCCCCCTGATCGGCGAGCGCGATCCGCCGCTCCGCGGGCGCGAGTTCGGCGACCTTGGGGATCTCGTTCTCGCGCGCCTCCGCGAGCCGCCGCGCGTGCAGCGTCGCCGTGTAGACGACCTTCAGCGTGATGCCCGAACGCAACTCGTCGGTCCGGGCCGGGATGCGGGCCACCATCACGGCCCGCTCGGGCGCGCCCTTCTCCTTCGCGACCTCCGCTTTGGGGAAGTCGAACGTCGTCTTCGGTTTCGTCTGGCCGGGGAGTTCGGGGGCGACGGCCGCGAAGGCGATCCATTCCTTCGCCTGCAAATCCCGGAAGCTGGAAGCGAAGACGAGCGTGCCGGTGACGGTCTGCTTCTCTTCGGTTTCGATCTTGTACCGCTCTTGCCCGGAGGCCGCAGTCGGCAGGGCGAAGAGGGCGAGCGCCAGCGCGTGGCGCGGGATGGTGAACACGGGTTGTGGGAATCCTTTCGGGTGACGTGTGGTGGGAGTGTAACGCACGCCGGCCGTTGCCCCTCACGCATTCCGGATGGAAATGACAAATCGATGAGGACGGCGATCAGGCCGACGGTCGCAGCGCGAGCATCGCGCGCACGGTCGCGGCGAGGAGTACGCACGCTCCGACCGGCGGGAACGAAGCCATCGTGATCTCGGGATGGCTCGGAATGGTGCCGCGCACGAGCGCCGCGAGGACGAGGGCGAGACCCGCGCCGGCGAGGAGGCGATTGCCGCGCGGCTGACCGCGCAGAACGGCGAGCCACCCGAGCGGCGCGAGGATGGAGTAGGTGTTCATCTCGGTGGCGGGGCCGAAGATCACCATCCAGAGGAGGCCCGCGCCGAGGACGAATCCGAAGAGCACGGGCCGGGGGCCGTTGCGACGGATCGCGAGGATCACGAGGGACGCGAGCAGCAGCCCCGAACCGACGGCGACCCACTGCAGCAGTTCGGGCGGCACGGCTCCGCCCGTCGCGATGCGGGCGAGGTACGTCCAGCCCTTCATCGTGCGCTCGAGCGGGGCTTCGCTCCGCTCGTCGGCCCGCGTCGCGTCCAGGAAATCGCGGGTTTGATTCCAAACGTACTCCGCGCTCTGGCAGGCGAACGGAGCGGCCAGCATCGCCGCCAGCACCGGCGGCATCCGCCACGCGAGCCGGCGCGGCGCGAGCGTCACGATCAGCCCTGCGAGGGCGATCGGGTAGCCCTTGAGCCAAACGGCGAGCATCAGCCACGCGGAGGTCCGCCACCACCGGCCCCGGGCCGCCGCGGCCGTGCCGAGGAGCGCGGTCGCGGCCAACGCCAAGTTCGCTTGGCCGTTATTGAACGCGGGGAGCACGAGGAGCGCCGCGACAATCCAGACCGCCGCCGCGGCGCGGGGGGAGAGTGACACAGGGTTGACAGCGGCGAGGAACCGGCGGAGGCCGAGGACGAACAACCCGATACCGACGGCGCGCCAGAGGAGGGCGACGGGCCGCGGCGGGAGTTGCGCGAGCGGGGCGAAGAGGGCCGCGAATCCGGGCGGATTGCGGTAGACGTCCATACCCGGAGGAGGTGCGGCGTAGAGCGGTTCGCCGTTCCACCAGCGCTCGCCCGCCATCGTATAGATGGGCACGACGGATTGCGCCCCGATCCGAGCGACCGCGACGCGACCGAAGACCCCGGCGAGAACGAGCACCCAAATTGCGAGGGCGAACCGGCGCGGCCACTCAGTCATCCGCGCCTCGGGCGGCCCGGCCGGTGACGATGCCGCGCTTCGAACCTCGTATGAACGCGATGAGTTCGCGCACGGCGGCGAAAGCGCCGTCCTCCGCTTCGAGCTGCGCGCAGGCCGCGGAGATCGTCAATCCGCTGCGGTTGATGAGCTTGAACGCCCGCCGCACGGCTTGGATCTCCGGGTTCGGGATGCCCGCCCGCCGCATCCCGACGACGTTGACCCCGTGGACGACGTTCACCTCCTGCACGATCCAGAACGGCGGGAGATCCTGGCTGACGGCCGAGGTGCCGCTGAGCATCGCGAGTCGGCCGACGCGGCAGAACTGGTGGACCGCCGTGTTGCCCGAGAGGAATGCCCCGTCCGCGACTTCGGCGTGCCCGCCGATGACGGCGCAGTTCGCGAAGAAGCAGCCGTTGGCCACGCGGCAATCGTGGGCGACGTGACTGCCGACCATGAACAGGTTCTTGTTCCCGATGATCGTCGTGCCCGTCGTCGGCATCCCGCGGTGGACGGTGACGTGCTCGCGGAAGACGTTCCCCTCGCCGATCTCGACGCGCGTCGGTTCCCCGGCGTAGGCCGAGTGCTGCGGCGTATCGCCGATGACGCAGCCCGTGTGGAAGGCGTTGTTCGCCCCGGCGACGACGGTGCCGAGCAGGTGGGCGTTCGGCCCGACGCTGCAGCCCGGACCGAGGGCGATGGCCCCATCGAGGATGGCGAAGGCCCCGACGCGGACATCGGGCGCGAGGACGACCTCCGGCCCGATGAGGGCCGTGGGGTGGCGGAGGGGGGAATCGGTCGCGGGCATGGAAGTCCTTCCCGTGCGCAGAGCACTGCCCGAAAAGGTACACCGTGGGGGGAGGTGGGACTAGGGCAAATGGGGCGCAGGGTGGGCCAACGGATTCTGACGGGCATGCTGCGCGCCAGTATTCATCCCCGTGGTCGGAGCAAGTGAAGGCAGCAGAGTCCGAACTTTTTTCGGCATCCCGATAGGATCAATCGTCATCCTGAAGAGCCAGACTGTTCAGATCGGTTCCGGTGCCGGGGCGGGCGTCGGGGTGCTCGTTCCACCACGCGGCGGATCGGCTGTCCGTCCAAAGGGCACTGCTAGGGCAGGCCGCCAGTGCCAGATCGAGTTCCGCCGCCGTCGCGTAGCGCTCGCCGGGGTCTTTCGCGGTGCAGCGCCCGAGGATCGCGGCCAGCTCTTTCGAGGCGAAGGGGTTGCTCTCGCCGAGCTTCGGAGTCGGGTCGGTGACGACCGACATGAGCGTCTTCATCGGGTTCTCCCGGTGGAACGCTTCACGCCCCGTCAGTAGGTAATACATCACGCTGCCGAGGCTGAAGAGGTCGCTGCGGCCGTCGATGGCGATGCCGCTCGCCTGTTCCGGCGACATGTACTCCGGCGTTCCGACGATCAGTCCCTCCCGCGTGATCTTGGCATCCGGCTCCCCCTCCCAAAGGAGCGAATGCACGAGACCGAAATCGACGAGCTTCACCTGATCGTGCGGGCTGCCTTCCGCGAACACGAGGATGTTGCTCGGCTTGATATCGCGGTGCACGAGGCCGTTCCGGTGGGCTTCGCGGAGCGCGCCGCAGACCTGCCGGAGGATGTGGATGACGCGTTCGGGCGGCTGCGGGCCGTGCCGGCCGACGAGGTCTTCGAGGCTCAGCCCCGGCAGGTACTCCATGACGTAGTAGAACGTGCCGTCCTCCGCGACGCCGTAGTCGTAAATCTCGACGGTGTTCGGG
>Ga0136611_10003408_pt1 | contig 11111 bp, 9 predicted proteins | sample AntDrymUQ2232306_2_FD_106645 | JGI IMG/M metagenome (GOLD analysis project Ga0136611, IMG submission 106645) | Polar desert sand microbial communities from Dry Valleys, Antarctica - metaG UQ223 (23.06) | ecosystem: Environmental > Terrestrial > Soil > Desert | place: Antarctica: Dry Valley... | reverse complement strand
GCCGCGCACCTGGTCCACGGGCGAGCCATACCAGTGCCCGTGGTTATTCGCATGCTCGAGCAGCTCTCCGCGCTCGATGAGCTCGCGGAACGACTGCTCGCTCAGGAAGTGGTAATGGACGCCGTCTATCTCGTCGGGACGGCGCGGACGAGTGGTCGCCGTGACGATCGGCACGACCTGCGGCCGCTGCCTTCCCAGCTCCGCGACGATGGTGCTCTTCCCGACGCCCGGCGGCCCCGAGACGACGACCAGCAGCGGATTCGGGAAGGTCATCCGCTTGTCGCCGGTCACGACGGAATCACCTCCGCGCCTACGCCGGTGGGCAGGCCGGCAGGATCGCTCCGCACGCCCGAGATGGCGAGGCTCTCGCGAAGATCCATCGGCAGCTCGCTCCATGCGTGGAGCCGCGCCCCGTCGACCGGCCGCTCCAGGCGAAGTCGGGAGGCATGCAGGAACTGGCGTGAGAGCCCACCCGGACCGGGGCCTCCGCCATAGCGGAGGTCGCCGGCGATCGGGAGGCCCAGGAAGGTGAGGTGCGCGCGGATCTGGTGCGTGCGCCCGGTCAGCGGATGCAATGACAGCAGGGCGTACCCCGCGCCGGTGGCGAGCACCTCGTACGCGGTCACCGCTTCACGGCCGCCGGCGGTCACGGCCATGCGCTGACGGTCGCGCGGGTCCCGTCCGATGGGCGCCTCCACCCGGCCGCGTGGCGCCGGCGGCTCGCCGCGCACCATAGCCAGGTACTCCTTCCCGATGGTTCGCTCACCGAACTGGCGCATCAGGCTCGCCTGCGCCTGGTCGGTCTTGGCCACGGCGATGAGACCGCTGGTGTCCTTGTCCAGCCGATGGACGATCCCCGGCCGTCCGACACCGGCAATCGACCCCAGCTCCTCCCCCCTGTCACGGGCGCGGCCGAGCAGCGCGTTGACGAGCGTTCCCCCGCTGTGCCCCGCGCTCGGATGGACGACGAGGCCCGCGTCCTTGTCGACGATCAGCATCGAGTCATCCTCGTACGCCACGCGCAGCGGGATGGACTCCGCGAGGAGTGACTCATCCGGCGGTGCGCTGAGCTCGACGCTGAGGAGCTCGCCCCCCAAAAGCCGATCGCTCGAGCGGCGGCGAGCTCCATCAACCAGCGCCCGCCCGTCGCCGATGAGCCGCTGCGCGTGCGCTCGGCTGATGCCCGCCATCGCGGCCACAGCGATGTCGACCCGGCCTGCCGCCGCGGCGCCCTCGACGGTCCGCTCGGCCGCGGCGCTCACGCCGTGGACTCGCCGCTCCGACGCTGATCGACGAACGAGAGGTATACGACCAGCACGCCGATGCCGAGCACGAGCGCGGAGTCCGCGACGTTGAAGGTCGGCCAGCGCGTCTCCCCGATCCCGACGCTCGCGAAGTCCACAACGTACCCATTGCGCAGCCGATCGGTGAGGTTGCCGAGGGTGCCGGCAAGGATGGAGCCGAGCACCACGTGGATCCAGCCGCCGCGGGTACGAAACTGTCTGAAGAAGTAGACGATCATCACCAGCGCACCGATGGTCACCGGGAAGAAGAGCCATGTGGCGCCCGGGAAGAGGCTGAAGGCCGCACCCGTGTTGCGGACGTGCCAGAGCTGGACGAGGTCGCCGACGACCTCGCGCCGCTCCCCGAACGGGATGTTCGCGACGACCAGTGCCTTGGTGATCTGGTCCGCTGCGTACAGGACGACCGCGGTCACTCCGAGCAGGAGCGCGGCTCTCAGCGACGCGTCCCGATCTGTCCCAGCCTCCACGGCTCTCACTCTAGCCCACCGGCCCGTCGGTTCGGACAATCTCGAGCCGCAGACCGGCGCCGTCCAGCGGCATCTCCTCCCGCCCATCCGCGTCGGGCAGCGAGGCTTCCGGCTCCATGCTGAGCTCGCTCGCCAGCAGCTCCGCGGCCAGCCACTCGCGATGCGGCGCAAGGCGCTCCAGGGCCCCCGCGTCCCCGCCGATCGCCACGCGCACCCGGTCGCTGATCTCGTAGCCGGCCGTCTTGCGCATCGCCTGCAGCCGATGCGCGACCTCGCGGGCCAGGCCCTCGGCCTCCAGCTCCGCATCGAGCGCCGTGTCGAGGGCAACCAGGAGGTCGCCGTCCTCCGCGACCTCCTGCCCCTGGCGGGCCCGCGCGGTCATCTCGAACTCGTCGGGCTGCAGCGTGGTGCCCCCGGCGGACGCCGTTCCATCCGTATTCAGAACCCAGTTCCCACTCCGCACGGCCGCCATCACGGCACCCACGGCGTTGCCGTGGCGGGGGCCGATCACGGGCAGCAGCGGGTACAGGCTGCGCTCCACGAGCGCCGAGTCGTCCGACATGAGCTCCAGGTTCCGCACGTTCAGTTCGTCGAGAATCTCACCGGTGAGCTCTGCGACCACGTCCGCATCGGTGCTGATGCGGCCTCGTGCGGAGGCCGGCAGCTTCACTCGCACCGTGCGCAGGGGCTGGCGAGTCCGCACGGCCGATGAGGCACGCGCCGTCCGGCCCGCCGCCACGATCCTGCGCGCCAACGCCACCGCATCGTCAATCTCCGCAACACGCCGCTCCCCCATCGGCTGAGGGAAGTCGGTGAGATGCACGCTGTCGGGCGCGGCGCTGTCGACCGCGGTGACCAGGTTCTCCCACATCGCGTCCGCCAGGTGCGGAACCATCGGCGCCATGAGCTGAGCCAGTGTCACGAGCACCTGGTGCAGCGTGGCGTACGCCGCCCGCTTGTCGGCGTCCAGCTCGCCCTTCCAGAAGCGACGCCGGTTGCGGCGCACGTACCAGTTGGAGAGCTCGTCCACGAACGCTTCGAGCACACGCGTCGCGCGCAGGGCGTCGTAGCCGTCCAGCGAGCTGCGGACGTCGGCAACCAGGCGGTCGAGGCGCGAGAGGATCCAGCGATCCAGCAGGGTCCGCGCGTCCTCCTCCGCCGGGGACCCCGGCAGCCAGCCGTCGAGTCGCGCGTAGGTGACGAAGAAGCCGTACGTGTTCCACAGCGGCAGGAAGAATCGGCGCACCACCTCGTGGCCCGGGCCGTAGCCGAAGCTCAGGTTCGTTGCCGGGTTGGCGGCGGCGAACATCCAGCGCATGACGTCGGCCCCGATCTGTTCCGCGGCCTCGTCGAACCAGATCGCGTTGCCCTTGCTCTTGTGCATCTCCTCGCCGTGTTCGTCGCGCACCAGGGCATAGCCGAAGAGCGTCCGCATCGGTGCCTGGTCGGTCATGACCGTGCTCATGGTCAGCAGGGCGTAGAACCAGTTGCGGAACTGTCCCGGGAAGGACTCGGTGACGAAGTCGGCGGGGTACCACTTCGCCCATTCGTCACGGTCGCTGTTCCACCCGAGCGTCGAGAGCCCCACGATCCCCGCATCGAGCCACGGGTTGCCGACGTCGCTGATGCGCCGGGCTCGTCCGCCGCACGAGCCGCAGGCAATCTCGACCGCGTCGATCCACGGCCGGTGCGGCGTGTGACCCTCGAACTCCTCCCAGCCCGCGACCGCGCGCTCACGAAGCTCGTCCTTCGAGCCGATGACCTCCCAGGCCTCGCAGTCCACACACACCCATATCGGCAGCGCCAGCCCGTAGTAGCGCTTCTTGGAGATCATCCAGTCGCCCATGTTTCGGAGCCAGTCCAGCTCGCGCTCCTCGAGGCCGACCCCGTCGGGCAGCCACCGAACGGCGCGCGTCGAGGCGGAGATCGGCGCGCGCAGCGGGTCCATGGCGATGAACCATTCGTCGACCAGCCGGAAGATGAGCTGCGTGCCGCATCGCCAGCAGTGCGGGTACGAGTGCCGATAGTTCTCCTTCGCGACCAGGATCCCCCGCTCGGCAAGGTCGGCGACCACGTCGCGCGCCACGTCCTGCTCGTGTTCGGGTGAGGCGCCGGCGTACCGGCCGGTCTGCCAGTCGTAGCCCTCGGTGAAGATGCCGAACTGGTCGATCGGGTCCAGCACGGGCAAACCGAAGGCCTTCGAGAGCGCGAAGTCCTCCTGACCGCAGCCGGGCGCGATGTGCACGATGCCGGTGCCCTCGGCGTCGGAGACCTCGGTCCACGGAATTACCCGGTGCGCAACGCCCGCGGCGATCGGGAAGTGGTCGTAGGGCCCCTCGTACTCCAGATCGACCAGCTCAGCGCCGGGCGCCTCGCGAAGGACCTCCGCGTCGCCCGCCACGCGCTGGCGGGAGCCGGAGCTGATCCACCACTTCCGGCCATTCGGCGCGGCAACGAGCCGGTACGTCAGCCCCGGGTGGACTGCCGCCGCCACGTTGCTGGACAGGGTCCACGGCGTGGTGGTCCAGACCACCAGGTCCTCCCCCTCGTGGCCAGGGCTCGTGATGGGCAGCCGGACCGTCACCGACAGGTGCCGCACCTCGGCATAGCCCTCCGCGGCCTCCATGTTGCTGATGCCGGTGCCGCAGCGCGGGCACCACGGCATCACGTCGTGCCCCTTGACCAGCAGGCCGCGGCGGTGGCACTCGGCCAGGAAGGCCCAGATCGTGTAGTTGTTCTCGTCCGAGTTCGTGTAGTACGAGTTCTCCCAGTCCATCCACATGCCGAGGCGCTTGGACTGCTCGGTGATGAGCGCGGCGAAGCGGTTCACGCGCTCCTTGCACAGCTCGACGAAGCGGTCGATGCCGAGCTCCTCGATCTGTTGCTTGTTCGTCAGCCCCAGCTCCTGCTCGACGTTGACCTCGATCCACAGCCCCTGGCAGTCGAAGCCGTTCTGGTAGCGCTGCCGCTCGCCGAGCATGGTGTGGTACCGCTGATAGAGGTCCTTGTAGGTGCGGCCCCAGGCGTGGTGCACGCCCATCGGGTTGTTGGCCGTGATCGGCCCGTCGAGGAAGCTGTAACGGAGCTCGGAGGCGTCGTTGCGCACCAGGTAACGAGCCATGGTGTCGCGCTCGCGCCAGCGATCGATCACCTCGCGCTCGAGCGCGGGCACATCCAGCTTGGATCCTACAGGCTTGAACACCGCGAGCTGAGCTCCAGACATGGCAACTCCCGCCCCGCAATCCGGGACGGGAGGGTTCTGCCGGATCGTGGCAGCCACCCCGATGGGTGTCAATCGGCCGCGCTCAGCTCCCCAGCAGCGCCCTCCCGATGAAGATAGCCCCCGCCAGGCCGCCCATCACGACCACGCCCACCAGCCTCGGCCACCACGTGCGAGCCATGATCGCCCCGATGGTCGTTGCGGGGCCGGCGAGAATCAGTGCCAGCACCGTGAGGCGTGCCGTGTCGGACCCGGAAGGCGGGATCCGATCGAGATACACGCCCACGCCCCACGCGGCGCCCGCCGCCACCAGCGGCACAAGCGGAATGAGCCAGCTGGGCCGCGGCCGACGGATCGGCAGCGCGCGGACTCGGTCGGGCAGCGCACGCATCGAGACTGACGGCATGGAGGGCATCGGTAGAGCCGGAACGCTCATCGCGGGGAGGCTGGGGCGGCGCCGCGCCCAGGATGGTCGGCGGAATATCCGACGCGGGCCGGCGGTGGCGAGGACCGGCTCGGCGAGCGGCGGGAGGGGGGGCGCAATCACCGTCGCGGGGATCGCAGCGGCGGCGGCCTGCTCGCGCTCTTCCTGGTCCTCTGATTCGGATCGCTCGATCCCGGTCTGGAGGCGCTGCCCCTCGTCGTGGCCGAAGGCATCGGCCGCAGGAGCGGCTTCCGCGAGCTCCTCGGTCCTGGCCCTCGCGTGCGCGGCACGCGTCAACGCCTCGATGAGGTGCGGCTCATTGGCCGTTGCGATGGCGAGGCGTCCGCGCGCCGTGGGGATGAGGATCACCGACGCAACAGGGGCCAGCCGCACGACGTGGATCTCCTCCTCGTCACGCAGGACGGCCCGTCCGAGCGCCCAACCCATCCCGAAGCGGGCCTGGAGCCGCGAGGCCCGCTCGCCGCGCAGGTGAACGCGAGTCAGCTCGCCCGGCGTCAGCAGGTAGATTCGACGCCCCAAGAGCGACCTGACCCGTACCAACGACTCCTCGACGTCGACGCGCACGCTGAGCAGGACGGCGGCGCCCAACAGGGCCCCGAGAGCCACAACGCCGGCGGCCGCGGCCATGGCGAGCCCCGGAACGCCACCGACCAGCAGGATGCCCGTGGCGGCCAGCGCCGACGCCAGGAGCAGCGCGACGAAAGGCGCCGCCAGCACGCGCGGCAGCGAGCGGGCCAGCCTGACTCGGGCGATGGGTTGCGCGCGGCGCGCCATCCGCGTCAGGCCTTCTCGGTGACGCGGTACTCGAGGTATCGGCCGGTGAGCAGCCGCGTCTGGGCGTCGAGCGCAGGCAGGGTGCTGAAGAAGATGCCGACCAGCGGCAGGCCCAGCCACTGCAGGTAGCTCATGACGTGCTGCAGCCGTCCCCAATGCGCCGGGCGCGGCGGCACGATGCGGTGCTCGACGATCACCAGCACAAAGAGGCTGGCGAGGGCGATCGTCAGCATCACGCTCGCGAAGAGCGGCAGGTTCTGACCCAGCGTCGTCTCGGCGAAGGCCGGGTTGATGAGCAGCGGCACCGTCGCCCCGAACATCACCACGAACGGCGCGATGGCCCAGTTGATGTGCTCACCGAAAAGGTTCGCCATGCGCCAGAAGCGTGACCAGAACGGGATCTCCGGGTGCCGGATGGCGTTCTGGATGACGAACGGAATGTCCGTCACGCCCCACGCCCAGCGGCGCGCCTGGAGGTACTGCTGCGCCATGCTGCGCCAGTAGCCCCGCGCCCTGACGGCATCGCCGTAGATCGGGATGAAGAGCGGCACCGCCCGGAACCGATCGCCATAGCGGAAGTAGCTCTTCCAGTAAAAGCGACTGTCCTCAGGGATGGCGTCGGTCGCCCAGTAGCCGACGTCGTGGACCAGGTGCAGCGTGGTCGAGTAGCTGCCGAAGCTCTGGAGCTTCTCGGGCAGAGCGCTGCGCCACATCTGAAGCTGGGTGAGCAGCGCCGCAAAGAGGCGCTGCAGCATCGGCGCCTCCCAGATGTTGTTGTGGAAATACGGGATCGGCTGGTAGAGCTGCACCTCCCGGTTCGGATCGGTCAGGTGCACCCACGTCAGATACGTGAAGTACTGCGGGTGGACGCGATAGTCGGCATCGAGGTCGGTGACGATGATGCGGCGTGGGTCCATGCCGCGCTCGCGCACCAGGATCCGATAGAGGTACCGGCCGCCCCATGCCATAGCGCTGCTCTTGCCGACCACGATTCCCGGCTCCAGCGGGTCCAGGATGTGGATGAACTCGGCGAAGTCCGCAGCGAACTCAGCCTGGAGCGTCTTCACGCTGGCGATGCCGGTCTCGTCCGTCTCGCGGGTGATGATCGCGCAGATCTTGCGCTCCCGGGGCCACTCCGCCTCGGCGAGCGCTCGCACCGTGTAGCGAAGCTTCTCGAGCGACTCGGTATAGGTTGGTATGAGCGCGAGGTGGGTGATCTCCTCGACCGAGGGCGGCGGCTCCTCGAGGGACTCGACGCGCCGCAGCTGTGCGATCTCGCGCTGCAGCTCGCGACGCTCGGAGCCGTCGGGCCGCGCTGCCGCGGAGAAACCGAACGCCCCGCGCGGCATGTCCGTGCCCAGGCCCGCCAGGCGACTCTCGAGCGCCGCGCGGCGGGCCGCCGGGTCGGCCAGCCCTGCCAGCCGATCGGCCCAGTTCGTGGCGAGCACCCGCTTCACGCGGGAGAAAGATATGAGGACGGCCGCGCTGAACCACAGCGCCCGGCACAGCCAATAGAAGTCGAACGAGAGGACGAAGTACGCGACCAGCCAGGGATAGCTGAAGCTCAGCCAGAGCGGCAGGATGAGAATCGCCCAGGAGATGGTGCCCGGCACCATCTCGAGCAGCCGCTCGAGCCAGCGGTATCGGTCGCGGTCCTCGGTGGTGGACATGTGCCTCCGCATCGGCCGCGGCCGGCGGCGACGATGCCGAACCCCCGCGCCCGGAGCTAGTAGACCGGCGTCAGCCAGTCGCGGTAAGCGGGAAGCCTACCGCGAACCGCATCGAAATAGATTCTCGAGAGCTTTCGCGTCAACGTCCCGGGACGGCCCGAGCCGATGGGCCGGCGGTCGATCTCGATCACCGGGCTGATCTGGGCGCCCGTTCCGCACAGGAACACTTCGTCGGCGCCGTAGAGCTCGGTTCGGTCGATGCTGCGCTCGATAACCTCCACGCCAAGCTCCCCGCGGCCGATCTCCATGAGCCGCCGCCGGGTAATCCCCTCGAGGATGTTGTCGGTGATCGGCGGAGTGATCATCGCGCCGCCCTTGACGATGAACAGGTTCTCGGCGCTTCCCTCGCTCACGTGGCCGTCGGCGGTCAGCACGATCGCCTCGTCGTAGCCGTTGAGCTGCGCCTCGCTCTTGGCGAGGGCACCGTTGACGTAGGCCCCGGTGATCTTGCCGCGCGCGGGGATCGCGTTGTCGTCGGTCCGGCGCCAGGTGCTCACCTGTGTGCGGATGCCGGCGTCGGTGTCGATGTACTGGCCGAACGGCACCCCGAAGATGGTGATGTCCGACTCGAGGTTGTGGAGCCTGACGCCAATGAGCTCCGAGCTCTTGTAGACGATGGGCCGGATATAGACATCCTCCCGCAGGCCGTCCCGTTTCAGAAGCTCGACCGTGATCGCCGCGAGCTCCTCGGGTGTCTGCTCCACCTCCATCATCAGGATGGCGGCCGAGGATCGGATCCGCTCGTAGTGCGCCAGCAGCTCGAGGGCGTAGAGCTGCTGGTCGTCCGCGTTCCAGTACGCCCGGATGCCTTCGAAGACGGCGGTGCCGTAGTTGAAGCCGTGGGTCATCACGTTGATATTCGCCTCGCGCAGCGGGACGAACTCCCCGCGGAAATAGGCCCACAGCTCGGCGGTCTTTTCTACCGGCGCGCTACGCGTCCTCGGCTCCTGCTTCAGCACTCTGACCTCACCTGTATGGCGATGGGAGCGTGCGCCCCGCGCTCGCTGACACCCGTCTGCGAGCGCAAGAAGTATACCCGCGGGCCCATTGCTCGGACGCTCCGCGAGCGACCGGCGCTCCGGCGCCCAATGGTCAGTGCGCCGGACCGGCAGAGGTCCCGAGAGGCGTGAACAGGGCGAGGTAGATGTACAGCAGGTAGAGCGGGCCGCCGATCAGGAGCGCCCACGCCGAGAGCCGTCCCCGCAGCAGCATGCCGCCGAAGATCAGGATGGCGGCGATGAACGCCACGCCGGCCGACGCGAAGTAGATGGCGCTCTCCGACGAGAAGGTCCACGAGGTGAACAGCAGCCCGAGGACGGTCGGCAGGCAGCTCTGGAAGACCATCGCGCCGGTGATGTTGCCCATCGCGAGGGTGTCCTTGCCGGTACGCACCCACAGCACGCTGTTGAACTTCTCCGGCAGCTCGGTGGCGATTGGCGCGATGATCAGCGCCAGGATCGTGGGATCCAGACCGATGACGGTGGAAAGATGCTCCACCGCGCCGACGAAGACCTGCGCGCCGACGACGATCAGCCCGAGGGCCAGGACCACCTGAGCCACCACGATCGCCATTCGCGGCTCGCGGCCGGTGAGCGAGTGGGCGCCCGGAAGGGCGTCGATCTCCAGCATTCGCGGCCCGCTCAAGCCCCTCACCCGCGTGAGGTGCAGCCGGTTGAGGTCCTCCGCCTCGCCCTCCTCCGGGGTGTCGGTGAAGTGCAGCCGCACGTAGACCGCGTAGAGGACGAAGAGGAAGCCCGCGGCCACCCACTTGAGCCAGCTCACATCCTGCGGCAGGAAGGCGGTACCGATGGCGACCGCATAGCCGACGATGAAGAACATGACGTCGCGCCCGAGCACGCGGGTGTTCACGCGCATGTCGGTCGTGCGTCGGCCGCGGCGCGCGTAGATCACGATCGCCGCCCCGGTGACGAACATGGCGAGCGTCGAGAGCATGAATGGCGCGCCAAGGATGGCACCCACGCCCACCGCCTCCGAGCCTGCGGTGGCGGTGCCTCCGAGCAGCACGGGGCCGAGGATGGCGATCACCGGGATCAGCGTCTCGGGCATTGCCGTGGCGACGGCCGCCAGCACACTGCCCACGGCACCTTCCGCCAGGTTCAGCTTCTTGCCGAACCACTCGATGCCGTTGGTGAAGAGCTCGGCCGCGATCAGGATGATCGCCAGCGAGACGATGAGAAGAACGATGTCCACAGTCAGGCCTCGACCTCAGATGACTCCACAGGAGCTCCCGAAGGTCTCTCCCGACCACTGGGTCGGATCGGCCGGTACCACCGGGCGAGCTCGGGGGCTCGCCGTAATGACGATGGCACCTCACAGGGGTACTCCCCCTCGGGTGCTCGTACTGTCGCGGACGCCGGACGGAGCGTCAAATCGCCGGACCGATCACGGCCGCCGCAACGAGGCTCGCGACGAGGAGCGCGCCCACCAGAACGGTGGTCGCCACCATGCGGCGCTCGCCGGCGCGCCGGAAGGCAATCGCGGCGACAACGAGCACGGCGATCGGCACCAGGGTCAATGCCAGCAGCCCCCCGGCGAGGACCGAGTCTCCCCCACCCTCGGCGATCTCGCGAATCACCGCGCGTTCTCCCTGCCTCGCGTCCCCACCGATGGTTGCCCATGCGTAGCCGATGCCGATGAGCGCCACGGCAGCCAGGGTCCCGGCACGCAGGGACGCTGCGATCCACCCCGCGAAGACGGACTGCGACCCCATCGCGTCCCGCTCCGGCGTCACGATCCCATTGCCCGCAGCGCCATGCGAAGCGCCACGTAGGCCACCACCAGCACGAAGATGGCGCTCAGTACCCGCGTGTTGACTCGCGCCGAGAGCACCGCACCGAGCGCCGCCCCAGCTGCGACGCCCAGCACCACCGGGGCCGCGAGCCGCGAGTCCACGTCGCCGCGGAAGAGGTATGCATAGGCCCCCGCGGCCCCGGTCATGCCCGTCATGAAGTTGGAGGTGGCAACGCTCACACGCAGCGGGGCTCTCATGACGAGATGCATGAGCGGAACCATCACGATCCCGCCGCCCACACCGAGCAGCCCTGAGGCGTTCCCGGCCAGCACCGAACCTCCGATCCCCCACGGCAGCCGCCGCCCGCGGTACGAGGGAGCCAGTGGACCGTCCGATGCCGTCGGATCGGCGGCGGGCTC
>Ga0136611_10003407_pt1 | contig 11111 bp, 9 predicted proteins | sample AntDrymUQ2232306_2_FD_106645 | JGI IMG/M metagenome (GOLD analysis project Ga0136611, IMG submission 106645) | Polar desert sand microbial communities from Dry Valleys, Antarctica - metaG UQ223 (23.06) | ecosystem: Environmental > Terrestrial > Soil > Desert | place: Antarctica: Dry Valley... | reverse complement strand
TCAGCACCGCGCTCATGAGCGCGTCATCTATGAGCGCCTGCTGCGTGAAACGGCCGATCAGCCACTCCCACCGCAGCCGCTGGCGCTGCGGGAGGTCGTGCTTCCACCTGCGCTGGCAGCGCTGCTCGCAGAACACCACGAGGCGTTAGCGGTGTATGGATTGGTCCTGGCGCCCGCGACGACGGCGCCGCTCACGGACGCCGACATACAGGCGGTCCTCATGGAGCTTGGGTCATGGTTGGGCGCTCACGGCCGGCAATCGCCCGAGCCCTGGCACGACCATGTGCTGGCGACGATTGCCTGCCACGCGAGCATCCAGGCAGGACAGGCGCTGACCATGGTTGAGATGCAGGACCTGCTTGGCGAGCTGGAGTTGTGCACCGACACGAACGTTTGCCCCCATGGCGCCCCGATCACGCACGTGATCACGACCAGCTGGCTTGAGCAGCACTTCGCGCCCGCTGGCTGATGCGCCCGGCTCCGATGCTGCAAGCGCACGAAGGACCAGTGGCTCATTCTCCATCAACCTGAGGAGCAACCGATGACCCAGCCCGAAGAGAAACAGAGCGCCATGCGCCGCGAGTTCCTGAAAGTGCGTCAGGCGCATCCCGGCAAGATCATCTTCTGGCAGCGCGGCGACTTCTTCGAAACCTTTGAGGACGACGCCAAGCTGGTCTCCACCGAGCTCGACCTCCAGCTGACCACCGGCAGCTTCGGCAAGCTCAAGGTGCCGATGGCCGGTGTCCCGGTCAGCAAAGTCTGGACGTATGCCCAGCGCCTGGTCGAGCGCAACTACCATGTCGTGATGGTCGAGGAGCGCCAGGGCGCCATCCCGGCCCACCAGCGCGAGGACCGCCGCCAGCAGGACCGCGTGGTCACCCGCATCCTGACGCCCGGCACGCTGGTCGAACCCGAGCTGCTCGACGCCCGCACGCGCCAGTACCTGGTCGCCGTGCTTGTCGACCGGGATGCGGCCGGGCTGGCCGCCTGCGACGTGTCGACCGGTGCGTTCATCGCGACCGAGCTGCATGGGCCGGATGCCCACGAGCGGCTCGTGGGCGAGATCCAACGGCTCCAGGCCGCCGAGATCCTGGTGCCCGAGGACGAGCGGCTGCGGCTGCCAGGTCTGACGCCGACGCGCCGCCAGCTCGCCCACGACCTGGCGCCGACCTCGCGCCGGGAGCGCGAGCGGCTGCTGCCCTCCGAGCGGCGGGCACAGATCGCGGGTACGCAGCCGGTGGGTGACTGGCTGCAGGGGCGCGTGACGGCGTGGCCGGCCTGGCGCTGGGACCGCCGCACCGCGGCTGATGCGCTGAAAGGGCAGTTCCGGACGGCGTCGCTGGCCGGCTTTGGGCTTGAGGACCGGCCACTGGCCGTGCGCGCCGCCGGGGCGATCCTGCAGTACCTCCAGGAGACGCACCCCGACGGCACGAACCAGATCGAGCGCGTGCGCTGGTATAGCCCGGATGCCTTTATGTTCCTCGACCCCCAGACGCGGCGCAACCTGGAGCTGCTGGCCAGCCAGGGCGCCGCCAAACAGGGCGCCCTGATCGATGTGCTCGACCAGACCCGCACGCCGATGGGCGCGCGGGTCCTCCGCCAGTGGGTTGCCGAGCCGCTGACCGAGCTGGCGCCGCTCCTGGCCCGGCAGGCTGCGGTCGCCCGTTTCGTCGACGACCTCGTGCTGCGGGTTGGTATCCGTGATGGGCTCCACGCGGTTGGCGATCTGGAGCGCACGACGGCGCGCGTGCTCCAGGGTAGCGCCACGCCGCGCGACCTCGAGCGGCTGCGGGCAGGGCTGCGCGCGGTGCCGGAGCTTGCACGGCTGCTGGGAGCGGGACGGATCGCCGCAGCGCACGATCCCTGGGACCTGGTCCTGGAGGATGGTGCGAGCATCGATCCTTGCGCCGATGTGCTCGACCTGCTGGAACGGGCGCTGGCCGCTGCTCCCCCGGCGATGCTGGGCGGCTGGGACCCGATGGAGGAAGAGCACGTCATCTGCCGCGGCTACGACGCCACCACGGAGCAGATCGTCCAGGCCAGCGCTGCGGCACGCGGCTGGATCGCGGGCCTGGAAGCGCACGAGCGCGCGGCGACCGAGCTCAAGGGCTTGCGCGTCGAGTATACGGCGGGCAGCTGGGCGATCATCCTGCCGACCAACACACCGCCACGGCTTCTGCCGGCGCACTACCGCGAGGTCGTCAAGCGCGGGAGTGAGTGGCGCTTCACGACGCCGGAGCTTGAGGAGTACGACGCGATCCTGGCCGGCGTGCGCTTCAAGCTCAACGCGCTCGAACGCGAGGTGTTCGCGACGCTGGTGGTCAGGGTGGCTGCGGCCGGCGAGCGGCTGCGGGCGACGGCGCGGGCGCTGGCGGAGGTCGATGTGCAGGCGACGCTGGCGGATGTCGCGTCGCGGGGACGGTATGTCCGGCCGGAACTGCATACGGGCACGGAGCTCCAGATCGTGCAGGGACGCCACCCGGTGGTCGAGCAAACGCTGGAGGAGGACTTCGTGCCCAACGACACCGCGATGGACACCGAGGATGCCCAGTTGCTGATCATCACCGGACCCAACATGGCTGGCAAAAGCACCTATCTGCGTCAGGTCGCGCTGATCGTGCTGCTGGCGCAGATTGGGGCTTACGTGCCGGCGGACAGCGCGCGCATCGGGCTGGTCGACCGGATCTTCACGCGCATCGGCGCGCAAGACGACCTTGCGACCGGCCAGTCGACATTCATGGTTGAGATGAGCGAGACGGCGAATATCCTGCACCACGCGACGCGACGCTCGCTGATCGTGCTGGACGAGCTCGGCCGTGGCACCAGCACGTACGATGGATTGGCATTGGCCTATGCCGTGTTGGAATACCTGCACGAGGAGCCTGAGCTGGGAGCGCGCACCCTGTTCGCCACGCATTTCCACGAACTGACCAGGCTGGCCGACCGCTACGGGCGGGTGCGCAATTATCATGTGGCCGTGGCGGAGGCGGACGATCACGTGGTTTTCCTGCGCGGGATCGTGCCGGGGCCGGCCGAGCGCTCGTTCGGGATCCATGTTGCTCAGATGGCAGGCATCCCCGAGCGGGTGGTGCAACGGGCGGCGCAGGTGCTGGCGGCGCTGGAGAAACGGGGCGCACGCGAACAGCAGCGCGCGGCACTCGAGCAGCTTGCCACGCTGGACGGCGCTGTGCCGGAGGTGGAGGCACCCAGCGAGGCTGTGGAGGCCGCTCCGCCGCCGGCTGCCCGGTGGTCCTCTGCGGTGTTCAACCGACTGGACACGGTGGATGTGGACGAACTCACACCGATGGAGGCGCTTGCGCTGGTCCAAGAACTCAAACAGCTGCGCCAGCACGAGCCGGACGAGCGGGATAACCGCCGAGCGGGGAGCGGAAGGTCCTGACCTGGTCACGACGCGAGCGCTCCTTGAACGCGACGACGTCGTGACGGTGACGCGTGGTCCCGATGGTGGGTAAGCGGTTATCGACGTTGCCCGCAGGACCGACGGCCACCTGTACAGCCTCATCATCCGACTGCGCGTGGCGTATCACTGCCCCTCGCTCTGCCATTTGTCCTGTCCATGTCCCGCTGGACGATGGACAGGACAAATGGCCATCAGGCATCGGCCCGCACGGTATAGCGCTCCTGGTGCACGAGCTCGCTCAAGGGTCTGCGCGCTTGCGCCGGCTTTGGACGAGCATGGTGGGCCACTTCATCCGGATAGCCCAGCGAGATGGCCGTGCGCACCAGCCGCTGCTCCGGGATACCAAGCAGCTACTTTGCTGCCGAGCGTGCCTCTCCCGCGAACCAGCCAATGCACGACCCGAGCTCATGCGCGGCCGCCGCCAGCCCGATCCGCTCGCTGAGCCGTCCCTCGTCAAAGGTTTCGCCCTCGGCGTTCTCGCCGGCCATCACCAGCACAATGGCCACCTGGGCGCCGGCAAGGTGTTTCACAAAGCCGTCCAGGGCGGCCAGGGCGGCCAGGGTGTCACGGTCACGGATCACGATGAATTCCCACGGCTGGCTATTCTTGGCGCTGCCCGACCAGCGGGCGACGTCGAGGATGTCCGCCAGTGCCTGGTCTGGCACAGGCTCCGAGCGAAAGTGGCGGACTGCCCGCAGACTCCGTACCAACGCGATATGCTCCTGAACAGTGCCAGGCTCAGCCATGATGGTTTGCTCCTTCCACGCGCGTCGGCTCAGTCCAACAGCTGGCCACGACGAGGTGGCCAGTCTAGCACAGTGGGCACGGACGCGACCACCCCTGGAGAGCGACATGGCCAGCGGAAGCCTCGCTCGGGAAGCACATCGGTGTTCAGGGCGCCTGTCCTCCCTGGTGCCGACGTGTCCCACTCCGCTCGTTGACACCGTCACATGGGCAGCGCCTGCGGCAGCATGGAGTCGCTGCGCGACGCACTCTCAAGGTGGCTTCGCCCCCTCTGGCGCAAGGGTCTCCGCTGCGCTCCGATGAACGCGTTGCGCCTGCGGCTTGATGCGCCTTTGCCGCAATTTACCCCCGGTTTGGTCCTTGTCTCCTTGGGGAAAGCATATGTGCTTTCCTGTTTTTAGGAACGACGAAGGAGGGACCGACCATGAAGGATTTGAACTGTGTGCAGCTGATCGGGCGACTCGGGCAGGACCCGGAGGTGCAGTACAACGACCGTGGAACCGCCCGCACGACGTTCAGCGTGGCCACCAGCCGCCGCTGGACGGATGCAGACGGCCAGGAGCAGACCGAGACGGAGTGGAGCCGCTGCACCGCCTGGGGCAAGTTGGCCGAGATCGGTGCCCAGTATCTGCACAAAGGGAGCCGCGTCTACGTTGCCGGCCGGCTGCACATCTCCCGTTGGGAGGACGCGCAGACGGGCGAGCAGCGCTCCAGCGTCGAGATCCTCCTCGACGACCTGATCCTACTGGATCGCCCCACGCCGGAGGACGAGCAGGACGCGGAGGAGCCGCAGCCGAGCGCACCAGTGCCTGCCCCCTACTCGACCACGTAGCAACCTCTTCGCCGGCCACCGCAGCCGGTCCACCTCCACGACACAGCGGGGCAGCCGTCGAAACGCCGTCGCACCGGCCGCTGACACGAGCGAGCCGTCGCAGGTGCCGGGTCGCGCCCGCCCCGGCACCATGGGCGGACTGATACGACGAGAAGATCGTGAGCATGCTACAGCCTGAGCATCAGACAGCCAGCGAGCAGCACTGCTGGAAGGTCAAGCGCGAAGAACGCACCGCACTCCTCCGATGGGAGCAGCACACGGGTGCAGGAGCATCAGCAACGGTGATCACCAGCGCCTGTGCGCCGTTCGCGAGCGTATACAGGGAGATAAGCGAATCGATCGAGATCACCTGCGGGCGGCGCAGCACGAACTGGTTCTCCTCGCGGCCCCCTGGTCCACGTTGCCCAAGTCTCCATGCCCGTGCCGCTCCCGCAGACTCGCCGGGTCCACGTCTGCCGCCGCCAGGGCCATAGCCGCGCCCACCGTGATTTCGATCGCCCGAGTTCGAGCAGCCACATCGCCTGAGCCTCCACGCGCCATGATAGTACGTGTCCCCACCGGACTGCGCCATCCTGGTGGTACTATGACGGCTGTGCGCTCCACGCTCGCGCGGACGCACCGATGGCGTATCGTTCCCGGCATCGCCAGAAGGAGCACCAGCCATGCAGATCGATATCGCTCGCATTCATGACCGCACAACCGGACGGTTCTCCTCATGGGACACCAGTGGCCGCAACAGCGACGCCTGGACCATTGCTGCCGGTGAGGCCCGCGTGCTGGCCGATATCCAGGGGCCAGGCTGCATCACGCATCTCTGGCTGACGCAACGCAATCACTATCGCGAGTGTCTCCTCCGCATCACCTGGGATGACGCGCCACAGCCCAGCATCGTCTGCCCCCTCGGCGACTTCTTCGGGCTGGGACACGGTCTGGTCAACTCCTACCAGTCACAGTTGTTTACCGCCTCGACCAACCGCAACAATCGCTTCGACGAGGGCTGCGCGCTGAACTGCTACCTACCGATGCCTTTCCAGCGGCGCGCGCTGGTCGAGCTGGTCAACGAGAGTGATGAGGCGCACACCCAGTACTTCTACGTCGACTACGAGACCATGGACGAGGCTGCGCTCGCCGGCCTGGGATATGCCCACGCCGAGTTCCGCCGCGCCAACCCCTTTGGCGGCTGGGGACCGCATGTCCGGGTCAACAGTCCCGAGGCGAATGTCGTCAACCTCGAGCGCCGCGCCTGGGAGGACAACTATGTCATCCTGGAAACACGGGGACGCGGCCACTACCTCGGCTGCAATCTGAGCGTCACCAACTTCGATGGCGACTGGTGGGGCGAGGGCGACGATATGATCTGGGTGGACGGCTACAAGTGGCCTCCCGACCTGCATGGAACCGGCAGTGAAGACTACCTGAACCAGGCCTGGGGCATGCAGCCGAACGCGTTCTTGCGCAACGGCTCGTCGCTCTACGAGCGGGATACCGCTGGTTATCAGACCAGCTATGTCTTCCATATCGAGAACCCTGTCCGCTTCCAGCGCGAGATCAAGGTCACGATCGAGCACGGCCACGCCAACCATCTGGCCAACGAGATGAGCAGCGTGGCCTACTGGTACGCCGAGCAGCCAGCGGAGGTAGCCGCGCCGCCGCCGGTCGCGCGCCGCCGCCCCGTGCTCCGTGATAACAAGGGCACCTGGCTCTCCGCTCCGGAGAACCAGATTCCGCCGCAGCAGGTTACGCTGGACAGGTGAGGCCGACCTCGGATCGTGCTCGAGCCCGGCGCGGCATCCATCCGGCGCAGGTGGAGCACGGCCAGCGCGTGCCGCCGGCACGACCTGACCATGCAGGTCGTGCGCGCTCGCCGCCACATGCAGCGAGGGTCGCCGAACCTGAACTGACCGCCAATAGGAGGAGGACCACGATGCCGCGTCGCACACACCCCCCAGTACCTCCGATGCACGCACTCAACCCCTTGACGCTATGAAGGTGAGATGAACCGAGTAGAACCAACACGTGACAGCCGCATGGAGCAGATCCATGCGCGCCTTGAGACCCTAGGTACGGAACGCGCGCATGTGAGCGCCGACCTCGCGCGGGCGGAACAGGCCGTCACTGACCTGCTGACGGTACGCAGACGGCCAGCGCGGACGCTCCGGCGGACGGTGCAGCGGGACCGCGACCGCGTCAAGTCCCGGCTGGTCGCGATCGACGCGGCAGTGCGGCAACTCCAAGACGAACTTGCGGCGCTCCATGCGCGGGTCGTGGCGATCCGCGCCGAGCTGGCGCAGCTGAGCCGGCGTGACGATCCGCTGACCGCCGGGCTGACCATCGCCCAGTATTCGGAACGCTTCTTCGCGCTCCAGCACGAGCTGCGCGACCTGGTCGGGGGCGAACCAGGGGTTGCAGCATGACGCGCCCACGGCTGCGTGACTGGCTGGTGGGGTGGATCATGCGGCCGCCGGACGACGTGCTGGCGCTCTGCTGTCGGCTGCACAGGCGAACGGATGTATAAGTACTGGGAGGGACCCGATGACAGTACGCACGATCAGGCAGTGTCTGGAACAGGCGCTGCTCAAGGACGGTCCCATGCGCGACGAACTGTATGCGTTTGAGCTGGAAGGTCTGCTCGACCACCTCCAAGCGTCGATGGCGCAGGACCAGGATGAGTATATATTTGCGGTAACGGAGAACCATGGGGACGTAGCGATGGTCCTGGTGGAGCAGTCGGGGGAAGTGCATCGCAACGAGCAGGCACGGACGAAACTGCAGGCGCTGTGGTCAGCAGCCTACGAACGCAACATGCAGCGCTTGATCCCCGCCTTTGCCCAACAGCTGCACACCGGTGAGATTCCCATCAATGGGGTCAAAACGGTGCGCTCATCCGTGTAAGTTCTGTTCGCCCGGCTGATCCGGCCGGCGTGAGCACCGGCCAAGGAGCGCACGATGCCCAACAAGAAACCAAAGGCAACGAAGAAAGCCAGCACATCACGCACCAAGCGTCCTTCACCGCCTGCACCGCCGCTGGCCGTTGATCGACGCGCCATGGAAAAGACGACCGCGGATCTGATGCGCCTGCTCAGCACCCGCGAGTTCGACTCGATCGACGATGCCAACGCGTTCCTGCAGCAGGCCCTGGCCGCGGGCGCGCCTCTCAGTGCACCGCCCCACACGCCGTTGGAGCAGGCCCAGGATCGCATGTACGAGGCGTGGAATGCCACGGGGCGGCGGCGCATCCAGCTCGCCCGCGAAGCGCTGGCGCTCTCGCCCGACTGCGCGGATGCCTACGTCCTGCTCGCCGAGGAGGCCGCGACGAGGCCCGAAGAGGCGCGCGACCTGTATCAGCAGGGGGTCGCCGCCGGGGAACGGGCGCTCGGTCCCGAGCTGTTCGTGGAGGGCGTCGGCCACTTCTGGGGCCTGGTCGAAACCCGGCCGTATATGCGTGCCCGCGAGGGCCTCGCCCATGCCCTCTGGCTCCTTGGCGAGCGCCAGGCGGCGCTCGCCCACCTGCAGGCCATGCTGCAGCTCAACCCGGGCGACAACCAGGGGCTGCGCTACGTGCTGGCGCAGTGGCTGCTGGAAACCGGGGCGGATGAGGCGCTCGGGCAGCTGTTCGCCCACTATCCGGACGACGCCGCCGCGGCTTGGGCCTACACCCGCGCCCTCTGGCGGTTCCGACACCAGGGCGCGACAGAGACGGCGACGGACGCCCTGGCGGAGGCCCTGAGCACAAATCAGTTCGTTCCGGCCTGCCTGCTGGGACAGAAACGGCTCCCGCCGCGCCTCCCGGAGTACGTCGGCTTCGGCGATGACAGCGAGGCGCTCGACTACGCCGCGCATGCGACGGAGGTCTGGCGCGCGACGCCCGGTGCGCTGGACTGGCTGGCGAACGGGCTGCCCTGAGGCCGACGGGGTGCGGCAGAGCAGCGATGACGGGCGGGTGGTGACTGGGCACGAAGATCGGGACACCTCTGCCGTGATGGTCACCGCCCCAGTGATCGACGATCTCGGTAGTCCGCCGTCCGACGAGGACCGCGCCGGTCGCGTTCATTTCGTCGACCAATACTCCGGCCGGCCCGGACGGCCGGAAGAGCTCCCCCGTCCGGCGTGAGGGCACACTGGTGCAGCCGGTTGCCATCATCGCCACCGAGGTGGTCGTTGGGGTCGGCGATGTAGCCGTCGAGGGACATCGACACGTAGAGCACTGATACAGCCACTTCGACCTCCTGTGGTCTCGATCCACGCTGATTTCACCGTAGTGGAGACCGGCATGGCGGCATTGCTCATCGGCCAGCCGGGCCACACTGTCAAGCCAAGGCATCAGCAGGGGCGGAGCTTCTCCCCCACGACCGTCAGCCGCATGTCTAGCTTAAATGCTTCGTCGGTTCGCTCTGTCATCAGTCCTCCATCGTCATAGATGTGGTCGGCTTCCACGCTCGGGTAACAGGTCGAGCCATGATACGACAGACACCCCATGGCGGCAACGACACGAGCCAGCGTACGAGGGCTCGTATTGTGCATCTGCCTGCCGCCAGCCGTTGACCACTTGATCAGGAGTTGAACCGCACGTACTATTTGTTGCAAAGGGAGGAAACCGAGCATGACCACTGCCTCTTCTATCACACGCTTCGTCTTCGTTGGAACCTACAACCAGTCACTCCCGCCTTCCGAAGGTATGGCGAGAGGTATTGCCGTCTACCGCATCGATCCATCGTCCGGAGAATTGTCGCTTTCGTCCACATCTCCCGACGTACCTGACCCATCGTATCTTGCAGTGCATCCTCGCCAGCCGTGGCTCTACGCGGTTAGCGAACGTACCGAAGGTGGCGTCAGCGCATTTGCGGTCGACCCGCAGACCGGTCGTCTGGCTGCCCTTAATCAGCAGCCTTCACACGGAGCCTCCCCGGCCCACATCAGCATCGATCAAAGTGGACGCTGGGTTCTCACAGCCAACTATGCGACGGGCCAGATCACTGTCCTGCCCATTCAGGATGGCGGCAGCCTGGGACCGGCAACGACTACGGTGCAGCACGAAGGGCATAGTGTCCATCCGCAACGCCAGCAGGGACCACATGCGCATTACATCACCGCGGACCCGGACAACCGCTTTGTACATGTGGCTGACCTTGGTCTGGATGCAATTATGAGCTACCGCTTCGATCAGGAGGCAGGCACGCTGGCGCCTGCTGACCAGCCTTCCGTCGCGATGCAGCCAGGAGCCGGACCGCGCCATATCGCGTTCCATCCGGGCGGTTCCTTCGCCTATGTTATCAATGAGCTCGACTCGACGATCGTCGCATGCGAGTACGACGCGACGCGCGGGTTTCTGAGCCCCATTCAGCGCGAGTCGACTCTCCCGCCCGATTTCTGCGGCGAGAGCACCACGGCGGCGATCCGTATTTCGCCGTCAGGCCAGTTCGTCTACGGCTCGAATCGCGGTCATGACAGCCTGGCGATCTTCGCCATTGATCCCGCATCGGGCAGGCTCAGCTCCATCGGCCGTGCCTCAACACAAGGCCAGACACCCCGCGACTTCAACATCGATCCGATCGGGACATTCCTGTTCGCCGCGAACCAGAAAAGCAACACGATTGTGAGCTTTCGTATCGACCAGGAAAGCGGATGGCCATCGCCGACGGGACACGTGGTCGAGGTGATGAGCCCGTCGTGCGTCACGTTCGGCTCCTGGCGCTGACCGGCATCAATCAAGCATACGCGGCCAGTGTTGCTCCAAACCGGTCGCGAGGCTACCCGTTTCGCTCCCTCATGTGAGACCTTCCCGTGCGGCAGATCAGGGGGTAGAAGAGCTATCCAGCAATTTTTTTACGTATACGTTCAAGTGTCAAACATAATCTACGATCTTCGTTCAACGACTGGATCGATATCTAAGCTCGATGCGACAGTCATTCCGTTCGTTTGTCCTACGTAACAAACAATGGTTATGTAGGACAGTGTAAAAAAATCGTCAGGTAGCTTTTGTACCCCTAGAAGCAATACCTTTCAAATAAGGATGGGCTGACGTTGACGCAGCTCCACCACCGCTGGTTCGTAGCCCCCGCCCCTCCGCACCGGGAGTTCAAGCACCGGCGGGGGTTGGATTTTGACGGCATCGCG
>Ga0136611_10003406_pt1 | contig 11113 bp, 9 predicted proteins | sample AntDrymUQ2232306_2_FD_106645 | JGI IMG/M metagenome (GOLD analysis project Ga0136611, IMG submission 106645) | Polar desert sand microbial communities from Dry Valleys, Antarctica - metaG UQ223 (23.06) | ecosystem: Environmental > Terrestrial > Soil > Desert | place: Antarctica: Dry Valley... | reverse complement strand
TCGCGCTGATGAGCCGCACCGCGCGGACCATTGAGGCGGTCGCGGCGGAGATTCGCGCCGAAGGCGGGAGTGCGCTTCCCATAGTCGGCGACGTGTCGCGCGAGGCCGACGTGGACGGCGTCGTCGAGCGCGCGGTGTCCGAATTTGGCCGACTGGACGTCATGGTCGCCAACGCCGGCATCCAGATCCACCTGCGCGACCGCCCGATCCACGAGCAGGATCTCGACACCTGGGAGGAGACGCAGGCGGTGAACGCGCGCGGCGCGTTCCTAGCCTGCCGGGCCGGAGCGCGCCGGATGCTGGCCCAGGGCGACGGCGGCGCCATCGTCATCGTCGGCTCGGTCACCGCCCTGGTCGGGATTGCGGCTCAGAATCCGGCGTACACCGCCAGCAAGGGCAGCGTCCACGCGCTGGCGCGGGCGGTCGCGGTCCAGTACGCCCCGCACGGTATCCGCTGCAACGTGGTGTGCCCCGGCGCCCTCGAACAGCCGCCCGACGCCGAGGTGCTCGACCTCGAGGCCCGCGAGCGGCGAGTCGTGCCCCAGATCCCGCTCGGCCGCGTCGGCCGCTTCGACGAGATCGCGCCGTTCGTGGCGTTCCTCGCGTCGAAGGAGGCGAGCTACGCGACCGGGGCGACCTTCGTCGTGGACGGCGGGCTCACCGCACGCTGACCCGACTCGCCCGCCTCGGCGTAGGCAGTGCCGGGGCACCGCCCGTCTCGGAAGGACGCGCGCCCCCGATGCACGGGCTGGACCGAGCGCGCAGCCGCGCGATGGTACAATCACGACCAGGTAGACACGCCGAGGGACGGACGATGGCGACGAGGACGGCAACCAAGGCGGCGAAGGCATCCGCGCCGGCAGAGGTGAAGAGCGAGCTGGTCGAGGCGCTCGAGCGCGCCCTCGGCCCGGACGGCGTGCTCTGGCAGCAGTACGACCTCATGCTCTACGAGTACGACGGCTCGATCGACAAAGCCCGCGCCCAGGCCGTCGTCTTCCCCAAGAGCAGCGCTGACGTGTCGGCCGTCATCAAGCTCTGCGCCGCGCGCGGCGTGCCATACACGGCGCGCGGCGCGGGCACCGGCCTCTCCGGCGGCGCGATCCCGAGCCTCGGCGGCGTGCTCATCTCCTTCTCGCGCATGAACCGCATCCTCGAGCTGGACTTCGAGAACCAGCGCGCCGTCGTCGAGCCCGGCCTGGTCAACCTCCGGCTGAGCCAGGCCGTCGCCCACGAGAAGCTCCTCTACGTCCCCGACCCGTCGAGTCAGAAGGCGTGTACCATTGGCGGCAACGTCGGCGAGAACTCCGGCGGGCCGCATACCCTCCGCTACGGCGTCACGACCAACCACACCCTCGGCCTGGAGTTCGTGCTGCCGAACGGGGATATCGTCGAGACCGGCGGCAAGGCCCTCGACACGCCGGGCTACGACCTGACCGGCCTGTACGTCGGGTCGGAGGGGACGCTCGGCATGGCGACCAGGATCGTGGCGCGGCTGGTCCCCATGGCCGAGTCGGTCAAGACCCTGCTGGTCGTCTTCCCGACCGTCGAGGCGGCGAGCCACGCCGTCAGCGGCATCATCGCCCGGCGGATCGTCCCGGCCGCCCTGGAGATGATGGACAACCTCTGCATCCAGGCGGTCGAGTCGCGCGCCAAGGTCGGCTTCCCGCTGGACGCGGCGGCCATCCTGATCGTCGAGGTCGAGGGGCTGGCCGAGGAGATCGAGACGTTCGCCGAGGAGATCGAGGCCGTCTGCCGAGGCTACGACGCGCTCGACGTGCGGCTCGCAAAGGACGACGCCGAGCGGGCGCGCCTCTGGGCCGCGCGCAAGGGCGCGTTCGGGGCCATCGGCGCGATCACGCCCGACTACTACACCGTCGATGGCGTCGTGCCGCGCAGCAAGCTGCCGGAAGTGCTCGCCAAGATTGCCGACATCTCCACGTCGTCCGGCCTGCGCATCGCCAACGTCTTCCACGCCGGCGACGGCAACCTGCACCCGCTGATCCTCTTCGACGAGGACATACCCGGCCAGACCGAGCGCACGATCGAGGCGGGCGCCGAGATTATGCGCCTGTGCGCCGAGATGGGCGGCACGCTCAGCGGCGAGCACGGCATCGGCATGGAGAAGAAAGACTTGATGCCGCTGATCTTCTCCGAGGACGATGTCGAGGTCATGCAGCGCGTGAAGCGCGGCCTCGATCCGGACGGGCACTGCAACCCGGACAAGGTGTTCCCGACGCCGGGGCGCTGCCTGGAGATGTTCGGGCGCCGGGGGATGGCCGTCGGCTGGTGACCGACGCGCCGTCACGCGCCGCCGCCCGCGCCCTCATCCGTGAGTTGGTCGCCTCCGGCCGCACGGCCTCGCCCGAGGACGTCGCCCGCATCCGGACCTTGATGGCCACAGCCCCGTTCGACCCGCCTATTGTTCCGGTCCGTACAAGATATCGAGGCCTGTCCTACGGTGCAATCGTGCTCGGACGACGGGCGCTGTCGCTCGACTTTCACATGGTCAAGCGAACGGTTGTGGACGAACAGTGGCGGATGGGCATAACCGAAGGGGAGTATCTGGACGATCTGCGAGCAGCCATCGGATCCGCTCTGGCTCGGGTCGGCGCGTATAGGCGGCGAGGCGGCATCATGGCTGTGGCCATCGTGCCGACACGCGCAGTCGTGCCGGCGCATCGGCTCGGACCGTCCCCATTGCCATCACTCCTCGTCGTCTACGCGGCAGATCGCGATATCATCGTGACGGGCTATCAGTTCTCGTCGAGCGAGGAAATCAGCATACCGGAGGATGCCCGGTGGCTCACGTAGTACGCGACACAACCAAGAGTGACAAGGTAGATCGCTACTTTCTCGACTATCTCTTTGCAGAATGGGAGGATCTTCCGGAAGTCGAGCGAGAATGGCCGACGTGGGAGGAACCTTCCCGCTTGCTTTTCGTGCTCGAATGGCCAATGCGAGAAGATCGACTCGCGACGCTGCGGCAGTGGGTGGCTGACGGGCTGCTGACCGGCAAGCAGCTAGGGCGCTACCGCGAGCTCAAAGCGCTCATAGAGCGGCACCGGCCCATCGTCGAGCGGCTGTTGTCCGAGGACGACCCGACGATCCCGCGCAGGGCCGCGCCGTGAGAGAGCGCACGATCGACGCATCGGCACTGGAGCGCAACGTCGCCGGGGCCGTCTCCGAGTGGCGGGCGCTCGGCGACTCCGACGACACCTTCGCCGTCGAGGGCATGCGCCCCTCCTTCGCCTGCGCGCCGTCCGGCGAGGACGAGCTGTCGGCCCTCCTCCGCGCGGCCAACGACGCCGGCGTGGCCGTCATCCCCTGGGGCGGCGGCACGCGCATGTCGCTCGGGTTCCCGCCGCGCGCGGCCGACGTCGTCGCCGAGACGCGCCGCCTGGACGAGATCGTCGAGTACGAGCCGGCCGACCTCACCGTCACCGTCCAGGCCGGCATCACCCTGGCCGCGCTCCAAAGCCGGCTCCGGGCCGAGGGCCAGATGCTGGCGCTCGATCCGGCCGCCGCCGACCGCGCCACCATCGGCGGCCTGACATCGGCGAACGCGAGCGGGCCGCTGCGCCTGATGTACGGCTCCGCGCGCGATCTGGTGATCGGGACGCGCGTCGTCAACGCCGACGGCGTCATCAGCAAGTCGGGCGGGCGCGTCGTGAAGAACGTCGCCGGCTACGACCTCAACAAGCTCTACGTCGGCGCGCTCGGGACGGTCGGCGTGGTCGTGCAATTGAGCTTCAAGCTGCACCCGCTCCCGCAGGCCCAGAGCATGCTCGTCGCCGCGTTCCGCACGGTCGATGACGCGAGTAAGGTGGTCGCCGCGCTGATGCGCTCGCCGCTCGGGCCGGCCGCCGTCGAGCTGCTCGACGCCACGGCCGCCCGCGAAGTCCGGCCCGATGTGGCCCTCCCCGACGGCGGCTGCCTGCTCGTCGTGGCCGCGCACGGCTTCGAGGCCGCCATCGTTCGCTCGCTGCGCGACCTGCGCGAGCTGTGCTCGGCGGCGACCGATCTGGAGGATGTCCGTGACGAGGCCGCGCTGGACACCCTCTCGGCCGCCCTGCGCGAATTCCCCGATCCGTCGCGCGCGGGCTCGGCGCTACTCAAGGCGGCCGTCCCGCCCTCCCGCTCCGCATCGACCCTCGCGACGATCCGCCGCGAGGCCCGCGACGCCGGCTTCGAGCCGGCCCTGCTCAGCCACGCCGGCAGCGGCATCGTCTACGCACGATTATCGCCGCAGACCTGGGAAGACGACGCCGTGTTGCGCCTCGGGGTGCTCGTCGAGCGGGTGCGCGCCCACGCGCGCGGCGAGGGCGGCAGCCTGGTGGTCGAAGCGTGCCCGACGGCGGCGAAGCGGCTGCCGGCGTTCGACGTCTGGGGGGATCCCGGCAGCGCGTTCCCGGTCATGCAGGCGCTGAAGCAGAACCTCGACCCGAAGGGCACGCTCAACCCAGGCCGCTTCATCGGCCGCCTGTAACCGGGGCCAAGCCTCACCTTGTCACGCCGTGGCCGAGGACTTGCACATGGCAGCGTCATTGGCCGGCAGAATGACGCAGCTGTGCCATCGCCACGCGAGGGTGATCACAAGCTCACGTGATAAGTTAGCAGATGCATACGCACCCTGCTTCTTGGTATGCTTTGTCGGCACACTCTGCATCGCGCTTCTTAGAAGGGGTCCAGATGGTCATCGCACGTCTCGGCGCGGAAGCCGCGCCGTCCCGCTCGCTGCATGCCTCCCATCCTGCCGGCCGCTGCAATGGGGGCGCGGTCCCGTCTACTCGAACGGAGGGGAGATCATGAGCGAGCGTAGCGGCGCAAAACTCGTTTCGGAGGAAGGCCCAATGCACGAAGGGCAGGCCATCGACGAGCAGGTCCGCGACGAGACCGGCGCCATCTTCCGCGAGGACGAAGTGACCGTCCCGATCTCGCCGTGGGAGGCCGAGTTCGGTTGGAAGGTCGAGCAGACCTTCTGGTCGTTCTTCAACCGTTCCGAAGATCCCGAGGGCTGGAATCGCCGCTGGATCATCGAGAAGGACGTGCCCTGGGATGACGTCTCCCGCGAGACGATTAGCGATGACGCCGCCCTGATGATCGAGTCATTCTTCGCGGTCGAGAGCTACCTGCCCGACTTCGCCGAGAAGGGCATGGGCTACTATCGCAAGTTCGTCGGCCTCTCCAACGGGCACATCAACTGGAGCTACGAGGAGCTCAAGCACGGGCGGACCCTCCAGCTCGTCCTCGAGCGCTCTGGGGCGCGCACCAAGGAGCAGACCCGCGACTTCCGCATGGCCCTCGCCGGCAAAGCCTGGACGATGCCCTACCCGACCGCGCGCCAGATGCTGATCTACGCCGCCTTCCAGGAGAAGGAGACGCAGCGCAACTACGAGCACCTGCGCCAGGTGCTCGCGGAGGGCGGCGCCACCGGGGCGGCGCAGGCGCTGCGCATCATCGGCCGCGACGAGGCATTCCACCACGCGTACTACAAGGATCTCGTCAAGATGCTCCTGGAGTACGACGAGGTCGGGACGGCGCAGGACATCCAGAAGGTGGTGTCCAGCTTCCGCATGCCGGCCCAGCACCTCATGCCGAACATGGAAGACCGCGTGCGCGTCATGGTCCGCAATAAGGTGTTCGGCAAGAAGCAAGTGCGGGACGAGGCGATCATCCCCACCATCAAGGCATTCGGGTTCCGCGACGCCGACCAGCTCATGAGCGTGGCGACCGCGCGCCCGATGACCGACGAGAAGCTCGTCCTCGCGCCCGACCCGGACCCCACCGACGAGTCCGAATCGGTGGACGCGGCCGGCTGACACCAGCATCGGCCCGCGCCATTGATGGGAGTGGCCGCCCCCCAATCGGACGGCCCTCTGCTTGAAGGGTTCCTACAACTTCCGCCCCAACACCGCCGTCATCGACGTGCCGTGCCATTTGATCCGCTAGGTGCGGGCAACGCCGTGCGAAAACTTAGCGAACCGCGACGCGCAGGAGGCACGACCGACATGACCACCATCGACCACATCGAGACGAATCCCAGCACCATGCTCGGCAAGCCGGTGATCCGCGGCACGCGCATTCCGGTCGAGCTCCTCTTGCGAAAGCTTGGCGAAGGCGCTCGCGAGGCCGACATTCTGGATGCATACCCGCGGCTGACTCGCGACGACCTCCTGGCTGTCTTCATCTATGCTGCCGCCATCGTCGGCCATGAAGAGACATTGCTTACTGCTTCAACGACCGCCTGAGCGTGCGCTTCTTGGCCGACGAGAGCTGAGACTTCGCCGTCGTGCGCGCGCTGCGAGCAGCGGGACACGAGGTCGTTTCAGTCGCGGAACTTCTTCCAGCTGGGTCGGATGACGCGGTCCTTCGCACGGCGTTGAGTACGGAGCGAATCCTACTGACCGAAGACAAGGACTTTGGTCAGCTCGTGTACGCGCAGGGGCAGCCTTCTGGCGGAGTTGTCTTCATTCGCTTTCCGATGGAAGCTCGTCCCGCGCTTGGTCCCACAGTTGTGCATATCGTCGAGGAGCTCGCGGAGCGCCTACTGGCAAGTTTCGTTACGGTCCAACCCGGGCGCACGCGCGTTTCGCGGCGCCCCGAGTAGCAGGATTCCAGATGACGGACGGTAGTGCTGTACCGCCGACGACTCCGAATCGATCGACACCGCCGGCCCTGCCCCGTCCCACAGCGCCGATTCCGTTGACTTGGTGCCGGCCCCGTCGTCAGGAGACGTGGACGGTCGGGCGGCGCTGGGGGATCGGCTCGGCCTCGCGCAGGATCTCGTGCGTGATCGGCGCGATGTCGCCCTCGCCAACGATCACGTAGCGCGCCAGGTGGCCGAGCGGGTTGCCCTCGGTCCACTCGAAGTAGATGTGCGGCACCGTGTCCCACTCGTCGCGGATGTACATCAGCAACGCAGCGATGGCGTTCGGCACGGCCGCGCTCTGCGCCCGCAAGATCCTGTACTTCCCGATCTCCACGCCCTCGACGATGAGGTCCGGCGCGAACTCCGACGCATCCTTCACCGTGACTTCTAGGAACAGCATCGGGTCGGACTCCGGCAGATGGCCGCAGATGCGCTGTTCCTCCGCTTTCTTGGCGTACTCCTCTTCCGTACAACGGTCGGTGTCGTGGGCGATGATCCGGATCGCCTCGCGCGCCGTCGCCTCGTCGATGAATCGCCGCGCCTCCGCATCGAGGATCACGCGACTCGTCCGCAGCTCGGTCTGGCGCCACAGCCGCGACACCACCGACGTCACGACGATCGCCAGGATGAACAGCGCGGCGATCTTCAGGCCATCCGGCTGCTCGACGACAGTCACGATGGTGGTGTAGATGAAGATCGCGCTGATGCCCCCGAACGCGATTGTCAGCCCGCGCTGGCCGTGGCGATGCGCCGACAACGTGACCGCGACCGTCGCGGACGTCATGAGGGCCAGCACGCCGGTCGCGTACGCCCCGGCCTGGGCCTCGACATCCGCGCGGAACAGGATGGTCACCACGAAGCAGATCGCCGTGAAGATCAGCACGAGCGGCCGGGTCGCGCGCGCCCAGTTCGGCGCCATCCCGTAGCGCGGCAGGTAGCGCGGCACGATGTTCAGCAACCCGGCCATCGCCGACGCGCCGGCGAACCAGAGGATCAAGATGGTGCTGACATCGTAGACCGTCCCGAAGCCGCTGCCGAGGTACTCGTGGGCCACGTACGCCAGCGCCCGCCCCTTGGCCGCGCCGCCCTCCTCGAACTCGGCGCGCGGGATGAGCAACGTCGTCACCAATGAGCTGCAAATCAGCAGCACGCTCATGATGATGGCGGCGGTCGTGAGCAGCTTGTGCGTGTTGCGGATGCGCCCGCGCGGTTGGTCCGGATCGTCGTCGGGGTCGCCCTTGACCAGCGGCATCACCACCACGCCCGTCTCGAACCCCGACAGGCCAAGCGCGAGGCGCGGGAACACCAGCAGCGCCGCGCCGATCATCGCGAGCGGGCTCCCGTACCCGCTGAACAGCGCACCGGTCCACTGCGAAATGACCGACGGCCGCTGGGCGATCTCGAAGAAACCGACACCGATGACCACCACGTTGAGCAGGATGTACGCGATGACCAGCACCACGGCCACGCCGATCGCCTCGCCGAAGCCCTTCAAGAATACCGCCCCAAGCAGCCCGATCAGGATCAGCGTGGCGACGACCTCGTAGCCATGCACCCACCGGGTGAACGGGTTCTCGGCCAGGTGGGCCGTCGCGTCAGCGGCCGACAGCGTGATCGTGATGACGAAACCGGTCGCGACGAACCCAATCAGGCAGAGCACGAACAGCTTGCCCTTCCACCAGCTCAGCAGGCGCTCGAGCATCGAGATCGAGCCGTCGCCGTGCGGGCTCTCCTCGGCGACGCGGCGATACATCGGCAACGCACCGAACAGCGTGACCAGGACCAGCACCAGCGTCGCGAGCGGCGAGAGCACCCCGGCCGCCAGCGCCGCGATCCCCGGCTGATACCCCAGCGTCGAGAAGTAATCGACACCGGTGAGGCACATCACCTTGTACCAGGAGTGCGGATGGTGCTGGGCGACCTCTTCTTGCTCGTAGAAGCCGGTCGGCTCCTTCGGCTGCCCCTTCAGGAGCCAGCGCCGCAGCCACCCGCTGTCGTCCGGCTCACCCGCGTCGGAGTCGCCGCCATTCCGCCCCTCCGGCGGGCGCACCGCATCCGCGAAGGACACTTCGGTGGCACGAGCCGATGGCTCGCCCCGCGTCGCCGTTCCGGTCCGCTCGGCGGCCGGCGGTGCCGCCACCACTCGAACGCCCAACGTGCCGTCGCCGCCGGCCGCGTCCGACGACACCGGCCGCGCCTGAGCGTCCTTGTTCGATCGTGATGGGGGGTCGGATGGCGAGGATGGACGCATCGGGACCACTTCTTCGTGTCGAAGTGACACGAGGGCTAGCGCGGGTACGCGCGCTCGATTGTGGTCCCTTAGGCATGGCACGTGCCAGTTTCGCGGGTAGCCTGCTCATCGGAAACGTGCCGGCCATCGCGCCTGCGGCGCCGGCACGGCCCAGAATTGGCACGCCCACTCCCCTGCGAAGGCATCAGCGCTCGGGCATGACGTACAAGTCCACGTCGCCGGCGTGGCGCAGCAGATAGTTGATCGTCGAGCCGTGCAGCAGGATGTCCAGCCGCGAGCGCGGCGACTGCATCAGCATCAAGTGCGTGACGTGGTGCTCGCGGATGAACTCCAGCAGCCTCGCCCGATTCGACGCACGGTCGTCCGTGCGCGGGAGGTCATGCACCTCGATGTCAAGATCCTCGGCCATGCGCTCGGTCTCCGCGAGGTGCTGGCGCGCCGGGAGCGCGAGCCGCGCGCGGTCGGCGATCACCAGCGCGACGATCGTATCGACTTTGAACCCCTGACCGAGCCGCCAGGCCGTCCGGAGCAAGTTCTTCGCCGCCGGCCGCTCGTCGATGATGACGGCGAGCCGCTCGGTCGCGGCCCACGCCCCGCCGATCTGGTTGTCCTGCATGTACTGTTCGAGCTGATCCTGCACCTCCTTCGCCGTCCGGCGCAGGGCCAGCTCGCGCAGGGCGCCGAGGTTGCCCACGCGGAAGAAGTTGGCGAGCGCCGCCTCGGCCCGATGCGCCGGGTAGATCTTGCCCTGCTCCATCCGCTTCCGCAGCGCCTCCGGCGAGATGTCCACAAGCTCGAGCTGATCGGCCTCGTCCACGATGCGATCCGGGATCGTCTCACGCACCGCGACGCCGGTGATGCTCTCGACGATCAGGTGCAGACTTTCGAGGTGCTGGACGTTGAGCGACGCGATCACGTCGATGCCCGCCGCGCGGATGACCTCGACGTCCATCCAGCGCTTCTCGCGGGCCGAGCCCGGCACGTTCGTGTGCGCCAGCTCATCGACCAGGCAGATGGCCGGTCGCCGCGCGAGGATCGCATCGACGTCCATCTCCTCCAGGGGCTTGCCCTTGTAGTCGATCTGCCGGCGGGGCACGACCTCGAGGTCGCCGACCGCGGCCTCGGTCTCGGCCCGAGCGTGCGTCTCCACGAACCCGACGACGACGTCGGCGCCCTCGCCCTTGAGGCGGCGGCCCTCGTGCAGCATCTCGAACGTCTTGCCCACGCCCGGTGCCGCGCCGAGGTAGATCTTCAGCGTGCTCCGTGCCGGACGAGACTCGGACTGTGCGCGCTTCAGCAGCCGCGCGGCCTCCGGATGAAGCGGCTCGTCCTGGTACTCCTCGGAATCGGCGCGAGCAGTGCCGTGACTCGGCGGAGGATCAGGGGCAGACGTCGTCATGCTACACTTGCCCTCTAGCCACCAAGCTGCTGGTCGAGTGCCAGGTTGAGCTTCAGCACGTTGACGCGCGGCTCGCCGAGGAGCCCCAGCGTGCGACCCTCGGTGTTCTGCGCCAGCAGCGCGCTCACGCGGTCGGCCGGCACGCCCCGCGCCTGGGCGACTCGTCCGACCTGGATCTGGGCGTTGGCGGGCGTGATGTGCGGATCGAGGCCGCTGCCGCTCGACGTCACCGCGTCCACGGGCACCTGGGCGTCCGCCGCCAGGCCGTGCGCCTCGCGGTACGCCGTCGCCCGCTCCCGTACCGCGTCGATCAGCTTCTGATTGGTCGGTGCCAAATTCGAGGCGGTCGTGTTCGCCGCGTTGTACGGCCGGGCGTCGCCGCTGTCGGCATCGACCGTCACGGACGGGCGCCCCCAGAAGTATTGCGGCGACGTGAACTCCTGGCCGATCAGCTCCGAGCCGACAACCGTCCCGTCGGCGGAGCGAATCAGGCTGCCGTTGGCCTGGTGGGGGAACACGGCTTGCGCGATCCCGGTGATCGCCAGCGGATACGCCAGGCCGAGCAAGAGCGAGAGCAGCAGCGTCATCACGAGCGCCGGCCGCAGTTGTTGCACGATCAGTGTCACGGAAGTCTCCAATTGTGAGAGGGCCGTAGGGGCACGGCTCCCGTGCCCTCCATGACGGCAATGGCAGGCACCCGTGCATTGGTCACAAGTTAGGCTCCTCGGGGAGCGGGTCAAGGGGCGGGAGCTCTCGGTATTTGCGCCTGCGCTTGAGGATGCCGAGGTCGCGCTGGGCGGCGAGGTAGGTGACC
>Ga0136611_10003405_pt1 | contig 11115 bp, 9 predicted proteins | sample AntDrymUQ2232306_2_FD_106645 | JGI IMG/M metagenome (GOLD analysis project Ga0136611, IMG submission 106645) | Polar desert sand microbial communities from Dry Valleys, Antarctica - metaG UQ223 (23.06) | ecosystem: Environmental > Terrestrial > Soil > Desert | place: Antarctica: Dry Valley... | reverse complement strand
GCGATCCGCAACGTCGGGGAGGGACTGGTCGCGCAGCTGCTCGGCGAGCGCGACGAGAACGGCCCGTACGAGTCGTTCCATGAGTTCGCCGAGCGGGTGCCCGAGCAGGTGCTCAACAAGCGCGCCGTGGAGTCGCTGATCAAGGCTGGCGCGTTCGACTCGCTCGGACACGCCCGGCGCGGTCTGCTGATGGCGTTCGAGTCGATCATCGACACGACGCTGATCCGCCGCCGCGAGCGCGACCAGGGTGTGATGAGCCTCTTCGCCGACACCGGTCCCGAGATGGGCGGCTTCGACGAACGGACGCCGATCAGCGACACCGAGTTCGACAAGGCGGAGCGGCTGAAGTTCGAGAAGGAGATGCTCGGGCTATACGTGAGCGACCACCCGCTGCTCGGCGTCGAAGCATCGCTGCGGCGCAAGGTCGACTGCATGGTCGCCGATGCGAGCGAGCGCGAGGACGGGTCGATGATCACACTCGGCGGCGTCATCACCGGCCTCACCCGCAAGTACACGAAGAAGGGCGACCAGATGGCGGTCTTCGTCCTCGAGGACCTCGCCGGCGCGATCGAGGTGACCGTGTTCCCGCGCGTCCTCCAGGAGCAGGGGCACCGCCTGGCGAACGACTCGATCGTGCTCGTGAAGGGTCGCATCGACCGCCGCGACGAGTCACGCCTCGGCTTCATGGCGCAGGAGCTGACGGTCGCCGACAACCTCGTGACCACCGCGAACGCGCCGCTCCACCTGCGCATCCCTGCCGCTGCGTTGTCCGAGCTGAAGATCCACCAGCTCCGCCGCATCCTGCGTGACCACCCCGGAAACTCGCCGGTGTTCCTGCACCTCGGCGAGAACAAGGTGCTCCGGCTGTCCGACGAGTTCGATGTCGACGTCGACCGTGTGAACCCCGAGCTGCGCGTCGCGTTCGGCCACAGCGCGATCAAGACGGACTGAGTCGAGCGTCGCTCCAGCGCCGGGAGCGGCCCTCCACGTGTGGACTTGGTTGGCCGGGGTGGCAGAATGGATGACTCAGATCGTGTTCACGTGACGAGAAGACCAGAGAAGACGACAGGAGCTCCCGAGCAATGGCAATCCAGGTCGAGACCAGGGACTGCGCCGCGCTCACCGATGCCGACCTCGACGAGATGGCCTCGATGGGCGGTGGGTTCGACATCGGTGTGCTGTCCAAGGCCAAAGAGGACTGGGTTCTGGCCACGACTGCGCGCATCGACACCAAGCTGCACGGGTTCAGCTTCTCCACGCTCGAGCGGATCGGCGGTACACCGTGCGTGCTGATCGGCCTGATGAGCGTCAAGCGGACGTCGAAGCGTGACTCGGTCCTGAAGGGCCTGATGGGTGAGGCGTACCACCGCGCGCTGATGGCGTTCCCGGACGAGGACGTCGTCGTCGGGTCCCGCTTCGTTGCGGCCGGCGCACTCGAGGCGTTCAAGGCGCTCGACGAGCTGATCCCGCGCCCGACGCATCGCGCAGTCGGCGAGGAGCGGGCGTGGGGCCGGCGGCTCGCGAAGCGCTTCGGCGTGGAGTCGAGCTACGACGAGCAGTCCTTCGTCGTGAAGTCGAACGGCCAGAGCGGCTACATCGACCACGAGACGCTGAAGCCGGACAAGGTCCGCCCCGAGGTGGCCGCTCTGTTTTCGACGATCGTCGCGAAGAAGGGCGGATCGCTCGTCGTCCACGGCTGGACGATGGCCGAGGACCTCGTCAAGCTCGGCGCCCGCGCACTCGTCTGACCGACACGACGCACACGACGCACATCACGCACACCTGGCGTCTCGGTCACGCCGCGGGACGTTCCGGTGGGTGAGCTCGCCGACGTCGTCCGCCGTCGGCGGATGACGCGAGCGTTCTCGGCGCGACCCGTCGCCCCGGCGCTGCTCGACGAGCTCGTCGACCTCGCGAGCCGCGCGCCGAGCGCGGGCAAGTCGCAGGGCTGGCACCTCGTCGTGCTCGAGGGCGCCGACACCGACCGGTTCTGGCGGCACGCGTTCCCGGTCGCGCGGCGCAGCGGCTTCGCGTTTCCGGCACTCTTCGATGCACCTGTCATCGCGCTGCCGCTCGCCGACCCCGACGCGTACGTCGCCCGCTACAGCGAGCCGGACAAGGCGACGTCAGGTCTCGGTGCGGGCGCGGATGCGTGGCCGACCCCGTACTGGACCGTCGATGCGTCGATGGCGGTGATGACGCTGCTTCTCGCGGCGGAGGACGCCGGATTGGGCGCGCTTCTGTTCGCAGTGTTCTCGGGTGAAGCCGAGGTGCGCGCAGAGCTCGGGATCCCCGACGGGCTGCAACTGCTCGGCGCGCTCGCGCTCGGCTGGCCCGACGACACCGTGTCGCCGACGCCAGGCCTGAGCGCGCGCCGTCCGCGCCGCCGCCCGGAGGAGATCATCCACCGCGGCGGCTGGTGATCAGGAGTCGAAGCCGGGGCAGCGCTCCTCGAAGTACGCCTGCACGTTGCCCGACGCCTCCTCGACCTCGGGCGAGTTCATCGACTCCAGCTTCTCCATGACCTCCGGGTTGCTCATCGCCTCCGTGAGGTTGCCGCCGTACTCGTCGATGACATCGGCCATCTCCTGGTACACGCCGCTGAGCACCTCGACGTCGTCGTCGATGTCGTCCGGCGTGAACTGCTTCACGTCGTCGATCGCATCGGCGATCTCGCCGAAGTCCGCGTCGCTGGTGAACCGGTTCTCGATCGACTCCTTGATCGCGAGGCAGTCGCCGCTCAGATCACCCGAGTCGCCGGAGTCGTCCGCGTCGCCGGAGTCGGCGTCGGTGTCCTCGGTCTCGCTGTCCACTTCGGTGTCGTCCGGTGCGCTCGTGACCTCGGCGGCGTCGTCACCCTCCGTCGACTCGGTGTCCTCGTCGTCGTCCTCGGTCACGTCGTCGGGCGCGGCGGCGACGGTGCCACCGGTGGAGGTGGTCGCCTTGTCGTCGTCTCCGCACGAGGCAGCGAGCAGGGTCAATGCCGCGATCGCGGCGGCGGCACACAGGCGTCTCATCTGTCGTTCCGTTCAGGCAAGAGTTCCGCCGCACGAGCGGACGCACGTCGGCGGCCATTCTCTAGCAGCTCGCGTCGGTTCAGATGCTGCACCCTCACTCGACGAGCGCTGGGCACGCCTCGCTGAAGTACGCCTCGACCCTCAGGAACGCCTCCTCCGCCTTCGGGTCGTCACCCAGCGCCTGGATCTGCGCCGCCACATCGGGATCTTCGATCGCCTCTTCATACGTGCCGCCGTTCTCATCGACGATTTCGCTGACCTCGGCGAACGACGCCAGCAGCGTGTCGATGTCGGCGTCGATCTCGTCCGGGGTGAAGTCCTTGATGTCGACGAGGATCTCGTCGATGTCCTCGAACGGGAGCTCCTCGTCCTCGAGTCGAGCGACGAGCTCCGAGCATTCCTCACTCATCTCGGTCACCGCGATCGTGTTCGTCACCTCCTCCACGAGTGTCTGGTCGACTGTCTCGTCGACGACGCTCTCGGGGATCGACGCCCCGTCGACCGTCTCCTCGGCGGGCGACGACTCGCTCGACGACCCAGTCGGCGACTCGCTCGGCGCGTCGTTCTCGGCGGCACCGGCGGCGGCGTCCGTGGCAGGCGCCCTGGTCGTCGTTGTCGCCTCGCCGTCGTCGCCGCACGCCGCGACGCCGAGCACCAGAAGGGTGATTGCGGACCTGGCGGGGAGGCGTCCCATCTGCTGATCCTACGGGTGTGCCGGCGCGCTGTTCAGCTGCGCGCGGAGCACATCGGCGTCCGTCGCCGGCAGCCGGCACGCGTACCCCTCGCAGACGTACGCGGCGCGTTCACTGCGGCCCTCCCAGAGTGGCGAGTCGTACGGCTCGCCCCAGGCGAGCACCACGTTCGGCCGCCACGTCTCCCGGACCACGTCGATCAGATCCGGGCGTTCTCCGGCCACCACGATCTCCGTCAGGCCGACTCGTCGCATGTCGACGGCGGCGAGGGCGTGCGAGAACGTGGAGGGAGCCGACGGCATCACCCGCGCGAGCAGCCGGAGGATCGAGTCCGCGTGCTCTGCGTACCTGCGCTCGCCGGTGAGCGCAGCGAGACGGGTCAGCGCCACTGAGGCCATGGAGTTCGCCGACGGCGTCGCGTTGTCCATCAGGTCCTTCTGGCGGACGACGAGCGCCTCGGCGTCGTCGGCCGTCGTGAACAGGCCACCGTGGACCGTGTCCCAGAAGTGGTCGAGCATCACATCGGCGACGGCCTGTGCTTCGCCGATCCACCGTGCCTCGCCCGTTGCCTCGCCGAGTCGTGTGAACGCGTCGACCAATGCCGCGTGGTCGGCGGCGAGTGCGGCGTGACGCGCCTGCGGCGTCCCGTCGGCCTGCCACGACCGGTGCCATCGACCGTCGGGTCGTCGGAGCTCGCGGACGAGGAAGTCGCCGTTGCGCCGCGCGGCGTCGAGCCAGTCGTCGCGACCGAAGGCTGCGGCCGCCTCCGCGAGGCTCGACAGCATCAGTGCGTTCCACTCCGTGAGCACCTTGTCGTCGAGACCCGGCTTCGGGCGGCGCTCCCGCGCTGCGAACAGTCGCGCCCGCGCCCGCTCAACGTCCGGTGGCCGGATCAGTTCGCCGCGATGCGCGAGTCGTGCCGGGATCACGCGCCCTTCGAAGTTCCCACCGGCGCTGTCGGCATCCGCGAACTCGTACCACTCGAGCGCGACATCCGCGTCGGCGCCGAGCACCTCGCGCACCTCGTCCGACGTCCACGTGTGGAACAAGCCCTCGTGCCCATGACCGTGCTCGTCCGGTGAGTCGGCGTCCTCCGCCGAGTAGAACCCGCCGACCGGGTGGCGCAGGTCGCGCAGCACGTACTCGATCGTCTCCCTCGCAACCTGCCGCCACACGGGATCGTCGAACACCTGCGTCGCGTGGACGAAGACCCGGGTCATCAGCGCCTGGTCGTACAGCATCTTCTCGAAGTGCGGCACGAGCCACCGGTCGTCGGTCGAGTATCGGGCGAACCCGCCGCCGATGTGGTCGTAGACCCCGCCGGACGCCATCGCCGCGAGCGACGTCTCGACGATCGCACGCGCATCGTCCGACGGCTGGGCGACGTAGGAACGCAGGACGAGATCGAGGCTCAACGTCGACGGGAACTTCGGTGCCCGTCCGAACCCGCCCCACGTGGCGTCGAACGCTCCGGCGAGCTGGTCGAGCGCCGCCTGGTGCTGCTCGACCCCGGGCACCTCTGCGACGGGCTCGATCCGTGCAGTCGCGGCAATGCTCTCGACGAGCGCGGTGACGTTCTGGCGCACATCCGTCGGGCGGTTCCGCCAGACGTCGTCGATCGCCGCCATCAGCCGGAGGAACTGCGGCTTCGGGAAGTACGTGCCGCCGTAGAACGGCTCGCCGTCAGGCGTGAGGAACACCGTCATCGGCCACCCGCCGCGACCCGTCATCGCCTGCACGGCGTCCATGTAGATCGCGTCGACGTCCGGCCGTTCTTCACGATCGACCTTCACGTTGACGAAGAGGCGGTTCATCACGCCCGCCACCTCGACGTCCTCGAAGCACTCGTGCGCCATCACGTGGCACCAGTGGCAGGCGGAGTAGCCGACGGACAGCAGGATCGGCACGTTGCGCTCACGTGCTGCGGCGAACGCCTCGTCATCCCATGCGAACCACTCGACCGGGTTGTCCGCATGCTGGCGCAGGTAGGGGCTCGTCTCCCGGGCGAGCCGGTTCGGCGTCGGGCTCATGCACGGGATCTTCCCACCCGATCCGCACTCGGAAACTCACCTCGACCACCCACCGCCCACGGGCGCCGAATCAACGGCTGGTTCGCAGTGGGCGCCTTCTCAGAACATCCGTACGTCAGAGCGAACTGTGCTTCCCGAGAAGCTGCGCTGGCCGATCGACGCGGCGCTCAAACGCCGGTCGAGTGGAAGCCGCCGTCGACGTGGATCAGCGATCCAGTGGTCGACGGGAACCAGTCGCTCAGCAACGCGACGCATGCCTTCGCAACCGCGGTCGAGTCGTTGACGTCCCAGCCGAGCGGTGCGCGCTCGTCCCACACGTCCTCGAACTTCTTGAATCCGGGGATGCTCTTCGCCGCCATCGTCTTCACGGGGCCGGCTGCGACGAGGTTGCAGCGAATCTTCTTCGGCCCGAGCTCGCGCGCGAGGTACCGATTGACGCCCTCGAGTGCCGACTTCGCGACGCCCATCCAGTTGTACGCCGGCCAGCTCACCGTGTTGTCGAAGTCGAGCCCCACGAACGCGCCGCCGTCGCCCATCAGCGGCACGAACGCGTCTGCAAGTGCCTTGTACGAGTACGCGGAGATGTTCATCGCGATCGACACGTCGGCCCACGTGGCGGCCAGGAAGTCGTCGCCGAGGCAGACTTCGGGCGCGAAGCCGATCGAGTGCAGCACGCCGTGCACGCGCCCGCCGAAGTGCTCCGCTGCCGCCTCTCGCGCGGCGACGAGATGCTCCGGCACGGTGACGTCGAGCTCGTGCACGGGCGCCGGTTCCGGGAGCTTGCGCGCGGTGCGTTCGGTGAGGCTCAGCGCACGGCCGGCGCCGGTGAGCATCAGCTTCGCCCCCTCGCGCTGGGCGAGCGCGGCGACCCCGAACGCGAGGGACGCGTCGGTCATCACTCCGGTGATGACGATGTTCTTCCCCTCGAGGAGGCCGGGCCGTTCAGACATCGCCTCAACCTAGTGCCGGAGGCCCTGCGACCCGGGCTGACGCAAGGGGAGTGAGTGCGTCGAACTGTGGTGTCCGTGCGTCACTGACGCCGCACAGCCACCACAAGGGGAGCCAGTGCGTCGAACTGTGGTGCCTGTGCGTCGCAGGTGACGCAACGGCTCCCCTTGTGGTGCCCGGGCAGCGAACGCGGCGACGGTCTCGAGCACGATGAGCAGCTGACGGTCACGATGAGCACGGACACGTGGCGAGCGGCGGTCGTGTGTCGCGAGGCGGCACGCGGGCCGCGTCGGCTCGTGGGTCATCTGCGGGTCGTGTGCAACGATGCGAGGATGCGGATCGGGATACTCGGCGGCACAGGACCTGCCGGCAGCGCGTTGGCGGCACGACTGGCGACGATCGGCTACGAGGCCGTCATCGGCTCGCGGTCGAAGTACCGAGCCATGGAGGCCTGTGACGCGCTGATCGCGAAATGGCCCGACCTGACCGGCCGGCTGAGCTATGGCGACAACGCCGCTGCGTCCGACTGCGAGGTCGTGGTGATCGCGACGCCGTGGGACTCGGCGGCGACGACTGCGCAGGAGAACGAGAAGGCGCTGTCGGGCAAGGTCGTCATCTGCATGGCGAACGCGCTCGTCCGCGTCGGCCACGAGTTCCAGCCGCTCGTGCCGCCTCGCGGGAGCGTCGCCGCGCACGTGCAGGCGGCAGTGCCGCAGTGCCGCGTCGTCGCGGCGTTCCACCACCTCCCTGCGAAGGAGCTCGGTCACCTCGACAGCCCGATCGACAGCGATGTGCTGATCTGCGGCGACGACAAGGATGCGGTGCGGATCACCAGTGAGATCGTCGAGCGGATTCCCGGCTGCCGTCCGCTCGACGCCGGCGAGCTGTCGAACGCGATGGCGATCGAGGCGTTCACGTCGGTGCTGTTGCAGCTGAACGTCCGCTACAAGACGCGTGTCGCTCCGAAGCTGACCGGCATCAAGCGCGACCCGCTGCTGCCGACGTCGTGACGGCGCCGCCGCCGACAGACACCGGACTTCCGCGATGACGATGCGGCTGTACGACACGGCCAAGCGGGAGATCGTCCCGTTCGAGCCGGGGGAGCAGGTGCTGATGTACACGTGCGGTATCACGCCGTACGACGCGACGCACCTCGGTCACGCAGCGACGTTCATCGCGTACGACACGTTGCAGCGGCGGCTGATCGACCTCGGCCACACGGTGAGGTGCGTGCGGAACGTCACCGATCTCGACGACCCGCTGTTCGCCAAGGCGCGGGAGCTCGGCATCCACTACCTCGACCTGGCAGCGGGGGAGGAGGCGCGCTTCAACCGCGACATGATCGCCCTCAACGCACTGCCCGTCGCGAGCACGCCGCGCGCGTCGTCCGCGATCCCGGACATCCGCGGGTTCATCGGCATGGTCCTCGACCGCGGGTTCGCGTACGAGTCCGGCGGGAGCGTGTACTTCGACGTCTCGAAGTTCCCGACGTTCGGCGCGATCAGCGGGCTGGACGAGAGCGAGATGATCGAGATCGCTCGCGAACGCGGTGGCAAGGTCGAGGATCCGAACAAGCACCATCCGCTCGACTTCGTGCTGTGGCAGCCGTCGGAGCCGGACGAGCCGAGCTGGGACACGATGTGGGGCCCGGGCCGCCCCGGCTGGCACATCGAGTGCAGCGCGCTCGCGCTCCGCGAGCTCGGCACGACCATCGACCTGCACGGTGGCGGCAGCGACCTGATCTTCCCGCACCACGAGTGCGAGCGTGCGCAGAGCGAGGCGGCGACGGGCGAGTTGTTCGTGCGCCACTGGATGCACGGCGCGATGGTCTACATGGACGGTCACAAGATGTCGAAGAGCCTCGGCAACCTCGTCTTCGTCGACAAGCTGCGCACCGAGTGGGATCCGCGTGCGATTCGGCTCGCGATCATCGAGCACCACTATCGGCGCGACTGGGAGTGGCACCCGTCGCTCATGGAGGCGAACCTCGAGCGTCTGCAGCTGTGGTGCGCGCACTCCGGAGCGGGCGACGCCGCGTTGCTCGACGAGGTGCGCACCGCGCTCGACGACGACCTCGACACGCCGACCGCCGTCGCTGCGATCGACGCGGCGGCAAGCGCAGGACGCAACGTGGGCGGGGCCGCTGCGCTGCTCGGGGTTGATCTCGACGAGAGCCCGGAGCTCAACGACCTCACCCGGTGACACGCGCCTCGTCTACGATGGCGGCCACGCACGACCGGGCGGGCAGGAGGTGGATCAATGAACGCGCAAGGTGCCGGAAAGCTGCAGAGTCGATTTCGGTCGGTGGCAAAGCCTGTCACGACGAAGCTGTGGAAGTTTCACCTGGAGGGATTCGACCGTCTGCCGAAGGACGGGCCGGCGATCCTGTGCCCGAACCACATCAGTTTCCTCGACAGCGCATTCTTGATGCTGAACGTGCGGCGCAACATCAGCTTCGTCGGCAAGGCCGAGTACATGGACTCGTGGAAGACGAAGTTCCTCTTCCCCGCGCTCGGCATGATCCCGATCGACCGCACTGGTGGCGACAAGGCGCAGGCTGCTCTCGACACGGCGGAGGCGGTGCTGCGGCGCGGCGAGCTGTTCGGGATCTTCCCCGAGGGCACGCGTAGTCGTGACGGCAAGCTGTACAAGGGTCGTACCGGCGCCGCACGTCTCGCGCTGAAGGTCGGCTGCCCGATCTTTCCCGTCGGCGTCACCGGCACGCGCGAGATCCAGCCGCCGGACGCGAAGATGCCGAAGCTCGGCATGGAGTGCTCGATCAAGATCGGCCGCCCGATCAACGTCGAGCGCTACCGCAGTCGCGCCGACGACCACCTTGTCCTGCGCCAGATCACCGACGAGCTGATGTTCGAGATCCGCGAGCTCACGGGCCAGGAGTACAAGAACGTGTACGCCGGCAAGCGAGCCGAGACCGAGCCCGCCGTGGTCGCGAGGGTCGCGCACCAGAGCGACGACGACACCTCGCCCGCCGGCGAGCGTGTCCCCGCCATGGCCGGCTGACGCAGCAGCGGCCCGCCCAGAAGCAGCGCGTCGTGCGTGATCGCAGCGGCTCGCGGGTATTGCCCGGACCTCGTCAGCGACGCACTCGTAGACTTCGGGGTCCATGACACAGGTGACGATCTCCCTCCCCGATGGCTCGCAGCGCTCGTACGACGAGGGCGCGACCACGACGGACGTCGCCGCGTCGATCGGCCGTGGGTTGGCGAAGGCTGCGGTCGCCGCGATCGTCAACGGCGAGGAGTGGGACCTCGGCCGACCGCTGCCCGACGGTGCACAGGTTGCGATCATCACGACCGACAGCGACGAGGGCCGCCACGTGCTGCGCCACTCCACCGCGCACGTGATGGCGCAGGCGGTGACGGAGCTGTTCCCTGGCGCGAAGTTCTCGATCGGCCCGGCGATCGAGAACGGCTTCTACTACGACTTCGAGCTGGCGGGCGGCCGGACGTTCACCGAGTCCGATCTCGCCGAGATCGAGGCGAAGATGCGCGAGATCGTGAAGGCCGATCAGCGCTTCGTGCGTGACGAGTTGCCAGCGGATCAGGCGCTCGAGCTGTTCGCCGATCAGCCGTACAAGCAGGAGATCATCGAGCGCGTGTCCGGCGGGTCGGCCGACGACCACGACAGCGGCGAGATCGGCGGCGGCGAGACGATCAGCGTCTACCGCAACCTGTTCCAGGACGGCCACGGCACGTTCATCGACCTCTGTCGCGGCCCGCACGTCCCGTCGACCGGCAAGCTCGGCCACTTCAAGCTGATGAAGGTCGCCGGCGCGTACTGGCGCGGCAACGAGAAGGGCCCGATGCTGCAGCGGATCTATGGCACCGCGTGGGAGAGCAAGGCGGCGCTCGAGGAGCACCTCCACCGCCTGGAGGAGGCGGAGAAGCGCGATCACCGAAAGCTCGCGGTCGAGCTCGACCTGTTGAGCTTCCCGCCCGAGCTCGGCGCCGGCCTCGCGGTGTGGCACCCGAAGGGCGCGACGGTCCGCAAGCTGATGGAGGACTACAGCCGGGTGCGTCACGAGACGGGTGGCTACCAGTTCGTCTTCACGCCGCACCTCGCGAACGCGAACCTGTTCCGCACGAGCGGTCACCTCGACTTCTACAAGGACGGGATGTACCCGCCCATGGAGATGGACAACGGGACGTACTACCCGAAGCCGATGAACTGCCCGATGCACTGCCTGATCTTCGGCAGCCGCCAGCGCAGCTATCGCGAGCTGCCGCTGCGGCTGTACGAGCTCGGCACGGTGTACCGCTACGAGCGCGCCGGGACGCTGCACGGGCTGATGCGGATCCGCGGCTTCACCCAGGACGACAGCCACATCTTCTGCACCGAGGATCAGCTGCAGGACGAGATCGCATCGCTGCTCGACTTCGTGATGAGCGTGCTGCGCGCGTTCGGCTT
>Ga0136611_10003404_pt1 | contig 11118 bp, 7 predicted proteins | sample AntDrymUQ2232306_2_FD_106645 | JGI IMG/M metagenome (GOLD analysis project Ga0136611, IMG submission 106645) | Polar desert sand microbial communities from Dry Valleys, Antarctica - metaG UQ223 (23.06) | ecosystem: Environmental > Terrestrial > Soil > Desert | place: Antarctica: Dry Valley... | reverse complement strand
TGCCGCAATCACACCGTCCACGGGGGCGCGATCTGCCCGATCCAGGACGCCAAGCGCAGTCGCGATCGTTGACGGGACGAGGCGTGGATCGGTGAGGGGAGCGAGCGAGATGAAGATGATGCCGTCGGGAAACACATCGGTGCTGGCCTGGGCGATGGCAATGGCCAGTCGCGTCTTGCCGGTGCCGCCCGGGCCGGTCAAGGTGACCAATCGGCACTGCCGGAGGAGGTGCTGGGCGTGCGTGACGTCCGTGCTGCGTCCGATCAAGCTCGTCAGTGGGATAGGGATGGTATTCATAGCGTGAACCTACCTTGGAGGTCGCACGATGACGCGGGACAATGTCCATGATAACGCGAGGGTGACGCTTGCGGACAACCACAATGTACGATGCGGGCTCAAGACTCCCGCGTAGAGATTCAGTGTGTTCAGTCTCAGTACGATGAAGAGCGGTTATCTAAGGCTGGTGCGTATGTCGTGTTGGTTGTGAGACACGTTTCTGAGACACCACGACCATGAGTGGACGTGCAGACGCCGTGTTTGTGCATCATGTCCGTCTTGGTATCCTGGCTCCACAACAGCTCAGCAACATGACAGGCGAACCACATGGTCGCTGAACCGCACGCCTTCAACTCGTACCTACGCACCGATAGCGACATTGCCCGGCAGGTGCGTGCCCATCTGGCTGCTGCTGGGGTCGCGACTTGGATGGACGAGTTTAACATCTGGGCGATCGACGGCATATGGGCTGCGTCGTCATCGCCTGTCCGGTAGGCCACAGCGGAATAGCCAGGGATCAGCAAGGCCGGTGCAATTACACCGGCCCTGTCTGCTGTGGATGGGGTAGCAGTTCAGGATCGTACGCGGTGTGCAGGGACGACAACCTCGTGGGACGGTTAGTCCTCGACCCACCATGTGTGCGCGTTGAACGCGACGTTGACACCGTTCGGGAACACGTTGTGCACCCGCGTGCTCAACCCGCCAATGTCCCGGCGGAAGAAGAGGACACTTTCCGGCAGGTCCTCCATGACGATGTTCTGGAACTCCGTGTAGAGTTCGATCCGCCGATCTCGGTCGGTCTCGCTCAGCGCCTCGCTCAACACGGCGTCAACCTCCTCATTGCAGTAGCTGGTGAAGTTGAAGCCATTGCCGCCGACAGCATCACACGTGAACATGATTGACTGATCGACCGCCGCCAGCCAAGTGAATCCAACCAGGAAGGCTTCGAAGTCAAACGTTTCGGTGAGCCGTTCGATGAGCGTGGGGAACGGCTCGGAAGACGGCGTCATTTCCACACCGATCTGGCTCCAGAACTCCTGCATGGCCACCAACTGTGCTTCAACAACCGCGTTCCCGGCGCTGCCGTACATCGTGAATGACAGTTCCTGACCGTCCTTGTCACGCGTGCCGTTCCCATTGGCATCGGTCCAGCCAGCCTCATCCAGCAACGCTTCGGCCTGGTCCGGATCATACGGGTACAGCAGATCGATCTCGTCAGGATTGTAGGCCCATGACATCGTCGGGATGGTTCCAACGGCAACTTCCCCATAGCCAAACAGGAGCGCGTCGAGCATCGCCTCGCGATCGAGCGCGTACATCAATGCCTGGCGCACTTCGACATCCTGGAAGAGCGTGGTCTTGCTCGCATCCAAATTGAGACCGTAGAAGCTGAATTCGAGGGTTGGGTAGTCGATGACCGCGACATCCTGGTTGCCCTCGAATTCGCCAACCGCGGACGGCGTCAAGCCGCCCCAGTCGATCTCACCGGTCTTGAGTTGGTTCACGGCTGCAGCATCATCGGGCAGGATCTTGAAGATGAATTCATCCAGCACCGGAGCGCCGCGCCAGTAGTTCTCGTTCGGAACCAACGTCACGTGATCGTCGGCGACCCACTCGGCAAACGTGAACGGGCCCGTCCCGACGACGCGCATCGGATCGGTGCCGGTCGCGCCAGGATCCTGCTGCATCGCGGCCGGATCGATGTCCTCCCAGATGTGCTTCGCGATGATATTGAAGACCATGATGTCGACCGCGAAGTCCGGGAAGGTGCCCGTCAGATTGAATTGCACGGTCAATGGGTCCAGCACGTCGATGCTGTCGATCTGCGCGCTGCCTTCACTGACGTGGGGAGATCCCGTATCCGGGTTCATGAACGTCAGATAGGTGAACTCGACATCCTCAGCCGTGAACGGTTCGCCGTCCGACCAGGTGATGGAGTCACGCAGGTGGAAGGTGTAGACCGAGGCGTCCTCGTTCACATCCCATGATTCCGCCAGCAGACCAATCGGCTCCAGTGTGTCCGGGTGCACCGACACCACCGACTCGAAGATCAACCCTTGGACACCGCTGGATGGACCATCCTGCGTCACGACCGGCAACAGGGTTGATAAATTCTGCGAGGTGCCTTGGACGAACACCCCGCCCTCGTTTTCCGGCGCCTCGATCGCCTTGCCGAAGAGCAGGTCCTCGACGGCAAATGGTCCGATGGTTTCGGCGCCTGCTGTGCCACTGCCCTCCGTGGTTGGCAATGCGTCGGTCGCACCGGTCGTTGGGGACGCGTCGGCGGCGTCAGTCGTCGACGTCGCGTCATCGTCATCGCCAGCCGTCGTGGGGGGCGCGTTACCGGTTCCGCTGGCTGTCGTCGCAGTTGGCGCGCCAGTCGTGGGTGGAGTAGTGGGATCCTCGTCATTGTCGTCACCAGCGCAGGCCGAAAAGGTCGGCACGATCAGCACGAGCACCATCAACATGGTTGCCAACGTCAGCCGTCGAGGGAGGTGTCTCACGATCGCTCTCCATGCCCGGTGTCCGGCGTGTCGTGAACAGTGTTGTAACCTGGAAACCACAGCATCTGCGACGAGCAGAGTATATGGCACGATCCTGATACCCGTTAGATGGCATCGTCCGATCCGTAGCGTCACACCAACCCGTAACGGAGGATTGTCATCATGCCCGATATCACGACCGCTGTAGCCACAGCAACGCGCCGCAACATGCCGTAGACACAGCGATAGCGGCTCTAGCGAACCCTGCGAGTGCCCGCTGGGCGCGGTGAGTTTCGTAAGCCACGGTTATCGATTCCTAACGCAAATCACCGTCGATGATACCGTCGGATCACATCACGATCTGCCCTTGACGTAGCTGGTCCACTTCGTCATCATGCGAGCGTCCATGTCGTGCACGACAGAACCGGGATCCACCTGTGTCTATTCCATTGAACGGCTTCGCCCCGCTCCCCAGACCGCTGACGCCGTTGATCGGTCGTGATGATGACATCGTGGTGGTCCGGTCGCTGCTGGCGTCAGTTGATGTCCGGCTGTTGACCCTGACCGGGCCAGGCGGGATCGGGAAGACGCGGCTGGCGACCGCGACTGCTGAACGCGTGCGAGATTGGTTCCCGGATGGCGTTGTTCTCGTGCTGCTTGCTCCACTCAGCGACCATGCGCTCGTCATCCCAACGATTGTCGCGGCAATGGGGATCGCTGAAGTGCCGGATACTCCGCCAATCGACCGGCTTGCAGCGGTGATCGATGCCCGGCGACTGTTGCTCGTTATCGACAACGTCGAGCACGTCATGGACGCGACACCGGCGGTCGGCGAGTTGCTGGCGCGCTGCCCGAACCTGTCGATCCTGGCCACCAGCCGGATGCCGCTGCACCTGTACGGCGAGCACGAGTACCCTGTCCCACCGCTCGGGCTGCCGGGGACGACTGCGGAACTGTCGCCTGACGACCTGACCCGCTCGCCGGCCGCGATGCTCTTCGTCGAGCGGGTGCGTGCCAGCCAGCCGAGCTTCGTTGTGACACCGGCAAACGCTGCCGCGATCGCCGCCATCTGTCACCGGTTGGATGGCCTCCCGCTGGCGATTGAGTTGGCCGCTGCGCGCTGCAAGACGTTCCCGCCGGCCGCGTTGCTGGCCCGCCTGGAGCACCCGTTGTCGCTGCTGACCGGCGGGCCACGTGACGCGCCAACCCGCCAACAGACATTGCGAAACACGATCACCTGGAGTGACGACCTGCTCAGTCCGGAAGATCGGACGCTGTTTTATCAGTTGTCAGTCTTCGCGGGAGGCTGGACGATCGAGGCAGCCGAAGCGATCTGCGACACCGGAGCACCTGTCCTTGACAGTCTGAACGCGCTGCTCGATCACAGTCTCGTGCGCCGGATGGATCACTTGGACGATGCTGCGCACTCGCGCTTCACGATGCTGAGCACGGTTCGCGAGTACGGGCAGGAGCGGCTTGCGGACACTGACCGCCGACACGTCATGCGGCGGTTCGTTGCCTGGTTCCTCCAACGGCTCGACCGGCTGACCCAGGAGGACATGTCGCCAGCCGTGGTGCATCCGTGGATCGCGGATGTGCAGGTCGAGCACGACAACCTGCGTGTCGCGCTCGACTGGACGCTGGAGCACGATCCATCTGCAGCGGTCAGGATCGTCGCGAATCTCGGTTTTTTCTGGTATGTCAACGATCACTGGACCGAAGGACGGCGCTGGCTTGAGCGAGCGTTGGCGGCGTGCTTAACGCCCTCGCTGGAGCGTGCCGTGGCACTCAGCAGTCTCGGGACGCTGGCCACCTTCCAGGGTGACTATGAACTGGGGCGAACGTGCGAGCAGGATGCGCTCGATCTGTTTCAACAGGCAGGAGATCAGATCGGGAGCCTGATCGCGTTGCACGGCCTGGGCCGGGTGGCGCATTTCGAGGCGGACTACGCGCGGGCGATCGAACTGTATGAGGAGAGCTTGCGCATCCAGCGGTCGATTGACTACCCGTGGTTGATGAGCTCGACGCTTGGTAACATGGCCGACATCGCGATTGCCCAGGGCGATCTGGAACGCGCGGCAGAGTTGGCCAATCTGGGTCTGGAATGGGATCTCCGCAGCGGTGAGCGTCATGCCACCGTGACCTGGCAGCTTGACATGGGAGAGATCGCGCTGCGGAAAGGAGATCTGAGCCAGGCACGCTGGATGTTCTCCGAGTCCCTGCATTGGCTTCAACAGACTGGCCACGTGCTGCCGATTGCCCAATGCATTGCGGGGTTGGCTGGAATCGCGGCCAGGACCCACCAACCCCACCGTGCTGTCCAACTCCTCGGCGCGGCGGATCTGCTTCGCGAGCACGTGAACGCTCCGATTTTTGCGACCTCAGCGCCGCTACACGAGCACAGCATGCGGACTGCCCGCGCCGCCCTCGATACGGTGGCGTTCGCTGCCGCCTGGGACGCTGGACGGGAAATGTCACTGGAAGATGCGATTGAGTTGGCGCTCGGCGATGCCGCTCAATCGGTCGAACCGGCGCTAACCGCTCCGTCCGTGTTGAGTAGCCGCGAACTGGACGTGCTGCGGCTGATTGCCGACGGTCACTCGAACCCGTCGATCGCGGCGGCGTTGTTCATCAGTCAGCACACTGTCGCCAACCATGTCGCCAGCATCCTGAATAAGCTCGGGCTGGACTCGCGGACGGCTGCCGCAACGTATGCCGTCCGGCACAGCCTCATCTGACCCACGTAATAGTCAACCTTGACTACGAGCATCCGGGCCGCGATTGATCAGGTCGCGGGATGTGCCTCCGCGTCCCTGAGCGCATGCTGTGACTGTCGAATGACGTTCGGGGATAGCAGACCTACAGGAGGCAGACAATGCAGGCTACAGCAACCGTCAAGCAAGCTCAGCGCAATCAGATTCGGATCGCGGTCATCATCGTCATGTTGTTGGGAGTCCTGGGGATCGGGGTTGCCGTTGCGGCCATCACCCGGAGCGGTGACGCAACGCCTGGCTCCAATGGCTCCGCGTTGGTGGAGCCAAAAACCAACGCCGACTTCCGCTTCCTCGAGATGAACATGCTGCCGGAAGCCGCTGCGATTCGTCCGATGTCTTATCAGCAGTACCGCTTCCTTGAGATGAATGTGCTACCTGAAGCAGCACCGGCTCCGATCATTCCCTTCGAGCGCTGGCGCTTCCTGGAGATCAACGCGCTGCCGGGCGACAATGCGCCGCTGGTTGCGCCATTCAGCGATCGGCGCGACGAGCGCTACTGACCGACGCACATTCCTATCCTCACACCCTTTGTGGAACGCTCCCCGTATCCCCGGGGGCGTTCCTGTCTGTCCGGTCATCCAGCGCCGCGATCATACGTTTGGAGAAACGCATGACGCAGGTATCGCGGCGCGATTGTGCCGCTCCTTCAGTTGGTAATGGATGGCGCGCGTTCCACACAGTGAGGCGCGCGCATGGTTCGATCGGACATTGTCGAGCACCCAGCCAAGCCCACCACCCTCCCGCGCCGCGGCGAGTCTATCGCCGTGTCCCAACGCGACCATGCCGCAGCACAGCGACTGATCGAGGAAAGACTTGCGCTCTACCGCGACCTCGACGACGATCGGTATGTGCTGGTGGCGAAAACCGGCATCCATCGGGGAAGCTGGGATGCCGCTTGGGTGGCTGGTCGCGGGATGACACTCGACGCCGTACTCGCCTATGCGCTGATCGACACCTCGTGCAGACCGTCTCAGAACGCAACAACGTTGTTAACGAATGAGACACGGATAATCTGAAAAACCGCACCAAAATGCGGACATCAATCTCTCCGTTTAGCCATCAACCACGAGTCGCATAAACCAGCGTTTTTGAGACGTGCTCGACGTGTCGTTTAATCACGCGAAGCGCGGCAGGTGAGCGAACAACAGCCAGACCAGGAAGGCCGGCGCACGACGCATCGCGACGAGCCACCGAGAGGATAGTGAAGACAGATGATCGAGCATGCGGTGGTGATCGCCGGAGGCGGTCCGACAGGGCTGATGTTGGCGGGCGAGTTGGCGTTGGTGGGCGTCGACGTTGCCATTGTCGAGCGGCGCGCCAGCCAGGATCTCACCGGCTCGCGCGCGGGCGGTCTGCACGCACGCACCATCGAGGTTCTCGATCAACGCGGAATCGCCGATCGGTTCCTTGCGGAGGGGCAGCTAGCTCAGGTCGCGGGGTTCGCCGTGACCCGCCTGGACATCAGCGACTTTCCGACCCGGCACAACTATGGACTCGCCCTCTGGCAGAACCACATCGAGCGCATCCTCGCCGGCTGGGTCGGCGAGCTGGCGGTGACGATCTACCGCGCACGTGCAGTCACAGGCTTCGCGCAGGACGACACCGGCGTCGACATCGCGCTGTCCGACGGCCAGTCGCTGCGGACGCAGTATCTCGTCGGGTGCGACGGAGGACGTAGTCTGGTCAGGAAGGCAGCCGGCATCGAGTTCCCCGGTTGGGATGCGACCATGAGCGCCCTGATCGCCCAGGTCGAGATGACCGAGGAGCCTGAGTTGGGCATCCGCCGCGATGCCTCTGGCATGCATGCCCTGGGCAAGGTGGACTACGAGATCCGCGACGGCGAAGTGGTCTACAAGGAAGGAGGGACGGTGGGGGTTATGCTGACCGAACCGCACGTCGGATCCACCAGCGAACCCACCCTGCGCGATCTCAGCGAGGGCCTCATCGCCGTCTACGGAACCGACTACGGGATCCACCGTCCCACCTGGATCTCCAGGTTCACCGACATGACTCGCCAAGCCGCCGCCTATCGTGACAGACGGATCCTGTTGGCCGGCGACGCGGCGCACGTGCATTCCCCGGTTGGTGGACAGGGCCTCAACATGGGTGTGCAGGACGCGGTGAATCTGGGATGGAAGCTGGCCCAGGTGGTCCACCAGACAGCACCGGAAAGCCTCCTGGATACCTACCATGCCGAGCGCCACCCGGTCGCTGCCCGCGTGCTGCGCAACACGATGGCGCAAGTCGCGCTCATGCGCGCCGACGATCGCATCGAGGCGTTGCGCGACACCGTGTCCGAGCTGCTGAGCATGGACGAGCCGCGTAAACGATTTGCCGCGATGATGTCCGGTCTGGACATTCAGTACGACCTCGGCGAGGGCCACCCACTGCTCGGACGCCGCATGCCCGATCTCGACCTGGTCACCGCCAACGGCCCGCTGCGGGTCTTCACCTTGCTGCACGATGCCCGGCCGGTGCTCCTCAACCTCGGTGAGCCCGGCGGCTTCGACATCGCTCCATGGGCAGATCGGGTGCAGTTGATCGACGCAAAGTACGTCGGAACGTGGGAGCTTCCGGCACTCGGGGTAGTCACCGCTCCCACCGCCGTGTTGATTCGGCCCGACGGCTATGTAGCCTGGGTAGGAGACCCAACCCAGCTGGGGCTACCTGACGCGCTCACCACCTGGTTCGGACCGCCTGCTGACGCATAGCTCATGCTGTTCGGAACGGTCATACGTCCCCGCGCTCGCAAGCCACACGTCCAACCGGCAACCACATTGGTCACCGGTTGGACGCTGGAAGGGGATAAATCTGCTCAGTCGGCGAGTGTTGGTTCGAGCACGAACCCCTCGCCGTCGCGATCGCGTGGTTCGGGAGTGACGCGCGCTGGCGTGCCGTCGATGTGGATCTCGGGCAGCCAGGAGAGCCAGGATGGCAAGTACCAGTTGCGGTTGCCGAGCAGCGCCATCGAGGCTGGCACGAGGATCATCCGCACGATCGTCGCGTCGAGGAAGACGGCTGCAGCCAGACCGAAGCCGAACTGCTGCAGGTTGGCCAGATCGGCCGCAGCGAACCCGCCGAACACTCCCACCATGATGAGTGCCGCACTCGTAATCAGCTTGCCGGTGGCCTGCAGCCCGCTGGCAACCGCCTGCTCGTTGTCGCCGGTGAGGTTGAACTGCTCCTTGATCCGGCTGAGCAGGAAGACGTGGTAGTCCATCGAAAGGCCGAACAGGATGCAGAAGAGGAACAGCAGGACGAACGCATCGATCTGCCCGACCTGTTGGAACCCGAGCAGATCAGCGCCGACCCCGTGCTGGAAGACCAGCACCAGCAGGCCGTAGGAGGCGAAGACCGACAGCAGGTTCATCACGATCGCCTTCAGCGGCACCACGATCGAACGGAACGCCACCAGCAGGAGCAGGAAGCTGATAATCAGGACAAACGTAACGACGATGGGCAGGTACGTGCGAGCCAAATCGATGACATCGATCATCGAGGCGGTGTCACCCGTGACCCACGCCTCAGTGGCGATGGGATCAAAGAGCGTCGGGATGTACTCGTTGCGCAGCCGATTGACAGCGTCCGTCGCCTGGTCGCTCTCGCCCTCGCCCGTCAGCGCGATGTCGATGCGCACCAGATCGTTCTGCTCAGACGTCACTGTCGTCACCGCGCCGAAGGATGGATCGGCTTCTAACCTGACGAGCAGGCTGTTGACCGCGTTCTGGACCTCGGGAGCCGTCACGTCATCGGCGTCAACGACGATCGTTGCCGGCTGGTAGTCCGCGCCAGCGAACTCTCCCTGGAAGATGTTGAGGGCACGGACGCTGTCAGTGCTCTCGGGCAGATTGCTCAGGCTCGCGTAGCCGAGGTTGATCGAGAAGGCGAAGCTCCCAAGCACGAGCAGGACACCCGCTGAAGCGGTCAGGCTGACGAGCGGTCGGCGCATCACGACGCGCGACGTCCAGTTCCAGAATCCGGAGCGGGTGCTGCTGGACGAGCCTGTTGTCACTCGTCGGTAGCCAATGAACGGGATTCTCCCGCGATTGATCCGGTCGCCGAGCAAGCCGAGGACCGCTGGTAGCAGCGTGAGTGTCATCAGGACCGAGACCAGGACGACCGCGATTGCGCCTGCGACGCTGGTCATCAGGTTCCACGGCACAATCAGCATCCCCAGCAGCGAGACGACGACCGTCAGGCCGGAGAACAGCACAGCCTTGCTTGCCGTGTCGCCGACACGAGTGACGGCGTCGATGATGTCCAGGCCCCGTTCGCGCTCTTCGCGATAGCGAGCGACGATGAAGAGGGTGTAGTCGATCCCCACCGCCAGTCCGATCATCGCGATCATCTGGACGACGGCAGAGTTGAGTTCAAAGACGTGCGACGCGGCCGCCGCAACACTCGTCGTCACGAGCAACGCCACGATCGTTAGCAGGATCGGTATGCCTGCCGCGACCAGCGTCCCGAAGACGACCAACATCACGATCAGCGCGACAATGATGCCGATCGATTCGCCCTTGGCGATGCCTGCTTCGGCGGTGGTGCTGAAGGTGTCCGTCACACTGGCCGCACCCAGCGTCAGCACCTCGAAACCGGGCGCCGGGCTGTGCAGTTCGTGGATGGTCTCAAGGACCGGCTGCGCGCCCTGGACGGCGTCGTCCGGGTCGCCGGCCAGCGTCGTGACGACAACGGTTCGGTGGCGATCGATTGACACCAGGTCGTTCTGTCCGGTGTCGTAGTAGGTCTCAACCCGCGATACTTCGTCGTGCGCCGCGAGTGCAGAGGCGACATTGGCAACGACGACCTCAAAGGCCGCGTCATCGACGGACAGTTCCGTCGAGGAGACGATGACACGCTCCTGCGCCGGTGCTTCCATACCGTCATTCAAACGCTCCGTGATCAGATCGTCGGCCACTCGCGATTCGAGATCGACCCGGAACTCCTCATTCATCGTAAAGCGGTTTCCGAGTGTCAGCATCGTCGCCACCCCGATCACGAGCACGACGATCCAGGCAGCGACCATCTTCCACGGGTGGAGCGCCGCAGCGCGGGCGAGCTTGCCGGTAATGCCTGTGGGATGCATCGTCTTCGATTCCTTTCCGCCTGGCCACATTGCCAGGCATACCCAAGATCATGACGAACAACGGGAGCGGACTTCTTACCTGTGGGGCGCGTCTGCGTGAACTGGATCGGCGCGCGTGACCGAGACCAACGGCAGACCGACATCACGCAACTTTCTGAGCAACCCGTACAGAGCGGCTTGATCAAGTACTTGGCCGGTCAACAGCGTGTCACCGTTCGCTTCGATCGTGATCGTCATACCCTCAAACCAGTCCGCCCACTGCGGACCCAGATGGCCCTTGATCCTGATGTGATAGAGCATTGGTCACCGTGTCTCTCCTTCGTGACGCTGCCGACGCTGGCGACATCGCAGTCCATGTCGCTCATCCATGTTTCACAGCCTAGGCGCAGGCGGGTATTGCCGGGCAGACACCAAGGTGTTGCCGAGAGGTGTTGTTTCTGGGGCTACGCAGGAGGTATTGAGGATTCAAACCGGTGGTCAGGAGTCCGCTACAGGGCAGTTA
>Ga0136611_10003403_pt1 | contig 11118 bp, 11 predicted proteins | sample AntDrymUQ2232306_2_FD_106645 | JGI IMG/M metagenome (GOLD analysis project Ga0136611, IMG submission 106645) | Polar desert sand microbial communities from Dry Valleys, Antarctica - metaG UQ223 (23.06) | ecosystem: Environmental > Terrestrial > Soil > Desert | place: Antarctica: Dry Valley... | reverse complement strand
GTGCGCCGCCGAAACCGGGACTGGCTGGTGAAGTGGGAGCCGCGACGTCCGGTCGGGGCCGCCGACGTGGTGGAGAGCCGTTCCGCCTTCGCCGCCCGGTGCCGGGCGCGCGACCGCGAGCGCCAGCTCGGCAACGGCTACGGCTACGGGATCTTCGTCGACAACCGGCTCGTCGGCGAGATCAACATGAACGGCGTCCAGCGCAGCCCGTTCCAGAGCGCCTACGTCGGGTACTGGATCGACGAGGCGCATGCCGGGCGCGGTGTCACGCCGACCGCGTTGGCGCTCGCCGTCGATCACTGCTACGGACCGGTAGGGCTACACCGCATCCAGGCCGACGTCCGACCGGAGAACACCGCCAGCCGCCGGGTTGTCGAGAAGCTGGGCTTTCGGCAGGAAGCGTTCTACCTGCGGTACCTGGACATTGACGGTGCCTACCGGGATCACCTCGGCTTCGCGTTGACAATCGAGGACGTCCCCGGTGGCCTCGTACGGCGGCTGCCGCGGTCCTGAGACCCAGGTTTGCGCGACACACCGAGCGGCGTCCCGCTCAGCCCAGCCTGTGCTGTCTAGCGTGAGCGCCGGACGTGACGCATGTGACAGGAGAGGTGAATGGGCTCGGGGATCCTGCTGGCCGTCTTGGTCGTGCTGTGGATCGTCGTACTCGTTCCCATGGTGCTCCACCGCGGTAGTGCCACCGGGGCAGGGACGAACGAAGGGACGGGCTCGACGATGCGGGTGCTTCATCGCCGGGGGTCTGGATCAGAGAAGTCGGCAGGCCTCACCGGGGGGGCGATGGCCCGGCTCAAGCGGCCATTGCGCGACCCCCGAGTGGAAGCCGATGTGGTGGCTCGCCGTCGGCGGACGCTGATCGGCCTGATCACACTGGCCGTGGCGTGGGCACTGCTGGCGGTCTTCTACCGGTCCTACTTCTGGACCGCACAGATCGTGCTTGACCTGATGGTGTTCGCCTACCTCGTCTACCTTCGGCTGGAGGCTCAGCGGGAGGCGGAGCGTCGGGACCGCCGGGCTGTCCGCTTCGCCGATCGACCCACGCCCTCCCGGGCACCGGGCCGCCGGCCGACTGTGCCGGAGACATCGACGACTCCGACAACCAGGCCACCCACGTCGACAACCAGGCCACCCACGTTCGCCGACGCCGACGTGACTGCGCCGATTGCTTGCGTCAAGGCGGCACCGGTTACGGGCGGTTGGACGCCGAACCCGGTGCCGGTTCCGACGTACGTCAATAAAGCAACAGCGCCACCGCAGCGGCATCGGCTGGACGAGCAGCTGGTTAGCATCGACGACGACGATCCGAACTTCGCCGACGTCGCCGACTGGCACGGCAAGCGGGCCGTCGGAGACTGACCCGTTCCGGTATCGTTGCGGCGATCTCGGGGGGACCCGGGGCTGTGGCGCAGTCCGGTAGCGCACCTCGTTCGCATCGAGGGGGTCAGGGGTTCGAATCCCCTCAGCTCCACCAAACATGCGGGCGGCCGATGCCGCGGAGTCGCTGCTGCGACACGGGCTGGAAGCGAGCCAGAATCTATTTCATGCGCCGTGACGGGCGGCCTCGACCGCACCTTGTCGCGCTGCGTGGTCGTACCCCCTCGTTGGGTGACGCTGCTATCCCATTCATGGGGAGGGTTCATAACAGTAAGCTAACCTTCACCCGTTCGAGTACTCCCCAATGGCCCTCTGCCCGCCTATCGTGCAGGAGGGCACCGACTGTGAGTAAGTGATCACGCGAGCACAGTGCGAACGTCGGACCCGTCCACTGTGGCGGTTAGCGGGGAGCAACGAGTGACTGCGGTTCTACAACCGGCCTTAGAGCAGCAACCGTCGTCCCCGTCGCGGCAGCATTCACCTCGGCGGGCGCGACTGGTCCGTCCCAGCCTGATCCCGCCGGCCCATCCGTCGTCGGCCCCCGATCCGCCCAAGCGGGACTGGCAGCGTCTCTACCTGCTGTGCGCTGTCACGGTCGACCTCAGCCTGTCGTTCCTCGGTGCCCTGTCGGGGTTGGTGTTCCACTTCGGCGCCGCCTCGCCCGCCCGCGTGTATCTCGTTCTGACGGTTCTCGTCCCGCTCGCGTGGTTGCTGAGCCTCGCCGTTGGACGCGCCTACGAGTCGCGGTTCTTGTTCAACGGGAACGACGAGTACCGCAGAGTCGCCAATGCTGCGCTGTGGCTCACCGCGGCCCTGGTGGTGGGCTCGTACGCCGTCAGTTTCGAACTCGCGCGCGGGTACGCCGTGATCACGTTGCCCCTTATCGTCCTGCTCACCTTGACGGGACGCTATTTTCTGCGCCATCGTCTGCACCGCGCCCGACGCCGCGGCCAGTGCATGCGGCCGGTGCTGGTCATGGGATACGAGCGGGCCGTGGCGACCTTGGTCCGGCAGCTGCAGCGACAACCGCATCACGGCATGCAGGTGGTCGGCGCCTTGCTGCCCGCCGAGCGGATGCCTCCGGCGGCGCTCGGTGACGTCGGGGTGCCGGTGTTGGGTTCCTTCGAGGAGGCGACTGCCGCCATCGCGGCGACCGGCGCAGATATCGTGGCCGTGCTTGCCTGTCCCGAGTTGGACGCCGAGGCGCTGCGCCGGCTGGCCTGGGAACTGGAGAAGACGGGCACCGAGCTGATGGTCGCCCCCGCGCTGATGGACGTGGCGGGTCCGCGGACGACCATCCGGCCTATCGACGGCTTGCCGATGCTGCACGTGGAACACCCGGAGTTCACCGGCGTCAGACGGCTCGCCAAGGGTTTGATCGACCGGTTTCTCGCGTTCCTCGCACTGGTGTTCCTGGCGCCGTTGATGGCTGTGATCGCGGTCCTCATCCGCGGGACCAGCGCCGGGCCAGCGATGTTCCGTCAGGTGCGGGTCGGCCGCGACGGCCAGACGTTCGTGCTTTACAAGTTCCGGACGATGTACAACGACGCCGAACAGCGTCTTGCCGAGCTGCTTGCCCTCAACGAGAGCGACGGCTTGCTCTTCAAGATGCGTGACGACCCGCGGATCACCCGGGTCGGACGGGTTCTCCGGCGGTACTCCCTCGACGAGCTGCCGCAGCTGTTCAACGTGATAGCCGGGCAGATGTCCATGGTCGGACCTCGCCCACCGCTACCCGGCGAGGTGGCGCAATATCTGGCCGACACCCACCGTCGGCTGGTCGTCAAGCCAGGAATGACCGGCCTGTGGCAGGTCAGCGGTCGTTCCGATCTGTCCTGGGAGGATTCGGTGCGCCTGGACCTGCGCTACGTCGAGAACTGGTCGCTCACGTCGGACTTCATGATCATGCTCAGGACGGTGTCGGCCGTGGTCCGCTCGTCGGGGGCGTACTGAGACGTGGGCATCTCCCTTGGCGACGACCGGCGCGGCTTGGTCGGTTTCGGTCTGGTGTCTCGTCAGGTCGGCCCGGGCGCGGCCGCGCGCCGCGCGGCTAGGGCGGCGCTTCGGTTCCTGACCCCACCCGGCCATCGGGCGGTGCGCACGCCGAATCAGCCCGCGTTACCGCTGACCGGCCGTCCTCGCGGAGCCAGCACGGCTCCGCCAGGCGGGGGCCGTGCTCCGGCGACGCCGTAGCCCGTGTACAGGCGTGCCCATGCCCGTCTCTGCGACGCTCAATCCCAGGCTCCGGCCACATGGAGTGACGGATGCGGCAGGATAGGACCGAGTGTGACGCAACAGGAGCGGTGCATCGGGCAGCGTGTGCGCGCAGAGTAGCGATGGGGGGATGAATGTATCCATCGCTTCGCTCGGCGCCGCCGGTGCCGGTGGCAGGGGCCGACGCGGTCCCCGGCACCCCGCGAGCGCGAGTCGGCGGGACAGTGTTCGCGCTGGGGACGGTCAGCCTCCTGACCGACGTCTCCTCGGAGATGGTCGCCGCCGTGTTGCCGATCTACCTGACCATCGCGCTGGGACTGTCCCCGCTTGCCTTCGGGGTCATCGACGGCGTCTACCAGGGCGCCACGGTGTTCGTGCGGCTCGCCGGTGGGTACGTGTCGGACCGAATCGGCCGGCCCAAGGCGGTCGCCCAAGTAGGTTACGGCCTGTCGGTCGTCACCAAGCTCGGTTTCATCTCCGCCGGCGGCCAGGCCGGGGCCCTGACGGTGATGGTGGCGCTGGACCGCAGTGGCAAAGGCATCCGCACCGCTCCCCGCGATGCACTGATCGCCGGAAGCGTGCATCCGTCGATCCTGGGGCGAGCCTTCGGCGTACACCGGGCGAAGTAGTCGGAGGAAGACACATCTACGACGACGCCCGTGCCGGTGCCCTCGAGGACGTACCAGACGCTGGCGTCGGTGGCCGGTGCCCCGCAGGTCTCGTTGAGCTGGTCGTCCTGGGCGTCGGTGGTCGCATCAGTGGTGTCGAGCACCTCGCTGAAGCCGAGAGTGACCGGCGTAGCGTTCACATATTGGTCCCGGAGGACTCAGTCGTAGCTGGCTTCGAGGTTCCACTGGCCTGCCTCGAGCACGAGCAGGTGGGCGCACTGGTCTGCGGTGACGACCTGGACGCGGGCCTGGCGCCGGTGCGAGCAGGGGTCCCACCAGCGGCTGTCGACCGGCCACGGCCCGGCCCAGGGAGCCTACGGGTCAAGCGCCCGCTGCAAAGACGAATGGGCGATTTGGTCGGAATCTCGCGCCGGCACGACGGCACTGCGCCGTTCCGCCCGGTCACGTCCTCGACAGCGCCTCGACGTCGCGGAGGTAGTCGGTGAGGGTGCTGCTGCCCGATCCAACGGCGAGGATGGACTCGGTCGAGCGTTCGGCGGCAGAACCTCGACGCCGCAGGGCTCGGCCCAGATCTACCTGCCGACGCAGACGAGGCGACAGCTGCTCCGGCCCGCGATCACGCATCGTCGGCATCCACCATTGCATCGGCCCGCCGTCGCGCGATCTCCCGCCGGGGGGGGTCGATGCGGTCGAGGAGGTTCGTCGTCGCCTCCGGCAACGCGCCCACCAGCCGCTGCGAGGCGTCGCTGGGCACCGGCGTGCCGTAGAGGTTCCGAGCGCGGACGAGCATCAGGCCGACCGCGGCCCGGGCCCGCCATTGCTCCGCCCGCTCCACGAGCACGCCCCAGTCCGGGCTCAGGCTCCGCACCGCCCGGTCGATGTCGACCAGCCAGCCAAGTCGGTGACCCCCGGCGAGGCAGCCATGCAGCGCGAGATGGAGCACGGTGTCGACCGGGTCGAGCGTCCTGACCTCCACCCCCTCGATGCTTGCGACCACTGAGCGGGTCACCACCTCGTTCGTCGGCACGGTGAACGAACGACGTACGACCGAGCGGTTCAAGAGGTCCCAATGGAGGTCCACGACCCCGCCGTGGGCCAGGACGAGGTGCACCTGCCCGCGAAGCTCCGACCGCACGAGGTCCCAGTTCCGGTCGAGCAGCTGGGCGCCTGCCGCCTGTAATGCAGATACTGCTGCCGAGAGGTCCTCCGGCCGCACCAGGACGTCGAGGTCGGCCGCCGGGCGCATCGCCGGATCTGCGAACACGGTGTGGGCCAGCGCCAGTCCCTTGATCAGCACCATCTCGACGCCGACGCCGTTGAGCACCGCTCGCACCGAATGGAGGTCGACCGCCATCTGCAGCTGCTGACCGATCTCGACGCAGAGCTGCTGGCGCAGATCATCGAGCAGCGGATGCTGGCTGGGGAGCTCCTCTCGAGCTGCACCGACGAGCATGCCCGTGACTCGGTGGAACGCGGCCGCAGCCGCGAGGGAGGGGATGTGGTGCTCGGGCACGTCGGCGAGCGCCGGCGAGCCGGACGTCGGATCGACCTGGCTCGCCGACAGGAGCAGCCGGCTGGTCAGGCGCTGCTCATTCGCCGTACGGATCGCGCCGAGTGCGCGCATCACGAGTAGCGCGCGAGCGGCAGGTGTCCACGCCCTCCCGGAGGCGGACCCACGTCTCGACCGTCGATCTCGACCCAGGCGTGGGCGTCCTTGCTGTCCGCGACGGTAGGGAGGCCGATCACGAGCTGAGGGGTGAACCCGCGCCGTCTCGCCATGCGGTACAGCACCAGGGCCCGTGGTAGGCACAACGGCTGCCACCACGGCAGCCGCAGGCGCCGGTTGAGCAACCTGCCGAGCGGCACGACGTCGAAGGTGGTGTCCGGTTTGCGACCCTGGCCCACGTCCAGCGCCTTCACCACTTCGGGGAGCGCATGTGCTCCCCCTCCTCGAGAGGTCGCCTCCGACCTCACCTGGCGCGAGTGTAGGAGAACCCGAGGTGGGGTGCCACTCGTATGGCGACGTTGAGCGAACTTTGACTGCTCGTGCGCAGACGGTCCCGCATCGCAGAGCTGGAATTCAACAGATATTTCGACACATCAGACGTCTGGCTGCAACCCGCGGGCCGAGCTGCCGACTCGCCGCACGCTTCGGGGAAGGTGGCGGTGGCTCGGAGGGCGACCCCACCTAGGATTCACCCATCGACCCAGTGCGCGAGACCCTGCCGAACCGGCAACCCGGGAGGGGCACCTGCTTCGGCCTGTCGCCAACCGGGAGCGTCGAGTTCAGCACCCTGCGAGCCGGAGCCGGTCGGTTGCTCCACGTCCTCGAGCAGCCAGTCGAGCCGGTCCCCGAATCGCGCCCGGCCGACATCGAGTGGAAACCCAGACCGGACAACCCCCACCATGCGCGCCTGTACGCCGTCGAGGACCTCTACCGGTTCTGGGTCGGCGGCCTCGGCTGGTTCGAGATCGATCCGGCCCGGCTACGACTGGTCGTGCCGCCGGACGTCGACCCGGTGCTGCGCGAGCAGCGCATCTGGGGCGTGCCAGCCATCCTCCTGCTCCCGCCCGACCACGTGTCGCTGCACTCCTCGGCGGTGGAGGTCGACGCCCGTGCGCTCATGTTCGTCGCGCCCGGGCGGTTCGGGAAGACCACCCTGGCTGCCGCCTTCCACGCGCAGGGGCACCGGTTGCTCACCGAGGACCTCACCTGTGTGCGGGTCGCCGGGACTCCGGCGCTCTTGCCCGGACCGCCCACGCTCCGGCTTCGACCCGACGTGCGCGACCTGCTCCACCTCGACGATGTCGTCGAGATGCGACGTACGGACGACCGGTCGCACTACCTCATCGACGTCGTCCGGCGCGGTGATGCTGCCGCCGTCCCGCTCGCCGGCATCGTGTTCCTGAACGCGGGCAGCGGCGGACCGACGCGGTCCGAGGTAGGGGGTCTGGAACGCCTTCCCGAGCTGTGGGCAACCGCGTTCACGGCGCCACCCGGTACTCCCGCCAGGCCCTGGCCACGGTCGCATCCCCGATCCGCAGGTGACGGGCGAGCAGCCGAGACGACCAGTGCGTCACCGCATACTTGCGCGGCGGCGGGGTCAACGTCGCGGTCACGATCGCGGCATGATCAACTCGGCGGGGCCGGCCCGACCGGGGCTCGTCGTCCAGCCCGGCCACCCCGCTCGCGGCGTAGCGGTCGCGCCACCCGATCACCGTCGGGCGGGACACCCCGACTGTCTCCGCGATCGCGGTGTTCGACAACCCGTCAGCGGCCAGGAGCACGATCCGAGCCCGCTGCGCCAACCCAGCTCGCACTGAGGACGAGCGGGTCAGACGCTGGAGCTCGCCACGACCACCATCACGAAGACCACGCAGGGGCCGGACGATTCGCCATGCCCCATCGCCCCAACCATCGAACCGTAAATCAACTAACGACGCGGGGCATTAGCCCCTCGCCTCAACCTGAAATGCTCGATCCGTGTACTCACAGTGATCTCTCTACTACTCTCAGCAGTAATCACTGGCTCCGTTCGATGTGGAGACCAAGATCCGGGTTGTGCTCAGCGTGCTCGGGGGGGAGTGTTCGGCGGCGGAGGCGGCCCGGCGGTGTGGCTCGTCGGAGACGTCGGTGGCGAAATGGCGCGACCAGTTCGTGGAGGCCAGCCGGGCCGGTCTGGCCGGGACGGTGCCGACCTCGGCTGGTGGCCGCGGCACGGTCCGGGAACGCGCCTTGGAGGCCGAGGCCGAGCAGCTCAAGCTGGCGCTGGCCGAGGCGCATGTGCAGCTGCGGGTGTGGCAGAAGGGCGCGGAGTACGCGAGCAGGGTCCCTTCGAAGACCTCGAGATGATCCGAGCCGACGCTGGGATGCCGGTCTCGAGGTTCGCAGTCCTGGCCGGTGTCCCGCTCCGCACCTACCGCCGTCGCATCGCGGTCGCCCGGGCCGGTGGCCCGCCGGGGAAGGGTCCGTGGCCGGCGCCGGCGGTCGACACCGTCGAGCCGGTGGCGGCGAAGTACGCCGAGGACTGGCCGGCGTGGGGGCACCGCAAGATCGCTGCGATGATGCGCGCGGACGTCGATCCGTGTACTCATAGTGATTTCTCTGCTACGCTCAGTAGTAATTGCTGGAGGACACCATGAAAGATCTTTCCCGGTTCAGCGCCCCCCCGACCGCCCGATGCCGCTGGCGGACCTCCGCCACAACGACCCTAATGGTCCTAGCCACAATGACAGCGCTGGCCGTATTACCGGCCGCTCCGGCGGTCGCGGCGGCGCCGCCCGTCGATCGGTTCCTCAAGGTCTACGCACCGGAGAACGAGTCCTTCGCCGGCCCCCGCTCCCTGGAGCAAGCGCTGGCCGATGCCGAGAACTACGACATGATCACGGCTCGGCTGAACTCGTACAAGGGTCACGTCGCTGCCATGACAGCCGTGAACCCCGACCTTGTCATAATTGCCTATCTGAACGGCACGTTCGCACAGAAGACCGAGGGCACCAAGTACCCGGAATCGTGGTACGCAAGAGACGCATACGGTCGCAAGGTGACATCCAAGGGGTACGGGAACTACCTAATGGACCCACGCAATCCCGAGTGGATCCAGAACCGCACCGCCTTCTGCAATACCTTGATGCAGTCGACCGGCTACGGCGGCTGCATGCTCGACATGCTCGGCACAGCTCCGACGATGCCGTCCTATGTCTCGAGTCCTCCCGTGGATCCGCGGACGGACGCGTTGTGGACCGCGGTGGACTGGCAGGCGACGACCACGGCCCTAGCCGCGCAGGTTGACGGCGGCACGAACGGCGCGCTGTGGGGCAACGGGTATGGCAGTGCGTCGCGTTACTTCGGCTCCGGCGTAGGCGGCACGAGCAAGGTTCTCAGCGACGGCGTCCACGGCGCACTGAGCGAGATCTGGATTCGCACCGCGCACCAGTCGATCACCTTCTACCCCACCGAGCTGCAGTGGAAGGAGAACGTGAACCAACTGGTCGATCTCGGGCTGAACGGCGAGCGCACCGCAGCGATGGTGAAGATGTGGTCGACGGGGACCACGGCTCAAAAGGATGCCTTCCATCGGTTCGCCTTAGCCACATTCCTGCTCGGCTCCGACGGGACGTCGTCCTTCCACGCCAGCTACACCAAGGGCCAAGTGCTCCTGGATCACCCGTACTGGAAGACCGACATCGGACAGCCCACCTCCGCCTACGCCCTTACTGACGGCGTGTACCAGCGCTCGTTCAGCACCGGTCGGGTGCTCGTGAACCCGACCACGATCTCGAGGACCATCGACCTAGGCGCGACGTACGTCGGCCTCGACGGTGTCAGTCGCACGACGATCACCTTGGCCCCCAGCACCGGCGAGGTAATGCGCCTCGGGTAACCCGTGCGCCGAGCCCTGACCTCCGGTCGTCGACGGGAGGTCAGGAAGTAATCAGGAAGCGGTAGACCGTTCGGTTGTTGTCGCTGGCGTACATGCGTCCCTGCGAGTCGAATTCGATGTAGTTGACGCCCTCCAAGGCGCCTTCCGGCACGTCGGCCCCGGTGGTCACGATCTGACACGTCGAACCGTCGGGGGACATGCGCACGATGCGGGCGTTGCCGACGTCACCGATGTAGAGCCAGGTCTTCTCGGGATTCCAGGTGATGCCCCACGGGGTCTTGAGCAGCGTGCCGCCGCAATTCGGCTTGTACGTAACAGCCGTCTTCGTCGCCACGTCCCAGCGGGAGATCCTGCTGTTGCCGGTCTCGGCGACGTAGACGTAGCCGGCGTTCGAGCTGCCGGTCGGACCCACGGCGATCCCACGCGGTGCGCTCATCTGGTTTTGTCCAGACCCGCACGTGCCCATCGCGCTCTTTAGGGTGCCGGTGCTATTGCCGGGGGACAGGCTGGCTGCCTCGTCCCACAGGCTCAGCCGGCAGTTTGCGACATCAGTGGTATAGATGACGCCGCCCTGGGCGCTGACGCCCTGCACGCCGCCGGAGAACTGGCCGACGCCCTTGCCTTGGGAGCCGAAGCGGTGCACGAACTGCCCATTGGTGGTCCAGGCAAGTACGGCGTTGTTGTTGTCCCCTACGTAGACGAGGTCACGGTCCGCGCCATAGGTCAACGCGCGCGGATACCCGAAACCGGTCGACTGCGTGCCGGCTGGCTCCCGGGAGCCGAATTGCAACCGGTAGGCAGGGCAGGAACCCGCGGACAGGCACGAAGACGCCGTGTCGAACTTCTGCACCCGCTGCTCGAACGTGTCGACCACGAACAGGTTGTCCCCGCCGTCGAGCGCTAGGCCGTTCTGCTGGTTGTACCCGCCGTCCGGTGGCGGGCCGCTCGGGGTTGCCCACGGCAGCGGTGAACCGTTCGAGGTGAACTTGTACACCTGGTAGCCGGTGTACGAGCCATCGGACGCGCGGGTCCCCCACGTCTCTCCGACGTAGATGTTCCCGGCCCCGTCGACGGCCGGGAACCGGATGGCGTCGAACTGCCGCCCTCCCGGGGTGCCGTCCACGGTGGCCCACTTCTTGATGAACGCGCCGTTGGAGGTGAATTTGAAGATCTCGTTGAAGTATGCCGCCACGACGATGACGTCGCCGTTGCGGGGGTCGATGTCGAGGCCGCGAGGGTCGTTCATGTCGGCCTGCTGAGGGAACTTCCGGATGTACTTACCCTGCTGGTCGAACACCACCACGGAGCGGCTGTTGTGCTCGACGACGTAGATGTTCCCGTCGAGGCCTGCTGCAATCCCGCGGGGAATTGGGGTGTAGATGCCGGTCGCTTGCTTGAACGGCGACCAGTCGAACTCCCCCAGGTACTGCCCCGTGTGGGTGAACCTGTACACCGCGCGGCAGCGCGGGTCGGAGACGTAGATTTCTCCGTCGACCGGATCT
>Ga0136611_10003402_pt1 | contig 11124 bp, 9 predicted proteins | sample AntDrymUQ2232306_2_FD_106645 | JGI IMG/M metagenome (GOLD analysis project Ga0136611, IMG submission 106645) | Polar desert sand microbial communities from Dry Valleys, Antarctica - metaG UQ223 (23.06) | ecosystem: Environmental > Terrestrial > Soil > Desert | place: Antarctica: Dry Valley... | reverse complement strand
GTTCGGGGGCGGGGAAACCCACACGGCCCGCGTTTACATCGCCGACACGGCCACGTTCAAGAACATCGGGCGATTGGCCGATGCGCAATCGAGCTTGGCCCGCGTCACCGTGAAGTCCGATCCGAAGCGGCCCGACCTCGCGTACGTCATCGTCCACACGAGCGAAACGCTCGACCCCTTCCTGAAGCGTTTCGTCGGCCCCGGGATCTGACATTCGGGCTCTTCGGTGGTAGAATGCGAATGGCTCCGGATCGCCGGAGCCATTTTCTTTTTTCGCGGGATCCCACCATGAAGATCGAGTTGATGTACTGCACGGCCTGAAACTACATCGGCAAAGCCCTCAGTTTGAGGGACACCCTTCGGGAAGCGCTCGGCGAGCGGATCGAGGCGTTCGACTTGATCCCTTCGCGGGGCGGCTGTTTCGAACTGACGGTGGATGGGCAACTCATCCATTCGAAGTTGAAAACCGGCCTCTTCCCCGATGATGAAGATCTGGCCGAACGGCTCGCGGTGAAGAGCGCTTCGTAGGTCGGGCCGAGCCTTCATCGTGCGTCGAAGACTCGACCCGACTTGCAACGCCTCCATGGCAACCGCCTCGCTCCCGAGAAATCCCATGAACTGGCAGGAACGCCCCGAACGCCTCACCGACTTCGCCTCCTGCGCCGGCTGCGCGGGCAAACTCCCCGCCGGCGGCATCTCGCAAGTCCTCAGCTTCCTCCCCGTCCAGCGCGACCCCGATCTCCTCGTCGGGACGGAAACGCACGACGATGCGGGCGTCTACCGGATCGCCCCCGATCTCGCGCTTGTGCAGACCGTCGATTTCTTCGCCCCTCTCGTGAACGATCCGTTCCTCTACGGTCAGATCGCCGCCGCGAATGCGCTCTCGGATGTCTACGCAATGGGCGGGACACCGCGGACCGCGATGAACATCGTGAGCTTTCCGGACGACAAGCTGAGCATGGAGTGGCTCGGCGCGATCCTCGCCGGCGGAGCGGATCGATGCGTACAGGCAAATTGCACCATCGTCGGCGGCCACACGATCCGCTCGAGCGAGATCAAATACGGCCTCTCCGTGACGGGCACCGTCCATCCGGATCGCGTCCTGACGAACGCGAATGCCAGGCCGGGCGATGTGCTCGTACTCACGAAGCCGCTCGGCACTGGGTTCATCGCGACGGCGGCGAAGAAGAACGCCTGTCCGCCCGAGGTGCTGGCCCGCGCCACGGCGAGCATGATCCATTTGAATGCCGGCGCGCGCGACGCGATGCTCGATTGCGGGGCCGGAGCCGCGACCGATGTGACCGGATTCGGCTTGGCCGGACACGCTTTCGAAATGGCCGAGGGGAGCGGCACCACGATCGTACTCGATCTCGCAACACTCCCGCTATTCGAGGGGATCGAAGCCGTCGATATCCCGACGTACACGACGCGCGCCAGCCGGAGCAATCGGGAATACACCGCGGCCGATCTGCATCTCGACGGGGCGCCGGACGCTTTCCGATTGCAATTCGTCTTCGATCCGCAAACGTCGGGCGGGCTGCTCATCGCCATCGCTGCGGAGCGGGCCGATTCGCTCGTGCGGGCCCTGAAATCGAAGGGGACACTCGCGGCGGCGGTCGTCGGGGAAGCGGTTCCGCGGCGCGACAAAGCGATTTGGGTGAAGTGATCCGGCGCGCCGTTCGCAGTGCGCCGGAGAGCGAATTCCGTGAGCGAGGTGGGACTCGAACCCACATATCCTTTCGGATGGGGGATTTTAAGTCCCCGGCGTCTGCCAATTCCGCCACTCGCCCATTCGGACACTACTTCGAGAAGCCGCTGAGCAGGTTGACGAGGGAGATCACCTTGTCGCCGCCCATCTTCTGCACCAACTGGGAGACGGCTTCCAACTCGCTGATGTTCACGGTGTCCGAGGAGGAATTCGAGGCGGCGCGGGGGGCGGTCGCCTTCGCCGGCCCGCGGCCGCGCTTCCTGTTCTTCCGGCCGAGACCGAGCTTCTTTTTGATCTGGGACTTGTACGACGAGATGATGTTGATCGGCAAATTCTGCCCGTAGGTCTCGGAAATGTACGCCTGCAATTCGCCGGGGCCGATATCGCCCTTCGCTTCGAACGCGGCTTGGACGATCTGCCGTTTGTTCATGCCGCCGTCTTCCGATTTTGCCTTCGCCATTGCGCCGTCTCCGGAGGTGATTCGTTCCGCCCCGACGGGACGGTTGCATACAGATTAGAAGGCCCGGCGCAACTGTCCGCGTGAAAATGCATATTTTATTGAAATGGTATTCGATCCGCGGCGACGAGTCTCCGACTCGTCGCCGCAATCGGTCATTGCGAATTTCTGGTGCTTTGTTCGCCGGACGCGCTGGCGACGGTGCCCGAGCAGGTCTGCGTGACATCCCGCCAACCGGAGCGCGACCGTCGCTTGCGCGTCGGAGCCAATCGTGACGATGAGTTTCCAACTCGTCGCCACGACCGGAAGAGCCCGTCGGAGTTCAGAACGCGGCTACCGCTTTCTTTTTTGAAGCGGCCTTTGCCGAGGTGGCGACGAGTTAGAAACTCGTCGCCACCTCGGCGGATTGCGCAAACCGACCTTGCGCCACCGTAGCGGAAGTCGCCAGACTTCCGATTGCCTTCAATGGCGGGAGGTTGTCGGAACTCTGACGAGTTCCGCTACGAGATCCTTGCGCAACCCACCGCCATCACCGACGAGTTTGCAAAATCGTCGCCGCGCCGCCATTCAAGTTTCAAGCGGAGACAATTCTCCGAGAGTGTCGAACCCGAAGAGTTCCAAGAAGTGCTTCGATGTGCCGTAGAGTTGCGGTCGGCCGAGGCTGTTCTGGCGACCCGCCGTGCGGACGAGGCCCCGTTCGACCAGCGATTTCAGCAACTCGCCGCAATCCACGCCGCGGATGCCGTCGAGATCGGCCCGCGTGAGGGGTTGCTTGTACGCCAGCACCGTCAAAGTTTCCATCAGAGCCGGCGTCAGGCGGGCCGCGTGGCCCGGCCGGCGCAACCGGCCGAGCCACGGCAAATAAGCCGCGCCGGTCAGCAATTGGAACCCGCCGGCGATTTCCTCAATCCCGAAGGGCGCGGCGGACGATTTCAAATGTTCCCGCAATTGCGCCAGCCGGTGCCGCGTTTCTGTGGCATCCTTCAACCCCGCCACCTCGGTCAGTCGGCGGATCGTCAGCGGTTCGTCGGCCGAGAAGAGCGCCGCTTCCAACCGCGCCAGTTCGGCCGAGCGCGCGAGGGGATCCGACAGTCCGCTGTCGATTCGATTCCCGCGTTGGAACCCGAGGCGACCCGGAGCATCCCGCGGCCGCTCGTGCGAGCGGCGCCGGAGTTGAGGCCCGCGGAGAGTGGAGAGTCGCATAGCGGGAACCGGTCGAGGCGGGGCTGTCGCCGCCGCGGAATCGGGGGAATTTTGTTGCCGGATCGCCCCGCTGGCGCGGGTATACTATCTGGAGTGGCCATCCGATACGGCAATGTCGAACCCCCGACCGGTTTTCCGCCTCTCACATGGAGAGGCTGGCCGATACCGATAAGCCGACGTACTATTCTCCGTTGCCGGTTTTTCGATCGCGGAACGAACGCGACGGACGGACGATTCGGATCATCCGGTCAGTAATTGCACCTCGACGCACGAACGAATACCGCACCGCTTCCCCCGGCGGAAGTGTTCGAACCAAGAAACGGTGATCTCGAGATGAGTGAGCAGTCGAAAGCGAAGATCGAAGAGCCGCTGCCGGTGGAAGGCGAACCGGCCGTCGAGGAGTCGACGACGGCCGTCGACGATTCCCTCGGCCTCTACCTGCGCCAGATGGGCACCATCCGCCTGCTGAACAAGGACGACGAACGCACCCTCGCCGAGAAGCTCGAACGCCGTCGGACGCGCTTCCGCGATGCGGCGCTCGTCTGCCCGTTCATCCTGATGGAAGCGTTCGGCACCTTCGAGCGCGTCAAGGCCGGCAAAGCCGCTATAGACCCGACCATCGATGTCTACTCCTGCGAAGCGCTGCTGCTGAGCCGCGAACTGATCATGAGCCGCTTCGCCGCGCACCTGCCGAAGCTCAAGAAACTGCTCGGCCAAGACGCCGCGCACTTCGCGGAAGGCCTCGGCATCCTGAACCGCAAGAAGGCCGGCGAGTGGCGCCGCAAGCGGATGACCCGCCTCCTCGGCGCCCGCGAGCTGATGCAGGAACTGTCGCCGCGCACCGAACAGCTCGAGCGCTGGGTCGACAAGCTCCGCGACATCGCCGACGAGATGCAGCGGCTGGTGGCCGACGTCGAAGAAAACCCGATGCGCCAAGACGAACTGACCGATGCGCAGAACAAGTACCACATGACGCACGGGGAACTCTCCGCCGCCGTCCGATTGCTGCGCCGCCGCCGCGCCCAGTACCAAAAAGTCCGCCGGGCACTCGCCGAGGCGAACCTCCGCCTCGTGGTCAGCATCGCGAAGAACTACCGCAACCGCGGCCTCCCCTTCGTCGATCTGATCCAGGAAGGCAACCGCGGCCTCATGCGGGCCGTGGACAAGTACGAGCACCGCCTCGGCTACAAGTTCGGCACCTATGCGACGTGGTGGATCCGTCAGGGCGTCCAGCGGGCGCTCGCCGATCACGCCCGCACCGTCCGCGTGCCCTGCCATCAGATCGGGATGCTCGCGAAGTACGAGCGGATCAAGGCGGAACTCTCGGCGAACCTCGGCCGCGATGCAACCCAGGAGGAGATTGCCAAGGAACTCGAAGTTTCCGTCGAGGAGATCCAGCAGCTCCGCTCCGTCGGCCGTCAGCCGATCAGCCTGCACGAGCCGATCGGCGGCGACGGCGAACGGGCGCTCGAGGACTTCCTCAGCGATACGAGCATTCAGACCCCCGGTCAGAATGCCGATTCGAAGCTGCTGAAGGAGCGGATCTCGGAAGTGCTCAAGTCGCTCGCCCTCCGCGAGCGCGAAGTGATCGAACTCCGCTACGGTCTGAAGGACGGTACGCCTCGCACGCTCGACGAAGTGGCCAAGCAGTACGGCATCACCCGCGAGCGCATCCGCCAGATCGAAGCCCGCGGCATCCACAAGCTGAAGCAGCCGATCCGCAAGGAGCGCCTCGAAGAATTCGCCGATAGCGAGACGATCTGAATCCGGAGTCGAATGTCACAGGAAGAAGGCACCGGGGCTCCGGTGCCTTCTTCCATTTCAAAATGTCGGCAGGAACGCCGGCGAGCGATAGGGCGTCAAGAATAGCCCCCGCACCGCGGCCCCTTCGCAGGAATGCACGATCATCCGTCCCGCGTCGGGATCGCGCAGGTGGAACTTCAGCATCTCATCTTCGCCCGGATAATTGGGATCGTAAATGTGCAGCGTCACCGCGGCTGCGACCGCATCGAGATCGTAGCCGTATGCGAGGACTTGGTGATTGCGCGGCAGCCCCTTGAAACCGAAACCGCGCGCGAGGATCACACCGAGCGGGGCGAAGCGGCCCGCATCCAACTCCGCGCGGATGCGCGGCCATTCGCGGAGCGCGGTCAAGTGGGTCAATCCCCGAACGGCGCGGACTCCGGCGATCCATTTCGTCGCGCAGGGCCGGCGCTGCCAATCGTAATACTTCAGCACGCCGAATGGCAAATTCCAACTGTCGAGCAAGCGCCGGGCGAGGAATCGCACGACCTCCGGATCGGGCGAACCGGGGATCGTCGGCGTATCGGTGCCGTGGAAATCCATCGCGCCGAAGACCATCCCGCCGCAGAGCCCCCCGACGGCATCCCCGAGGCGCACGCGTCCGAACGGGGTTCTGACATCGACGACCGGAGTGCCGCGCGGGAAGGAGTTGCAGAATGGGAACCCGTCCGCGCTCGGCGTGAAGTTCGGCATGCGGACGGAGATCATCGGAACGCTTCGTATTCTTTGCCGAGCAATCCCGCGGCAATCTTCAGTTTCAGAATTTCATCCGTCCCTTCGTAAATCCGGCAGACGCGGACGTCCATCAGGTGCCGGCCGGGGCGGTAGAGCGTGGATCAGCCGCGGCCGCCGAAGATTTGCACGGCCCGGTCGGCCGCATCCCAGGCCGCATTCGTGATGAAGAGTTTCGCCTTCGCCGCGAGCATGTCGGCCTGCGCTGCGAGTTCTCGGTCCGCCGGGTTCTGCGCACTCGCTTCTTTCGCCCGCGCCGCGGATTGCAGCAGCGCATCGCCCGCCACGCGGCCGAGTTCGATGTGGGCCAAGTGATCTTGGATCAACTGATGCTTGGCGATCGGCTTGCCGTGCTGCTCGCGGTTCTTCGCGTACTCCAAGGATTCGATGAGGCAATCTTCGATCACGCCCAAGCACCCGGCGGCGACGCTCAATCGTCCGCTGACCAGTGTGCCCATGGCGATGCGGAACCCGGCCCCCTCTTCCCCGAGCAAATTCTCGTGAGGGATCTCCACGTCGTTCATCTCGAACATCGCCGTGTTCGAGGTGGGCATCCCCATCTTCGCCGTGAGGTTTTCGGGAACGAATCCTTTCATCTTCGATTCGACGACGAACGCACTGATGCGCCGCTCCGATCCCTCGGACACACCGGCCGGATAGCCGAAGACGATGATCGCATCGGCGATCCCGCCATTGGAAATGAGATACTTCACGCCGTTGAGCTTGTAGCCCGCTGCCGTCCGCTCGAAGGTCGTCGTCATTTCGCGCGGGTTGCTCCCCGCATCCGGCTCGGTCAATCCGAAGGCGAGCACCACTTCCCCGGTCGCCGCGCGCGGCAGATATTTTTGCTTCAGCGCTTCGCTGCCCCACGTTTGAATCGGATAGGCCCCGATACTGAGGTGCCCGGAAAAGAACGTCCGCACGCCGGTGCCTTCCCGCCCGATGCGCACGAGGGCATTCAGATACGACACCGCATCGGCACCTCGGCCACCGTACTTCGGATCGACGTTGATGCCGAGGAGATTGTGCTTCTTCGCCAGCAGCAGCACTTGCTCGTTGAAGCGGTGCTCGACGTAGCAGAGTTCTTCGACGGGACGGATCGCCTCGCAGAACGCTTCCACATCGGCGACGAGTTTTCGGGGATCGAACCGCGACATGGGTGCCTCCGATGCGAGGAGTGGGCACCCGAATTGTATGCGTAGAGCAAGACGACCGGGGTTGAAACCCCGGTCTACTTTCATCAGCTCCGCGCAAGTTCACGCCGCCAGGAAATCGACGGAGGTCTTCTTTTGCTTCTTGCCCTGCGGCGCGTCGGCCAGTTCGGCCGGCACGCAGCCCGGGTGGCCCTTCGCTTCGAGGACTTCCTTCAAGCGGTGGCGGGCCACGTGCAGCCGGCGCTTGATCGTCCCGACGGGGGCGTCGAAGTCGGCGCTCATCTTCTTGAGGCTGTCCCCGCGGAGGTAGAACGCTTCGAGCGTCGCCCGATCCTCGGCCTTGAGGAGCTTCAAGCCCGCGTGCAGCCCGGCCTTGGCTTCGCTCGCTTCCATGTCTTCGTCGGGCCGACGACCTTCCCCGGCGATGGCGTCGAGCATCTCCGGTTCCGTGCTGAAGGCCGCGCCGCGGCGGGTCATCCGGTTGATGGCCATGCGCGCCGTCATCCGGCGGAGCCACCCGGCGAAGGCGCGGGCTTCGCGCAGTTGCGGGATCTTCCGCATCGCGTGCACGAACACTTCGTGCGCGAGTTCCTCGGCTTCGCCGGGGTTGCGCACGTGCTTCAGCGCCATGCCGTACACGGTGCGCTCGAAGCGGACGACGAGTTCGCCGAACGCGTCGCGGTCGCCCAGCTTCGCCCGGTCCACGAGGACTTCGATTTCGGTCCAGCTCATTGCGGCATCCCCGCCGATCCTGGTTGGGTGGGCTGGCACCTCGGTTCCCACGCGGACGGGCGACCTCCCCGGATCAGGGCGGGGGCCGGCATCCGTCCGCGCGGGGCGGCCGCTGGGCAGGCGCGCGACGCTCACGCCTGAACCGAACGGGTCGGTGGGGTGAAGCGAGCCGCGGCGCCTGCGGCGGGTGTTCCGCAGGTGACAGCGGCCGATCGGCGACAGGCCGAGCGGCGAGCAGTCGGGTTCTTTTGAAGGTTTTCTTGGCCGGAGACGCCGGTGGGCGCACCATCGCTTGGGAATCGAAAATTCGATTATCAGCGAAGGCTGCGTAGACCGGTCGTCACCTCACTTTTGGGCGGTCGTGGCCGGGGCACACAACTGGGACGACACCGGTAAGGTTGTCGTCGCGAGGTCGGTCGGCTCCGATGTCCGGTCGTGCGATGGGTAGTCGCTTGCGATCCGGAAAGACGGAACCTCGGACTCCAGTCTCGTGGCCTCGGCCGTGGGTTTCGCGGTGAGCTTTCGCTGCACCGGATACCCCTCCGCCAAGTTGCCGGGGGTACTTGCCGAGTGGGCAAGCTCGGGCCAGTGGAATGGCCGCGGGGATGGGGAGCCCGCGGGAGTTACCATGGCACCAAAGCCGGCGACGGCGCGATACAGCATGGCGCGATTGACGCGATTCATGCTGCGGATCGACAGGTCGTTGCGGTTGATGATGACCATTGGGCACCTCCAGCGAACACTATGGGTGGCCGGTTCGAATCGAACCGTGCCGGTGTGGTGTCGGACTACTGCACGGCAGGGACGTAAGGGGTGAATGCGGCGTCTGGGATACTGACGAAACTCGGTCGCGGTTCGTTTGCCGTTCTCCCGATTTCGGAAAGGAATCTTCCCAGAGGTTCGCGGGCCGGTCAAGCATCTTGCGCGGAAATCGCGCAAGATGCTTGGGCCGTGAACCCACGGAGGCGCGAGGTTCAGAGGAGGTTCGCACAAAAAGAAAAAATGAGTCGGGTCGCTTGAGCGCCCGGAGTTGTCATCGAAAAAGAGAACACCCCGCCGGGGGAGGCGGGGTGTCGGGGGGATGCTGATGCCCAACGGGATTTCGACATGGTGGGGGAAGTGTGCGGAACGTTTCGGGGGAGAAACAGTCCGGGCCGAGCGATCCGGGGGAGGATCGCCCGACCGATACCGTCGATCCTCGGCCGCGTGGGGGTGGACGGCTTCGGGGGAATGAAGTCGTCCGTCGCTTCCGAAAACCACCTCATCGCTGAGGCGGAAGAAGGTAAAGCAGCGGCCGTGCCAATCGGAAAATTCGCAGTGATGCCGCGAAAATGGCTGCAATTCGTGGATTTCCCCGGTGACACTGCAACCGACCGCCGGTCGATTGCAAGATTTGCAAACCTGTTCCGTCCGATTGCCGGTAAAAACGTCCGAGCACCCGCCTCGGAGATCGCCACATGATTCGCCCGCTCCTTCTCGTCGCACTCCTCCTCGCAATCGGCTGCACGAAGTCGGCCGACCGCGTCGTCGTCTATTCGGCCCAAGATGAAGAATTCGCGACCGGAATCTTCGCCGACTTCGAGCGCGACCAGAAACTGAAGATCGCGCCGAAATACGACACCGAAGCCAACAAGTCGGTGAGCCTCGCGGCCGAGTTGGAAACCGAAGCCCCCCTGCCCCGCTGCGATGTTCACTGGAACAACGAACCCCTCGGCACGATCCGGCTCGCCCGCCTGGGGGTCTACGAACCGAACAGTTTCGCAGCGCGCGACGGCTTCCCGGCGTGGTCGCGCGGCCAGGACGGCACTTGGCAAGCCTTCGCCGAGCGCGCCCGCGTGCTGATCGTGAACACGAACCTCGTCCCAGGAGCGGAGCGACCGAAGAGTCTGTTCGACATGGCCGCGCCGAAGTGGAAGGGCCGCATCGCGATGGCGAAGCCGCTCTTCGGCACGACCGCGACGCAGGCCGCATGCTTATTCGAAGTGATGGGAAGCGACGCCGCAAAGCTGTACTATCGCGATGTGAAAGCGAACGATGTGCAGATCGTGCCGGGGAACAAGCAGGTGGCCCGCGGGGTGGCCGACGGCACTTATGCCTTCGGGATCACCGACACCGACGACGCCGTACTGGAAGTGATCGCCGGCAAGCCGGTGGTCATCGTCTACCCCGATGCGGCGGGACATGCGGCCCATCCGCGCTTGGGGACGGTGTTCATCCCGAACACGCTCGCCATCGTGAAGGGGGCGCCGAACCGAGACGGGGCGAAGAAACTCGTCGAGTATTTGCTGCTGCCGACGACGGAGATGAAATTGGCGACGGGGGGCGGCTACCAATTCCCCCTCGATCCGGCGAACCTTTTGGCCCAGCATCCGGCCCTGAAGAGCCGCCATCAGGTGAATGCTGCCGAAGTCGATTTCGAGAAAGCCGCCGACCTCTGGGACGAGAGTCAGCGGTTCTTGAAGGAGGAATTCGCGCGGTGAAAACCGCGCGATCGGGATCAGCTTTTCTGCGCCGCCTTGCTCGCCTTCGCCGCTTTGAACCGGAGGTAGGCGAACATGAACTCGTCGACTTCGCCATCGAGTACGGCGTTCACGCCGGGAATCTTCACGTCGATGCCGTCGCGCTCATCGCGGACGAGCGTGTAGGGCTGCATGACGTAGCTGCGGATCTGGCTGCCGAAGGCGATTTCCCCCTTCGCGTCGTAGCGGTTCACGATGTCGCCGATCCGCTTGTTCTCCTCGATCTGGTAGAGCCGCGCCTTGAGCAGCGCCAGCGCATTCGCGTAATTCTTCGGCTGGCTGCGCTCGGTGCGGCTCTCCCCTCGCACGCCCGACTTGTGGATGAGCCGGACGCCCGACTGCGTCTTGTTCTGGTGTTGACCGCCGGGGCCACCCGAACAGAAGGTCTGCATCTCGAGTTCTTTTTCGTTCACGACAATTTCGATCGTGTCGTCGATCTCGGGCATCACATCGACAGCGACGAACGAGGTCTGGCGAGTGTCGCCGGAGCCGAACGGGCTGATGCGCACGAAGCGGTGGACGCCGATTTCGCTCTGCATGTAGCCGTAGGCGTACTCGCCGTTGATCTTGAACTCGCAGCTCTGCACGCCCGCTTCGATATTCGGCACTTCGTCCACTTCTTCGGTGGTGAAGCCCTTCCCCTTCGCCCACATGAGGTACATGCGGCGGAGGCGCTCGGCCCAGTCGCAGGCGTCAGTGCCCCCCTGCCCCGCTTGGATGCGCACGATGGCGTTGCAGCTATCCTGCTTGCCGCTCATCATCGACTTGAGTTCGAACAGCGCGAGCTTTTTCTCGGCGTCCGCGAGAGCCGGGGTG
>Ga0136611_10003401_pt1 | contig 11124 bp, 13 predicted proteins | sample AntDrymUQ2232306_2_FD_106645 | JGI IMG/M metagenome (GOLD analysis project Ga0136611, IMG submission 106645) | Polar desert sand microbial communities from Dry Valleys, Antarctica - metaG UQ223 (23.06) | ecosystem: Environmental > Terrestrial > Soil > Desert | place: Antarctica: Dry Valley... | reverse complement strand
TGAAGTGCTGCATCACGCCCGGCAGGTCGCAGAAGCGCACGTCGACCATCTCGACGGCTTCGGACTTGATGTAGCTCAGGACCTCGTCGGCACTGGTGAACAAGGACGTCCTCCTCGGTGGGGTTCAGGCTCCCGGACAACCTAGTGGTGGGCCGTGACTCCCCGGTGTCCCGTGTGTTTCCGCGGGGTTACGCGCATGGGCGTACGGCGCAACGGCCGACCGGCAGGACGGGCCGGCCGCGGCTAGCCTCGGAGCATGGCGAGATGGACGGGGACCTGGCTCACCGGGCTCGCCTCCGCCGGGGTGGACCGCCGGCCGGACGGCTGGCGGGGCCGGCGGCTGGGCCTGCCTCCGGAGGGCCTGGGGTCGGTGGCGACCACCGGCTCTCGGGTCGCGGCCTTCATCGTCGACCTGCTCGCCGGCGGCCTGATAGGCGGCCTGGTCAACGTCTTCGTCGCCGACCCGACACCCCTGCAGCGCACCCTGGCTGGCAACGGCGCGTTCGCGCTGCAGGTCCTGCTGCTGACGGCCCTGACCGGCCAGTCGCTCGGCATGAAGCTGGTCGGCATCAGGGTGGTCCGGGTGTCGAGTCCCTCCGGGGCACCGGGGTTCCTGCCGTCAGCGGTGCGGCTGGCCCTGCTGCTGCTGCTCGTCCCGGCCCTGGTCTTCGACCGTGACGGGCGTGGACTGCACGACAAGGCCGCGGGCACGGTGGTCCTCAAGGCCACGGGCGGCAGGTCGGTCGCCGCGCTGGACTAGCAGTCCGCGAACGGCATCTTGGCGCTCGGCCGTGGCTGCCGCACGAGCGTCCTTGAGCGTCGGCGGCGGGGCGCATTGTCGCGACGGGGCCGTGGAGCCGATGAGGCGACTACCGGCGCGGCACCTTGCCCCGGGGGACCGGTCCCTTGGGGACCGGCATGGTGGCTCCGCCGATCGCCTTGAGCCGGCGGTCCAGGTCGTTGACCTGCTTGCCCTTGATGTTGCGCGGCAGCTTGAGGAAGTGCTTCTCCAGGCTGCGCAGCGCAACCTGGCCCTCACCGTCGCCGACGAGCACGTCGTAGACGGGGGTGTCACCGATGAAGCGCGCCAGCTTCTTCTTCTCCGTGATGACGAGGCTGCGGCTGCGGCCGGCTGCGCCCTCGGCGACCAGGACGATGCCGGGTCGGCCGACGACGCGGTGCACCAGGTCCTGCTCGCGGGTGAAGCCGACCGCGGGCGTGACGCGCCAGTCACCGCGCATGTTCGTGAGCACCGCGGCGGCGGCGCCGACCTGGCCCTCCACCTGGGAGTAGGCCGTGGCCTGGACGCGTCGCCCGAAGACGAAGGCTGTGACCACCAGGGCCAGCATGAAGCCGATGATCCCCAGGTAGACGGGGTGGTCGACGACGAAGCCGACCGCCAGGAACAGCAGGAAGGTGCCGAAGAACGCAGCGAGCACCAGCGGCAGGACCTTGGGGTCGTTGGCCCGGGTCACCGTGAACGCGGTCTTGACCTGCTTGAGCCGGGCGCCGCGCGGCATCTTGGGCTTGCCCGGGGCGGCCTTGCCCTTGTCCGGCGCGCCCTTTGCCGCCGCGCCCTTCACCGGTGCAGCCTTTTGGGAGCGCTTGAGCAGGGCCATGCGGCGAGTCTAGGTCGCGCGGCCCGGGGTGCCGGGTCCCTGCTCCGCCCGCCGGGCGACGCGCTTGGCGTGCACCTCTGCCGCCCGCGCAGCGGCCTGCTCCAGGGTCGGCGCGGTCCCACCGAGCCGCGCGGGGACCCACCAGGTGTCCTGGGGTGTGCGAGGCGTGCCCGGGTAGGTCGCGATGGCCTCGTCGAGCAGGACGGACATGCGGGCCTTGAGCTCCGCGGTCACCGCGACCGGGTCGGCTCCGGGCTCGGGCGCGAACGGGGCGCCGACGACGATGCGCAGCGGCGTACCTCGGGTCAGGTCACGCTTGCGGCCCTTGGTCATGATCCGCTGGCTGCCCCACACGACGGCCGGGAGCAGCGGCACGCCCGCCTCGAGCGCCATCCGGGCCGCTCCGGTCTTGAAGTCCTTGAGCTCGAAGGACGTCGAGATGGTGGCTTCGGGGAACACCCCGACGATCTCGCCCGCCCTGAGCGCTGTGACCGCCAGCTCGTAGCTGTCGCCGCCCACTCCGTACCGGTCCACCGGGATGTGCTTCATGCCGCGCATCAGTGGTCCGCTGACCTTGTGCTCGAAGACCTCCTTCTTGGCCATGAAGCGCACCAGCCGGCCCTGCTTGCGAGCCGCCAGGCCGGCGAAGGTGAAGTCCAGATAGCCCACATGGTTGATGGCCATGACGGCGCCGCCGGTCCTGGGGACGTGCTCCTCGCCGGTGATGGTGAAGCGGATGCCGAGGCTGCGGAAGACCAGTCGGGTGAGGGCGACCACGGGCGTGTACGTCGGCTCGACCATGCGGCGGACGGTACAACCCGGGCTACTGCGCGGCGCGCACCCGGTGGGCCGCCGACGCGAGGTCGACCGCCGCCGCCGCCTCGCGGTTGTCGCGGCTCCACGCGGCGTCAACTGACATCCGCGCCCAGGCGTTCCTGCGCGCAGTGTGCTGCCCGCCATGCGGGACGATGAGCAGGAGCAGGCTCTGGGCGAGGGTGACGGTGCGTAGGGCTCGGATCACGAGTGCCTCCAGGGGTTCGTCGGCAACCCTGCTTGTCCTGTGTGTCAGCCGCGTGACCGGACCGTGAACGTCCCGGACGGCTCAGGCAGAGGCCGTACGACGCTCCAGGGCCTGGCCGTAGAGCCTGCCGGCGCGGTAGGACGAGCGCACCAGCGGCCCGCTCATCACCCCGGCGAAACCGATGTCCTCGGCCTCCTGGCCGAGGTCCACGAACTCCTCCGGCTCGACCCAGCGCTCCACCGGGTGGTGCCGAGGCGACGGCCTGAGGTACTGGGTGATCGTGATCAGCTCGCAGCCGGCATCGTGCAGGTCCTGCAGCGCCTGGCTGACCTCCTCGCGGGTCTCGCCCATGCCCAGGATGAGGTTGCTCTTGGTGACGAGCCCGAATGCCCTCGCCTGGGTGAGGACGGCCAGCGAGCGGTCGTAGCGGAAGCCGGGGCGGATCGCCTTGAAGATGCGGGGGACCGTCTCGACATTGTGCGCGAGCACCTCGGGGCGGCTGGCGAAAACGTCCAGCAGCAGGGCAGGCGTATTGTTGAAGTCCGGGATGAGCAGCTCGACGCCGATCCCTGGGACGGCCCCGTGGATCAGCCGGACGGTCTCGGCGTACAGCCAGGCCCCGCCGTCCGGGAGGTCGTCGCGGGCGACGCCGGTCACCGTGGCGTAGCGCAGGCCCATGGACGCGACGGACTCGGCGACGCGGCGTGGCTCGTCGGTGTCGTACGCAGCAGGCTTGCCGGTGTCGATGTTGCAGAAGTCGCAGCGGCGGGTGCACTGGTCGCCGCCGATGAGGAAGGTCGCCTCGCGGTCCTCCCAGCACTCGAAGATGTTGGGGCATCCCGCGCTCTCGCAGACCGTGTGCAGGCCCTCGGCCTTGACCAGCGACTTGAGCGCGGTGTACTCCGGCCCCATCACGGCCCTGGTCTTGATCCAGGACGGCTTCCTCTCGATCGGGGTCTGCGCGTTGCGCACCTCGAGGCGCAGCATCTTGCGGCCCTCAGGCCCCACCGTCGTCACACCTGAGGCTAACCGGCCGCGGGGCGGCGGGCTTCCCGGAGACGAGTCCTTGCGCGTGCAAAGATTCCGGGGAGGGGCAGTGCGCCCCGCTCGGCGAGGGGGATCCGTGCAGCTCGGCATCGACAGCTTCGTCTCGACCGTCACCGACCCCAGGACGGGGGTCGACGTCACGCCGGTCGAGCGGGTGCAGCACCTGCTCGAGGAGGTGGAGACGGCCGACCGGGTCGGCCTCGACACGTACGGCATCGGCGAGCACCACCGGGCCGAGTACATGGACTCCGCGCCCGCGGTGCTGCTCGCTGCGGCGGCCGCCCGCACGAGCCGGATCCGGCTGAACAGCGCGGTGACGGTCCTGAGCGCCGGCGACCCGGTGCGCGCCTTCCAGGAGTTCGCCACCCTCGACCTGATCTCCAGGGGCCGGATCGACCTGGTCGTCGGTCGCGGGTCGTTCACCGAGTCCTTCCCGTTGTTCGGTCTGGACCTGGCCGACTACGACTCGCTGTTCGCCGAGAAGCTCGACCTGCTGCTGCGCATCCGCGAGGCGCCCGAGGTGACCTGGTCCGGCCGCCACCGCCCCGCGCTGACCGGTCAGGGCGTCTATCCCCGCCCGCTGCAGGACCCCCTGCCGGTGTGGGTCGGGGTTGGCGGGACACCGGCATCCTTCGTCCGGGCCGGCACGCTGGGCCTGCCGCTCATGGTGGCGATCATCGGCGGCCAGCCGACCCGGTTCCGGCCCCTCGTCGAGCTGTACCGCCAGGCCGGTGAGCGGGCCGGCCACGCGCCGGACCAGCTGCAGGTCGGCCTGCACTGCTTCGGCTTCGTCGGCGACACCATGCAGCGGGCGGCCGACGACTTCTACCCGGGCTGGGCCCAGATGTTCACCAAGATCGGCCGGGAGCGCGGCTTCGGCGCCCCTGGTCGCGCCCAGTTCGACTCGATGTGCGAGCCCGACGGGGCCTTCCTCATCGGCGACCCCGCCACCGTCGTCGCCAAGGCCCTGCGCATCCACGACGACCTCGGCGGCATCGCCCGGCTGTCGCTCCAGATGACCAACGTCCGGCTGGCCCACGCCGACCTCCTGCGGGGCATCGAGCTGCTGGGCACCCAGGTGGCGCCCGCAGTGCGCAGCGCGCTCGCCGCCCGGGGCTGATGCCGGCTGGGCTGAGGGGGGCTGGGGCCCGATCGGCTGACGTCAGCTGCTCCGACGGTGCTACGCCTGGCCCGCGGGCGAGGCGGTCGAGGCACCGATCAGCTGGACGCTGCCGTCGCCGCGTGTCGCTCCCGTACGGAGCAGGCCGAGCCCTTCGCACAGCCAGGGCTCGGGCGACCAGGCGGTGATGGTCGGGTAGCGCGCGACCGCCGCCGCCACGAGGGCACGCCCGACCCCGGCGCGCCGGCGGTCGGGGCGCACGCACAGCAGCGTGACCTCGAGCCGCTGGCCGACCAGCGCGACGAGCAGGATGCCGGCGACCGGGTCGCCGGTCACGAGCAGCAGCGAGGTCGTCGCTCGCAGCGCCGTGCGGACGGCGGTCGTGCGGGCTGCACCCGGCGGCTGGCTTGCGGCGCGCTGGGACGCGACCCAGACAGCGAGCGCGGCCTCGACGTCCGTGCCGATCCGGACGACGACCGCCTCGGCCGGCTCGTCGAAGGGGTCGCTGCGTCCAGGGCTCAGGCGACCGGGGAGGTCAGCTCGAGGTGCACGCCGTCGGGGTCGCTGAAGGACAGGATCGCGATGCCGAAGTCGGTCATCTCCACGACCTCGCCGTGCTCGACGCCGGCGCCCTCCAACGCCACGACGGCGGCATCGAGGTCTGCGCGGGTCGCGACGCCGAAGCTGACGTGGTCCAGCCCTACCCGGGTGGATTCGAACGCGTCACCGGGATCGGCGACCGGGCGCAGGCCGAACAGGATGCCGTTGGTGGAGAACACGACTCCGCCGTACAGCTGGAACGGGTCCTTGCGGACCGCGGGGTCGGACGGGTCGCCGGGCGACTCGGCGGCAACGTCGAAGCCGAGCACGTCCTCGTAGAACTTCCTGCTGCGGGCCAGGTCGGTGACGGTGATCCGGACGTGGTGCAGGCCGGTCGTGGTGAGCAGGCTCATGGTTCTCCTCGGCGCGGGGCGGGCCGTGAACCTACGCCGCCGGGACGCCCGCCGTCAGTCCGGGCACCCGGGCCTGCAGCAGCGGCAGGACCTCCTCGACCGGGACGTGGCGGCCCAGCTCGCGTGCCAGCGAGGTGACCGTGACGTCGGTCAGGCCGCACGGCACGATGCGGTCGTACGCGGTGAGGTCGGGGTCGCAGTTCAGGGCGAAGCCGTGCATGGTGACGCCGCGGGCGACCCGGATCCCGATCGCCGCGACCTTGCGGGTCCCGTCGCTGGTCCAGACCCCGGATCGCCCGTCCACCCGGGCTGTCTCGAGTCCGAGCTCGGCGCAGACCTCGATGAGCAGCTGCTCCAGGCGTCGTACGTAGTCCACGACGTCGACGGGGTCGGCGAGCCGCACCAGCGGGTACCCGGTGACCTGCCCCGGCCCGTGCCAGGTGATCTTGCCGCCGCGGTCGACGTCCACCACGGGTGTCCCGTCGGTCGGACGCTCCCAGGCCTCGGTCCGCTTGCCGGCGGTGTAGACCGGCGGGTGCTCGAGCAGCAGCGCGACGTCCTCGCCGCCGGCCACGACCTCGGCGTGCACGGCCTGCTGGAGGCGCCAGGCCTCGTCGTACGGCACTGTCCCGAGGCACCTGACCTGCATGAGAACCAGGGTACGGCCGCGACACGCTGCGGGCCCTTACCCCGACCGAAGCAGTGCCCCCTGGCACGGCGCGACGCCCATCAGCGCCAGGTCGCACGTGACCGTGGAGGACCCGGATGTGAACCTCGACGTGGAGCAGCGTGACGGCGCCGAGGTCTACACCGACGACGTCGGCGCCTGGAGCCGGCGGGCGTCGATGCGGGTCTCGCCCCCCACGTCGACCCGCCAGGCGGCGCAGTCCTCGCGGTCTCGTACCGCCTCGTGCAGCACCCCGTCCACGTAGTGCAGCGCCACACCGTCGTCGGCGGCGTAGCCGGGCGGCAGTGCGCCCTCGGCCACCAGAGCCTGGAAGAGCGGGCGACGTCGGGCCTCGGAGTCGTAGTGCGGGCAGTTGCTCCCCGAGACCAGCGCGAGCCCGTCGGTCCACGGCCGCAGCTCCGGTCCGAAGGAGTCGGTGGTGCCGCCGACGTGCCAGCACAGCGACCCGGCGCTGACTCCGAACAGCACCACGCCCGCCTCGTGGGCCTCGCGCAGCACGGCGTCCAACCCGTGGAGCCGCCACAGCACCATGAGCGCGGCCACCGAGCCGCCGCCGACGTACACGGCGTCCTGCGCCAGCAGGTGGGCGCGCACGTCGTCGACGTTGGGCATCGGGACGAGCTCGACGTGCCTGACCCGTTCGGGTCGACCGGCGAAGGCGGCGTACCAGCCCGCGATGTCGCTCACCGCATCACCGGTCGCGGTGAACAGCCCGGCCACTCGGGGGGTCTCGCTGCCGGTCAGCGACAAGGCGTGCTCGACGAGCGGGCCGGGCCGGCTCACCCACCGCTCGTCGAGCCGGAAGCCGCCGCCGCCCATCGCGAGGATGTGGCTCATGCGCGCAGGTCGGCCAGGGCAGCGGTCGCGGCCCGTCGGCCGCTGACGAGCGCACCCTGGATCGACGCCGAGTCGCGGTGGTCACCGCACACGTAGAGCCCGTCCTCCAGGCGCACGGGCCTGCGGAAGCGGCCCATCGGTGGTGCCTGGCGGGGCAGCGCGTCGCGGACCTCGTAGGCCGCGACATGCTGCCAGGCCGCGGTGTCGACGTCGTACAGGCGCGAGAGATGGCCCCGTACAGCAGGTTCGGAGGCATCGCCGGACACGACGCTGCTGCTGACGAGGTGACGGCCGGGGGCGTACGACGGCGCCACGTTGGTCAGCACCACGCTGTTGGCGACCGGCCCGGCACCCTCGCCGTCCACGACGATCGCCGGCTCGCGGACCGGCGGCTCGGGCGCCAGGTGGTAGTGCGTGGTGACGCTGCTGGAGGTCGGGACGTCCAGACCGGGCACCAGCCGGCCGGCCGCGGCGGCTGCGGTGGCGACCACGACAGCCCGCGCACCGAAGGTCCTGCGGACGCCGGCGACGGAGTCCACCCGCGAGCCGAGCCGGACGTCGAGGCCCTCGGCCAGCTGCGCCGGGATCGCTCCCATCCCGCCGGCCGGGACGCACTGGCGGCCGCGGGCGAACGACCGCCAGACCAGGTCGAAGAAGCGGCTGCTCGTCGCGAGCTCGTCCTCGAGGAACACCCCGGACAGGAACGGCCGGAAGAAGCGGTCGATGACGCGGTCGGACAGGCCACGGCTGCGCAGCGCGTCGTACGTCGTGGTCTCGGGACGTGACAGCAGCGCGTCGGGGGACAGCAGTGCCGACTCGGCGGCGAGCCGGGCGATCAGCAGCTTGTCCTTGAGCGAGCCGATGGGCGACAGGACCGTGCCGGGGGCCCACGTCGGGACCGTCCGGGGGTCGCCCACCTTGTGCAGCCGGTCGCCGACGCGGACCAGCGCGCCGGCCGTGAACCGGCGCAGGCCCAGCGCGTCGTGGTCCAGAACCCGCTGCGCCTCCGGGTACCCGGTGTTGTGCACCTGGAAGCCGCGGTCCAGCAGCATCCCGTCGACGACGTCGGTGCGGACGCGGCCGCCGACGACGTCCTCGGCCTCCACCACGGCGACCTCCACCCCGGCTGCCTGCAGGTGCCGGGCGCAGGCCAGACCGGCCAGACCGGCTCCGACCACGACGACCTCAGGCACCCGCGCAGCGTAGGTGTGGACAACCCGCACAGCAGGTCGCGACCGGCTTGGCTCGGAGGCGTGGACGAGGTCTGGTCGGTGCCGGGGTACGACGTCGAGACGCTGCTGGGCTGGAGCGCGACCGGCGAGGTGTGGCGGGCGCGTGAGGTCCTGACCGGTGACGTGGTGGCGCTCAGACGGCTGCCGTCCGGCATCAGCCCCGCGGCGCTGGAGGCCCTCAGCTGCCAGGTGACGCTGACGCGCCGGTTGGACACCCCGTACGTCGTCCGGCTGCGCGCCGTCGTCGGCGATGTCCTCGTGCTGGACCATGCACCGGGCGGCTCGCTCGCGCTGCTCCTGAGCCGCCGTGGGGCGCTGGACCCCGGCGAGGTGGTCACGGTCGCGGCTCCGCTTGCCTCTGCGCTCGCTGAGATCCACGCGCTCGGATCGGTCCACGGCGACGTGACCCCGGCCAGCGTCAGGTTCACCGTCGAGGGGATGCCGCTGCTGGACGGACTGGGCCTGGCCCGCGCTCTGCGGGAGGACATGCCGGGGGACGACAGCCCGCCGGGGCGGCACGGACCCGGCGTGTTCGGTAGCCATCTCGACGCTGCGGCGGACGTGCGGGCGCTGGCCGGGCTCGGCCACCGCATGCTGTACGGGAGCCCACCGGAGGACGGGACGAGTGTCGACCTGCCCGGGGTGGCAGGGGCCGGGCAGCGGGCGCCGCTGGGGTCCTCCGCCCCCCGGGCGCTGGTCGAGGCGCTGCAGGCCGGGCTGGCCGCCGACCCCGCCGACAGGCCCGATGCCGCCGCCTGGTGCGCTCTGCTGCGCCGGGCACACGCCACCGCACCGGTGCGCATGACAGGGGGAGCTCGGGCGGGATCGGCGGTGGCGGGCTCGGCAGTGGCGGGCTCGGCGTCGGCGGGCTCGGCGTCGGCGGGCTCGGGGGCGGGCGATCCGCTGGCGCGCGCGGGGCTTGCAGACTCGGTCGTCGTGCCGCGGCCGGCCCAGGCACGGGCGGGACGCTCGTGGGGGGACCGCGGCCAGTGGGGCCTTTCGAGGGAGCACGGCCGGCCTGGCCGGGTACGGGGTGGGCACGCCGCGTCGTCCGGCCCACACCGCCGACTGCCGCCGTACTCAGGGCCTGTGTCGGCGCTGGTCGCCGCCGTCGTTCTGGCGGCGGGCGTCGGGTGGGTGTCCGGACGCGGCGACGCCGCTGGTGCGTCGGTCGTCGTGCCTCTCGCCGCGCCGGTAGCCCCGCCGGTGGCCCGGCCGGTCGCCTCCCCGGCCGGTCCTGCTCGGGGGCTGACCGCGCCGCCCCGGGCCGAGGCCGAGGGGGCGGAGGCCGGTCCGTTCGACTGGGCTGGTCTGCTGGACCAGCTCGACACCGCACGGGCCGACTCCTTCGCGCGAGCAGACCCGGCTGCGCTGCGGCAGGTCTGGTCGCCCGGGTCGGCGGGGCTGACCGCCGACGCCGCGGCGATCAGGCAGTTGGCGGCAGCCGGGCAGCGGGCGGTCGGGCTGCGTCATGCGCTGCGCGAGGTGAAGGTGGTGCGGGTGTCGGCGTCGGCCGCTCAGCTGCGGGTGGTTGACGTCCTGTCAGCCCACGAGGTGCTGCGCGGTGACGGGACGGCGGTGCGGCGGGTCGCCGAACGCGGTTCCGCGACGTGGACGGTCCGGCTCGTGCGGGGCGACGCCGGATGGCGGCTCGGATCGGTCGAGGCGACCTGATGGTCGTACTCGATCACCAGGTCACAGCGCGCTGCGCAGCGCCGCGTCCACATCGGGGTCGAGGAAGGTGTACCCGGTGCGCTGCAGCACGGACGGCACGAGTCGCTGTCCGATCAGCACGCCCTCCTCGGCGAACTGTCCGAGAGCCGCCTTCAGGACGAACGCCGGCACGGCGATGGGAAGCGTCGGGCGGTGGACCGCACGGCCAAGCGCCTTGGTGAAGTCCCTGTTGGTAACCGGGGCGGGACCGACGAGGTTGACCGGTCCGGAGACATCGGCGGTCAGGCAGTGGCCGATGGCTCCGACCTCGTCGCGCAGGCTGATCCAGCTGGTCCACTGCGTGCCGCTGCCCAGCGGCGCCCCCGCGCCCACCTTGAAGATCGGGAGCTGCTTGCCCAGCGCGCCGCCCGTCTTGGTCAGCACGATCCCGGTGCGCAGGTGGACGACCCGTACCCCCGCCGCCTCGGCAGGCGCGGTCGCGGCCTCCCACGCGCGGCAGACGTCGGCCAGGAAGCCCGTCCCGACCGGCCCGCTCTCGTCGGTGACGCGGTCCCCGGTGTCGCCGTAGATGCCGATCGCGCTGGCGCTGAGCAGGACTCGGGGGCCTTGTCCGGACGCCGCGGCTGCGGCCACCGCCTGCGCCACGGCGGTGGTGCCGTCGACGCGGCTGTCCAGCACGGTCTTCTTGTAGCCGTCGGTCCAGCGCTTGTCCGCCACGCCCGCGCCCGCGAGGTGGACGATGGCGTCGAGGTCGGCCACGGCCTCCGGCTCCAGTCGGCGCGAGGCCGGGTCCCAGCCGCGCTCGTCGTTCGCGCCGGCGCGTCCGCGCACGAAGCGCACCACGTCGTGGCCCTGGCCTTGCAGGTCAGCCACCAAAGGGGGTCCGATGAGGCCGGACGCGCCGGTGATCCCGATCTTCATGGCTCGATCCTG
>Ga0136611_10003400_pt1 | contig 11125 bp, 11 predicted proteins | sample AntDrymUQ2232306_2_FD_106645 | JGI IMG/M metagenome (GOLD analysis project Ga0136611, IMG submission 106645) | Polar desert sand microbial communities from Dry Valleys, Antarctica - metaG UQ223 (23.06) | ecosystem: Environmental > Terrestrial > Soil > Desert | place: Antarctica: Dry Valley... | reverse complement strand
GGGACGCGCGCTCGGCGTCGGTCAGGGTCACACGATGGTAGGTGGGCATGGCACATTCCTCTCTCAACGCCACCAGGATAGCCATCCTGGGACATCATGGCAACTCCACTGTGACTGCGTACTTAGCCTGTCATTCTGAACCGCAGTGAAGGATCGCTTGGCGTTGATGAACGAGCGACCAACGAGGACCAGCGTGCTTGACTGCCGATCGACGCACTCCTGTCGCTACGGTTAAGCGATCCTTCACTGCGGTTCAGGATGACAGGCTAAGGGACGTCGTCCTCGCGACACGCCTCGACTGACTAACCGGCTGACCGATTGACTAGCTATATAAGGAGGACTCATGAGCTTCATCGGGAACCTGCTGGCGCTACCGTTTCGACTGCTGTGGTGGATCGTGCGGTTGGTGGTTGGGGTTACCGGACGGTTGCTGGCGGTCCTGATCGGGGTCGTCCTGGTGGCGGTTGGTGTCGTGCTGACGTTGACCGTCGTTGGCGCGATCGTCGGTGTGCCGCTGATCGCGATCGGTGTTGGGTTAATTCTGAAAGGGATTGCTGGCTAGGCAGGGACGACATCAACGTCATCCTGGGCAACGAAACGGGGTGACAGGGAACGTACAATTCACTCCATGAAGTGCGATCTGCCAGCAGCCGGAGGAGCGAGCTTGAAGACATCCAGCCAGGTTCAGATTCAGGAAGAGATCGACGCCGCGACCGGGTTGCTGAGTGAAGCGCCGGTCCAGGTTGACTCGGCAGTTGTGCTTGATTTCGGGAGCCAGACGGCACAGCTCATCGTCCGGCGGGTGCGTGAGGCGAATGTCTACGCCGAGCTGTTGCCGCACGACGTTGATTACGAGACGGTCAGGAAGCTCCAGCCGAAGGGGATCATCCTCTCGGGCGGGCCGGTCTCGATCTACGAGCCGGGCGCGCCGCAGTTGCCGGAGTGGGTCATCAAGAGCGGCCTGCCGGTGCTGGGTATCTGCTACGGCATGCAGGCGCTGGCACACTCGCTCGGCGGCAAGGTAGCTGGGGCCGACCACAAGGAGTTTGGCCCGGCCCGCGTGCGCCGCACCGCCGACCACCCGCTCTTCCGTGACCTGCCCGACGAAACCGATGTCTGGATGAACCACGGCGACAGGATCGAGGAGCTTCCGCCCGGCTGGCAGACGCTGGCGTCGAGCGACAACTCGCCCTACGCTGCGATGGGCTCCGACCGGCACGTGGCCGTCCAGTTCCACCCCGAGGTGGCGCACACGCCGCTCGGGCGGGTCATCCTGCGTAACTTTCTCTACGACATGTGTGGATGCAGCGGGAACTGGAACCCGGAGTCGTTCATCGACGCGGCTATCAACGACATCCGCCAGCGCGTCGGCGAGGAGCGCGTGCTGCTGGCGCTCTCGGGCGGCGTCGACTCGTCGGTCGCGGCGGCGCTCATTCATCGCGCGATCGGTGACCAGCTCACGCCGGTCTTCGTCAACAACGGTCTCCTGCGCGAGGGCGAGGCCGAGACGGTCCGGGAGGTCTTTGGCCGTCACTTCGGCATGAACCTCGTCTACGTCGACGCGACCGAGAGCTTCCTGCGGCGGCTGACCGGCGTCAGCGACCCGGAGCAGAAGCGCAGGATCATCGGAGACGAGTTCATCCGCGTCTTCGAGCGTGCCGCCGTCGAGCAGGCTGGCACGAAGCCGTTCCACTTCCTGGCCCAGGGGACGCTCTACCCGGACGTAATCGAATCCAAAACAGCCGACAACAAGGCTTCCGACAAGATCAAGACGCATCACAACGTCGGTGGCCTGCCCGAAGACCTGGCCTTCGACCTGATCGAGCCGCTGCGCTTCCTCTTCAAGGACGAGGTGCGTGAGGTCGGACGTCTGCTCGGCCTCCCGCCGGAGATCGTTGAGCGCCAGCCGTTCCCCGGCCCCGGCCTGGCCGTCCGGCTGCTCGGTGAGATCACGGCTGGCGACCTCGCCATCCTGCGCCGCGCCGACGCCATCGTCCGCCAGGAGATCGAAGCGGCTGGATTGGCCCGCGACATCTGGCAGTTCTTCGCCGTCCTGCTGCCGGTCCAGTCGACCGGCGTGATGGGCGATGCGCGCACCTATGCCAAAACCTGCGCCATCCGCGCCATCACCAGCGAAGACGCGATGACCGCCGACTGGGCGCGCCTCCCCTACGACCTGCTGGCCCGCATGTCCGCCCGCATCACCAACGAGGTGCGCGGCATCAACCGCGTCGTCTACGACATCACCTCGAAGCCGCCGGGGACGATCGAGTGGGAATAGCGCAGAGGTGAGCGTGGCTTGTCATCGTTCCTGCAGTTCACGTGTCTCTGGCACGTACTCCGTCGTGACCGGCAACGCTTCGATCTCAACGACGCGGTCGCGGCCGTTGAAGCGGCTGGTGGACTATTGCGGGGCGCTGAGATCTAGCGGAAGGAGATGAATGAGAGGCTGGGAACTAGTGAGAGCACCGGGGTAGGTGCCGAAGCGCTCACTGCCCCGGGTTACTTCAGGTTCAAGAAGATCTTGACCCGATCCTCGACCTCACGCATCGTCGCTGGTGTGATATCACCCCACTTCGTCGTGAAACGGTCTTCAATCGAGACGGTGCGGATCTGATCGCACAGAATGAAGCTGGGTGCATTGACGCCGCCTTCTGGCGGTGCGATTGGCACATGAAATGGGTTGGGTCGACGAGAGCGAGTCAAGGGCAGGATAGCGACGAGACCAGAAGATCCATGGTTGTTCCGGTCGTCGGAGATGACGAGGCATGGGCGCTTCCCTGCCTGCTCATGCCCTGCGACCGGGTCCAGGTCCGCATACCACAGCTCTCCTCTTGATGGCTTGAGCGCCAATTACTCGTCCTCCAAACCGTCGGCCAGTGTCACGTCCCAGAGTCGTCGCTCGCGCAGTTCCTCCTGCCACTCATCCTCGTTCGCGCGCATGGCCGCATAGGCCGCGTTCGCCAACTCGAACATGCGCCGTCGACGCATCGCCTCCACAGCCTCCACCAGGAGCTCTTGCATTGGCTGGCCAGTCTCATCGGCTAGCTCTCGCAGGATGCTATGGGTTGCATCCGGCACGCGAATCATGTTCCCTGGTCGCTTTCCAGTTCCTGGCGCCTGCCGTCTCCTGGGCGTCTTACTGTCCGTCGTCGGCGAAGACATCACGGTGCTCCTTCCGGTGGCTGTCCCACTCCCCTGTACGCCCGGCTACGATCATGCACAACGCATGACAATACTGTTATACCAAGCGGTAATCCGTTTGTATAACCCCTGCAATAGTCCGCTTGTCCTATGTTCCTGCGGATTTCGTTTCGCTGGATTGCAGATTAGTTCGTCCTTGATCGCTGCATCACGGATTTTCATGATCGGGGGTTGTCGACGATTTTCGCAGGAGCGACGCATGACACTACGTGGCTTGTCGCTGCACTCAAGCGCCGTTGTCTGTCCCACCAACCGCTGGTATTCAGTCATTGCAACAAGCGAACGTGTCAGGGACGCCAGAATTCCGAGGCCAAGCCAGCCTGGTTGAACCCATCGACCACCTGCTCGACGCTCCGGCCTCGAAAATCAGGATCCATCCGGTTGCCGTACCAGAGTTTGGAGAGTTCCCAGACCTGTTGCAGTGGCAGGGTTTCACCACGCGGTTCGCCTGTTGATGCGCACCAGCGGTCAACCTCCTCTTCCGACCGGAAGAGCAGCATCGTCGCTCAGGTGTGGACCAGGTCGTTGTACCAGCGGCGGAACGGCAGCGGGAAATGGACGATTCCGTCGTCGCCGCCTAATGTTCCGTTTACGATCGCGTACTGGGAGGGTGTGTCCGAGCCGTCCGCGCCGGTGTAGACCGACTCGATGGACGCATCCGCGCCGAGCATGGCCGGGATGCCGAGCGAGTCCCAGGCGCAGTTCGCGAACAGCGTCCTGCCGTTGACGGTCACGCGGTACGGCGTCACGGCGGCCGAGAGCGGGTTCGCCATCCGCACCTCGGTCGTGCCGGGTTCCAGAAACAGCGTGTGCGCGTCGTGCAGGCGTTGGTAGGCCGAACGGGCCTCATCTTCGGTCATCGCGAACACGACCGCGGTTTCGCCAATCGTCGGCGGTCGTGTGTGTTCGACAAGGAACTGGTAGATGTGCTCGCGAAGCTGCCAGTCGCGTTCGCTCAGGGATGCCGCCATGTCCGCCTCCGACGCAGTGTGATCCAACCGTCGATTGTTGCAGGTTTCCTCAACCAGATTACAGGATCAGCGGTAGTCCGCAATGCGTCGCTATTCGCTGCTGGCGGGAACAACGTCATAGCGCGATGTGATCGCGGCGGCGACATCGGGTGGAACCGGCCCCCCGGCAACCGTGGCCGCCGCCGCGAAGTCCTCGAAGTAGCGCTCGAAACCGGCTGGGCTGACAAGATAGAGGAAGCGCGCCGGAGTGTCGTAGGGATTCGAGAGGGTGTGGACCGTGCCGCGCGGGACGAAGATCGACGAGCCGGCAGTCACACGCTGCTGCGTACCGTTCACAAGCGCCGAGATCGCGCCATCCAGCACCTGATACAGCTCATCGAAGGTCGTGTGGCTGTGTGGCGCGGGTCCATATGGGCTTGGTGCGAGCCTGAACTCAAGCATCGCGTACTGGCCAGCGGTGTTCTCGGAACGCAGCGTGATCGTCACCGGACTGCCGAACGCCGTGAAGTTCGTCGCGTCCTGCGGGGTAACAATCGTCGTTTGACGCTCGTGGGTCGTCGCGCCCATGCGTTGCCTGCCTTCCGTGCAGTTCATCCTGCTCCACGTCATCGTGAAGACAAAGATTCGATTGATACCGGCGTCCATCGCTGCCGGTTGAGCCGCAGTCTAGCACGCGCTAGGTCGGGACAAGGGACGCGGTGGATGTCAAGCCATCGTCCCACGTCCCACGTCCCACGTCCCACGTTCCGCTAACCCGTCACTGCCTCCCGAGGCTGTTGCCCGCGTACCGCCACGCCCAGGGGGCAAGCGCAAGCCCGAACAGTGCGGCTCCGATCGACAGCAGGTTCAGGTTGACCATGATGCACGCGAAGCCGATGACGATCAGCGCTGGACTCCACGCAGCGAGGCGTCGCGGGCGCAGCGCGGCGAGTTGCACGGCCAGGACGTTGAGTCCCGCCTGGAAGAGGAGCGGGCCGAGGTCCCAGACCGCTTCGGGCAGGAGAATATCGCCGATGTCGTCGCGGACCTCGCTCATCTCGGCGTTGTTGTCTGCGCGGAACCCGACCACCAGGTCGAGGACGAGGACCTGCACGAATGCGCCAATACCAGCCAAGCCAAGCACCATCGCTGCGTACGCTGTGACCTTTTGGGCCATCGTCGTGGCCGGAACGAGGCGACGTAGCCGCACGAAGACGCCGCCGAACAGCAGCATGCCGGCGAGGAATAGCAGGTGGCCGATAGTCCAGGACCAGCCCGGTCCGTATTCGCCGTCGCGGCCGTCGATGAGGCGAACGACACCATAGCCGAACATCAGGACGGGCGCAGCGACGAACCACGCGCGAGGTTGCGGGGGCAGTGGCACGCCTTGCCTCAGGTCGCTCACGTCGATGCGTTCGGATCGCGGTTGCGCATGCTGGTCGTGCACGATCTTGTCGTCGGTGACAACGTTGGTCATGACCTTCTCCTCAGCATCCTGTCTCCGGTGACAGAAGCAGTTCTGTGCGCTACGTCAGCGTAGGCACATTTCGTTCGGATGACCCCAGCACTGGGATCGCTGCAACCCATCCTGATGTATCGTTTCGGTCAAGACAAGGACACAGGAGGCATCTCGTCGATTATTCGGAGAAAATGCTCATGACGTTCGGAAAACGTGGCCGACCGCCCGAAGATCGCTTGTTACGTCAGCGCGAGATCTTCGAGGCCATTGCACCCCGGATCGTGGCACATGGGGCGCGGCGGCTCTCGATGCGCGATGCCGCACACGCTGCCTACCTCAGCATTGGCGGCCTCTACCACTACTTCCCGACCAAGCGAGAACTCGTCCTGCATGGCCTCGACCTCGAGGCGCGCGACCGCATCTGCGCTGAGGAGATCGCGCGGATCGGGGATCTGTCCCAGCAGCCCGGTTCGCTGATCGACAGCACGGTCGATGCCCTCATGCGCATCTTCGCCTTCATTCGACCGTCGGCGCTGGCCGTGATCGAGCTGGGTAGCGACACCCTTCAGGACACGTTCGATGACGGCTGGACCAGCAACCTCGGCAGTCTCGTCGATGGATTTCGACGGCTGCTTCCCAATGCGTCGGACGAGCACCTCAGGTCGCTGGCCCGCTCGATCCGCTGGATCGTCCGCGGCGCGCTCATCGATCGCAACGTCGATCCGGAGCAGGTGCGCTCCGGCCTTCGGTTGTTGATTGCCGCGCATGTCGACGGATCGTCGCGTCGGGCCGCCTGACGGTCATGGTTCCATCCAGAATGATGCGTGGTATAGCGCAGCACCGGGCATGCCTTGCGCCTGCTCGATCGACCTTCGTCAATGAACGATCATGGAATGGCTCCGACGCATGAACGTCCAGGAACAACTTCGCCAGGCGATCGACCAGCAGCAGCACCGGCTACAAGCGAGCGTTCCACGCGACCGTCAGGCGGCCGTCCTCGCGCTCATCCGTACCCAGGACCGGCTGCCGCATCCGCCCGCTATCGAGCCGCTGCCCGACATCGTCAGCGGTCGTCGCCTCGCCAACCTGGGCGGGAACAAGGCGCTGCAACTCTGCGTCGACTCCACCGGCGACGAAGCGCAGGCAGCCTCAGCGCCATCCGGCGCTGGGTTGGATGGCTGGGCAGAGCAATTTCTACAGGAATGCAGTGAACTGGCCGAGGCTGAGATGGTCCTGGCGCACTGCGAGTCCGGCTTCATGCGGATCGTCGCTGACGGCAACCGGACGTTCGACGCCTGGATCACGACGAAGCGCGCACCGACGAGCTGGCGGGAGCGCGCGGATATCGACTGGTGGGCGGCATGGTTGGCCAGGCGTCATGAGCCGGAGCTGCGTGCCCTGCGGCTCGATCAGCCGGACACGGCCAGCAGCGATCCCGGACACGACAGACCGTATCGCCGGTTAGCCAACCTGCACCTGCAGATGATGGCGTATCAACTCGGCTATCCGCCCGAGGCTGTCATCGGCGGCTGCACCGTCCAGACATACTGCGATGTCCTGGAGCTGCTCATCAGTTGGGCGCTCGAAGCGCGCGATCGCGGGGAACCGGCGACGCCACGCTCAGAGCGCTCGCTGGTCGCCGCGCTGGCTTCAGCCCTGGTCGCAGACCGTGCTGTCATCGACCGGGCCGTCTCCGCCTTCACGCTCGACCGGGAGAGCGCGGCCTATCACGCGGCTGTGCCAGGCGTCGCGGCAGCACCGCTCGTGCGGATCGACCCGAGCCGAGTCATCTGCTCGGTTCACGGGCTGACAACGCAGCCGTTGCTCTTCCTGACCCGCGAACTCAGACGGCGCGCCGCCGAGGAGTACCACAACAGCGCCTATCTGCGTGAAGGCGTCTTCCGCCAGGATCTCTACAGACTCTTCCAGGACAAGCGCTTCGTGACGAGTGCCGGCAGGATCGAGCTGCGGCGAGACAGTGGCAACGTGCGCACCGACATCGACGCCGTCGTCTTCGATCGGAAGACCGGCACCCTCGGCTTCTTCGAGCTGAAGTCTCAGGACCCCTTCGCCCGCTCGACCGCCGAGTTGAACCGCCAGGGCGACAACGTCTTCTACGCCAACCGCCAGATATCCGGCGTGCTGGCCTGGCTGAACCGACATGGCGCGGCCGACGAACTGCTCGGTCGCGTCGACAGCCGGACCGCCCGGACCTTCCGAGCGCAGAAGGTCTATCCCTTTGTCCTCGGTCGCTACCTGGCGCACTTCAGCGACGGGCCGGAGCCGGACCGTCGCGCCGCCTGGGGCACCTGGCCGCAGGTCCTGCGTCTGCTCGACGGGCAGCCCGTCCGTGCCACCGACGCCAACCCCCTCGCCTCGCTCTTCACCCGCCTGACGAAAGATGTCCCGCTCATCCACCCGCCGGCCGGCGATTCCCCGCGCGAGATTATCATCGGCGACGCACGCCTCACGGTACATCCATCCTATGCCGCCTTTCAGACGAACGCGGCGAATGAGCACATGCGCTAACTAGATGCGTGCGCCCTTCGGCACAAACGCACCACTGACTGATTCCTGTGGGAACCCGGACGCCACCTCACCGCTGGTGGCCCAGCGGTACAGGACAGTCCGGTAGATGCCGCTCAGCGTTGAGCCGATCGCGACGGCGAGACCGATCAACAGCCCGGCGATGATAAGGGTTACGACGATGACCGGGATCGAGCCGGTCGCGAAGCCAAGGCCCGCCACGATGACCGCGACGACGACGAGCGGTAGCCCGATGATGAACGAGAAGAGCCCGATCCCGGCGTTGCCGACGACCTGCTCGCCCCAGGTGCGCTTGAAGAGCTTGCCACTCTCCTTGAGCGCGTCGATCGGGCCGATGTTGTGGGTCGCCAGGATCGGGACGACGAAGAACGTCGCCAGCGTCCAGGCGATATCGCCGATCCAGGCGACGACGCGGCCTGCCACGCCGCCCTTGTCGCGGATGACGGCCAGCAGCAGCCCAACCGTTGTCACCAGCAGCGCCCAGCCGATGATCGCGCGCTTGCGCGAGTTCGCGACCGCCAAACCGTCGTTGAGCGTGGCCGTCTGGCCGTCGATCTGGCGCAGTACCGCGCCAGTCAGCGCCGTGTTGAAGTAGATCGTCACGATCGAGCCAGCCAGGCTGATGAGCACCAGCACGATGGCCCCCGGCACGTTGTCGGTCGATAGCTCCATCGAGAGATCAAGGCCCAGCGCGTAGATAACTCCCCAGCCCATGCCACCGATTGCCGCCGACGAGATCAGCAGCGCGATCGTGGCGATCAGCGGGAAGAGCAGCAGTTGCCGGTTGGCCATCATGATCGACCAGCTCGCCTTCCCAAGCTCCCAGCTACGACGTATTCGCTCCATGCAGGTGCTCCCTCCGGCGATCGTTGATAACAACGACGACTATGAACGTCAACGTCTGACGCAGCAGTTTTCGATGTCGTCATTGTACGCGGGAACAGGGATCAGGAAGGGGAAATCTCAGGTCATGGGTTCCTCGTTGCGTGTCGTGTGTCGTAAACCCCTCCCCCGGCCCCCTCTCCGTGCAGGGGAGGGAACCGGGATGGGTAGCGGGCTGCTGCGGGCCGCTGCGGGCGGCTGGCGGCTTCTTCGCCGGTGCGCTTGGCCGTAGCGCCTCCTCGGTCGAGCAGATGGCCGACATGGCACGCGGCGCGGGGCGCGACGCGGCCCTCAAGAAGGCGGTCGAGGAGATGCGCCCGTATTTCCACCAGTGCCACCGCTGCGGCAACTGGATCTGCCGCGATGCCTGCTGGAACGAACAGGCTGGCCTGTGCGCTGACTGCTCGCCAAAGATCGAGCAGGAGCTCGGCGCGCTTCAGGCGGATGAGCGCGTGCGCCAGATCCAGGAGAAGCTGACGACGGTCGACCTGACCGCCAACATCGATGTCGGACGCACCATTGTCGCGTGCTGCCCGCAATGCATGGCCGAAACGCACGGCGCGAAGTTCTGCCCTGACTGCGGCACGTCACTCGCCCCGAAAGCCACCTGCCACGGCTGCGGAACCGAGGCCAGAGTTGGGACCAGGTTCGGCCCCGAATGCGGCCTGTCGATGACCAGATGAGGTATGAGGGACGGGGCATGGGGAACGAGAAGAAGCTCGCGGCGGGCCCCACATCCATCTCCCATGCCCCATCCCTCATCCCCCTTGAGCAATCCCTGTGCGTGGGTTACCATGCCGTCGTCACAATCGGGGACGCTTGGGAGGGCCAGATGGGACGACGGCGAACGACGCCATCAACGCGTGTCGAGGATTTTCGGTACGACGCGACGCGCAAGAACAACCCGCCGGTCGGCCTGGCCAGCTACGAGCCGAAGCTGCAGGAGCCGGAGACGCGCCAGTACGCCTACGATCCGCACCTCTCGCCGCAACTCGTCTGGGCTGGTAAGCCCGGCCTGCGCTCGATCGAGGTCGAGGACGCGGCCGGCGTCAAGGTCGAGACCGTCTCGCTGCATGTCCACGAGCGCGTCTCGACGCGCGCCATCATCGACGCCGTCCGCCGCCCAGAGCCCAAGCAGCTTGCCCTCTTCGCCGATCCGCAACTGCCGCTGACCGAGGCCGTCAAGTTCTACGAGCACGATGTTGACTGGACCAATCGCCTCGTCCTCGGCGACAGCCTCTACGTCATGAACTCGCTGGCCGAGCGCGAGAGTCTGGCCGGCAAGGTTCAGATGATATATCTGGATCCACCATATGGAGTGAAGTACTCCAGCAACTTCCAGCCGCGCATCAACCAGCGCGATGTCAAGGAGGACGACGCCTCCCTCTCGCGCGAGCCGGAGATGATCAAGGCTTACCGCGACACCTGGACGCTCGGCGTCCACTCCTACCTGACCTACCTGCGCGACCGCCTCCGCGTCGCCCGCGAACTGCTGACCGATTCTGGCAGCATCTTCGTCCAGATTAGCGACGAGAACGTCCATCGCGTTCGTGCGCTGATGGACGAGGTGTTTGGGGCGGAGAACTTCGTCACCCAAATAAACTTCGTCACGACAACAGGTAGAGGTGGTCAGTATCTCGACAACGTGTATGACATCTTACTGTGGTTTGCACGTGATCGGACGGTTCTCAAGTATCATCAACTTTGGTTCAGCCTTGAGATCGATCAGGCATTAAAGAACTATCAATACCATGAGTCGAGTGATGGCACAACTACTCGACTCACGTCAGGAAGCGACTTGAATACGCTTGCCGATGGCAGGTTCTTCACGCTTCGCGACTCATCTTCGCAAGGGGAGACGCAATCAGGGCGCTTTCAATACACGTTTGAAGGTGAAGCGTTTACTCCACCATTGGGGCGTCACTGGAGCACGTCACGTCAAGGGATGGACCGTCTTACCTCGGCTAGTACTACAGTTGCACATGCAGATTGACCCCTGCCAGCCGTCGTTTGTAATGGCTTCGCCTGGCGCTGGCTTGATGCCTTCTGCGCCAGTCGGACCAGGCCAGCGTCTGCGCGGGTG
>Ga0136611_10003399_pt1 | contig 11125 bp, 10 predicted proteins | sample AntDrymUQ2232306_2_FD_106645 | JGI IMG/M metagenome (GOLD analysis project Ga0136611, IMG submission 106645) | Polar desert sand microbial communities from Dry Valleys, Antarctica - metaG UQ223 (23.06) | ecosystem: Environmental > Terrestrial > Soil > Desert | place: Antarctica: Dry Valley... | reverse complement strand
GTCGCCGAAGTAACTACTTACTCGCACCGCGCTCGGTGAAGCGCGTTTGCGCAGTGAAGGGCTCAGGTTCGAGCCGCCTGTCGGAATCGAACCGACGACCTTCTCATTACGAGACGCACCCGCCTTCTTCGCAGCGGTCCGCTTAAGTGCATCCCTGCAGGTCAGGCCAACATTCACGGACGGACGAGACCGTAGGGATACAGCGAAGTTCACCGGCTTGGCTTAACAAATGGCTTAATCCGATCCGGGTCTCGCTAGGGCTGTGCGCGGCGGCCCGCCTACTGCGAGCGAACGTAAACCTAAGTTGGACCGAACGAAAGTGGGCCGCCACTCGACTACCAGATCCTCATCGTCCTGTCCGGTTCACGTCAACTCTGCGGGCTTTTTCTGGGTGACGTCAGACCCGACCGTTCCGCACTATCTTCATCAGCCGCTCCACTCGAGCTTCGTCGACAGGGTTCCACCACGCTCCGTCGACCTTGAGAGAACTTCCCACAATGGCCCCCCTTGCACTGTTGAACAGTGCCACGACGTTTTCCGTGTCGATTCCGCTACCGACGATCACCGGTAGAGAGGTCAGTCGACCTACGTCCTCAATCTCGGCTGCGCTAGTGGATTGTCCAGTCCGGGATCCTGTGGCGATCAGGACGTCTGCGTCGAAGAATTCCGCGTCGCGGCCCTGCTCATCGACGCCGCGGTCGCTCACGATGGAGTGGCTGCCATGCTTGACATGGACATCGACGAAGAATCGGATCGCCTCGTCACGCACGTGTGATCGGTAGCGCGTCGCGTGGGCCGCGGCTCCCTCTACGAATCCTTCGTTGGCCACGTAGGCGTTGACCCATTGGTTGGACCGCACGAAAGCTGCACCAGAAGCCGTTGCCGCAGCGACAGAGGGAATTACGGCGTTCGCCAGACAATTGACTCCCACGGGCACTGAGAAGCGCGCGACGAGCTCACTGGTTATGCGGGTGAGAAACGCAGTTGTCTCAACTCCGACCTCGCCAGGCTTGAGGAAGGGCAGGTCGCCGGAATTCTCCACGATCAGGCCGTCGACGCCCCCCTCGACGTAGCGGCGCGCATCGGAGATGGCCCGCTCCAGGATGGCGACGAGTCCTTCCTTGCCGTCGTACTGAGGGCTTCCAGGGAGCGGAAGCAAGTGAACGGTACCGATCACAATCCGATCCGCATCGAAGAGTTCGACCAAGGCATCCGGCTTGGGGGGGGTGACGCTCATTCCATTGCCTCCTGTGCGGATAGTGGCCATCTCGATAGGTCTTGAATCAGGTCGGCTAGTCGATCGGCGATCACCGCGGCCCATCGTGAACCCTTCTCGGCCGTGGCCAGGCTGGGGTCGCCCACTACGCCTGAACGGGTAAGATCCCGGAACCGGTCAGGCGCCATCACTGGGCCGGAGACGAGTAGCTCTTGGCGGCGAAATGCCGAATATTCAGTCGCCCGTTCGTCGACAGCAAGGTCCATGCGGACAAGCCCTGGGTGGGAGTTCAGCATCAGGCTCGTCTCTAGCTCGCAGGCGTGAGCCATGCCGCCTACTGTGCTGTCGCGCTCGGCGCCAACCACATCGGCCGCCAGTTTCCAATAGGTGACGGCGGCAAGAGCGCACGGCACACCGGCTGAGTCCTGCACGTCCCGCAGGACGTAGTAGAGCAGACGGTCGTTGCTCCCGTGGCCGTTGACGAACAGGACCCGCGAGAAACCGTTGGTCACTACGCTTCGGGCGAGCTCCGTCAGGAGTGCCGCCAAAGTAGCGTGACTGAGGGTGAGTGTCCCCGGGAAGCCGTCGTGATCACGCGAGTATCCCCACCAGACAGGTGGTGCCACGATGACCTCGGTTCCCACCTCGTGCGCCATCGACGCCGCCAGGCCAGCGATGTGCTGCGCGCTCATGCTGTCCGTGCCTACGGGTAGGTGAGCCCCATGCTGCTCAGTCGCGCCGAGGGTCAAGACAACCACCGCGTCGCGGGCGGCGGCTGCCGCAAGCTCGTCCTTGTTCATGTCCTGCCAATGCATGAATCAGTCTCCGCTCGAGAGGGCCAGATTGAGGGTTTCTCGCCGACGGTGCGCGTCTTCTAGTGAAGCGCCGATCAGTCCGCGAGCTCCGACCTGCTCAACAACGAAGGACGCCGCCACAGTGCCCATCACCGCGGACTCGAGCGCAGATCGGCCTAGAGACATGCCTGCGGCGAAGCCGCCGCAGAACGCGTCGCCGGCACCGGTTGGGTCAACGGTGTCGCAGTCCAGTGCGGGGAGCCGTACACCGGGAGCCGCGGGTGGTGAGAACACGAGGCTGCCTTCCTGTCCGTCCTTGATCACCAAGGTGGATGTCGGTGTTCTCTGCGCCCATGCACCGAATGACGGCGAGGCTAGGTCCCCGAACAGTAAGGAGAACTCCTCACGGCTAGGGAGGAACGCGCGAGGGGCCAGGTCGGGGCCAACGAGGTAGTCCTGAAGGTCGCCGCCCACCGAGCCCTTTGCCTCGAGCGAGTCAAGGGTGAAGGGCACGCCAGCTGTTGTGAGCGTTCTGGCGATAGGACGCTGGATGCTGACGGGCAGCGCCGCGATGTGTGCCCCGCGAGGCGCGCCGGTGGCCAAGGCCTTGTCCAGGGCGCCCAACGCGATGGTCTCGATCGGCGCAAGTGTGGCCGATCCGTGCTGCAGATGAATCTGGCGTTTGCCGTCCTCTTCGTACAGGATCCACAGGCGGATGGACGCGGTGTCCAGCATCGCCACCTGGGTGGTGCCGATGCCGAGCTCTGCCAACTCGCGTAGTACCACGTGCGGGTAGTCGTGACCCACGAACGAGACGATCTCGCTCGACACCTCCCACAGCCGAGCACCGAGCGCGCAGTAAAGTGCGTTACCTCCGGGCACCCGCCGGTGCACGTCCCCGGACGGCAGGACCAGGTCGTCGACGGTCATGCCACCCACCACGATGATGCTCATGTCGGCGTTGTCGCGTCGTAGGGCTCACCGAGGGCTTTGGGGGCGTGTGCGCGCCGGGAGCTTGCCGCGAGCACCACGACGGTCACCAGGTACGGCAGCACCAGGAGAGCCTGCGCCGGTAACTCGACGCCGAGAACCTGGAGCGACAGTTGCAGGGCATCCGCCGCACCGAACAGTAGAGCAGCCAGGACAGCACCAATCGGCGTCCACCGTCCGAGGATGTTGGCGGCCAAGGCGATGAACCCTCGTCCGGCCGTCATGGCCTCGACGAAGTATGTCAGTTGTCCGAGTGAGAGCGCCGCTCCTCCCAGGCCGGCGAGCGCGCCGCTGATCGCCATCGCTATAAAGCGTGTCCTCCAAACGGATATGCCGACGCTCGCTGCCGCCGATGGCAGCTCGCCGACTGCGGTGGTGTGTGCGCCGAACGCCGTGCGTCGCAGGAGGAAGTGCGATCCGATCGTGATAGGCACCAGGAGGAAAACAATTATGTTCTGCGTGAAGATTGATTCACCAGCCACGGGGATTTTGGAGAGCAAGGGGAGTTTGAGCACCCCGAGACCATCGACGGACGGTGAGACGCCGGGTTGACCCCAAATTTGATCGAGCCCGAATCTCGTCATTCCCAGTGCCAGGATGTTGATCGCCATCCCAGCCACAATTTGGTTGGACTGGAGCACTATGCAAAAGAACGCGAGTACCAGTGAGGCGAATGCGCTGGTCAGTACGCCGACGAGTACGCCCACGGCAGCGCTTCCGCTGACATGGGAGCCATAGACCGCACCGAAGGCACCGAAGAGCATGCAACCTTCAATACCGACGTTGATCACTCCGGACCGTTCGGCGTGGGTGGCGGCGAGTGCGGCGAAGGCGATGGGGGCGGAGATTCGAATGGTGGTGCCGACAAGCAGCACCAGGAAAGCAATAGTCGTCACTCTTCTCCCCTACGCCTACCGCGGGCCTTTCGCCGGACCAGCATCGTCGAGACTTGCTTGATCCCGGAGATCCGTGTGGCCACGAAGAGGATTATCAGACCCTGGATGATCGTAACGATCGACGAAGGTGTCCCAGAGAGTCGTTGCATCACCTGACCACCGGTCTGCAGTACCGCGAAAAGCAACGCGGCTAGCAGGACGCCGATAGCCGTCAGGTTGCCCAGCAGCGCGATGGCGATCCCCGTAAACCCGAAGCCCGGGCTAAAGGACGAGGAGAGCCGGTAACTGACACCCAAGACCTGGACTGCGCCCGCCAAGCCCGCGATCGAGCCGGACAGAGCCATGGTCTGGATGATGGTGCGGCGCACGTCGAGGCCGGCGTACTCAGACGCGGTGACCGAACGACCGACCAACCGAGAGCGAAGGCCGAAAGTCGTCCGATGCGCGATGAATGCGGCGACGGCAAGTGCGGCCAAGGCGACGAAGACCCCCGCGTGTAGACGGCCGAGGTCCGGTATTCCCACCTGCCCCGGTTCCGTGAGACGCGGAAGACGCAGCATCTCGGGCAGCAGATCAGTCGCCGGAAGCACGCCGTCGGTCTTCAGCGGCCCTGTGACGAGATACTCGGTAACAAAGAACGCGACGTAGGAGAGCATCAGGGTGGTGATGACCTCGTTGGCGTCACGCACCGCCTTTAAGTAGCCAGGAATGAACCCCCAAAGCGCCCCTGAGAGCATTCCCAGGACCATCACGAATGGCACGGACAGGACCGGAGGCACGTCGGCTAGGAACGGTCCGGCCGCGGCTGCACTGAGCGCTCCCATCAGCAGTTGCCCCTCGGCCCCGATGTTGAAGAGTCCGGCCCGGAAACCGATCGCCACCGCAAGACCTGTCAGTGCCAGGGGGACGAAACTGGTCAGTGTCTCACCAGTGCGTTGGCTGGATCCAAAAGCGCCGTCAGCCAGCGTGGCCATGGCCGAGAAGGGGTCGTCACCGGTGAGGGCGAGCAGGATGCCGACACTGACAAGGGCCGCAGGAATTGCCGTCAAGGGCCGGATCAGACCAGTGAGCCGGGATGTCACGAAGGGCTCCCGGGGTCCGTGGCCTCACTGGCACCGGTCATCGCCTCGGCCATGGCGGGCACGTCGAAGTCGTCCCGACGCCACGTGCTTATGAGGCGTCCACCGTAGATCACGGAGATTCTGTCCGCCAACGTCAGCAGTTCGTCAAGGTCAACACTCACGACCATGACAGCGTTTCCTTCGTCCCGTTGACGTAATAGCTGGCGGTAGATGAACTGTGCCGATGCAACGTCCACCCCCCGCGTCGGCTGCTCTGCGACCACCAGTCTCGCGTCACCGGAAAGCTCTCGGGCGAGCACCACTTTCTGCTGGTTGCCGCCCGAGAGTTCGCGAGAACGCTGCTCGGCGCTACCCCGGATCTCGAACTCCTCGATTCGGCTCCGGGCGCGGTCGGCGATGGTACGACGATGCAGGATCCCCGCACTGCTCGCTGGCGGCGACTGGAAGCGTCTCATCACTAGGTTGGTGGTGATGTCCTCCTCCAGGAACAAGCCCTGATCGTGGCGGTCCTCGGGGATGTGGGCGATCCCCAGATCGATGCGTTGACGAACCGAGTGGGACCGTACCTCCTCACCACCCCACAAGACAGCCCCCTGAACCGGAGCAACCGATCCCGTTATGACCGACACGAGCTCACGTTGTCCGTTGCCGTCGACGCCTGCGATCCCGTGCACCTCACCCGTAAGCAGGTCGAGGTCGAGGTCATGAAGAGCCGGTCCGCCCGCGCCCGGTGACGTCGATACGGAGCGGAGGGACATGACGGGGTCGCCAACTACTTGCGGAGCTTCCTCATTGTGGGTCATGTCGACCTCGCGGCCCACCATCAGGTTCGCGAGCGAGCGCGCGTCGAGCCCGACAGCTGCTTGGTCGGCGACGACGTGGCCTGTCCTGAGGACGGTGAGGTGATCGGCGACCTGCAGCACCTCGTCCAGCTTGTGTGAGATGAGCACGACGGCAGTTCCTCGGTCAGCCATCTGGCGAACGAGACCCATCAGGTCCACGGCCTCGTTCGGCGCCAGCACCGCCGTCGGTTCGTCGAGGACCAGAACACGCACATCCCTGCGCAGCACACGAGCGATCTCAACTCGCTGCCGGGCTGCGACGGAGAGAGCGGACACCTGAGTCCCCGGGTCGATCTCGCCGCCTAGCGGCGCAAGTGCAGCGACCGTCATCTCGTGGGCCTGGCGACGGTCGATGAGGCCCCGCCGCCGCGGCTCATCGTTGAGGAGGACGTTCTCCGCGACAGTCATCGACGGGACAAGCTGAAAGTGCTGATGGACCATCCCGATGCCGGCCTCGAAAGCATCGCCCGCGCCACGAAAAGTCACCGGAACACCGTCCACAAGGATCTTGCCGGAATCCGGCTGGATCACCCCCGCGAGAATGTTCATCAAGGTGCTCTTCCCGGCACCGTTCTGACCTAGGACCGCGTGAACTCTGCCCGAGGCGACCTTGAGGTCAACGGACTCGTTGGCAATGACCTCGCCGAAGCTGCGGCTGACTTTCCGAAGTTCCACGATCGGGTGCTCGTTCGAGCCCCCAGGGACGACCGTATTGTCGAAGAAGGTCGATCCGCGGTCCGTCTTTGGCACGAGGCTCAGCCACCGGCCTTGGATGACAGGGTGATCTCGATCTCGCCCGACTCGATCTTGTCTGAGTACTCCGTCACGCCTGCCTTCACGTCAGCGGGCACAACACTGTCAAGCCCGTGGAATGGAGCCAGACCAATCCCGCCGTTCTCGATCCCGAAGACCGTGAGGCCGGGTTTGAAAGTGCCGTCGTTGACAGCTTTGATCGTCTCGAAGACCGCTACGTCGACCTTCTTCTGCATTGAAGTGATGACGTTGTCGGGTGCGAGAGCGTTCTGGTCCGCGTCAACGCCGATGACGTAGCGGTCAAGTTGCTTTGCAGCCTCGATGACGCCGGTGCCAGTCGGACCGGCCGCCTGGTAGACCATGTCGGCACCACTGTTGTACTGGCTCAGTGCCAACTCCTTGCCTTTCGCGGCGTCGGTGAAGCTACCTGCGTATGCAACCAGAACCTCTATGTTCGGGTCCACCGCTTCAGCGCCCTGCTCGAAGCCTTCTTGGAACTTGTGAATAAGAGGGATGTCACCGCCGCCAATGAAGCCCAGCTTCATGGTGCCCTCCATTTTGGGAATCGAGCTCTCCGCAGCGCTCTTCGTCATCATTGCGGCGAATGCCCCGGCCAGGAACGAGCCCTGTTCCTCCTTGAAGGTGATTGACGCAACGTTGGGCAAGTCGACGTTGGCGTCGATGATGGCGAACTTGCTGTCCGGACTGGCCGCTGCCACCTCTGCCAGCGCGTCCTGCATCAGGAACCCGACGGCGTAGGTCAAGGTCGCACCGTCATTGGCGTAACCCTGCAGGTTCGGTACGTAGTCGGTCTCCGCCTTTGACTCAACAACGGTGCCAGATACTCCGAGCTCTTCTTCAGCCTGTTTCACACCGGCGGCTGCGAGATCGTTGAAGCCTTGGTCCCCCAGGCCGGCGATGCTCGTTGTCAGGCCGACGCTTACATCGGATTGCTCACCGTTCGACGCCGCGTCACCTTCGGATGTGGCACCACCGCACCCCGCTAGCAGCGTCACCGCCAGGACGACGGCCGCCCCTGCGGGAAGGCGAGAGCGTGTTGACCGCGTGAACTTGGAAGGACTCATCGTTTCTCCTGGGCTAGTCATGAGATGGTGCGACGGGTAGAGATCCGTGCCGGTACAACCGGGTTTGATAGCGGTAAAGGTCAGCGCGGTACCGCAGCCGAGTGAACTCGACTATCTGTCCGTGTCGGTTAGTGGTGCGACGCTCCACCACCAGTAAGAGGTCTTCAGGACCGACGTCAAGGTGCTTACCATCGCCGCCCGCACGCTGCGCCTCGACGGTCTCCCCCGCAAGCCACAAGTCGATTCCCAACTTGTTCTCAAGCAGTTCGTACAACGACGTCCGGTCCAGCTCGGCCGCCGTGAACAATCCGCGCATAGGTCCATAGACCCAGGGCGGCAGACGTGCGGTCATAAGCGCCGTCGGCACGTCGTCGGCGAGGAGCAGTCGTTCAATGTGAAGAACGGGGTCCCCCGGCTCCAACTGCAGCACCTCGGCCGATTCGGTCGTAGCGACCGTCTCCCCGACCGCCAATGTGCGATGGCCGGGGCGCTTACCCAAAGCCAGCATGTTCTCGCTGAAGCTCGTAAGAGCGCTCTGGGGCTCGAGCTTGTGCAGATCCGCGATGAACGTCCCGCGTCCGGGGACGCGGACGACAAGTCCCTCACGGGCGAGTCGAGCCAGGGCCGCCCTAATGGTGATGCGGCTTACGCCGAACTCGGTCGCAAGCTCCTGTTCGGACGTGACATCCCCCGGCTTCAGAAGGCCCGAGCGGATGTTTGATCGGAGAATGTTTCGGATCTGCCGATGCAACGCTAGCGGCGACTGCCGCTGTAGTACGCCCTCGGTCATAGGACTGTTATAACAGGTGGTAATCGGTCACATCAATAGCCTGTTGCAAATTCACGAAAGTCATGGCCCGACCATCATCTGAGGAGTCGCTGCACGCCGGCAGCAGGCGGACGCGGGCCAGAAGGATTGGCACCTGACGACAGCGACTCTGACTTCGATGAAGCGGTGCTCCTCCGTGGTGCTCCTCTACCTCATAGCCGCCGACGGATCTGAGAGTCAGAAAGTGAAGTCGAGCGGCACCTGGGCTCCCTGTATCGTCGTACCCAGTCCGGCGGCTTCGTTAGCGTCGCGGACCGCGTCCACGAGGTCAACGTCGGCGGCGAGACGCGAACCAAGGACGCCACAAAATACGTCACCGGCTCCACTGGTATCGATGGCGCGCACCGACAGGGCTGGCACCACGACCCGTCCACCGTCCGCCGGGTAGATCGCGGCCCCGGCTGCCCCCAAGGTGACAACCAGGTGCCCGCGGAACCCGAGGGCTGCCACGCAGGCATCCACCTCCTCAGCGGTTCCCGGCGTCGGACGCCTCGACAGCCGACCCAGCTCGCCCCGGTTCGGCGTGAGGACGTCAGCTGCCCCCAGCACTGCGGCGAGCGACGAGCTGTCAGCGATCATCGGCGCCGGATTCACCACGAGCATCCCGGTCCTACCGGAAGCCGCAACAGCATCGATGCACGCAAGCGGAATTTCGAGCTGGGTCAGGGTGATCCTCGGCGTGAGCTCGGTAAGTCGGTCGGTCGCCCAATTCGAAGCGAGGGCACCGTTGGCCCCGGGATCTACGACGATGAGGTTTTCTCCATCTTCCGCTACCAGCACGACGGCGGTGCCCGTCCCAGCCTCGCGGATGATCGCAACACCGGTCACATCAACTCCCCGTTGTTTCAAGGACTCCACGGCAACCGCCCCTGCAGCGTCGTCACCCACGGCACCCACCATGGCCACCTCCCCGCCCGCTGCTGCGGCCGCAGCGGCTTGGTTGGCTCCCTTGCCGCCCGGACTCATCTGCCTATGGCTGGCCAAGACCGTCTCACCCGCGGTGGGCAGAACGCTGACTTTGAGAGTCGTGTCCATGTTGAGGGAGCCGACCACGCAGAGGGTGCCCACGGTTACGACGCGCCGCCGAGTCGGTCCAGGCTGTCCAGGACGAGGTCCCAGTAGCGGCCAGCATCCAGGGTCATCGCCACCTTCGCGTTCGACTTCTCGTCGGGGTAACGGTCGTAGAGATCGACGACGGTTGTCCCACGGGTCCAGCGACCCTCCAGCTCCACAGCGACGAAGGTGTCGCGCCAGGCAATGACGTTGGGGTCGATGAGCGCCGCGATGGTGCACGGGTCGTGGACCGGGGGCGCCTCGAACTCCCAGATGCGCTGGTAGGAGCTACCGAAGAACCCCATCCATGCGGCGCAGGTGCGCCCGATCTGGTGATCCATCGCGATCATGCGCTCTACTATTTCCGGCGTCGCCAGCGCCTGGTGGGTGAGGTTTAGCCCCACCATTCTCACTGGCAGTCCGCAGGCTAGGACTGCGGCCAGCGCCTCGGGATCGGCGAAGGTGTTGAACTCGGCGGTGGGTGTGTGGTTACCCCGCGCCGTCGAACCACCCATGAAGATGATCTCGGTGATGTCGGAATGAACCTCGGGGTGGTCCCGCACCAGCCGGCCGATGTTGGTGATCGGGCCGGTGGCGACGATCGTCACCGGTCGCGTCGAGGCACCGAGCATCCGGGCCAGGAAGGCCACGGCTTCCTCCGGCACCGGGGGCGCCGTGGGCTCGGGCAACGATGGACCGTCCAGCCCACTAGTCCCGTGGACATAGTTGCCCAGGTGGACCGCGCCGATCAGGGGACCGGAGGCTCCCACGGCAACCGGAATCTCGGGCCGGTTGGCCAGGGCGAGGACGCGTTGGGCGTTGCGCGTGGCGTCCCCGACCGAGCAGTTCCCGAAGGAGGTGGTGATGCCGAGCAACTCGATCCGCGGGGAACCGAGCGCCAACAGGATTGCCACCGCGTCGTCGTGTCCAGGATCGCAGTCGTAGAGGACAGGAATCGTTTCCACGGTCACTGGTCCTCGCCCGCACCCAGCCACGTGAGCATTGCGCCCACGAGTGCCGGGAACCCGCCCCATGCCAGGAACGGTGCTGGGCACCAGTGCGGGCCGATGTCGGACGTCCACACCAGGGAACGCCCGCGTTCGGTTTCCATTGTTGCGATGAGGACGTCGCCCCCGACCCGGGCGACCACCTCGGCCTCATCGCGTGGCTGGACCAGGTTGTAGCCGAGCAGCTGAGGAGCGCCGCTCTGCCAGGCCCTGCCGACCGGATGGTCGGGGTTCGACAGCACCACGGTTGCTCCTTGCGGCGCCTCGACCCGGTCGTCGCAGTCAAGCATGGTCACCGGAAGCACCTCGGCGATCGGACTCCGGGCGAAGTTGGCCCGGGCCTGGAATCCCTGGAAGCTCAGGTATCCCCCCGCCATCATCAGTCCGCCACCGGACTTGGTCCATTCGACAAGGCTGACAAGCGGATTGTCCGAAGGTCGGCCCTCGAGCCATGTCTGAGGAGGAAGCAGGAAGCTGTTGGCGCCGATGTCGGAAAGGATCACGACGTCGTACGACGACAGCTCCGCGACCGTGCGGGGGAAACGCTGGGGAACGTCGTGGGCGTACATCTGCTCGAT
>Ga0136611_10003398_pt1 | contig 11125 bp, 11 predicted proteins | sample AntDrymUQ2232306_2_FD_106645 | JGI IMG/M metagenome (GOLD analysis project Ga0136611, IMG submission 106645) | Polar desert sand microbial communities from Dry Valleys, Antarctica - metaG UQ223 (23.06) | ecosystem: Environmental > Terrestrial > Soil > Desert | place: Antarctica: Dry Valley... | reverse complement strand
TGAGAACATCGAGGTTGCCGGTGCAGGTGACGTAAATGTCGGCCAAGCCGAGCGAGTCTTCGACCGGCGCGACCTGATAGCCTTCCATCGCCGCTTGCAGCGCGTTGATCGGATCGATTTCCGTGACAATCACGCGAGCGCCAAGTCCGCGCAGCGACTGCGCCGAGCCTTTGCCGACATCGCCGTAGCCGCAAACGACCGCGACTTTGCCGGCCATCATCACGTCGGTCGCGCGCTTGATGCCGTCGGCCAAACTTTCGCGGCAACCATAAAGGTTGTCGAACTTCGACTTCGTCACCGAATCGTTGACGTTGATCGCCGGAACCAACAATTTGCCTTCCTGCTGCATCTTGTACAAGCGATGCACGCCGGTCGTGGTTTCTTCGGAAACGCCGCGCCAATCAAACGCCAGATTCGCCCAGTGCTCCGGGTTTTCGGCATAGATTTCTTTCAGCAAATCCTTGATGACTTTTTCTTCGTGGCTCGAATGCGGCGCGTGAACCCAATCGCTGCCGATTCCCAGCTCGTGGCCTTGATGCAAAAGCAAAGTCACGTCGCCGCCGTCATCGACAACCAGTTCCGGCCCTTTGCCGCCGGGATGATTGACCGCCTGATAGGTGCACCACCAGTATTCTTCGAGCGTTTCGCCTTTCCACGCGAAAACCGGAACGCCGGTCACGGCAATCGCCGCCGCCGCGTGGTCTTGCGTCGAAAAAATGTTGCAACTCGCCCAACGCACGCTCGCGCCCAAATCGACCAGCGTCTCGATTAAGACCGCGGTCTGAATCGTCATGTGCAGCGAGCCGGTGATGCGCACATCTTGCAGCGGCTTGCTCGCGGCATACTTGCGGCGAATCGACATCAGGCCGGGCATTTCATGCTCGGCGATGGAAATTTCTTTACGGCCCCAATCGGCCAGAGAAATATCGGCGACTTTGTAATCGGTTCCGGCTTCGACTTGCGGCATTGTCATAACGGCGCTCATGGTTTTCTCCCGAAAAGTACGCCTTTATTCGGGCGTACTTTGGATTTATCAAGAAATCGTGATTTCTTGATATTATTATAATCCTGGGCTAAAATAAGCGCAATGGAACTTTTAAAAATTTTGCGACTTTTGGGCGACACGGGCCGTTTGCGCGTGCTGCGGCTTTTGGAACAGGAAGATTTGAGCGTCGCGGAATTGCAGGAAATCCTGGGCATGGGTCAAAGCCGCATTTCGACTCAGCTTTCGCAATTGAAAGCCGTTGGCTTTGTCGAGGTGCGGCGCGCCGGCCAGAAAAGCATTTACCGCGCGACAGTTCCGCCCGGCGCGCAGTCGATTGTCGCGGAAGTTTTGCGGCGCAGCAGCGAAGAAATGAGCCAGGCGGCGCACGACGACGAAGGCTTGCAACTGATTTTGCGCCGTCGCAAAGACGATTTGCGCACTCACTTCGATGAGCTCGCCGGTCGCTTTGGCCGCCACTATGTTCCGGGACGAAGCTGGCAAGGGCTTTCGGAAATGCTGCTGCGGCTTTTGCCGCCTCTGGTCATCGCCGATCTGGGCGCGGGCGAAGGCACCCTCGCGCTCCTTTTGGCGCAGCGCGCCCAGCGCGTGATCGCAGTCGACAATTCGGAAAAAATGGTCGAATACGGTTCGGGTCTGGCGGCACGCAAGCTGGTGCAGAACCTGGAATATCGGCTCGGCGAAATGGAAGACTTGCCGATTAAATCGGGCAGCGTCGATTTGGTTTTGATGCACCAGACTTTGCATCATGTCATTCATCCGCCCAAAGCCGTCGCCGAAGCGGCGCGGATTTTAAAGCGGCGCGGTCGCATCGTGATTCTCGATTTACTGAAGCACGAATTTGAAGCCGCCCGCGAGCATTACGCCGATGTTCATCTGGGATTTTCGCAAGTCGAATTGACCCAGTTGTTGCGCGACACAGGATTTGAATCGATTGATGTTTCCATCGTCAGCCGCGAAACCGAAGCGCCGCATTTCGCGACGGTGATGGCTTTTGCGGAAAAAGCAGCATGAAAAAAGTACGCCCGAATAAAGGCGTGCATATATTGTGCAATGCAGACTTAATCGAAAATCCGCACGCGGTCGGCGTAGACATCCAAGACGCCGCGCACGTTTTGAATCTGGCTTTTGAGGACTTGAAATTCCTTGCGCGCATTGAACTCGCCCGGAGTGTTGCGCGGCGGCTTGACCGTTCCGTTCAATTCGACAATGCCTTTGCTGCAGGAAATAATCAGCTCGGAAATATCGAGCGCCGACTTGGCGACGTGGCGGCGCAAAGCGACGGACAGTGCGCGGTCTTCAGGTGAAACGGACATGATTTTCCTTTGCCTCCAATTTTAAGGCTTTGCTTCGAGCGCCGTAGCGCGCACCAGAATTTTTCGGCTATACAAATCGCGGTTTTGATGCGCGTCGAGAATGCGCGCCGCGAATTCCTGCCTTCCCAGACGCACGGCGCGCAGCTTCAATTGCAGGCGCGCGCCACGCGCCAGGCTCGCGTAATCGAAATAACGCCCCGTTCCAAGATCGCTGATCGAATCGGGCGGCGGATGAAGCGAAACATAAGCGAACCGCTGAAATAATTCGCGTTCCAGACGCAGGCGCACGCCACGTATCGAGGTTTCTTCATTGCGGGAATCGGCGCCGATCACATCAACGCGAAAAGCGACCATGAAAACCGCACCGGCGCGCACCGAGCGCGGCGTTTTCACGACCATCTTGATGCGCGAAAGGTTTTCGGGCGCGCGCTCGACGCCGCGCGTCGCCAGCAAAATCAGGCTGAGAACGGCGCCGCCCAAAACGCTCGCCCAGATCGGCGGCCCGACGGGACGGCGCCAAAAAGGCAGCGACACCTGCGGCTCATCGGTCGAAAGCGCGGCGCCACAACCCGCGCAGTTGGGATAGGTCACAAACCCTTCCAGGTTGACCACGCCACAACGCGCACAGCGAATCTTCTTCATGGCAAAAGTACGCCGTTATTCAGGCGTACTTTTCAGCACGCCATTCACGGCTTCGCGCATCGCCGCCACGCTTTGCGCCAGCGGCTGGCCCGCAAGGAAAACACTGCTCGCGCCGCACACCAGCATGTCGGCGCCCGCCGCCACGACGCGCCGCGCCGTGTCGGGTGCCATGCCGCCGTCCACGTTGATCATAAAATCCAGGCCGCGCTCGGCTCGCACACGCGCGAAATGCGCCACGCGCTGCGTCGAAGATTCGATGTATTTCTGGCCGCCGAATCCAGGATTCACGCTCATGATGAGCACGATGTCCAGGTCGGGCAAAATCGCGTCGAGCATTTGCGGCGGCGTCGCCGGATTGATTGCAACACCAACTCGGGCGCCGCCATCCTTGATGCGATGCACCATTCGGTGCAAATGCGCGCTGCCTTCAACATGCACGTTGACGCTATCAGCGCCCGCCGCGATGAATTCATCTATGTAATCGCCGGCGTTGCTTTGCATCAAATGCGCGTCGAAATGCAAACTAGAATGTTTGCGCAGCGCGCGCAAAAACATCGGCCCCATCGTGAGGTTCGGGACGAAGTGCCCGTCCATCGCGTCGAAATGGAGCCACTCGCAACCGGCAACTGCAAGCTCCTCGACAACCGCTCGCGCCTGCGACCAGTCCGCCGAAAGCATCGACGGCGCCAAAATCACGCGGCGATCCTCGCAGCGATCCTTGCGGCGCTCAGACATCGCCATGTCCTCGCGTGACATCCGAGACCGCCGCGACTGGAATCGGCGTCTCCTGCGCCATCTGCGGCGGCATCTGCGGCGCCTGAGCGGGAATCGGCGGCGTAAAAGGCTGCACTTCGGGCGCGACAAAATTCGGTGGGGAGTAAGCCGGTGGCGTGTAATCGGGCGGCGAGTAACGCGGCGCTTGCGAATCGGGCGAATTGGCGCTGAAGGCGCCCTGCGCCGCGATCATTTCGAGAGCCGCCGCCGTGCGCTCGGACGCGGCGGCGACGCGGCTCAGGCAATAAAGCGCGTAAAGCCCGCCAGCGACCGCGCCCAAAAGCGAGACCAGCCGGACGAGCATCCAAAAACCCAACAGTCCGGCGACAGGATTCGCGCCTGATTCCATAAAATCCTTTAAAAGTACGCCGCAATAACGGCGTACTTTCTACTTCTGCGAGTTATTTCTGCGAGTCGATGAATTGCAGCGTTTCGGGCAGCGAGCGAACGCCGTCAACCGTTCCCAGCGCCTCGACGCAGCACGCGCCAGCCGCGTTGCCCAATCGCGCGCAGGTTTCCAGATCGTAACCATTCACAACGCCCGCCAGGAAACCGGCGGCAAAGGCATCGCCCGCGCCCGTCGCGTCCAGCGCATTGACTTTGTATGGCGGCAAAGTCCATTCGTTTTCGCCGTTTTTGTCCAGAACATAGCTTCCGGCTTCGCCCATTTTCAGCGCCACGACGCCTGCGCCCTGTTCCTGAAACCAGCGCGCGACGTTATGCGGCGTGTCCTCCGGCGTTCCGTAAAGCGGCGTGCACAGGCGCGCTTCAGAATAGCTCGGCACCAGATAATCGAGATAGGGCAAAGTCGGGAGCAAAAGCTCTTGCCAGTCGCGCGTCGCTTCACCGGCGGTATCGAGCGAAGTCGTCAAGCCCATTTCCTTGGCGCGGCGCAGTACTTCGGCGCAGTCTTTTCCATCGAATCCGGGCATCAGAAAATGGCCGGCGATATGCAGAATTTTGGCTTCGCGCAAAAAGTCCCAATCGACGTCGAAAACGTGCAGCGCAGCATTGGCGCCGCGACAATGAATGAAAGATCGCTCGGCGTCGCTGGCGATCATCACCATCGTGGCCGACGTGGCTTCTTTTTCATCGGTGTGAACGCCGCGCGCATCGACGCCGTGCTGATCCAGGTTGGCGCGCACCAGATCGCCAAAGCCGTCGCGCCCGACTTTGCCGATGACGCCTGTCCGAACGCCCAGCTTTTGCAGGCCGATTCCCGTGTTCGCCGCGCAGCCGCCGATCGACGGATACATCGTGTCGCACAATTGCAGCTTGCCGCGCCCGGGAAACGTGTCCACCGTCAGGCCAACGACATCGACCACCAAAATTCCCAGGCAAATCACATCGAGCATTGTGTTTCCTCGTAAAAGTACGCCGGAATAACGGCGTACTTTCTCTTTAATGGCGCGCAGCACTTCGTTTCGCAAAAACGTCGCAAAAACGCGCGATTTTTCGATTAGAAATTGTCGCGCGCGCTAATTCCCAACAAACCCAGCGCGTTTGTCGCCACGATTTTGGCGGCGCGCAAAAGATCGACATCGGATTCGTCGTCGGGACGCGAAATTTTCAAAAGCGCGCGTGTCGCAGTCGCCATTTCTTCGACGTGCGCCGCGATCAGATGCGGCGCGCGCTCGCCTGCCGCCGCTTGCGCTGTGTCCGGCCACAAAGCAATTAATCTCGCCAGTTGATATTCTTCGTCGCGCCAGTTTTTTTCCGATTCGCTTTTCTGTACGCCTGTCGCTTGTCCAATCATCGTCGCGAGGCGCGAAGGCAAAAGCTGCGCGGCGTAGGCCGGATTGGATTCGTCGTCGCGGCGCGCTCGCTCGGCTTCAATCGACAGCGGCGCGTCCCAATCGGCGCGCACCAGCAAAAACCGCAGATATTCGGGCGCGGCGCGCATCGCTTCATCGAGGGTGAAATTGCCGCCATCGGGCGCGCGCGTCACGACTTTGTCGTCGGACATCCACAACGCGCTTTGGCACGCGATGACTTCCAGCTTTGCTGCGTCACAACTCGCGGCCAGAAGCGCGGCGCGCGTGCGTTCGATGTATTCGCGGTGCTCGCTCGTCCAGATATTACAGACGATGTCAAAGCCGCGCTCAAATTTCCAGGCGTGATACGCGATGTCGGACGCGAGATACGTCGGCGCGCCGTTTTGACGCACCAAAACCCGGTCGGCGCGGTCGCCGAAATCGCTGGTACGAAGCCACGTCGCGCCTTCTTTTTGATACGAATGGCCGCGTTCTTCGAGTTTCCGCAGCGTCGCATCGAGGCGGCCTTCGGCGCGCAGTGCGGCTTCGCTTGTCCACACATCGAAGCGCACGCCGAAGTTTTTCAGCGTTGCTTTTTGCGATTCAACAGCCGCATCGCGCGCGCGGTGGGCGAAATTCGCGTTGCGCTCGGCGTCGGGCACCAGAAGAAACTTGTTGCCTTCGCGCGCCGCGATTTCGTCTGCCACGCGCTGCACGAAACTATCCGCTAAGGCGCCTTCGGGCGCAGTCGCGTCGTGCCCGAAATGACTTGCATAAAGCGCCGCGACGCTTTCGCCCAGCAAGCGCATCGTCGGCGAAGCCTCGACATCATTCAAATAAAACTCGCGCGTCACGTCGGCGCCGGCGAATTCCAAAATGCGGCACAGCGCGTCGCCCGCCGCCGCCATTCGGCCAAGTCCAAAAGGCAGCGGCCCGGTCGGATCGGCGGAAACGAACTCGACCAGAACCCGCGTATTCGCCAGACTTTCGCCCGCGCCGAAACGCGCGCCTTGTTCAAGCGCCGCCGCGATTTGACCCGTTAGATATTCGTCGTTGAAGCGAAAATTCAAAAACCCGTTCTCCTCTTCCACACTGCCCGGCCACGCCGATTCCGCCAGTTCAAACGCCAGATCAGTCGCGATTCGGTGCGCGTCGCCTTTGCTTTGCGCCGCCGCGACATGAGCCGCGTTCGTCCAAAAATCGCCGCGCGTTTTGTCGCTTCGCGCGTCGCCGCGCCCGATTTGAAAAGTACGCCCGTTTTCAGGCGTACTTTTCAAATCGGGCGAGTTATTCAGCGCGTTGTTTAAAAGATCGCGCAAGGTTTCGCGTGTCATGTGAGGCATTTTATTTTACCTTCCGGCGAGCCAGCGCGTCGCCAATTCGCTCGCCAAATACGAGAAAGCGCTCGTCACCAGAATCATGCCGGCCGCCGAAAGAAGCAGACCCGAATTGAATAATCGCGCGCCGAAACTCGTGAGTAAATGCGGCTCGTCCTGATATTTTCGCAGCAGTTCTTTGCCGGCGCGAATGCCGCTTTCGAGCTGCTTGTCGCTCGCCGGCCTTGTCGTGAAAAGGTTTTGCAAATCGGTTCCCAGTCGCCTCCACGCCAGATAAATTAGCAGCAGCGCGAACAAAACGGTGCCCGGCGAAGTGGATGGCAAATGTCCGAATACAATTAGGATCAAGCCGCCCAAGGCAACCAGATTGGTGCCGCAACGCGGATGCGCGCGCGGCATTTTGCGAACCCATTCCGCTTCCAGGGGCACGCCGCGCTCGATCGCGTGAACGGTTTGATGTTCGGCGGCGTGAACGCCCGAAAGCGGCATCAGGCGCATAATTGTTAAAAACAGCAGACCTTCGACGGCGGTGACGGCGATGTTGAACAAATTCGACGAAGTCGATTCGATTCCCAGTCGGCCCGAAAGAAACATCGCGCCCCATTGCGCGTTCATCGCCGCCAGCGCGAAAAGCAAAATGTAGTGCGACAAGGCGTAGCACAGCCCCATTGTCGCGCCCGAAAGGAACAAGCCAAGCGGCGGCGCGCCGGCGGATAGTGTTCCGGTCGTGAGCCAGACGCCAAGCGGCGTCGCCATGCCGCCGACAACCGGCGGACGAACTTGGTTTCCCAGCGCCGCAATCACGTCGGCGCGCCCGATCATGCCGCGATAATGGCCGCTTTCGTTGACAACCGGCAGCGCCGGCGCGTCGTAGCGATCCAGCGTGAGCAACGTATTGTGCAGCGAAAAATGCGTCGGTACAAAACCGGCGTTGTGCATCACGTCGCGCGCCGCAAGCGAATCGAAGTCGCGAACTTCTTCGGCCAGATGCGCGTGGCCATTTAAATTGAGGTCAAATTGCGGGTGCCCACCGGCGGTGGAGCCGTCGGAAGGGCGGATACTTTCCAGACTGTTTGCGCCATTGGCGCCCACGCGCACGGCTTCGCGATGCACCAGCGAAGGCAAAACGGCGCGCGCCAGATCCGGCTCGAAAATGACGCCGACGATGCGCGCGCCGGGGCCGAGCCTGCCTTCATCGTCCAGGTCGCCCTCGACGACGGGAATCGCGTCGTAACGCGATTCCCGCAGGTTCTCGGCGACAAGACCCAGAGGATCGTCGGCGCGCGCGACGGGCGTTTCGCGGGCAAGTTGTCCGGCGCGTTGAATCATGGGAAATACAGAGTGGGAAATACGAAATACGAAAAGTACGCCTGAATTTCAGGTCAATTTTCAAAACGGCCTGAAAAACGAAAACGCGCCGCACCAAAAGGGCAGCGTGAGTTTCGCAGTTTACAGCGTCGCGCGAATTGTGCGAAGCCTTACAGCAGACTTTGAAGAACCGGCGCAATCACATCGGCCATGCGCGCGAAACCCAGATCGGTCGGATGAACACCGTCAACAGTCGCCTCGCCGTCATCGCCCAGCAAATCGGCGGTGGGAATCAGATGCAAATTCTCATCTGCGCGGCGCAGCTTTTGATAAATCGCGCGTGCGGCGGCGTTACTACCCCGCCAAATCTCGTCCGATTGGCGCAGCCAAATCGCGTGCGCGTAAATAATGTTTTCGACCAGGACAATCGGCGTATTCGGACGCGACGCACGCAAAGTCAGGATAAAATTTTCGAGCCGTTCTTCGATCATTTCCGCGTTCATGTTTGGCAGCGGATCGAGAACATAGATTTGCGGATCAAGCTCGCCCAGCAAATCGGCGATTTCGCTTTCGCAATGCGCGTTGCCCGAAAAACCGAGATTGATCGCCGGCCAATCCAGGCGATGCGAAAGGATCGCCGGATACGCCATTGCGGGCCGCGACGCGCAACCGCCTTGCACAATCGACGTGCCGTAAAAACAGATCGGTTTTCGGGCGTACTTTTCAGTCGCAGATGCCAGCGACGCACCGCGCGAAACGCCGATTTGCAGCGATGTCACGCCGTTGTAAAGCGGCAAATATAAACGGTATTCGCGCGTTTGGCCATCGAGATCATTGACCACAACAGCTTCATTTTTTTGCGCCGTCGGTTGGACAATCGCCATCCAGCGCCAGCGCCCATCTTTGCGCGCATAAAGGTCGCAGCCGCTCACGCCCGTCGCCGCCATGTGCGGCATCGCGAGCGCCTCGTTTCGCAAGTTCCAGCGCACCGCCAGAGATTTCGCGTTGCTGGTAAATTCGAGCGCGATTCCGGCGCTGTGGCGGCTCAATTCCCAGACAGGTTCGCGCAACAAACTTTGCGCGCGATCGGGCAAGCGACAAAAACCGTCCGATTCGCTTTGCCACGCCGAGCCGTAAATCGGCATTTGCGCGCCGTCATACCAATCGAATTCTTCCGTCGATTCGAGTGGCGCGAAATGGGAATCCAATTCTTGAATCAAACTCATCGCGGGGTGATTTTTTCCAGTCCGCCGAAGTAAGGGCGTAGCGCGGCGGGAATTATAACGTCGCCGTTTTCTTCCTGATAATTTTCGAGGATGGCGGCGAACGTGCGCCCGACAGCCAAACCCGAACCGTTCAAAGTGTGGATAAATTCCGGCTTGCTTTTTTCGTCGGGGCGATAGCGAATGCTCGCCCTGCGCGCTTGAAACGCCTCGAAGTTGGAACACGAAGAAATCTCGCGATAAGTATTCTGCGCCGGCAGCCAGACTTCGACATCGTAAGTTTTCGCCGATGCGAACGTCAAGTCGCCGCTGCAAAGCTCGACCGTGCGATAAGGCAATTCGAGCAATTCCAAAATCGTTTCGGCGTCGCGTCGCAAGCTTTCCAGTTCGGCGTAGGAATTTTCGGGCGCCGCAAATTTCACCAACTCGACTTTGTTGAATTGATGGACGCGAATCATGCCGCGCGTGTCGCGTCCGGCGGCGCCGGCTTCGCGCCGGAAACACGCCGAATACGCCGCATATTTGATCGGCAGCAGAGCCGCGTCCAAAATTTCCTCGCGGTGCAAATTGGTGACGGGAACTTCGGCTGTCGGCACCAGCCACAAGTCGTCGCTGGGAATGTGATAGGCGTCTTCGCCGAACTTGGGCAGTTGTCCCGTTCCCGTCATGCACTCGGAGCGCACCAGAAACGGCGGGAAAATTTCCTCGTAACCGTGTTTTTCGACGTGCGTGTCGATCATCAGCGCGATTAAAGCGCGTTCCAATTTCGCGCCCATTCCGCGCAGCGCATAAAAGCGCGAGCCGCTAATTTTCGCGCCGCGCTCGAATTCAACGATGCCCAGGTTTTCGGCGATTTCCCAGTGGCTTTTCGCCTCAAAAGCGAAGTCGCGCGGCGTGCCGTTTTCGGCGACCTGGACATTATCGTCTTCGTTATGTCCAATCGGAACATCGGCGGCGTGCGTGTTGGGAATTTCCAAAAGCCGCGAATGCAGCGCGCTTTCGGTTTCGCGCGATTGTTCATCCAAAAGTGAAATTTTTTCGCCGCTTTCGCGTGTCGCAGCGATGATTTCACTTGCGTCTTCGCCGCTTTTCTTCAATTTCGCGACTTGCTGCGAAGCGTCGTTGCGCGCTTTTTTCAAGACTTCGACTTCGCTCAAAATGGCGCGGCGCTGTTCGTCGAGCGCGATAACTTCGTCAATCAGAGCGGCGGCGTTTTCAATTTTTTTATTGGCAAGCTGCGTTTTCACCAAATCGGGGTTGGCGCGCAGAAATTTCAAATCGTGCATTGCAGAGATTTTAGCGCAAACATCGCGCGGCGGCACCGAAGTCGGCATTGGCTTTGCGCCCGGAGAAAGTACGTCCATATTCAGGCGTACTTTTGGAGGAAGAAATGCTGAGCAACAATTCGTACAACATCGTGACGCAATTGAGTGAAAAGTCGCAGGCTCTGGAGCTTTACGACGAGTTCATTGAAGACGCCGAAGACGCCGACAGCCCCGAATGCGTGGAACTGTGGCAGAAAATGCGCGTGCAAGACGAAGCCCTGGTAGAAGAATTGAAACAACACGTCGAAATGCTGGTGCAAAACGACAAGTTTTAACGTGTTGTAACAAACAAAAAAGTACGCCCGAATTTGGGCGTACTTTTTTATTCTGTTGGGTCAATACCCCGCAGCTTGCTGCGGCTTTGCCGTTTGAGCGGCTGAAATGTTATGACTTTGTGAATGGCTCGTTACCTTCACAAAAGTCATAATGTCAGTGTGCTTCTC
>Ga0136611_10003397_pt1 | contig 11126 bp, 8 predicted proteins | sample AntDrymUQ2232306_2_FD_106645 | JGI IMG/M metagenome (GOLD analysis project Ga0136611, IMG submission 106645) | Polar desert sand microbial communities from Dry Valleys, Antarctica - metaG UQ223 (23.06) | ecosystem: Environmental > Terrestrial > Soil > Desert | place: Antarctica: Dry Valley... | reverse complement strand
TGGCGGTCCACAACGGCGACGAGCCGTGTCTCCCCGACGTCGACCGTGACCTCGATCTGGCGACCGAGCGGCTCGCTGACGTAGACCCGGCCGTCGAGCAGGATGCTGCCCGCCGGGGCGGGCAGCATCCTGCTCGACGGCCGGGTCTACGTCAGCGAGCCGCTCGGTCGCCAGACCGAGGTCACGGTCGACGTCGGGGAGACACGGCTCGTCGCCGTTGTGGACCGCCAGGAGCTCGACGTCGACGATGCCGTCACGGTCACCATCCCCGTAACGAAGGCGCTGCTCTTCGACGGTGAGACCGGCGAGCGGGTTGAGCTCGAACCGAGCCGCGTGTTAGGCGCCGCACCTCTCCACGCCCAGGACGTGACTCATGTCTGACCCGATTTTGGACGAGGTCGCGGGTAGGACGACATCGTGGATGGAGGAGCATCGACGTGGCCGTGCAACGGGCGCCCCTCCGGCGAGGAGGGGCGCCGAGAGGATGACGGGCGCGGCGAGGGGCTGCGCCGCGACTGTCCGGGAGAAGACGAGCAACCCCTCGGCATTGGCCCATCCGTCCCGGACGTCCGCGGCCGCAACAAGATGTGTGGTCACGAGGACGGAGGGAGGTCAGACCGACATGAGGCGCCTGCCTCGCGGCAGAAGACAACGGAGAAGGGTGGATGATACCCGAACGAAGCGGTCGTAGTGCCGGACGCCCCCGTTCGGTCGGCTCCGGGAAAGGGAATCATCACGGATGACTGACCGCCAGCCCAGGTCGAGCGACCTTGTCCTGACCAGGCTCAGCAAGACGTATCGCCGGGCCGGTAAGGACGATGTCCCTGCGGTCCGTGGGATCGATCTGACCGTCCGTGCCGGCGAGTTCCTCGGCTTGCTCGGGCCGTCCGGCTGCGGTAAGTCGTCGACGCTGCGGATGATCGCGGGCCTGGAGGACGTCTCCGGGGGTGACATCAAGATCGCCGGCCGGTCGATCAAAGGTCTGCCGCCCCACCGGCGCAACGTCGCCGTCGCCTTCGAGAACTACGCGCTCTACCCGCCGCTCACCGTCGAGGAGAACATCACCTTCGGCATGAAGGCGCGCAAGGAGGCCAACGCGACCCAGCGTGCCCGCGACGTGGCCGAGCGGCTCGGCATCACCGCTATCCTTGGCCAAAAGCCGGGCGGCCTCTCCAGTGGCCAGAAGCAGCGTGTCAGCCTCGCCCGGGCCATCGTCCGCCAGCCCGACGTCCTTCTGCTCGACGAGCCCCTCTCCCATCTCGACGCCGGCGAGCGTGACAAGACCCGCCGCGAGCTCAAGCGCCTCCAGCGCGAGACGGGCTACACCACCGTCCTCGTCACCCACGACCAGCACGAGGCCCTGTCGCTCGCGGACCGGATCGCCGTGATGGACAGTGGCGTCTTCAAGCAGATCGGCACGCCCGACGAGGTCTACGACGCTCCCGAGAATCTCTTCGTGGCCGACTTCGTGGGTGAGCCCCGGATGAACCTGCTCCCCGGCTCGGCCGAACCCGGCGGCATCCGCTTCTCCAGCGAGGTCCTCGTCCCGAGCGGCGCCGCCCGACAGGGCGTCGGAGCCGCGGCGGGGTCAGCCGTTGTGATCGGCATCCGACCGCAGGACGTCCGCATCTCGCGGGAGCGCGTCGAGGGGTGGATCCCCGCTCGCGTCTTCGTCTTCGAGCCACTCCAGGAGGTCGGCCGGCTGACGCTGGCGCTGCCTGGGGTGGTCGAGCGCGTCGTCGTCGAGACCTCCCACGCCTTCCGTGGCGAGCGCGACGAGTCCCTCTGGATTCACTTCCCGCCCGAGCGGACCCACCTGTTCGATAAGGCCAGCGGGGAACGTGTCGCATGGCCGAGCTGACCTTCGGCCGGTGGAACATCGCGCCCGCGATTCAGGAGCGTTGCGCTGAGATCACAAGCTCTCTCCTCGAGCGGGATGCCCATCGGTCAGCTGCATCTCATCCTCGCAGAGGCTTCCTCGCCTGGGCCCGGGGGTTCACCACTGGGCGACGCGGACGGCCGACCCCACTGAGGACCGCTCAATGCTCGACGTTCATCGGGAAGGCTCGCGGGTACCGATGACCGATCCTCATTCCGCTGTCCTGTCGTCGCCCGGGATCCTTCTCGCCGGCGACCGGTTCGTCCGCAACCACCTTTTGCGCGATGCCCTTGCCCGGAGCGGCGTTGACACCACCGGTGTGGTCGAGCACGAGCTCGCCTGGCCGGTCGAGCCGTTCGGCGACGTGGCCGAGGTCCACGAGGCGGCCGGCGATGAGGGCACGCTCTGCGAGCTGGTCCGTGACGTTGAGGTCGTCGTGACAGAGATGGCAGCGCTCACCGAGCGCGTGATTGCCGCCGCAGGGCGTCTAAAACTGATCGTCGTCTGCCGGGGTGGACCACTCAATGTCAACGTCGATGCGGCGACCGCCCGCGGCATCCCGGTTTGCTACAGCCCCGGCCGCAACGCCGCCGCAACTGCCGAGTACACTGTCGGCTTGATGCTCTCCGCCCTGCGCCAGATTCCGCTTGCCCACCAGGACCTCGCCCGCGGCGTCTGGCGCGGCGACTTCTACGAGTACGACGCGGCTGGTTCGGAGCTGGAGGGCAAGGCCATCGGGCTGGTCGGCTTCGGTGCGGTCGGCGCGCGGGTTGCGAAAGTGATGGTCGCCTTCGGGTCGGAGGTCCTCGTGGCCGACCCGTACGTGACCGACGAGGCCGTCGCGGAGGTCGGTGCCGAGAAGGTCAAGCTGGCCGAGCTCCTGCCCCGGTCGTCTGTCCTCAGCCTGCATGCGCGGCTTACTCCAGAGACCGCTCACATCATCGGCCACGGCGAGATCGCGAAGCTCCCGAAGGGTGCGGTGATCGTCAACAGCGCCCGTGGCGGCCTGCTGGATTACGCCGCGCTGTGCGATGCGCTAGACGATGGTCACCTCCGGGGCGCCGCGCTCGACGTCTACGACCCTGAGCCTCCCCCGCCCGGCGACCGCGTCTACACGACCCCGCGCCTCGTCCTGTCGCCGCACATCGCCGGCGCCTCCCGCGAGACGGCCGAGCGCGCTGCCCGGATCGCCGCCGCTGAGGTCGGCCGCTATCTCCGCGGGGAGCCCCTCGCCCACGTCGCTAACCTTGCCGCACTGCTATGAAGCCGGGCGGCCCTTGATCGGGTAGCGCCGCGTGAAGGGTGCCGGACTCGGTGTTGACAAGCTGTGGTCCCTCCTCGTGGGAGGACGTGCACCAAGGGGGGGACTGCGCTGGACGCTCCCCCACAACCTGTTCGTCGACCGATTTACGCTTGGGCATCACGGATCCGCCCACCACATGCGACGAGGATGCGAAGGGGCACATCGCGTACAAACACGCCGATCACGTAGAGTGTCGGCCGGTTGGATCACTCCGAAGGGGAGTTGGGCGTGTACGTCGGCCTAGACGTCGGCACCTCGGTCGTCAAGGCGGTTGCGCTTGACGGCGACGGCAACTGTCTCGCCGTCGCTGCTCGCCCGACGAGGACGATCACCCGCGCCCCCGGCTGGCAGGAGCAGGACCTTGAAGAGGTTCTCGCCGCCGCCGGATCCGCCATACGCGAGGTGAGCGAGGCAACCGGGACGACCCCCGAGCTGGTCGGCATCACTGGCCAGGGCGACGGCGTCTGGCTGCTCGACGCGGACGGACGGGCCGTCCGACACCCGATCCTCTGGTCGGACGCGAGGGCGGCGCCCGTCGTCGAGCGGTGGATGGTCGAGGGCGTCGTCGAGCGGGTCTTCCGCCGCTCCGCCAACCTCATCTTTCCCGGCTCGGCCGCGGCGATCCTCGCCGTCCTCCGAGACGACGACCGTGACGCCCTGACCCGGGCCGTCACCGCCGCCTACTGCAAAGACGCGATCCTCCAGCGCCTCACGGGCGCCCGGGCGACCGATGCCTCCGATGCCTCCCTGCCGTTCCTCGACGTCCGCACTCGGCGGTACGACGACGCCTCGCTCTCCGACTGTGGCCTGGCCGAGTGGTCTCACCTGCTCGCGCCGGTCGATCCCGTCCCCGGGCCCCTGCGTACGCTCTCGGTTGAGGGCACGGCGCTGACCGGCTTGCCAACGGGAACACCGGTCCACGCCGGTCCCTTCGATCTGGTCGCGACCATGGTCGGCGCTGGCGTCACGCACATCGGCCAAGGACTCGTTATCCTCGGCACGACGCTGGGCTGCAACGTCCTCGTCGACGAGGTCCGGACCGATGGACCGGTGGCTGGCATGACCCTGTGCATGCCCGAACCGAACCGGTGGGCGCGGGTCATGGCCGCGATGGTCGGCACGCCCGTCCTTGAGTGGACCCTCGCCATGATCGGCGCCGATCGAAGTCAGCTCGACCGACTGCTCGCCGAGAGCCGCCCGGGTGCGAACGGCGTCACCGCCCTGCCATTCCTCTCCCCGGCCGGCGAGCGGGCGCCGTTCCTCAACCCGATGGCCCGCGGGCAGCTCAGCGGCATGAGCCTCGAGACAACCCCCGCCGACCTCGTCCGCAGCGTCTGCGAGGGGATTGGCTACTCCGCCCGTCACTGCCTGGAGCAGGCCGGCCTGGCCCACGATCGGGAGGTGTTCCTCTGCGGTGGCGGTTCGCGCTCCGCCGGCTGGCGGCATATCCTCGCCGACATCCTCGGCCGCCCCGTTCTCCTTGCCCGCACGCCGGAGGTCGGTGCCCGGGGCGCGGTCATGGCCGCCCTCGAGGCCTCCGGCACCCACGTCGACCGCCCCACCTGGTGTGCCCCCGACGTTATCGTTAAACCATCCCCCGCCCGCCGATCGATCTACGACGCCGGCTACGCCAGGTACCTTGCCCTGATCGCCGCCGCTCGCCCCGATTGGAACCGATCAACCTAGGGCGGGTCTCTCGGACCGCATGCAGCGCGATCGCCGGTACGCCCGCCTGTCGCCGGACGGAGTTCCGAACCGCCCCTGTCATGCAGTCTCAGCCCCGTCGCCTGTGATTACCCCACCGCGGCCCACAGGGTGTCGAACACGGGGGCCCGGTCGAGCAAGATGGCCGAGAGCGCGCTCAGGAGCGGATAGTCGGCCGTGACTCCGGCGCCGGAGAGCGACGTGGCCAATCGGTACCCGGCCTTGGCCGCGGCATAGCCCTCGATCGTCGTGTCGGCGCTTGTGAGCGAGCGGACCGCCTCCTCAGCGGGGACGCCCGTGCCGATCAGCTCGCCAAGGATCCGGTTCCGGCCGGCGGTGATCGTCACCTGCAGGTCGCCCGCGCCGGCCGGTCCGGAGACCGTCTCGGGGTCACCACCGATGCCTCCGGCCAGCCGACCCATCTCGCGGACGGCCATGGGGAAGAGAGCGGCCCGAAGGTTGTGGTGCGGCATCCCCGTCGCGATCTGGAGCCCGTCCGCGATACCGAGGGCGATCGCGTAGGCGTTCTTCATCGCCGCCGCCACCTCGACGCCAATCAGGTCGGGCGTCGTTCCGACCCGGTAGACCTCCGTCTCGAAGGCGTCGTGGCAGATCCGCAGTATCGCCGCGTCCGACGAGGCGAAGAGGACCGCCGTCGGTCGGCGGCGGGCGACCTCGTTCGCCTTCGACGGGCCCCCGATGCCCACCACGGCGGCTGGCACCCGCTCGGCGATCAGGTCGGTCAACGGCCGGATCCGGCCGTCGTCGCTCTCGTCGAAACCCTTGGCAACCGTCAAGATGGCAGACACTCCACGGAGCTTGTCACCGACGGCATTCAGCACGGGCCCGATCGCGTAGGACGTCACGCCGAGGACGACGACCTCGACCCCGGCGAGCGCCGGGCCTAGCTCGTCAACGGCGAAGACCCGGGCGCCGGCCGGGAGGGGAGTCCCGAGGCGCGGATGTGGGGCGCCCACCCGCAGTGCGTCGACGACCGCGCTGTCGTAGGCCGTCCCCCAGAGGCGGACGTCATGACCGCCGTCGGCGGTCGGCGTGGCAAGCGCCGTCCCCATGTCACCGGCTCCCAGGATGGCAATCCGCATGGCGAGTCGGGTGCCCTCCGTTCGTTCGACGAGCCTGGCGGGTGAGGCGGCAGGCGCGTGGAACGATGACGCCGGACGTGGTCGGTCGGCGCGAACAATCGGGGGAGGCCCGGCGGGCGGTCGCCCGCCGGGCCTCGTGGTAGCGCGGAGGCGCCTAGGCGGCCGCCTCGTCCACCTTCTTGGCGATCTCCGCCATGCCGGTTGCGGTGTCGGTGTCGCTGGTGACGAGCTTGCCGAGCTCGACGGCGATCAAGTCAGTCGCGATGGACGCCCACGCCGGCAGGTGGGGCTCGCTGCCCATCCGGGTGTTAATCACCTCAAGCATACCCGGAAAGTGACGGGTGGAGCCGGCCTGCACCTTGGCGGCCTCCTTGACCCGCGGGTCGTCAAAGGTGGACTGCCGCATCGGGCTGGCGCCGCCGCCGAGGATGGAGGCGAGCGTCTGGGTGTTGCTGCTGGTGGCCCACTGGAGGAAGATCCAGGCGGCCTCCTGCTGCTTGCTGTAGGCGGAGAGGCAGAAGCTGGAGCCGCCCTGGTGGCCCAGCTCTGGCTTCTCCTCGAAGCCGGCCTGCTCCGGCGTCCGTAGCGCGACGTTGGCCGGCAGCGGCGCCACCTGCATCATGCCGGAGACCTTGCTGGCCACCGGGTCGTCCCAGCCCGGGAAGTCCTCGCCCCAGGTGATGACCTGGCCGGCTTGGCCCTGCTGAACGGCGGTGAATTGTCCACCCCAATCATAGGTGGTGACCTCCGCGGGCATGTACTTCTGCAGCTCGCGCATGTAGTTCACGCCCTGGACGGCCTGCTCGTCGCCCAGCGAGCACTTGCCGTCGGCCGTGAAGACCGAGCCGCCGTGCGACCAGACATAGGCGGTCATGTCGCACTCCAGCGCGTAGTGGCCGGACTTCATCTGGCCAACGGTGCCGTAGGTGCCCGACGCGCTCTTCGCCTCGTTGATGGAGATGGCGTTGTCCATGTACTCCTGCATGGTCGTCGCCGGCTTGAGCCCGAGCTCGTCGAAGATGTCCTGCCGGTAGAAGTGCATGAAGATCGGCACGTCGAAGGGCATGCCGATCGTCTTGCCGCCGTACTGGCAGATGTTCTGGACCAACGTGGGCAGGAAATCCTCGAAGTTGAAGTTCGGCATGGCCAGGTCCGGTTTGGTGCTGAGCCACTCCTGGGGATCGACCGTGTCGTTGATGAAGCGGCCGACCCACGCCTGGTCGAAGTAGTAGAGGTCGTTCTGCGCGGCCTTGGTCGCGGCGTCCTGGGCGGATTTGGCGAGCACCTGGTCGAGTGGGACGATCTCCCAGTTGACCGTAATGCCCGTCAGGTCCTCGAACAGCTGTTTCTTGAAGCCGTTGATCGCCTTGCCTGGGGCCGTGTCCTCGGAGACGATCTTGATCGAGGTGCCCTTGAACTGACTGCCGACGTCCTTGAGCCAGCTCTCGACCTCTGCCGGCTGGGTCGCCGCGTCGGCCGCCTCCTGGAGTCGGGAGGCACTGATCCGGCTGCTGCCCAAGTACGGGCGGCTGGCGATGGTCGCGATGCCGGCCCCGGCCAGGGCCTTCATCATCGCCCGCCGGCTGATCCGGCCCGCCCGCCACTCGGTGATCGCCTTGGCGATCACGAGCTTCTCACGCTGCTCTTGCGTCTCGTGCACGGTGGTGCTCCTCCTCGTCGGAACGATTGACAACGCTGTCGTCAAACACCCCATGGTGCCCGTCTTGCCACCGGACGCCCCCTTGGCGCCCGGATCATCGATCCCGCCGGGCCGATCAGACCGACGCGCGGGACAGGATGACCGATTGAGTGCGCTCCCCCTACTTCACCGCGCCGAGCGTCAGACCACGGACGAGGTGGCGCTGGACAAGCAGGATGAACAGGAAGATCGGCAGCGTTGACGCGGTGCCCAACGCCGCCATGTACCCGTACTCGTTCTGGAAGCTGGAGGTGAAGGTGGACGATGCGACCGGCACCGTCCGGATCCCTCCCTGCGTCAGGACGAGCGTCAGCAGGAATTCGCTGAAGGAAAAGACGAAGCAGAGGACGCCGGTGGCCATCAGACCGCCGCGCAGGTAGTGAAAGACGATCCCGAGGAAGGCCCGGAAGCGGCTGGCGCCGTCCACCATCGCCGCGTCGTCCAGGTCCCGGGGGACCTCGTCCATGAAGCTGAGCATCAGCAGGACGGCAAGCGGGGCGTTGATCGCCGCGTGGATGAGGATGAGCCCACGGTAGGTGTCGATCAGGCCCAACTCGCGGAACATCACGTTGAGCGGGAAGGCGACCGCCGCGACCGGCAGCATCCGCTGGGACAGGATCCAGAACGTCAGGTCCTTCTTCCGCCTGATTCGGAAGCGACTGAGCGCGTAGGCTGCCGGCGTAGAGAGGACTAGGACGAAGAGCGTGCTGCCGATCCCGATGATGGCGCTGTCCCGGAGGTAGGGGATCGAGTAGAACGTCCCCGCGCCGACGCCCTCCTGTCGGATGTTGCTGGTGTTGGGGTCCCAGTTGAAGAGGACCACCCGGATCGAGCGGAGGGTCGCCTCGAAGTTGATGATACTCGGCGGTGCCTTGAGGATCTCCGGCGTCGTCTTGATCGACGCCAGCATCCACCACAGGATCGGGAAGAAGAAGACCATCGCCACGAAGGCCGACAGAAGCGTCATGAGTGCGGTGCTGATCAACCGGGCACGGACCCGGGCCCGATGGAGGGCGGTCTCGTCGGTGTGGCGGGCGGTGGCGGGCGCGGCGCTAGCGGCTACCATCGTCGTTCCCCCAGCCCACGTTGAACACGCGAACGTAAATGTTGGAGAGCAGTATAGCGAAGACGAGGATGACGAGGGCCAGGACGGAGCCGTAGCCCCACTCGATCGTGGTGAAGGAGCGCTGGTAGGCGTCAAAGCTCATCAGCCAGGTGCGGGTCCCCGGTCCCCCCGATGTGAGGATGTAGACGTAGTCGAACGCCTTGAGGAGATCAACCAGCCGGAACAGGACCGCGACGGCGATCATCGGCCGCAGCATCGGCAGCGTGATGTGGAAGAAGCGCTGAATGGTGCTCGCGCCGTCGACCATGGCCGCTTCCAGCGGCTCGGTCGGCAGTGCCTTCATCCCGGCTAGCAGGATCAGGACGAAGAAGGGGGTCCACTGCCAGATCTCCGGGATCATGACGGCGGTTAACGCGTGCTTGCCCGTTCCACCGAGGAGCGGCTCCTGCTTCTCGATCACATCCAGCTTCAGCAGGAGCCAGGAGATCGCCCCGAACTCGGAGTTCATCAGGATGCCGAACATCCGGGCCGTGATCGTGGGCGGGACGACCATCGGCAGGATCAGCAGCGACTGCCACAGGCCGGAGAGCCATGGACCGCTGTTCAGGAGCAGGGCGATCGAGATGCCGAGGGCGAACTCGAGGACGAGGGCGGTCCCCACGTAACGGGCGGTGGTCAAGATGGCGCCGTGGAAGCGGTCGTCGTGGAGTAGGCGCTCCCAGTTCGCCCAGCCGACCGACTCCATCTGCCCCTTGACGACGTCGAACTCGCGGAACGAGTTGCGGACGTTGTAGACGAAGGGGTAGACGCCGAGGAAGAGGAGGACGGCGATGACGGGGAAGATGTAGAAGAAGGGGCGGTCCAAGAACGTGGAGAGGGTCTGGCCGAGCGTGCGCGGCGCGGGCCGATAGGCCAACAAGCGCTGGTCCACGCTCTCCACTTGCCCGGTCGCCATCGTGCCGACCCCCGTCGATCGAACACCGTTCCCACCGAGTCTCCTGCCGTCCCGGCCGAAGTTCCGGCAGCCTAGCACGGAACCTACCGACGTGCATTTCCCGCGCGGCAGTGCACGTTCCCGGTCCAACCGGTGATCAGGCCCGGTCGTTTCCCCTGTCGCGGTGATGGCCCCCTGGTCGGAGCCCTACCGGTCGACCCAGCGGACCGAGCCGGGGCTGGAGGTGGTCCGAGGTCAGGTCCAGCGTGCAGAAGGTTCAGGTGAAGCTAGCAGCGGTCCGCCTGGAACGGCCCAGCGTCGTCAGCAGCGACGAGCCGACGGCCATGTCGATCCTTAGTTGGCCGAGCGTAGTTAGCGGGTCAGCTCGGTGAGGCGGTCTAGGTACGGGCGCAAAGCGGGGAAAAGGTGGACGTAGACCTCGCGATAGAGACGATCGTACGCCGTGGCTGCTTCTGGGTCGGGCAGGAAGGATTCGGCGGTGCTCGTCATGGCGGCGGCGGCGGCCGCCGCGTCGACGTACCAGCCGGCGGCGACGGCGGCCAAGATCGCAGCGCCCAGGTTCGTCGCGTCCGCTGAGGCGGCCCGCCGCACCGGCGCGCGGACGACGTCCGCGAGGATCTGACACCAGAGGGCGCTCCGGGAACCTCCGCCGAGGACCACGTGGTCGTCCACCGGCTCGCCGCTGCTCGCGACGATCCCCTCGATCGAGAGGCGATACTCGAGGCTGATCCCCTCCAGCAGGGCCCGGTACAGGTTCGCTCGGCGTGTCCCGGTCGTCCATCCGACGGCGATGCCGGTTGCGGCAGGGTCCCAGTAGGGGTTCATGACCGTGTTCCAATACGGGACGAGCATCATCCCGCCCGCCCCGGGGGGCAGGGCTGCCGCCTCCCGCTCGTAGGCGACGAGGGGATCGGCGAGGGTCGGATCGGCCAGCTCCTCCATGAACCAGGTCACCGTTGCGGTCCCCCCCCGAAGGAGCGATTCCAGCACGAACGTGCCCGGGATGGCGCCACCGCAGGTTCGGTAGGCGAGGTCGAACTGGTAGGTCGAGGAGACGCAGCCGGCGGCGACGGCGGTGCCGAGGTTGACGAAGGCGCGACCCGGCCCGGTCACTCCGGCGCCGAGCGAGGCCGACTGCCCATCGCCCGCGCCGGCGATCACCGGCGTCCCGGCGCGCAGACCGGTCGCCGAGGCGGCCTCGGGCGTGACCGCCCCGACGGGCTGGCCCTGCCGGACGATCGTGGGGAACTGGTCGAGCCGGAGACCGATCCCAGCGATCAGGTCGTCGGCCCAGCGGCCGGCCACCATGTCGACGATGCCCATCGGGTCGGCCGAGGCCACGCCAATCGTCGCCTGCCCGGTCAGTCGTTGGTTCAGGTACGAGCTGACGTCGAGAATCTGCGCGGCCGCCTGGGCG
>Ga0136611_10003396_pt1 | contig 11127 bp, 9 predicted proteins | sample AntDrymUQ2232306_2_FD_106645 | JGI IMG/M metagenome (GOLD analysis project Ga0136611, IMG submission 106645) | Polar desert sand microbial communities from Dry Valleys, Antarctica - metaG UQ223 (23.06) | ecosystem: Environmental > Terrestrial > Soil > Desert | place: Antarctica: Dry Valley... | reverse complement strand
CGCGCCCGCAAGCCGAAATGATTCAAAAGATTTGTTTCCGTAATCACTTCAAACGGCGTGCCGTCGGCGACGATGCGCCCGTTCGACAGCAACAGCAGGCGGTCGCAGAATCGCCACGCCAAACTCAAATCGTGAATCGCGGCGAGTGCGGCTTTTCCCGCGCGCGTGACATTCTTAATCAACTGTAAAGCGTCGAACTGATGCGTCAAATCGAGATTCGAGGTCGGTTCATCCAATAAGACGAGCGGCGTTTCCTGCGCGACGGCGCGGGCGATATGAACGCGCTGCCTTTCGCCGCCGGAAAGCTCGGTCACAAAACGATTCGCAAATCCTTCGGTCTCCGTCGCCCGCATCGCATTCGCAATCGCCTCGCGGTCGGCTGATTTTTCCGGCGTAAAGCGTCCTAAATACGGCGTTCGTCCCATCGCCACAATTTCGCGGGCGGTAAAGTCAAAATCAATCGTCGTGTCCTGCTGGACGAGCGTCGCCCGCCGCGCGATTTCGCGGCGGCTCAAACTTTTAATCGAATCCACGCCCAAAAACACTTCGCCGGACTGCGCGGGCAGCAGTCCGAGAAGAATTCGCAGCAAAGTCGTTTTGCCGCTGCCGTTCGCGCCGATCAAACCGACAAACTCGCCCGCCTGGATTGAGAGCGACACTTTTTCCAAAACGCGCCGACTCTCGTAATTAAAGGAAATTTCATTGGCGGTTAATAAATCGCTCATCGGTTTTACGCCCACTAAAATCGAAACGTCGCGCCGCCGATAAAATTCGCGACCGGCGCGCGGAAACCGTTTTCAAAGTATTCGCGGTCAAAGACGTTATCAACTTTACCGTAAAACCGAATCGAGCGGCGGTCGTCCCGTAAAGGCAAAGTGTAGCTCGCGCCCAAATCGGCTTTGATCGGACCTTCAAACAAATACAATCTGCCGAAGTTAATCGCGTATTCGCTCGCCGCGAACAAGTCGAAAGTAATGTCAATCCGCCTGCCGATGCGCTGGTTGGCGTAAATCGTGAACAGATGATCGGAGATACCGAGCGTGCGGATGAATCCGGCGACGGGCTGCCGCCGCTGGTCGGCGTTGGTGCGCGTGTAGGCAATCACAATGTCGGTGTCCGGGGTCGGCTGCATCGCCACGCTGAGTTCCGCGCCGCGCGCCAAACCGCCGCCGGTATTGAAATAACCGCCGAACTGTCGCCCGAACGGATCGGTCGCGGGCGGAATGTCGGCACTGCTGCCGAAAAAGACGATTTCCTGCAGGCGCGTGTAAAAATACGTCGCGCTCGCCCGCACTTTGCCGCGCAAGAAACTCTGATCGAAACCTGCGTCAAAAGCGATTGAGCGGTCAGGAGCGAGTCGCGGGTCGCCGAACGGGGTGAATCTGCCGCCGAAAAACGACGAGCCGAAACGCTCGAACAAAGAGGCGACGCGATAACCGTTGCCGACGTGACCGCGCAACTTCGTGTTGGTCGAGCGGAAAAAATAAGAAACCGAACCGTCGCCGGTGTAAGCCGTCGGCGGCGTGGTTAGTGGGAAATTATCAAAAACGGACGTGCCGCCGCGAAATTCCGGTCTCGTCAACGAAAATCGCTGGGCGCGGAACGCCGCCGAAAATTGCAGCCGGTCGTCAAAAAGGCGCACCTGATCCTGGATAAAAAAAGTGTGGCTGCGCTGCGTAACGCTGATAAAATTATTCGTCCGCAAAATCAAATTCGGGTTGTCATTCAACGCCAGGCTGTTGTAATTTTCGCTCTCGAATTCGTAGCCGCCGGAGATGAGGTTGAAACGGTTAATTTGCCAATCGGCGCGGGCATTCACGGTGTCAATGCTGCCCTTGATGTCGGTCGAATTATTGAAAGTCGGAGCAAACCGCAAGCCGCCCACGCCGTCGGCAACCAGGCGGCGCGTTGTCAACCGCTGATAGCTGACGCGGTAACTCAAATCGTCGTCCAAACGCTGCGCGAAAGTCAGCGCGCCCGAAAAAAATCGCCCCGACCGGCGGGAATCCGGGTCGTCGAGAGCCGGAATAAAATTGGCATCGCCGCGCGTGTAATTAGTCGCCGTCAAAGCTGTGCCGACCGATTCGACGCGCCGCTGTTCGGCAAGCGAGAGCGCGACGGCGCGAACGGGCGTTCCGATTGGCGGCAGAACAAAACCCGGCGCGGCAAACGGGCTGCTGTTTAACTGCGCGAAAGTATCGCCGGTGAAAATGCGCCCGGTGAGCGAAATCGAAGGGGTGAAATCGTAGGCGACAAATCCCTGCCCGCTCGTGTTGCGGGCGGCGTTATTGCCGTCAACGCCTCGGCTGACGTTCAGATGAGCGATTCCCGCGCTGTAACGCAACCTGTCAGCGAACACGCCCCCGGAAACGCGCCCGCGCCCGCGAAACAATCCCAAACCGCCGCCTTCGAGCTGCAATTCGCCGCGCGTGGTGCCGCCGCCCTGATCGGTCAAAATGTTGACCGCGCCGCCGATGGCGTTCGTGCCATAAAGCGACGAACCCGAACCGCGCAGAACTTCCAAACGGTCGGTGTTGACGACCAGCAAATCCGAGATAAACGAACTCGCATCCCCGGTCAACGCTGCGGCATCGCGGAAGCGCAGACCGTCAATCAAAATCGCCGTGTCTTCGTTCCGCAAACCGCGCGTCGTGATCGTCGTCAGCGAACCCGGACCGTTGATTTCCCGCACACGCAAACCCGGCGTGCGGCGCAAAGATTCGGCAATCGTAATCTCGTCGCGCCGTTCGATTTCGTCCGCGCCGATGACGGTCACGGCTTTGGAAATCTCGTCCACCGACTGCGCCGTGCCGGAAGCCGTCACGACGACTGCGGCGGCGACGGCGGCGACGTTCAATTTGACATCACGGGTGTTTGCCGCCGATGTGACACGCACGATTTGCGTCACTTGGGCGAAACCGCTGGCTTCGATTTCCAAAACATATTCGCCCGTCGCCAACCGCTCGAACCGAAAATTTCCCTGTTCGTCGGTAATTGTCTTGATGCGCGTACGGTTGTCGCGCTCGACAATTGTGACGCTTGCGCCAATGATGTCGGCATTGTTCGGGTCGGTCACGCGCCCGCGCAAAGAGTTTCCGCTTTGCGCGAACGCCGTAGATAAACAGATTGTCAGACAAACCAGTCCGAGGACAAAAATCGCATAGATATTTCTTAAATTTGTTTTCATAAAAATTCTCTCATTCCGTTCAAAAAAGTCGCTTGGATAAAAATGTCGAATAAGTTTCTTGAGCGATGCAGTCGCCTCAAAATCGTTGAGTATTTAACGCGACGGATAAAGAACGAGAGATACAAATGAAATGCCGATTCCAAAATAAAAAGCCCCTTGATTCTCAACGTGAGAATCAAGGGGCTTTGCCGACAATAAGCGGTTTCGAGCGAAAAGCAACGGTAAATTTACAAGTTTCGCCGGAAACACGCCTGATATTGCTTGCATTACTCTTGCTCTATTCCCGGAGCTTAAAAAAGAAGTCGCCATCCGTTTTGCAGACAAGGTTTCCTGACTTCCGGCTCGAACTCTATCAATGTTTTACTAGCCTTCCCCGCTTTTATCGAAAGCGAGTGACTGCGTGCGAATCACGCGAAAACCAAGATAAATTGCTGGTTCACAGTGGCGGGAACCGTGCGGGCTTCTAACTTTTCGCTTGGAAAAATTATCACCCGGCTTCCCTTGAAGCTCTTTTTTGCAAAAGAGTCAACCTGCAACGGTTCAACCTGAAAACTCAGATTGAACGGCGAAACAAAAATTATGTAAAAGAACGAACTACAATCTTTACACGAACCGACCTTTCAATGTCAAAGGCAAACCGGCGACGACCAAAATAACTCGATTTGCCCACTGCGCTAAAATTTGGTGTTCACTCCCTGCAAATCCTTGAAAGAACGTCCGAGCGCGCCGCCGATTTACATTGCTCTTCAAAAAAGCGCGGCGGGAAAACCGGTAAAAGGGCGGACTTTCGTGTCGGCGAAAACCTGCCGCGACAACGCACAAATTGCTTTGCCGAACTGTTGAATTTGAAATAAAGTCGCGGCGGCGTTCGAGAAACTTGATATTTTCCGACGAAAGAGATGAGCGATATGGCAAAAAGATTAGAAAAGAAACACCTGCTGGCGATTCGCTGGCTGCACTCGATCAACGGACTTAAATCGCGCCGCCGACTTCGCGCGTTACGTCTCACTGATGAACCCGACGACGGCTATTACGTCGGGATGAACTTGCCGAGCATTCTGCACCCGCAAACGCTGCTCGCCTATGAAATGAACGGCGCGCCGCTGACTTTACAGCACGGCGCGCCGCTCCGTCTGGTTACGACGACCAAATACGGCATCAAGCAAACCAAACGCATCACGGACGAGCGACCGGCGGATTACTGGGGCGAGCGCGGCTACGATTGGTATTCTGGACATTAATCTTTAGAGCAAACATATTCAAGCGAAAAATAAATTCGTCGGGACATTTATGTTCTCTGGAAGCTGACGGTATTCGCGCGCCCGGCGTTTTTGACCGTCTGCTAAATTTCTCGAAGTCAATCGGCGTTTCATTTCCGGCTTATTTCTCTCCAAGCGTCAAAAACTTTCCAAAAAACTATGATAATCGGTCTGGCTCTTTTAATCATCAATCATAATCCGAAAATAAATCGGATCGGGAAAATTATGCTTTATTTCGGAATGCTTTTTTTCGGGCTTTACACGATGGAAAACGCCGTCGAACTGCTCAAAGAACATCCGCAATTTGCGGAGTAGATGACGAGTTTGGAAAATCCGCTTTTCACAGCTTTCAAAACAACCTCCGCCGCCCAAATGAACTAAAATGAAATCTTCAGCGTATAATTTCGTGATTAATTTAAGATCAAAATTCAAACACAAGGAGATTTCCGAAATATGTTTTGTCCGAGTTGCGGTTTGGAAGAACGTGAGCTTAATCAATTTTGCCGGGCGTGCGGAGCGGATTTGCGCTCTGTTCGCAACGCGCTTGAAAGACCGGACAACATCACCCAATCGGCAGCGTCGGCGCGGGATGAAATCGGACGCGCCGTTGCCGCGAAGATTCGGGAATTTAAATCGGCTAAAGAATTGGCGGAAGTTGCCGAAGAGATTTTACCGGAAATTGAAAAATTCCTGGAATCGCCCGAAGAAAAACGCTTGCGGCGTATTCGCAATGGAATGATGGTGGCTTCGATTGGCGTTGGCGCGGCAATCGCTTTTTCAATAGCCAGCGTTTTAATGGGCGATGCAGGAGTTTTTTTCGTCGCCGGATTAGGCGTGGTAACTTTATTTATCGGGTTGAGCTTGATTTTTAACGCATTGCTTTTTACAGTTCCGAAAAAAAGCGTGTCGGACAAATCGTTTGACGCACAGAGCCAGCGCGAAATTGATGCAGAAAGACAAGCCAACGAACTCGCCTTGCCTGAATCGAACGATATTTTTTCATCCGTAACCGAACACACGACTCATCGCTTGAAAGAAAAACAACCGATTTCTCCCGGCTAGTTTTAGAACCATTTTCCTTTCACATCCTTCAAAACAACCTGCGCCGTGTTGTGACCGGACGCTGCAAACACGCCGCCGCCGGGATGCGTTGACGCTCCGGTCAGATAAAGATTTTTTATCGGCGTTTTGTAAGCGGACATTTCCGGCAGAGGGCGAAACATAAACATCTGGTCAAAATCCATCTCGACGCGCATCACGTTGCCGCAAGAAAATTTTCTTAATTTATAAATTCGTGTGAAATGATTTATTCATCATCTTGAATTTTTTGAAAGTTTTTGAGCAAAAAAATCATACATAAGTGAAGGCAAATTATAACGCTGGATTTTGAGGCATCTATTTGTCTTCAACAAAATTCGTAGATTAAAAGGAGACAAAACAATGGCAGATTCAATTTTATTCTGGAACGCGGTCGCGCTCGAAGCCAACCGCGTCAGCCACAGTGATCCGGCAAAAGGTGAGCAACAAGGTCCGACGCTTTCTTCGAGAGCGTTGGCAATCGTCCATCTGGCAATGTATGACGCATACGCGGGAATTAAAAGTGACACCGCTAATTTTCCGCGTTATTTGCCGGAAACGATGCAAGGCGATCCGTGCCATCCGCGTCCTGATCCGAGCGGAACTTCCGGCACGCCGTTAGAATTACAAGAAGCCGTCGCAGGCGCGGCATACACCAGTTTGGTCAAACTTTATCCGGCTCAGAAAGATTATTTTGACACGCAGATTGAATTTTTCCAGCCTGCTCCGCCAAATCCAATCAATGCTTTTCAGTTCGGTATTGATGTAGCAAATAACCTTTGGTGTTATCGCAAGGATGATCCCGGCGCAGGCGATTGCGGATACAAAGCATCGCCCGACCGCTTTCGACACCGGGTTGATCCCGATAATCCGATGCAGGGATTTCACGGACCGAACTACGGAACGGCGACGGGTTTTTCCATCGCCGTCAGACATCATCTCGACGAACCGCCGCGCGGCGATAACCCCATACCGAATGTCGTTAAGGATTATATAAAAGCGTTGCGGCAAGTCAGAACCAAAGGCATCAAGCCGGAACTCACGGCGACCCTGCCCGACAAACTTACCAGCCCGAATTTTAAGCCGTTTGAAAATCGCCGCACGGCTGAGGAGACACTGATTGGAATATATTGGGGCTATGACGGATCAAACCGGCTCGGAACGCCGCCGCGATTTTTCAATCTGATCGCCCGCGAAGTAGCGATGAAGCAAGGCAACGGCGAAGGAACAAACGCGCGTTTGTTTGCATTCCTCAATGCGGCTCTCGGCGATGCGGGGATTTTGGCTTGGGAACAGAAATATTGTCACGATCTGTGGCGACCGGTTGTCGGCATTCGTGAAGATGATGTGTCGTTCGGACCAAAATTGGGCAATCTGGCGAAACAGAATATCTCTCAAGATGCCGATCCCGAATGGCTTCCGCTCGGCGCACCCAGCACAAATTCAAGCAAAAAGAATTTTTCACCGAATTTCCCTGCATATCCGTCTGGACACGCCACTTTCGGAGCAGCGGCTCTGCATATAATGCGGCTTTTTTACGGTCAAGGGACAACCGGATCAGGCGCAAATAAAAAACCATACGACAGCAATGGTAAAATCATTAAGGACAATCTTCTCAACGGTATTGGAATCATTTCGGAAGAATTTAACGGAATGAATCAGGATAATCGGGGAACGGTGAGACCGCGCCACGTTCGCAAATTCAAGAACGGGTTAGCGGATATGATTATCGAAAACGGTTTGAGCCGTGTCTATCTTGGAGTTCATTGGTTTTTTGACGCTTTTGCCTTGAAAAATGAAGATGAAGATTTAAGAAAAAATATCGGCGGCGTTCCGCTCGGACTAAATATCGCCAAGGATATATTTGACGGCGGAAACGGTATCGCGCCCAAATATAATGCGACGACCCCGACAAATCAAGACTGCATCAGCAAGGAAGATGACGGAACGATTGCCGCACAAAGAGACTTCCGCGGACTTTCTTCAAGATAAAATTTGATTTTTCCAAATCAGAAATATCAATACTTCTTTTAAGTTTGCAGAGACTCAGAAAAACAAATTTCTCGAATCTCTGCAAACTTAAAACCAACCGCCTTTCACATCTTTCAAAACAACCTGCGCCGTGTTGTGACCTGACGCGGCAAACACGCCGCCGCCGGGATGCGTTGATGCGCCGGTTAAATAGAGATTTTTGATCGGCGTTTTATACGCGCTCATTTCCGGCAGCGGACGAAACAGAAACATCTGGTCGAAATCCATCTCGATGTGCATCACGTTGCCGCGCAATAATCCGAGCCGCTGCTCTAAATCTAAAGGTGATTGGACGAAGCGAGAGATGATGGAATTTTTCACGTTCGGCGCGTAGGAATTGACGACATCAATCAATTTGTCGGCTTCGCGTTCCTGAATGTTTTCCCAACGCTCGCCGTTCGATAATTCGTAAGGATAATACTGTCCCCAAATGAAAAGCGTGTGTTTTCCGGCAGGCGCGAGCGTCGGGTCAACCGACGAAAAAGTCATCGCCAGCGCGGACGGATTTTTCGACGGGATGCCGTTCAGATAATCGGCGTAGGATTTTTCGAGATAATCCATTGACGGACAAAGAAGCTGCAAGCCGTGATGACAATCGCTTGATTTGCCGCCGTTCGGCGCGGCGGTGTAATCGGGCAATTCCGAAACGGCGCAGCGCACAATCATCCCGAAACCGTTGCCGATGCGGACATTTTCGATTCGCTCCGCCAAACCGTCAGGCAGATTTTCCGCGCCGATGAGTTTGAGAATGTTGTGTGAACGTGCGCGTTGGAAACGATTCTTTTTGCTTCAATGCGTTCGCCATTCTGCAAAACGATTCCTCTCGTCTCGTTATTTTCAACTTCGATTCGCTCGACTTCTGCGTTCAATAAAACCTCGCCGCCGTGATGTTCGAGACATCGCGCCATCGCCTGCGTGAGTTCGCCCGAACCGCCTTTCGGACGCTTGACACCGCTTTTATGAATCATCGAATGCCAGCCAAGAAAATCGCCGCTCGCCATCGCCGACGGCGGCGGTCCCGACTGCGCCGCCAGCCACGCCATCGCCGCCCGCAAGCCTTCGTGTTTAAAAGTTTGTTTGACCAGCGCGCCGTAACTCGTCATCAATTTACGAACCATATCCGCCGGGTTTTTCGATTTCGTGCCGAAAATCAAATGCCGTCCGAGATTCAGCATCGTCGGCGGTTTTAAAAACGCCTGGAAAACGCCTTCGTTTAACTTTTCCCACTCGGTGACGAATTTTTTATAACGGCTCGCGTCTTCGGGCGAAATTTTCGCAATAGATTCGCAGGTTTTATCAACGTCTTTCCAAAAATAAATCGCTCCTTCACCATTCGGCAAAGGCGCAAACGCGAACGGATCACAGTCAATATATTCCAGCCCGAACTTCTCCAACTCCAAATCTTTAATGACCGGCGTGAGGTGAATCATAATATGCGCCGACGAGCCGACATCAATTTTATAACCTTCAATCAAATCGTCCTCGGTGCAAACCGCGCCGCCGACGATGTGCCGCCGCTCCAAAACGATGACTTTCAAACCGGCTTTCGCCAGATAACACGCGCACGTCAAGCCGTTGTGTCCGCCGCCGATAACGGCGACATCGTAAGTTTCTGTCATTTTACAAACTCGAAAATTGTCCGATAGATTTCAAGAAAATTTAGTACTAACATTGTAACCGTCTGGAAAGAAAATTACTTTTTAAGGAGAATTTTTAATGCCCGAAGTTCAACTGCACGGTTTCGATTTTGAGAATTGGATTAAGAAAACTTTCTTTGCTGATTTCAGCGTTTCATATAGCAACAAATGGGACGTTCCCGCCGAATTTAATCTTTTGGAAATTGTTCCCAAAGCGTTTCGATATTTGCCGGTTTCAATCAAGACCTGCAAATATCGTTGTCCGATTGGCTTCGGCAACGCGCTCAGACAGTTCAAACTTGACGAAGATTTTTTACTGATTGTCGGGTTCCGGGAACAGAGCGGCGGAAACAAAAATTTCGTCGCGGTCGAAGCGGTCAAAGTTACGGCGAATAATTGGAAAAATCTTTTCGCGCCTTTGACGGAAGACGATTTGAAATTGCTTAATTCTATTATCAAAAACAAAGAAACGCATTACGCGGAAGTAAGAAAATCGGCGAAGCAAATTAAACAATCTTTCGCGCCGACGAAAATGATTTTGAATCCGAAAATTGATTCAAAAACTCAAAGACGGCTTCAATGCAGTTTGCCGTCTCGCGTGTTTTGGAATCAATTCGTTAAAAAGGAAATTTATGGAGACATCGAATGCACGCTTTTCGGCAAGCGCGTTCCAAATCCGTTTGTTTCCGGCGTGAGAGTTTTCAAACCGAAACTTGATTGAATAGGTCGGCTTGAGTTTTCCGCAAACGGCTTTCGGCGATTTCGATATATTTTTGTTCGATTTCAATTCCCGCAAAACCGCGATTAAGATTTCGACAAGCCAAAGCCGTCGTTCCCGAACCTAAAAACGGGTCAAGCACAAAATCGCCTTCGCGCGTTGCCGATTGGACGAGCATTTCAATCAATTTAATCGGCTTTTGCGACGGATGCCCGACTTTCTCTTTTGACGAACCTTTCAAACTCGGAACGCGGAGAATGTTCGTCGCGTATTTTCCCTTTTCGAGATGCTTCGCCCGCGCGTCCAAATCTTTATAGCGTTTGTCTTTTAAGTATTGCTTGATTGTCTCATCGTCGTAAGAAATTCGCACGGCATCTTTGTCAAAATAAGGTTTTGCGTCTCTGCTTTTGCGAAGCACGAGAATCATTTCGTAACACGGCGTAAAACTGTCCGAGCGTTCGTTGTAGCCGACGGCTCGATCCCAAACGAGCATATCGTGAAACTGCAATTGGCGCGTCGCCATCGAACAAACGTGAAGCCAGAGATGTTCGCGTTTTCCGAGCTGTCCAAAGATGAAAAAAAGTCCGTCATTTTTCAAAACACGAGCGCATTTCTTTATCCAATCTTCCGTCCAGCTCAAATAATCTTCTTCCGTTTTCCATTGATTATCCCATTGTTCTTCTAACAAAACCTGAAAATACGGCGGGTCGGCGATGATTGCCTGAAAAGTGCCGTTGTCAAACATCTCAAGTTTTTCTCGGCAGTCGCCTTGATAAATTTTCGCTGAATTAAACGACTGACTTGCCATATTTTTCTTCTTCGATATAAATGTCATATATGCGCTGGAGTTCCGCGACGAATTGGTTATCGCCTTCATCAACGCCTTCGTCTTCCAATAGGTTTACGATGGCGGTTTCGACAACTTCGTCCAGATAAGACAGGTTGCCTTGAATGATATTTATCGCTTTGTTCTTTGTTTCTGCCGTTATTTTCCGCTGCCTTAACTTGATTCTGACATCTTAACGTACTGCGGCAGATAATAAATCGAGTGAGTTGAATTTTTTTCGGGTGTAAAGCCAAGTCGAAAAGTAACGTCGCAAACTTTTCAATTCCAAAATTTCAAACTCTGCCAGATTTCGGGCAGCGGTTTTTTCGTGTTGCGGCAGACGATGATTTTATATTTTTCGTAGCTTTCGGAATACGGATGATTGACTTCGG
>Ga0136611_10003395_pt1 | contig 11127 bp, 7 predicted proteins | sample AntDrymUQ2232306_2_FD_106645 | JGI IMG/M metagenome (GOLD analysis project Ga0136611, IMG submission 106645) | Polar desert sand microbial communities from Dry Valleys, Antarctica - metaG UQ223 (23.06) | ecosystem: Environmental > Terrestrial > Soil > Desert | place: Antarctica: Dry Valley... | reverse complement strand
CTACTACGCCCTGCTGGTTCCCGCGCACCGCCTCGCCCGTGGGCTGGGGCTCGGGATCCTCGGGCAGGTCTACGCCCTCCGGTTGGCCACGGTTCTCATTGCCCTGGCCACGGTGCCGCTCACCTATGTGCTGGCGCGCGACCTCTTTCCTCGGCATCCGGCCATCTGGCTGCTCTCACCGGCGCTGCTCGTGGTGCTCAGCGGCTTCAACGGCAACGTGGCGGCGCTCAACAACGACGCGCTCCTCGTCCCCTTGTGCGTGGCTGCGCTCATCCCCTTGGTGATGGCCCGGCGGTCGTTGAGCATCTGGTTGGCTCTGACCGGAGGCTTGCTGCTCGGCCTGGCGGTGCTCACCAAGACCACCGGACTCGCCCTGGTGCCCCACCTTGCCCTCGTGCTGGCATGGGTGGCATGGCGGCACCGCAACCGGCCCGCCGCCGTTCTGCGGTTCATCGCCGTCTTCGGGGTGGCGGCACTGGCCACGATGGTCCCCTGGATCCTGTTCAACCTGGACGCCTACGGTGCGCTGGCACCGGCCGACACCATCGCCGGGCTGACCGGGGGCCTGCAGAACAACATCCCGTTCACGCCAAGCGGCCTGCTCCAACAGCTGGCGCTGGCCCGGAGGGGCTTCTTCAATGCGGCGGTCTTGCCGATGGCCGAGTACTACAGCCGCCCGGTCGAGCTGGCGGTGGCGGGCGCGCTGCTCGTCGGAACCGCCGTCGGCCTTGGCAAGGGTCTCTTCGCCGAGACGCGGGCCGTGCTCTGGTTGGCAGCGGCCTTTCCTGGTGCATTCGTTGTGGAGCTGGCCATCGTCTACGGCGTGTTCGACGGTGTCGGATCGATCGTCGGCCGTCACCTCTACAGCGCGCTGGTCCCGATCTGCATACTCGCCGCGGCCGGCCTGGTCATCGCCTTCGGCCGCCGCCTGGCCATGCTGTGCCTGCTGGCCTTGGCGGTTGTGCTGCTGTGGCGCGAGGCCAGCCTCACTCCCAGCTACGTCGACGGCGCGTTTGTGCAAGGGAACATCGGTCAGCTCACCCCAGTGGTCGACTACAGCCGGGCCGAGTTCCTGACGCCAGGCCCCACCATCGCCGTCATCCCGCCGTGCCCCGCCGAGATCCTCGGGGTCAACATGGCCGACAACGGCCCGGACGAGATGCCGGTCGAGCTGAACGGGCGCGTGACCGCTCTGGCGAGGACAGGCACGCCGGACACCTTCTCGTACTACCGGCTCCCCGACGCCCAGCGGGACCCCTTCCAGATCCTCGTGCCCGCCGATCGACACGTCGGCGGATCGACGGTGGAGCCGTCGCCGGCTGCGTCCTTCGTCGGTGGACCGCCCGGCGGACCGGCCCTGCGCCTGTACTGCCCTGTCGAGGGCGACCCGGTGGAAGCACGCTTCGAGCAGATGTACCACCCCCTGCACCCGGACCTCAGCTACGACGTCGTCGCAGGATGGGGCACCGGCTGGGCCTGGCTGGCCACCGCAGGCGCCGTCACGGTGGCGGGATGGATGATCTTCGACGAGGCCCGCCGTCGTCGCCCCGGCCGGGCCCGGCGTTGACGGCGAGCCCGTCCGGCGGCGACCACGGCGAACGCCCCGCGGTGAGCGTCGTGATCCTCGCGTACCTGGACGAGCCAGACCTGGAGGCGTCGGTGCACTCGGCACTGGCGTCGATAGGAGTCGACGCGGATGTCGTCCTCGTGGACAACGGGTGCACCGACGGGGCGGTCGGACGGCTCGAGGGCACCGAAGGGGTGCGGGTGCTGCATCCCGGTCGGAACCTTGGCTTCACCGGGGGGAACAACGCAGGAGCGGCGGCCGCCACTGGCCAGCTGGTTGCCCTGCTGAACGGCGACGCAGTGGCCGAGCCGACCGCCCTGGCGGCACTCGCCGCCGCCGCCCTCCGCCCGGACATAGGCATTGCGTCGGCCTGCGTCACCCTTGCCTCCGAACCCGAGCTCTTGAACTCCCGGGGCAGCGACGTCCACTTCCTGGGATTCGGGTGGTCGGGCGGTTTTCGTGAGCCCGTCGTCGAGCATCGAGCCGAGGTGGACGTGCTCGGCGCCAGCGGTGCCGCCATGGCGATGCGGCGGGAGCTGTGGGACGACCTCGGCGGCTTCCACGACGACTACTTCGCGTACCTGGAGGACACCGAGCTCAGCCTTCGCTGCTGGCAGCGAGGCTTGCGCGTGGTGTACGTGCCCGAGGCGGTGGTGCGCCATCGGTACGAGTTCAGCCGCAATCCGCGCAAGTTCTACCTCCTCGAGCGCAACCGGCTCCTTCTCGTTCTCACGATGTTCGAGCTGCGGACCCTCCTCGTGCTGCTCGCGCCGCTCCTGGCCGCAGAGGCGGCCACATTGGCCATGGCCATCGCGAGCGGCTGGGGCCGGGAGAAGGTGGCCTCCTGGGGCTGGCTGCTGAAGAACGGCCGCCGGGTTGCTGCGCGGCGCCGTCAGCTGCAGAGGGAGCGGACGGTGCCGGATCGCTCGCTCGCACCTCGCTTCGTCGCTCACCTCGACCCCGGCAACTACCCCTTGCCGGCTGCCCTGCGGCCTTTCGATGCCGTGCTGGCCGGCTACTGGCGCCTGGTGCGGCGCCTGCTCTGACGCCAGGGCGCTCGCACGGCGAACGGTACTGTGCCCAACGTGGAAGCCGCGATCGCCACCAGCTTCGACCGCTTCGCGCGCTACTCCTACTTGCGTCGGGTGCGGGAGCAGTGGTTCGGGCCGGAGCCGGTCCGGGTGCTGGACGTCGGCGATCCGTACGGCACGCTCACCATGTTCCTCCCCGACGACCTGACCGTGTCGCTCGACCTGTTCGCGGAACGGCGAGGAGCCTTTCCGCGTCAGCACCCCCACGTGGTCGGCTCCGGCTTCTCGCTCCCGTTCGCCGACGGCGCCTTCGACATCGTCGGCTGTCACGATGTCTACGAGCACCTGCCCGTGGAGGGGCGTGAGGTCTTCGTATCCGAGCTGGTGCGGGTCTCGGCCGGTCCCGTCGTGCTCGTCGCCCCCTTCGCCGACCCGCGCACCGCCGCCTGCGAGGCCATGGTGAACGCGTACTACGTGAGCCGCACCGGGGCCACCCTCGAACCGCTCGACGAGCACTTCGCGGGCGGACTTCCACCCCTCGCCGAGCTCGAGTCGTTCCTCGATGCCCTCGGTGTGGAGCGCCACGTGCACGGGGACGGGTGGCTGTTCCACTGGCTCCCGCTCATGCTCATGAAGGCACACATGGTGGCGGGCGGCATGGCCGCCCTCGACCGGGCCATCGACACTGCGTGCAACCAGCTGCTGCGCGAGCGCGACGCCCGCCTGCCGGGGTACCGGCGCGCGGTGGTCATCCGGCCCCAGGGCGGGCCGGTGGCTCCGCCGTGGGCCGAGGACGCCACCGACGTGGAGCGCTCGGTGCATGAGCTCACCCGGCTGGGATGGGAGCTCGTGGCCGTGTTGAGAGCTGGACAGGATCTCAGCGACCCCGGATGCGACCTGCGGCAGTGGGTGACCGCGGCCCGGTCGCGGGGCGGCGACCTGGCCGTGCTGGCCGAGTCGCTCGACCTGGCCCTCGACCGGGCGCGGCAGACCCTGGCCGGCATCGGTGGCCCGGCCGCACTGCCCCTCGCGGTGACTGCAGTTCTCGTGGCCACCGAAGAGGCCGCCGACGGGATGGTGGCAACGCTCCGACAGCTCGCCGATCAGGACGACGTGTCCGACGAGATCGAGGTGGTGGTGGTGACCAGCAGCAACGCCACCGCCCAAGCCCTGACGGCGAAGTACCCCCGTGTGCAGGTGGTGGTGGAGAACGCCCCGGACCGAGCCACGCGCCTGAACCGCGGCGTTGCGGCCGCTGGTGGCGAGGCCGTGCTGCTGCTCGATCCCGACGTGCAGTTCGATCGCCACCTGGTGGCCAGCCTGGTGTCCGCCTTCGACGTGTCGAGTCGCACGTTGTGCGTCGGCGCCAGCCTGGAGGGCGGCGCGGCCAACCCGATCCTCGGCTCGGTGCGGGCTGACGGTGATGCCGCGCTGTACGCGTCCGCCTCCGCCATGCTGGTGCAGCGCAAGCTCTACCTGGACCTCGGTGGTCTGGACGCCGCCTTCCACGGCGCGCTCGAAGACGTCGATCTCGGGTGGCGGATCACCAACCTCGGCTACCGGGTGGCCCGCAGCCCGGTCGTCGTTCGGTTCGTCCCCGACCGCACCGGCGCGCCGCCGGAGCCGGAGCCGGAGCCGGTCTTCTCCGATGGCGACGTCCTGCGGATGCTGGTGAAGAACCTGGAGCCGGCCAACCTGGCCGTCGCCTTGAGCGCCGAGGTGCTCGGGATCTGCCGTGGCGCGGCCGAGGACGGGCGCAGCGGCTCCGAAGCGCCTGGTCGCGCCGTGGAGGCCGTTGCCGAGGTGGTCGACGACCTCGATGAGCTGCTTCGCGCCCGAGATGCGCTGCTGCCCCTGCGCCAGGTGGGCGACGGCACCGTGCTCGAGCGGTTCGGGCGGCCCGGCCGCGGCGGACCGGTGCTGGGTGCTGTGGACCGGGCGTCCGGCACGCGGACGTCCGTGCTGGTGGTGGCCGACGAGCGCCGCGTGGCCCACAGCGTGGAGCTGGCTCGGCTCGCCGGCCTCGACGGCAGGGTCACCCTGGCCACGTCGGCGCCGCTGGCGGACCTACCTGCAACGCTCGACCTGGCGTCGTACGGCGCGCCCGCGGCCCTGACCGGCCTGGCCGCCGTCGCCGACGTGGTGTTGGCGCCGGCCCCCGTGGTGCATGCCTGCCCGGCACTCCGGGACACCGCCGCCGCCCTCGTCATCGACCTTCGGGACGCCGCCGTCGACGGGCCCGGAGGCCAAATCTCGCCGGCAGTGCTGCAACGGGGCGATGCGTTCCTCGTTTCAAGCGAGCGGCAACGCGACCATTGGCTCGGGCATCTGCACGCTTTGGGGCGCCCGACTGCGTCCGAGCAGGAAGCGGACCCGTCGCTGCGGCGCCTGATCGACGTGGTGCACACTGCGCCGGCCGATGTCGTTGGGCAGCAGGAACCCGCGACCGGGCCTCTCGTGGTCATCGACCTCGCTCCGGTGGGGGCGGATAGCCCCCAAGCCGGGCTGCTGCTGTCGGAGGTTCCCGCCTTGGCTGCGTCCGGGGTGCGGGTCGTCCTCACCGCGGCGGAGACGCCCGCGCACAGTGCCCCGGCCCTCGCCGACCTCCTCGCGTCCGGCCACGCCAACATCGGTCCTGCCCTCCTCACCGGCTCCGCTCGAGTGCTGGCCCTGAGCGGGGCATCGGTGGTGGCCCGGCCCACCGGCCCCGACGAGACGGCCCGCCTGGCCTCGGCCAGCTGGGCGCTCGACGCCGTCGCCGTCGGCGCCGCGCTCGTCGTGACCTCCGACGATCCCGCCGCAGACCTGGTCGGGACGCATGGCTGCGGCGCCGTCGCCCAACCGCCGGCCCGGGTGGCCGACGCCATCCGTCACCTGCTCGATGACCCGGGCCGGCTCTCTGCGGCCCAGGCGGCAAGCCAGGCGTTCGCGGCCGGCGTCCGCGCCCCTGGCGCCGGGGCGTTGGTCCGCCGAGTCGTCCGTTCGCCTTGGGGTTGGCAGCGCGTGGCCGACCCTGGGCCGGCCGAGCACTGGCGGACCCGGGTGGCGGCCGCCGAGGCGCAGATGGAGCACCAGCGGGCCGCGCTGTCGGCCGCCGAGACGCTGCTAACCGCCCGGGCCGAGCTCATCGACGGCCTGCAGCGCCGTCTGGCCGAGGTCGACGAAGAGCTCGATCGCCTGCGGCGGAGCGCCGGCGCCGTCGACGGCAACCCTGCCGTCAGGGCGGCACGCCGGCTGTCGCGCCTGCTCGAGCCCTAGTCGGTGCTTCCCGCCGGCTCCTCGGCCAGCGCGTTCGTCGGAGGACGGGCCTTGAGCAGCGCGATCTCCTCGGCCAGGTGCCGGGATTCGCCCTCGAGCCGGGACACCTCCCACGACAGGTGCCCGACCATGGCCATCAGGAACAGGATGGCGAACAGGAAGAGGGTTGTCGGGCCGTAGGTGATGCCGAGGAACAGCGACACCCGGTCCAGCACCGGACGGGCGGCGACCAAGACCACGGCCACCGCTCCGACGGCCAGCCACAGAAGCGCGTACTTCTCCCGCAGCTGGCGGCGTCGCACGAGCTCGAGGACGAAGGCAAGGCTGATCACCGTCAGCGTGGCGATGACCAGCTGGAGACGTCCCTCCATCACGCGGGCGGGGTGCGACGGCGCAGGCTGTGCAGGACGATGACGAGCAACAGCCGGCTGAGGTGGAAGGCGCTGGACATGCGGTTGGCGGAAGGCCGGCCGCCCTGGCGCGTGTGCATCACCACATCGACCTCGATGACCCGCAGGCCGGCGTCGGCCGCCAGCAGGAGCGCCTCCACGGTGTCACTGAGGTAGTCGAGCGGGTACTCCCGGGCGAAGAGCTCGAGGGCGCGGGGGCCCATGGCGCGAAAGCCGCTGGTGGTGTCGGTGACGCGCGTGCGGAGCCGGCGGGACACCACCCAGCTCAGGACCCGCATGGCCGCCCGGCGGTGTCGGGACACCTCGTAGCCGGAGGCGAACCGCGACCCGATCACCAGGTCGGCCTGGTCGTGATCGAGGGCCTCCAGCAGCCGCTTGGCCTCAGTGGGCTCGTGCTGGCCGTCACCGTCCAGCTGCAGGACGTAGCGGTAGCCGTTGTCAACCGCGTAGTGGATGCCCGTGCGAATGGCGCCGCCCACCCCGAGGTTGAAGGGGAGCGGAAGGACCGTGGCGCCGGCGGCGCGAGCCAGGTCGGAGGTGGCATCGGTGGAACCGTCGTCGACCACGACGACGGGAGCGCCGAGCACGAGGCGAGCCCCCTCGACCACCGCATGGATCGACTCGGCCTCGTTCAGGGCTGGGACGACGACGAGCAGCGGCAGGGGGATGGCGACACCTCGGGAAGGAAGGCACCCAGCATACCGGCCGCCCCTTGCCCCCTCAGCGATGTGGAGACGCCCCGGATCGGCGTGTCGTCCATCGTGAGCGCACCACTCCCGGCGCACGCCTTGCGTATTCCCGAACGACACCGAGCCGCTGCCGGGCGACGCGTGTCGAGATGCCGTTGCCGGCGCGCACCGAGCGGGCCAGCTCGCGCACGGACGCGCTGACCGTCGTGGCGGCGAACTCGCCGAGGACACGAGCGACCACTGGCAACGGTGCAGATCTGGTGAGGGCGAGCAACCGGTTGCGTTCGAGGTGGTGGAGGACGAAGGCCGACGTGGCTCCGCTGCTGGCCGAGTGGACATGGCGAACGACCGCCTCGGGGACGTAGCCGTAGCGCCATCCCTTTGCCCGGCCCCGCAGCGACAGGTCGAAGTCCTCGTAGTACATGAAGAAGCGCTCGTCGAAGAGGCCGACATCGGCCAAGTACGAGGACCGCAACAGCACCGCGGCGCCGGTCCAACCGAAGATCTCGCTGGGCTGGTCGTGGCTCCCGTCGTCCGGCTGCTCGAACGACCGGTCGGCGCCGTGCATCGATGGCAGCAACATCCCGCCCGTGCTGTTGAGCAGATCGGTCCATGGGCCGCCCAGGGCAACGTCCACCCATGTCGGTTCCACGCCGATGTCGACCTCGACGCCGTTCAGGGTCACCCGACGAGGAACGGGCCCGGCCAGTCGTAGGCGGGCCGACGCCGGAGGAGCGCCGTCGCGTTCGGCGGGCACCCAGAGCCGGGCCGCTCCCGCCGTCCAGCGGAACCGCGGCTCGGGCTCGGGCCCCTGCTCGTGGGGCCAGAACCCGGTGCCGTAGACGGCGCCTGCCCAACCGTCGACACCGTTGACCTCCACACCACTGAGACGTACACCGAGGGTGCGAGCGTCGCCCTTCCCAGGGACGAAGGTCTCGATGCCGGCGAGGTCGACCGGGCAGAACCGCGGCATGAACACCACCTTTCCGTTCACCGCCCCCATCCGGCTGTCGGCCTCCATCGCTTGCACCAGCGACCGGAGCCACGAGGGCTCGACGACGGCGTCGTTGTTGACGATGCCCACGTAGGCCACGCCTTCGAGGTCGCGGAACCCGGCGTTGCACCCTCCCGTGAAGCCGAGGTTGCGCGGGTTGCGGACCACCCGCACCTCGGGGTGAGAGCACTCCACGCGATCGGCCACCCCGTCGGTGGAGGCGTTGTCGACCAGGACGATGTCCATGCGCTCGGGCGGCCAGTGCAGCCCGGCCAGGCTGGCCAGGCACCGCAACGTCATGTCGCCGCCCTCGTAGTTCACCACCACGAGCCGGACCCTCGGCGTCCCGGCCGCCGCGTCCGGCTGCGGCCCGGTCATCGCCTTGCGACCCGCTCGAGGAAGTGGGCGTACCGGTCGGTCACCACGTTCCAGGAGTAGCGCGACATGGCGTACTCGCGCCCCCGACGCGCCAACGCAGCCCGCGCCCCTTCGCTGCGCAGCAGGCCCGTCACCTGCGGTGCGAACTCGCCGTAGTCGGAGAAGGCGAAGCCGCCGCCCGAGCGCTGGACGTGAGAGGTGGTCACGGCGGCCATCGAGGTCACCATCACCGGCGTCCCCGCGGCCATGGCCTCCAGCACCACGAGGGAGAGGGACTCGTTGACCGACGTCGACACCAGCGCCACCGAACCGCGCAGGCCTCCCCACTTGTCCGCCTCGTCGACCATGCCGGTGGAGATGATGTCGGGGTGTCGGGCCGGCTGCTCGACCACCTGGCCGACCAGCACGAGCCGCAGTGGCCCTGGATGCTCGTCCTTGTAGGCGGTGAAGAGCTCGACCAGCAGGGGGGTCCCCTTGCCCGCCTCGACCCGGCCCACGGCGATCAGGTACGGGTCGCTTCCCAGGCCGTGGGCGGCCCGGAAGGCGTCCGCCTCCCCGTCGCCGACGTCGACCCCCGTGCCCAGGACCAGCTGCCGGCTGCCCGCCACCGGGTACAGCCGCTCGGCGACCCGGCGCTCCTCCTCGGAGTAGAAGCAGATGCCGTCCGCCGACTGGTACAGCGACCGGAACACGGGGAGCCGAGCCGGGGGCTCGTCGTGGGTCGCCGGCTGCAGCACCTTGGCCACCTTCGTGCGGGTCATGCCCACGACGGTCGGGTGGTACAGGTACGGCGTGAAGACCATGACGTCGGCATCCGAGTCGGCCACCGCGCCCAACAACGCCGGTGACACCGGGCCCTGCTGGGCCAGCCAGGCCGTCTCGTCCTCCGGGGACACGTGCTCCGGGTCGGCCAGCAGCCGCTCGGACAGCGTCGCGAACTCCGGATGGCGCGGTTCGCACACGAAGCGCTCGACGGTGACCCCGGACTCCGTGGTCGTGCCCGTCCCCAGCTCGGGGTGCCACGTGATGGAGTCGACGGCGGTGGTGGTGAGGGCCCGAACCGACCATCCGGGGCGTTGGGCCAAGTGCTCGGCCAGCATGCGACACGCGCCCTCCGCCCCGCCCGGGAACAGCCCGTAGCGCGGCACGACGAAGTCCACCTTCATCGGCGCGGCCCCGCATCCGCAGCTGCGTCCAACTGGTCCAACACCTCGACAAAGCGGGCTCGCGTGTGCTCGAGGGCGAAGGTCTCCAACCGCTTGCGGCCGGCGGTGGCCAGGCCCGTCCGCAGGTCCGCGTCGTCCAACAACCGCCACACGGCTGCCGCCACCCGGTCAGGCGACTTGTCTCGCAGGAGCAGCCCGCCGTCACCGACGGTCTCGGGCACCGCCGTGGACGAGAACGCGACCACGGGCAGGCCGTGGTGCCACGCCTCCAAGGGCGGCACCCAGAAGCCCTCGTGCTCGGAGAGTCCGACGAGCACATCTGCCGCCCGGTAGTGCGCGCTCATCTCCGCGGGCGACACGGAGCCGCTGATCTCCACCTGAGCCGCCACCCCGAGCCGGCGGGCGTAGGCCGCCACCGCGTCGAAGTAGGAGTCGGGCGAGGGCCCGCCCACCAGGTGCAACCGGGCTTGCGGGTCGTAGAACCGCCGGTAGGTGGCGAAGGCGGCCACCAGGTGGTGCTGGCACTTGTTCGGCGCCATCCGGCCCACGAAGAGCCAGTCGCGGCCACCACTTGCCTTCACCTCCGACAGCCGAGCAAGGGTGACCGGGTCGGGTGCGGCCTCGAGGTCGGCCAGGTCCAGCAGGATGGGCACGACGGCCGGCTGTTCGTAGCCGGCCCGCAGCAGGTCGTCCGCGTTGTAGGTGGAGTCGGCCATGGAGAAGCCCGTGTGCGCGGCCAGCTGATGCATCTCCAGCCGACCTTGCGCCGTCTCCTCCGTGAGCCGCTGGTGCCATGGCTCGAAGAACTCGAACGGCGTGATGTTGTGGTAGTCGACGGCCAGGAACCTCGGCTGGTGGATCAGCCATCGAGCCATGGGGGAGCCGAGCGCCAGGTGGTACAGCAGGACGTCATCGGCCTGCCCGGGGAAGGCGGTGCCGTAGTCGGTGTACAGGTGGGCCCGCCCGACGAGGGGCCCGCGGGGCAGCTCACCGGCGAACACCTCCGACTCGCGCCCCAGGCCTCGAATCGTGCGCTGGATCTCCAGCAGGTGGCTGCCGATGGCACCTTCGTTGAGGTAGGGCACGAACTGGTGGATCGCCCGCATCAGCCCGACAGGACCCTGGCGACGACGGTGCGGAAGCGCTCCGCCGACCGCTCCGACGACCGTTCCACGGCACGGGCCCGTCCGCAGGCGACCAGGCGCCCGCGAAGCGCCTCGTCCTGCAGCACCCGGTGCACGGCCGCAGCCACGTACGTCGCCCCCTTCTGCGGCAGCACCAGACCCGCGCCCAGCACCGTCTCCGGCACGGCGGCGGCGGCATAGGCCACCACCGGCACGCCGTGGGCCATGGCTTCCAGCCCGACGGCCCAATAGCCCTCGTGCTCGGACAAGCACACCACCACGTCGGCCGCGTGGTACTCGGCCGTCAGCTCGGCCGGAGTCAGTGAGCCCCGGACGTGCACCGCCTCGGCCACGCCCAGCTCGCCGGCAAGTGCGGTGACGGCATCTGCGTAGTTGCCGAACGTGGGCTTGCCGACCAGCACGAGCTCGGCGTTGGGGTCGTAGATGCGGCGGTAGGCGGCGAGGGCCTTCACGAGGTCGTGCTGGCACTTGTTCGGGACGATCCGCCCG
>Ga0136611_10003394_pt1 | contig 11130 bp, 17 predicted proteins | sample AntDrymUQ2232306_2_FD_106645 | JGI IMG/M metagenome (GOLD analysis project Ga0136611, IMG submission 106645) | Polar desert sand microbial communities from Dry Valleys, Antarctica - metaG UQ223 (23.06) | ecosystem: Environmental > Terrestrial > Soil > Desert | place: Antarctica: Dry Valley... | reverse complement strand
GCGATAGCAAAAAAGAACAGGCGCTTCCTCGATGGAAGCGCCCGTCCTGTAACAATATGCCACTGAAGCCGCGTGTCAGCTCCCGAGGAGGGACTTGAACCCCCGACCCGGTGATTAACAGTCCTTGCAAGGCTGCTAACCGTGTGATACCGCCACATACCAAATCCTTGCTTTTCCGAGGGAACACTGACACTGTTACGATAACTGGTGCTACCGGAAGTTACTGCGAATTACCGTCCAGAGGTAGCACAGGGGTAGCACAGGCTAAACCAGTGACTCGGGAGAAAGGTGCCGACAAGAATCAATTTCACGAAGCGCACACTCGAAGCTATTCAGCCAAGCGGTGACGGGAAGCGGGTCTATTTCTACGACTCCAAGATTCGCGGACTGGTGCTCGACGTGACGCCCAACGGTACTAAGACCTTTCGTGTTTACCGCAAGGTGAACGGGAAGCCGGAGCGGACTCAGATAGGCCGTTTCCCTGACATAACGGTTGAGAACGCCAGGGCGAAAGCCGAAAGCGTGAACGCAAAGATTTCTGCCGGCGAAGATCCGGGAGCAGAACGAAGGGCAATCCGAAAGGAAATGACGCTCGGCGATATGTTCGCACTCTACCTGGAGCGGTACGCCAAGAAGCACAAGCGATCATATGACAACGACGAGAACCTTTTTCGGCGCTACCTGACGGGCTGGGCAAAACGCGGGCTTTCGAGTATCGACAGAAGCGACATTGAGCGGCTACATACTGCGATAGGTGACGAGCACGGGCATTACGCAGCCAACCGCACGTTGTCTCTACTGAGCGCGATGTTCAACAAGGCGCTCTTGTGGGGATGGTCAGGCACGATGAATCCGGCCAGAGGGGTGCCGCGGTTTAAGGAGGAGCAGCGGGAGCGGTTTCTTTATGCCGACGAGCTGCCGCGATTCTTCAAGGCGGTGCAGCAGGAGCCCGATACTGAGGCTCGGGACGCCATTCTCCTGATGCTCTTTACTGGGGCACGACGGAGCAACGTCCTATCGATGCGCCGGCAGGACGTGAACCTCGAGCGGGCAGTGTGGCGGATACCACTCACGAAATCAGGAAAGGCGCAGAACGTGAGCCTCGCGCCGATTGCCTTACAGGTACTTGCTCCGCGTCTCGCGATGCACACCGATTCAGAGTTTGTGTTTCCGGGAAGGCATGGCGTCGGGCATCGCTCAGAGGTGCGATCGGCTTGGGACCGGATTAGAGAAGCGGCGCAGATAAAGGACGTTCGCCTGCACGATCTACGGCGCACACTGGGCAGCTGGCAGGCCGCAGGTGGGGCAAGCCTTCCGATCATCGGCAAGACTTTGGGACATAGCAACGTCGCCACGACCGCGATTTACGCTCGACTCGACCTTGATCCTGTGCGTGCAGCGGTGACCACTGCGACTCAGGCAATGCTCACGGCGGGAGGGGTGAACGAATGACGCCGCCTATGTCGCGAAAACAGCTTGAGGACTTCTTATGGCGGCTTTCGTCGAGCCGCATGGAGGCCCTTGCATTCAGCGGCGGATTACCGCCAAAGCCGTTGAGAAACGCACTACGGAAGGCGGAGGCGATACAAACAGACCGGCGGGAGAAGCTTCTGGAGACTTATCGCATGGCCGCGAGGTTTGCCACGCTGCACGCAATGAACCGCCGTGACAAAACGCCGGAGGCACGAGAGGAAGCGTTAGAGGAGACAGCGACAGACTTCGAAACTAATTCTACCGCGTTGGAAAAGCGTTTCAAGCGCGCAAGGGCAGCCTGGAAGCGTGAATCGCCTTATGTGATGGGCTTGTCGGGTGTATCGTGGCCCACTAGGCAAGAGGCCGAACGGCGAATGAAGGAAATGGGACTCTGGTAAACTAGGGACATAAAACCCCGCGTTTTTTTGGGGCCAAGAAATCGCGCTTCCAAACTGATAACATCGTTCACGTACCCGGAAACAACGGAGAATACAGTGAGCGATTTTTCTTTACCACAGCTCTTACCGCCTGCCGAAGCCGCCAAGATCGTGAGCAAGTCACCGCAGTCGTTGGCGAACGACCGCGCCCAGGGCAGGGGGCTGCCATACCATAAACTCGGCGCCAAGGTGCTCTATGATGTCCGTGACATCGCAGCAGCACTCGAGAAAAGCCGCGTAGTCCCTAACGGCTGATGAACGCCGCCCGCGGCTGGCCGCTGTGGCGGCTTGCCGGGACGTTGGCTGAGGTGTTAGGGGCTCTTGCGTCCTGGCTCTACGCTTATGCCGGCGACGATCGCCGCATATTGGAGCACTGGGAGTGATACCGAACGCGACGGCCCCGCGGATTGACTTCAACACAGTCGCGCCGTGGGCGAACGCGAACTCTAGAACAATCCTGAAGCACTATGGAGTCGTTCTAACACCCAATGGCCGCGGTCCGTGCGTCTTGCACGGCGGAAAGCAACCGAATTTTAAAGTCAGCGACGACGGGCTCTGGTGCTGTCACTCGGGCTGCGGTGGCGAAGGTGGTGACATTGCCGACTTCGTGCGCCGGTTGAATCATGGCTCGCTCCCTACGCGTGACGGACGGGTTGCCGCACTTCGCGAGCTTGGCGAGCTGATGACGGGCTCGCCATTACCCAGGACCGCTCCACCTAAGCCGATCGCCAAGCCTAAGCCAGCCGATGAGCTCGAGGCGTTACGCGGTGATGGAATGGTTCCAAGTCTCCCGCCCGCGATCTATACGGCAATTCTCGCTGAGCTAGGTCTAGGTTCACTGGCTTACAAGTACCTGGACAGCCGCGGGTTTGACCCTGACATAGCAAAGCTGGATGGCTTCCGCTCAATCGAGTCGCCGAAGGAATGGAGCGACCTAAAAGCGTTTCTCATGGACTCATGGTTGCCGGCTGAGTTGAGAGCTGCCGGGCTCGCACAAGCTCCCTGGAGAGGCAGCACACCTGCACTGGTCCTACCATATGGACTCACCGGAACGATCTACGGGCTCAGGTTCCGCAACCTGAGAAGCGATGCAGCTCACAAGGACCGATACCGGGATCTACTCGGCGCATCCGTTCCCATTCCATTTAACAGCGACGCCTTCGCCGGTAAGGGAAACCTTTGGGTTGTCGAAGGCGAGTTAAACACATACACGCTGAAGACGAAAGGACTTCGCGCAGTTGGTGTTCCCGGCGCTGGCCGGTTCCGTCACGAGTGGCTGCGACTGCTTACCGAATCGGTGAAGCGGCCTGATCTACTGGTGCTCTGGTACGACGCTGACGCACCTGGGAAACTCGGACTAGGGAAGTTCCTCAAGTGGCTGCCAAAGGGCGCGGGAACGCTAGTCGTTCAATCGGACAACGACGCGAACGAGCTGCATCTGAATGGCGAGCTCGATCAAATCATTTCCCAAGTCGAGAGTTCCCAATGACGGCCGCGTTGAGTCAGTTAGATCGGATCGTCGCGCAGGCGGCCTATGGCATTGAGTCACCGGCTGATGATAGGTCGACAGTAGCTGAAGACGTCACGTATCGAACGCTCGCGGACATAGACGATACTCCGCCTGGCGAGCTGCTTCTAGGAATGCTGGAGCCTGACGGCCCCAATCTTATCTATGCCGCTGGGGGCGTCGGTAAGGGCTCAACGCTGGCATACCTGACGGGTGAGTTCATCAAAGCCGGCATGCGGCCGATGATCTATGACCCCGAGAACCGGCCGAAGGAATGGGCGCGGCGTACATCGGGACTTGGCATTGATCGTTCAGGCATCGTTTATCGACAGCCGAAAGAGTTGCCGCCGTCACTCATGGGTGAACCGCTTTGGGAAGTCATCCCGCACTTGGGGAAGATCGCGACCGCGGCAGGCGCAGACGTCCTAATCGTGGATTCGATTCTCGCCGGCATGAACATAGGAGAGGAGCGATTAAAAAGTGATGCCCAAGCTCCATACCTATATGTATCGGCCCTGGACCGTCTAGGCATCCCTTCCGTATCGACCGGCCACACATCCCGCGCAACGCCTGAAGGCGAACCTTACGGATCTGTCTCATGGGTAAACTCCATGCGCCTTACGTGGCTTGGAACTCCCGCTGAAGGCGACGGGCACCGGGTACGCTGGAGACCACGGAAGAGGAACGAGCGCGGACATATACCCGCCATGCTGCTCCACTTCGGCTACGAGGGGAATACGCTCCGCAACGTCGAGCGGTCCGATGATGAACTCAATACGCGGGACTGGCTGCTTACGGCCTTACGTGGAGGCGAGCGGACCGTCGAGGATATGGCCGAGGATCTTGCCGAGTCATTCGAGGAAGTCACTCCTGCCGTTATCGAACGCTCCAAGGCAAGGCTACGGCAGGCATTGGGACGGATGAAAAAGGAGCTGCTGGTCAAGCGTACAAGCAACAAAAGAAACTCCGCCTGGCGACTGGTGAACCAGTGAAGCCTGTCACAGTGACAAGAAATGGACAAACGCGGAAAGTGTCACTTAGCGCGTCACGCATAGACACTACCCTGTCACGCATAACCCCTAGCCAAGTGCGAGAGTCTGTCACGTTACCTGTCACATCGCTATGCGTGACACCAACCAAAGAACAAGGTTGGTATGTCACGCATTCCAGAGGGATGGTTGGGACCGCCGACAATTCAATTCAGCAGGTGCGAGAAGCCGATTCGGCATGGGTCAGGGGGGGCCTTCGAGCACGTCAGCAACCAAAAATCCTGACCGGGCGGAGCATTTACGCACGCATCAGTCGCAGTTTTTTCTTAAAGTGCCCACCCCGGAGAGTCGGAATGCCTGACTGGAAACAGTTGAATTCCCGCCTCGCACCCTGGAGGAACCTGTGGCTGAGGTGATCCCTACCCGCCCTCGACGGGTTGCGGGCGTCGCGGAGAAGAGCGATCCGAGGCCGCCACGGCACCTGTCGCCGGCGTCGAAGCGGCTGTGGGCGGACGTGGTGCGGCAGTGGGCACTGGGCCCGGACGGGCTCGCGCTGTTCGCGAATGGGCTGGAATCCCGGGACGCTTACGAGGTATGCCGGCTGCAGATCGCGGCGGACGGGCCGACGTTTCGGACGGAAACCGGGCAGATACGGGCGCACCCGGCGGGGAAGCTGGCGCTGGATTACTTGTCGGCGTTTCGGCAAACGATGCGGCAGCTCGGGCTGCAGCCGGAGGAATGATATGAAGTCAAAGAGGCGGTCCGTACGGTCGGGGGAAATCTTCTACCCAACCTTGGAGCAGCGGACAGCGGAGCATCAGGCGGAGCTGGACGCGTACATCGCCGGCAAGGGTCCGAGGCCGGTGTGGGTGTCCTATCCGGCCACCGATGACAGGTACTTCTTCGGTCCCGAAATCTTGACGCCACGCGAAGATTTTCTAGTAAAGCTCCGGAATGGGACGGTGTTCCAAGATGACGCCGGGGAGTTGGTGCCGGTGGATGCGAACGTACCCTTAACAGATTGGGAGTTGAGATGATTGCTTTGGAGACATTGGGCATCCGCGTCGACGCCACCGGCGCGCAGGTCTAGCCCGTGCGGACAACCACGGGGCCGGAACGCACGACGGTATCGGGCGCGACACTCGACACCTACACGCGGCTCGAGATCACCGGACCTGACGGGACGTGGAAGGACGTTTCGACGGGACTTAATGGCGTCGATTGGCTCAATTCCGTCACGCTCACCGAGCAACTGGACTCCAACACCACGGAGTTCTCAGCGAGCCTGATGCGGGAAGCGAGTTCTACGCTATCGCTGGCACCGCTACGCGAGGATTCGCTCGTTAACCGGAACGCGGCAGCGGCATACGCCCCGATGCTAGAGCTTGCTAGGAAGTGGCGGGCCAGTGTAGCGGTCGTTGGCGATGGCGTAACGCCAGTGGCGGGCGATTACAAGCAGATCGGCAGCGGGTACATCGACCGCATTTCCGTCTCTGACCCTACGGCCAGCATCGAAATATCGGGGCGCGGAGAGGAAGCGAAGCTGCTGGACACGTTCATATCCGTCGAGCGTATCTATGGGTCGGTGTTCCCTCCCGGCACGCCGATGGAGACCGTCATTCAATCGATTCTGAATGACAACGGGCTGTCCGCGGTCACGCTCTATACGCCGGTCAGCCCCAGCTTCGGGATGGTGGAGCGCACTCAGACGTACATGTCGGTCATGGAGGCGATCACGACAATCGCTGAAACTGCGGGCTTCGTCGTCCGCTACCGATACGATTCCGCCAACCTCAACCGGCTCACGCTCTACAAGCCGAAGCGCACACCGGATTCCTCGGTCACCGACGGGATGGAGTACGCGAACATCGCGGCCGTCGATGCGGTGATGCCCGAGGGTGGCGTCATAACAGCCGGTACAGCGGCGTGGTCGCTGGACACCACGACATTCGACACCGGCACGAAGTCGATAAAGCTCCTGCTGACGGGGATGGTCGGGGACCGATACCGGACGAAAACAATCACCGGACTGCTGGCCTCGACATCCTACAAGATCACGATGCGGGTAAGGGTTTTCTCTGATGAGTTGGGCGAAGCACTCTGGGGCATCCGCAGCGGGGCGTTAAGCCACTACTACGAGACGGTGGTCGGGGCTACGCCAGCGCCGCCGTACCAGGCGTATTCCCAATGGGTCACCCTTTCTCTCACCGTGACGAGCTCTGCGGCCGGTGAGATACCGCTGCAATTCGGGGTCTGGAACGGAACGACGACAACTACAGGGGCGTGGTACGATACGCTGACCGTAGCACCGACGGCGGGCGCAGTAAACTGGACTATCGGCCCGACCGAATACCTGGCGATGCCGGTCAACACGCTCGACCTGTCCGGCGTCCGCAACTACATCGGGCTGACGTATGTGGATTCGGAGCTAGGCACGCGGACGATATACTCGCCTGAATCCAATACGTCGGAATCGATTTCGCGGTTCGGCAAACGGTACATGGGCATCGACCTGCCGAAAGACTCGCAGGTGAACACGCAATCGCGGGCGCAGAACTTCGTCGACGCTGTTCGCATCGACCTTGAGTTCCCGCTGCTCGACCAGCAGTTCGAGACCTACGGGTTCTGGTTCGTGCAGCTCGGTGACTACGGGACGCTACAGGCGAATGGCGTGCATTACAACGTCGACCAACTTGGCGCTGTGACCGGCTACACGCACAACATGGCGAACGGCGTGCTCCGGTCGGTGGTAGCGACACGCGGCGTTCCTGCGGGGCGGTATTCGACTTGGCTTGAGATGTCGTACACAGCGTTTGCGGTCGGACTTCAGGACGGCGATGCCGCGCTCTGCGTGATACACCTTGACGGTCTCGGGAACCCACTAACCACGGGCGTCAAGCTCGACGTGGCGTTCCCTGAGTTCGATTGCTGGATCAAGGGCTGGGATCTGCTCGCAGACCAGAGCGGTTCAATCGTTATCGACCTGTGGCGTGACAGTTACGCGAACTATCCACCGACCGTTGCGGACACGATTACCGCGAGCGCGAAGCCGACGCTGGCAACGGCGATCAAGAATCAGTCGGCCGAAGTAGCGACGTGGAAGCGCACGATCAACAAGGGCGACACGCTCCGCATCAACGTCGATTCCGTCACGACGATCACGCGGGCAACGCTCGCCCTCTCGCTGGTAAAGCTCTAATGGCGATCTTCGTGGACGGATTCGATCACTGGACGAGCTTCGTACAGGGTGGCCGTAAATGGGATGTATGTCAGACCAATACCACCCCAACCGGCGGCAGGAACAATAGCGGCTACATAGGAATGGGCTCGGTGGCCGTGGAGAAAAACTTCGCGGCGGCGGCCTTTACCGACACTGTGATGCAGTTGCCTGCTAACGCTGTCGTGTTCGGCGTGAGCGTTCGAGTAACGACCGCAATCCCGACTGCCACCACGTTTACGGTCGGCGTCTCCGTCGCGGCGGCTCGGTTCAGTACAGTCGCAGTCAGCACCGTTGCAGCGACAACGGATTCCGGCACGAAGGCAGGCGCGTACTACAATAATGCCGCTGCCGTAGCGATTCGGATAACCCCCAATCTCACCCCCGCGACAGCCACGGGCGTCGTCAGGGTAACCGCGCACTTCTACACGATCACCCCGCCAACATCATGATAACGACTATCACAGGCAGCGCCCGCGAGATTGCCCGCGAACTTCGATTCGTTCGTCACCCCAGGTGTTGGGACGGCTTCGATTCGATGGGCGAGGACGCGCGGACAATACTGAATCACGCCTACAACGTCTGGGTAGATGCCGGCCACGCGGAGAAGATCCACGATCCCGCCTACAATCCCTGGCTGCGTGCCGACCACGCACTTCGGTCGGCATTCGAGCGGCCAATCAACTAGCGGCTGATGTACGAGAGACTTTTGCAGGAGCCCGCGCGGGGCGTTGCCCGCGCAGCAAGCAGGACTGCACGGAGTTGTCAGATGACGGAAGAGGATTGGGAACGAACACCGGAAGATGTGGAGCGCGACAAAACAATGTCGAAGACCTATGAGTTGTACGCGCGTGCCCGTCTTGCGCTCACCTGCCGGGAAACATTGGGCCACGTTCCGACAGCCGAAATCCCGGACGCACCCGCATGGCTGAAGGCGAATCTCGATGAAAGCGGAATGGCGATCCTGCGAGCCGAACTGGTCGAGACTTTCAACAAATACAAGCCGGCCGAGGGGTGGGAGTACCCGGACGGTGAGATATGCGGTGACTGGCGCCGACTGCCGCAGGACCCGGAAAAACTGATTGAGTGGGTCGACAATGACGCCCGGTCGCAGATAGGCGAAATGGCGATCGGCGTTCTGCGCGACCTACGGCACCGGGGCCCAACAACACCAACAGGGAGGGAACAGGAATGACAAATCTCATTGAGAAGTATCTCCGTGCCCGTCTGGGAGTAGTCAGCGACCTGTCGGAAGGCCGCGATCTCCCGGTAGACGTCATGGTCGGTATCTCTAAAGCAGAGGATGCACTTACCCGCGAACACGGTGAGGAGGGATTTAACAAGATCCACCGTCGAAGCATCCAGATGGTGGCCGAGGTCGTGGGTGGCGAGCTTGCCCCGCCGGTCGCACAGTGGCCGGCAGACGGACTGGTCGCTGTCGAGACCGACATACTCGCCGAGCGAATCGTGAAAGAGGCCAAGCGCAGCGGGCTGAGGCCTTCTCGTGACCCGAGCTGGCGCGAGCAGGTAAACCGTCGTTGGACGTCGATGATCGACAGGGCGATAAAGTCGCTCGACACGCCAAAGCCACAGCCGGTCCCTCAGCAGACGATCGAGGCCTTAGTTGAGGCAACAGTTACCCGACAGATCGCAGAGCGCGGGTTGGTTACCCGCGATTCACTCCCAGGGCGAGATTTTTACCGAGGCGTGTTTGAGGCAGACACCAAGTACCGGACAGGTGACGCTGTCACATACGACGGCAGCATGTGGTTCGCCAGGCGTGACACTACCTCACGACCCGGCACTGACGACTCATGGACGCTCGCAGTGAAAAAGGGGCGCGATGGGCGGCGGGACAAACCCGCGCACTCAGGAGCGGCCGCATGAGGACGACGCTTGAACAGGATGCATCCACCACTGAGGGACCGGAAGCCGCCAAGATCAACAAGCGGCTCAGCGAGATCGGGGCTGAGTTGGCTAAGTACCCCGTCCCACCCAACCACCCTCAGGTGAGCGCGCTCATCGAAGAGCAGGAGCGGTTGAAGGTCACCTACCGCCGTGTTCTGGAATCGGGCGCGTGACCATGAAAATCCTACAACGCTTTTTCTCCGGAGAGACGAAGATGGTAAAGGAATTGAGCGGTGAAGAGTTGCAGGCCCGTCTGCGTGAGGTTCAGGCCGAGCTCGACTCAAGCACTGGCGACCCACTGGCGCTGATTGAAGAGCGGGATGTGCTGTTGAAGCGCGTTCAGGCCGCGCGCATACTGCATGAGCGCCAGACGAATGCAGCACACCAGGAGAAGCTGAGGGCGAACAGCGAAGATTACCGCCGGCGGCTGATGCCGGTCGCTCACGCGGTCGCTGATTTGGTCCCGCGTCTCTTGTGGGAGCTCCGGCAATTGGAGCGGTTTGAGAAGGAATGTTTCGAGCAATTCGGCCATGTGTGGGAAGAAACGAAGATCCCGCATAACTTCGCCGGTCCGGTTGCTGATGCGATCAATCAGGCATCGCGTACCGTCGAGTGGGACTGGACTTTTGTAAGCGATCCACAGTGCAAGAATGAATTGCCGACCCCGAAAGCCACCCCGCAGCTCGTGATACAAGCTGGAGCGACCGACATTCACGGCAACCGGGTGAACCCGGACGGCACGCCAGCGTCTTATCGTCTACCGGCTGGTATCGCGTGGCTCCCACCGGCCGTGCAATGAAGCCAGTGGACGCTGCAATGCGGACATACAGCCTGTCCGATGCAAAGGGAGTCAAAGTCATCATCTCAGTCCGTGCTGATTTCGCTGACGACGCTATCGTCCTCGCGGCGCTCGACCTTCTCGCGATCCCCCCTTATCGAGCGCTGGGAGTTCCTCGCCCGTGAAGAACACCAACAGAGGAGGAGTGAAAATGAGGAGAAACACGAAGCAAAAGGCGATCGTAAGCGCACCGGTTGTCGCACCGGCAATGCAGGATCATTTCGTGGTGGATCCGCCGATCGTCACCACGACGCTGAGGGTGACGGGAGAGAATCGCACATCGCATGCGGATCAGTTCACCACGCACGACGTGTCGATCGAGCTTGAAATTTACGAGGGCGCCGGCAAGGACCCGCTCGTCGACGATGTCTTCCTGTCTCTCACCCGGCATCGTGGGCTCTCCACCCGCGGGCTGAGTGGAGAAAGCCGCAGCCCGGATCGGGTGATTGCGGAGCTTAACATCCACGAGCTCGAGCCTTTGGTCGCCGCACTCGGCAGCATCGTGGAGGCCGCCAAGCAGCGGGGATTCCTGTCGGGAGAATTGACAAGGTAGCACCAGCGTAGCACCAGCCAAAACCGGAGTAGAAAACAAAAAGGGCAACGACCGTGTAAGTCGTTGCCCTTTCTGCACTTCTGAGGCTCCCGAGGAGGGACTTGAACCCCCGACCCGGTGATTAACAGTCACCTGCTCTACCACCTGAGCTACTCGGGAATGGTCTCGGAAAACTAGGGTACGTTGATCGCTAAATCAACCGCGAGAG
>Ga0136611_10003393_pt1 | contig 11130 bp, 10 predicted proteins | sample AntDrymUQ2232306_2_FD_106645 | JGI IMG/M metagenome (GOLD analysis project Ga0136611, IMG submission 106645) | Polar desert sand microbial communities from Dry Valleys, Antarctica - metaG UQ223 (23.06) | ecosystem: Environmental > Terrestrial > Soil > Desert | place: Antarctica: Dry Valley... | reverse complement strand
GGCGAGTGCCAGACTTCCGCGCATGAGCGACGTCACCTCCGGATCCTCCATGCCGCCGCCCTCGTCGGGCGCGACACCGCCTCCGCCGCCGCCCGCGCCACCGTCGTTCGCACGACCGCCCGCGGCCGGGTTCCACGTGCTCGCAGTCGAGATCCAGCACGTCAACGTCGGCGACGAGGCGTACGAGAACGACCCTTCGGAAGGCATGGCGATTGTCGACGCCGAGGGTCAGCAGGTGAAATCGGCGTCCATGTCGGTCACGGAGGGCGAGGGGTTCGACGGGACGCTCACACTCGGCCCCGGCGAGTCGTTGCAGGGCCTGGTCGCCTTCCTCGTGCCGGACGGCTTCGTCCCCGCAAAGCTCCAGGTGTCGCTCGACTACGGGTTCTCGAACGAGTGGGCCGAGTTCGACGTCGGATGACGCGCGGGGCGTTCACGAGCGGGCTCTCGCTTTCCGCTCCCGCCTTTGACAAAATGTCAAGCAATGACCGAGACCCTGCCGACGCCGACCCCCTCTCCCATTGGGGAGGCTCGGGAGAACGCGCCGGTGGACCCGGTGACGATGACGGTCAACGGGGTGGCCGTGCAGCTGCGTGGCGACCACCCGCACTTGCTGGCGGCGCTGCGCGAGGAGCTCGACATCACGTCGCCCAAGGATGGCTGCTCGCCGACCGGCCAGTGCGGGTGCTGCACGGTGCACGTCGACGGCAAGGCGATCGTGAGCTGCCAGACGCCGCTCGCGAAGGCGGCCGGAAAGTCGATCCTGACGCTGGAGGGGGTCGCGGAGTCGGAGCGGACGGCGTTCGCGAACGCCTTCGCGGCCTGCGGCGGACTCCAGTGCGGGTTCTGCATCCCGGGCATCGTGATGCGGGCGAAGGCACAGATCGACAAGAAGGGTGCGGCGCTGACTCGCGAGGAGATGAGCCGTCACCTCGGCGCACACCTCTGTCGCTGCACGGGATACGTGAAGGTCCTCGACGCGATCGAGGCGGTGGCGCGCGGTGACGTGATGCAGCCGGCACTCGCGGCGACGGTCGGCGGGTCCGGCGCCAAGTACGAGGCCGCGGAGCTGACGCTCGGTGACCGCGGCTACGTCGACGACATGCGCGTGCCGGGGATGCTCCACGCCTCGCTCCACCTCACTGCGCATGCGCGGGCCGACGTCCGTACGATCCGCACGTCGGCCGCCGCTGCGGCGCCGGGCGTCGTGGCGGTGTTCACCGCCGCCGACATCCCGGGCGAGCTGATGGTCGGCATCATCCACAAGGACTGGCCCGTGATGATCCCCGTCGGCGGGCGGACGAGCTACGCAGGGGACGTCCTCGCCATCGTCGTTGCGGAGACGCGTGACCAGTCGCGTGCAGCAGCTGCACTCGTCACGGCGGAGTACGACGTGCACGACCCGGTGACGGACGCGGTGGCGGCGCTCGGACCTGATGCGCCCGTCGCGGTCTGGCGCAGCGACGGCAACGTGCTCAGCCGCAGCGAGTACTCACGAGGTGACGTCGACGCTGCGCTTGCCGAGTCGGCGCACACCGTGCACGAGGTGTTCCGGACGCAGCGCATCGAGCACGCGTTCCTCGAGCCCGAGTCGACACTCGCCGTCCCCGAGCGTCGTCACGGAGGCCGTCACCTGCAGGTGTGGTCGGGCGGGCAGGGCGTGTGGGACGACCGCGACGACATCGCTCGCGTGCTCGCAATCGGCAACGACGCGGTCACCGTGACGCTCGTATCGAACGGCGGCGCGTTCGGCGGCAAGGAGGACATGAGCAACCAGGCGCACACGGCGCTGGCGGCATGGCTCCTGGATCGCGCAGTGAAGTGCACGCTGTCGCGCGAGGAGAGCCTCCTCATCCACCCGAAGCGCCACCCGATCCGGATGGAGTACTGGGCGGGCTGCGACGCGTACGGCGCGCTCACCGCGCTGAAGGTGCGCGCGATCGGCGACAGCGGCGCGTACGCGAGCGTCGGCATGAAGGTGCTCGAGCGCATGGCCGGCCATGCGAGCGGCCCGTACCGGGTGCCGAGCATCGACGTCGAGTCGATCGCCGTCCGCACGAACAATCCGATCTGCGGCGCGTTCCGCGGGTTCGGCGCGAACCAGGCGCAGTTCGCGATGGAGGGTGTGCTCGACCGCCTCGCGGAGAAGATCGGGATCAGCGGGTGGGAGATCCGCAAGCGCAACGTGATCCGGCCGGGCGACGTGTGGGGTCCCGGCCAGATCATGGACGACGGCTGCGCAGGCGCCGAGGCGTGCCTGGACGCGATCAGGCCGCGCTACGACGAGGCGCGGGCGAGCGGGAGCGCCGTCGGCCTGGGTCTCGGGCTGAAGAACAGCGGGCTCGGCAACGGCTTCCGCGAGGTGTCGCGCGCAGTGGTCCGGTACCGCGATGACGGCCCCGGGCAGCAGAGTCGTGTCGAGGTGCGCCACGGTTGGACGGAGATGGGGCAGGGGGTGCACACGGTGGCGCTGCAGGTCGCCGCGCAGGAGCTCGGGATCGACCCGGGGCGGATCGACGTCATCGTCGACACGACGCGCCAGCTCGGCTTCGGCCAGACGACGGGGTCGCGCGGCACGTTGATGGCGGCCGGCGCGGTGAAGCAGGCTTGCGACGCGGCCAAGGCGGCGGGATGCACCCCGAACGTCGACTTCACCGGCGAGCACCTCGTCGACTGGACGCATCACCTCGGTGACCCGGATCACCCGAACCCGACGATCCACGCCGCGTTCGGCTACGCCGCGCAGATGGCGGTCGTCGATCGTGACACCGGGAAGGTCGAGCGCATGGTCGCAGTGCACGACGTCGGCAAGGCGGTGAACCCGCAGCTGTGCGAGGGCCAGATCGAGGGCAGCCTGCACATGGGTCTCGGCTACGCGCTCACGGAGGACTTCCCGTCGGATCCGGCGACCGCGTTCCCGACGAACATGACGCTGCGCTCGCTCGGCATCATCAGGCCGAAGGACATGCCCCGCCTCGAGGTGCAGCTCGTCGAGGTCCCGCAGCCGAAGTCGCCGTACGGCATCAAGGGCGTCGGCGAGATCGGCCTCGTGCCCACGGCCCCCGCCATCGCAGCTGCGCTGCACGAGCTCGACGGCCAGTGGCGCAACACCCTCCCGATGCGCCCAAAGAACACGACGGCCGAGAGCGACGAGTGACGCGAGGGGTCGACGCGGTCAGGTTTCTTGATCGAAGGCGCGTAGTTTTCTGACAGCGTCGCCGGTGGCTGACACGATGCGTGTGATGTCGAACGTGACTCCGGGGCTCGTGTGCGGGCACCATCACCTCTACTCAGCGCTCGCGCGAGGGATGCCGGCGCCGCCGTCGACGCCGACCGACTTCCGCTCCGTTCTCGAGCAGATCTGGTGGCGGATCGACACGGCGCTCGACCTGGAGATGCTGCGCTGGAGCGCGATGCTCGGCGCGACGGAGGCGCTGCAGTCGGGGACGACGGCGATCATCGACCACCACGAGAGCCCGAACGCGATCGAGGGCAGCCTCGACGTGATCGCCGACGCGTGCGCCGAGGTCGGCGTACGCTTGCTCTGCGCGTACGGCGTGACCGATCGCCACGGCGCCGACGGCGCGCGTCGGGGGCTTGCGGAGAACGAGCGCTTCCTGCGCGCCGGCGGCAAAGGGATGGTCGGCATCCACGCCGCGTTCACGTGCACCGCCGACACGCTGCACGCCGCAGCCGGCCTCGCGCGAGACCTCGGTGCGGGCGTGCACGTGCACGTGGCGGAGGGAGTCGACGACATCGACGCCGGCGCGCGCCTCCAGCACCTCGCGCAGGACGACTGGCTGATCGTCCACTGCGTCCACCTCGACCGACCGCTGCGCGGCACGATCGCGCACAACCCGCGCAGCAACATGAACAACGCGGTCGGGTACGCGGCGCCGGCGACGCGGCCGAACGCGGTGGTCCTCGGCACCGACGGCATCGGCGCGGACATGCTCGAGGAGTTCCGGCTCGCGTACGTCGCGCTGCGGGCGAGCGACGTCACGCAGACGCCCGAGACCGCGTGGCGATGGCTGGAGGAGGGATACCGCTTCTTCCCGGAAGCGCGTGAGGACCGAGTGACGTGGAGCTACGACCGGGTCGACTCGCCGTGGCACGTCGCGTTCACGCCCGGGATCCGTGCGCTCGACGTCACCCGCGCCGACGGCGAGGTGCTCGTGCGCGAAGGTCTGCCGACGCGCGTGGACATCATGGAGGTGCGTGCGAAGGCGGCGGAGCACGCGGCCCGGCTGTTCGCGAAGTTGTGACCGCGTACGATCTCCGGATGGACCGGAGCCCTGCCCGATGAGCCTTGCGGCGACGCCCGTTCCCGTCGCGCTGTATCTCCAGGACGCGCATGCGATCCGGGAGGGGATCGAACTCGTCCGGTACGCCGAGGCGCAGGGATTCGACGCGGTCTGGCAGGCCGACAGCCGTCTCGTGCGAGACGCGGTGGTGCCGATGGCCGCGTTCGCTGCGACGACGAGCACGATCAAGGTCGGAAGCGGCGTCGTCGACATCTGGACGCGCAACCCGGCACGGCTCGCGAGCACCTTCTCGACGCTCGACGACCTCGCGCCGGGTCGGATCCTCTGCGGCCTCGGCGCATGGTGGGATCCGCTCGCGAGCAAGGTCGGCATCCAGCGCGAGCGCCCATTGAAGGTGATGCGTGAGGTCGTCGAGGTCGTGCGCGCGCTGCTCGCGAACGAGACCGTCACGTACGACGGGTTCTTCGCCCACCTCGACGGCGTCGAGCTCGACTACGTGCACCAGGAGCGGCGGCCCAAGGACGTCCCGATCTACATCGGTGCGACGGGCATGCAGATGATGGAGCTGACCGGTGAGATCGCCGATGGCGCCGTCCTCAACTACCTCGTGTCGCCGGCGTACAACAACGACGCACTCGCCGCGCTCGAGCGTGGCGCGGCGAAAGGCGGGCGCACTCTCGCAGACATCGATCGCCCGCAGCTCGTCGTGTGCAGCCTCGGCCGGGACCGAGCGAAGGCGCTCGATGGGGCGCGCCTGCTCGTCACGCAGTACCTCGGTCAGCAGCCGCACATCATGAAGGCGTCGGGCGTCCCGCAGGAATTGCTCGACGAGATCGGCGAGGTGCTGACGTGGCCGGCGACGCACGATCAGGTCGTCGCTGCGAGCCGGCTCGTCCCCGACGACATCGTGCAGATGATCACTGCGAGCGGGGAGCCGGACGAGGTGCGGGCCAAGGTCCAGGAGTACGTCGCGACGGGCTGCACCTGCCCGATCCTGTACCCGCTGGGCGACGACGTCCGGCTGATGATCGACACGTTTGCGGGCGGCCTGTGAGGACACCGTGATCACGCTCGACGGCGTGTCGAAGCGCTTCCCTGACGGCACGATCGCGGTCGACGAGCTGTCGCTCGAGGTGCCGACGGGTGGGGTGCTCGCGCTGCTGGGTTCGTCGGGGTCGGGGAAGACCACGACGCTGCGGATGATCAACCGGCTGATCGAGCCGACGAGCGGAACGATCGCGATCGACGGGGTCGACGTGCGCTCGCAGGACCTGAAGCGGCTCCGCCGCGGCATCGGCTACGTCATCCAGCAGGCGGGCCTGTTCCCGCACCGCACGATCGTCGAGAACGTGATGACCGTCCCGCGACTGCTCGGCTGGGACAGGGCGCGGGCGCGCAGCCGTGCGCTCGAGATGCTCGACCTGGTCGGGCTCGACCGCGCCATCGCGACGCGCTACCCGGCGCAGCTGAGCGGTGGACAGCAGCAGCGCGTCGGCGTCGCCCGAGCGCTCGCGTCGGACCCGCCCGTGCTGTTGATGGACGAGCCGTTCGGCGCGGTCGATCCGATCGTGCGGCTGCAGCTGCAACAGGAGTTCATGCGGCTCCAGGCGGAGCTGTCGAAGACGGTCGTGTTCGTGACGCACGACGTCGACGAGGCGATCGCCCTGTCGACGCTCGTCGCCGTGCTCCGCCCCGGCGGGCGGCTCGCGCAGGTCGGCGCGCCGGCCGACGTGCTGTCGGCGCCGGTGGACGACTTCGTCGCCGACTTCCTCGGCGTCGACCGCGCCGTGAAGCTGCTCGGTCTCCGCCCGGCGTCGAGCCTGCGCAACCGGCCGCTCGTCGACTCGGTCCCGGGCTGGCGGCTCGAGGGGCGCACGTGGCTGAGCGTCACGGGGTTGGCGGCGGAGATGGCCACCGTCGGCCCCGGAGACACGGCGCGACATGCGCTCGACCGTGCGCTCGCCAACCCGGCGCGGCTCGTCGTCCACGTCGACGAGCTCGGCGAGCCCTATGCGGTCTCGACGCTCGACGACATCGGCGCGCGCCCGTGAGATCACCACGGCATGATCGGTCCGCCATGACCGGCCCGGCATGATCGGGCAGGCGTGATCGGCGAGGCCGGGCCGACGTGGAGCGGTCCGCAGCTCGCCGGGAACTGGGACGTGATCTGGTACTACCTGCAGCTGCACGTGCAGTACACGGTCGTCGCGGTCGCGCTCGGCGCGCTCGTCGCGCTGCCGCTGGGGTACTGCGGTTACCGGTGGCGGCGCACCTACCCGCCGCTGCTCACGCTCGCGAACCTGATCTACGCGATCCCGTCGATCACGATGTTCGTGCTGCTCTTCCCGTTCCTCGGGATCACCAACGACAAGCCGATCGTCGTCGCGATGGCGCTCTACACGCTGGTGATCCTCGTCCGCTGCCTCGTCGAGGGCCTCCGCGCAGTGCCGCAAGCGACGATCGCTGCCGCGACGGCGATGGGCTACGGGTCGTTGCGCCGCTTCGTCACCGTCGAGCTCCCGCTCGCGACGCCGAACCTGATCGCCGGCCTCCGCCTCGCAACCGTCAGCACCGTGTCGTTGATCAGCGTCGGTGGCCTGATCGGACGTGGTGCGCTCGGCCGGCTTTTCAGCGACGGGTTCACGCGCGACATCCCGGTCGAGGTGCGGAGTGCGATCGCTGCGATCGTCGCGCTCGCGCTCGTCGCGGACCTCGTGCTGCTCCTCCTCGGTCGCGCGCTCACGCCGTGGGCGCGTGCGCGGGTCACGGGATGAGCGCGCGATGAGCGACGTGCTCGACGGCTTCGGGTGGTTGACGACCGCTGCGCACTGGTGGGGCCGCAGCGGCATCCTCCGGTCGCTGTTCGAGCACCTCTGGTACTCGGCATTCGCCACGGGGCTCGCTGTCCTGATCGGGTTGCCGATCGGCCTCGCGATCGGCCACACCGGGCACGGCCGCTTCGTCGCGGCCGCGGCGGCGAACGGCCTTCGCGCCGTGCCGACCGTCGGCATCGTGACGCTGCTGTTCCTCGCGCAGCCACGCGCGCTGTACCCGGTCCTCGTCGCGCTGACGGTCCTCGCGATCCCGTCGATCGTCCTCGCGACGGCTGCGGGGATCGAGACCGTCGATGCGGACGTGAAGGATGCGGCGCGCGGGATCGGCCTCTCACGGATGCAGGTGCTGCGCGACGTCGAGATCCCGAACGCGCTCCCGCTGATCTTCGCAGGAGTGCGTTCTGCGGCGAACCAGGTGCTCGCGACGGCGACGATCGCGGGGTTCGGGTTCGGCCTCGGCGGCCTCGGCCGGTTCATCTACGCCGGCTACAGCGGCCGGCGCTTCGACGAGGTGTACGGAGCGACGATGCTCGTCGTCGGCCTCGTCCTGCTCGTCGAGATCACGCTCGCCACCGTGCAACGGCTGGTCGTCTCGCCCGGCGTGCGCGAGTCGAGCACGCGACGCCCCGTCCCCCTCGACGCGACCGTGCCGTCTACGCTACCGACGGCCATCCAGCTCGGAGGAGAATCAACGTGAACAGAATCCGCTCGGCGGTCGCCATGGGAATGATCGGCGCGCTCGCGCTCGGCGCGTGCGGCAGTGACGAGGAGGCGGCCGACACGACGGTCGCAGCGGCGAAGACGATCACCGTCGCCGGCGCGAATTTTCCGGAGAGCCAGATCCTCGCCGAGATCTATGCGCAGGCGCTCGAGAACAGTGGCGTGCGGATCGCTCGCAAGGACCCGCTCGGGGCGCGCGAGCTGTACTACCAGGCACTGCTGAACAACGAGGTCCAGCTGATGCCGGAGTACACCAACTCGCTGTTGAGCCACGTCCTGAAGCAGGACGGTGCGGACAAGTCGCCGACGGCGACGAACGTCGACGAGCAACTCGCCGAGCTGAAGGCGGCGCTGCCGACCACGCTGACGGTCGGCGCGCCCTCGTCGGCGGAGGACAAGGACGTCATCGTGTGCAACGCAGCGGCCGTGGAGGAGCACTCGCTCGCGACGCTGAGCGATCTCTTCGCTGTCGCCGACCAGATCACGCTCGGCGGACCTCCGGAGCTCGAAGGGCGCTCACCGTTCGGCCTCAAGGGCTTCAAGGACGACTTCGACGCCGACTTCAAGGAGTTCGTCCCGTTGGACAGCGGCCTGATCGCCGAGAGCATCGCGAGCGATGCGATCGACTGCGGGAGCATGTTCTCGACGGCGTCGTCGATCACGACCGAAGGACTGATCACGCTCGAGGACGACCAGAAGATCGTGCCGAACGAGGCGGTCCTGCCGATCATCCGCACCGACGTGGCGACACCCGAGGTGATGGGGGTCCTCGACCAGGTGAGCGCCGGCCTCACGACCGACATCCTGAAGTCGCTCATCGTCAAGGTCGAGATCGACAAGCAGTCGCCGAGCGAGGTCGCGAAGGCGTACCTCGCGTCAGTCTCGCAGGGCGGCTGAACCGTACGGCTCCGTCCTCCCACGCCGCGACGTCGCGGCCGTGCGAGGATGACGGCTGCCCATGATCACCGTTGACGGTCTCACGAAGCGCTTCGGCCGCAAGGTGGCGGTCGACGGGCTCGGCTTCACCGTCCGTTCCGGTCAGGTGACCGGGTTCCTCGGCCCGAACGGGTCGGGCAAGAGCACGACGATGCGCTGCATGCTCTGCCTCGATCGCGCGGACGCAGGAGTTGCGCTGTTCGACGGCAGGGCGTACGGGCAGATCCGCTCGCCGCTGCACGAGATCGGCGTCCTCCTCGACGCGGGCTACGTCCACCCCGGTCGGACCGGGCGCAACCACCTCCGGTGGCTCGCCGCATCGAATGGCCTGCCGCGCACGCGCGTCGACGAGGTGCTGGAGACGGTCGGGCTCACCACCGTTGGGTCGAAGCGGCTGCGCACGTACTCGCTCGGCATGCGTCAGCGGCTCGGCCTCGCGGGCGTGCTGCTCGGCGACCCGCACACGGTGATCCTCGACGAGCCCGCGAACGGTCTCGACCCGGAGGGCATCCGCTGGATCCGCGACGTGCTCGTCCACCTCGCGGAGCAGGACAGGACCGTGCTCGTCAGCAGCCACCTGCTCTCGGAGATGGCGCTGATGGCGTCGGAGCTCGTCGTGATCGGGCAGGGCCGGCTGATCGAGCAGTGCTCGGTCGCCGAGTTCATCGATCGCCACAGCGAGCGCTGGGTGCGCGTGCAGAGCCCGACCGTGGCGAGGCTCCGTGAGGTGCTCCAGGCGGAGGGCGCCGAGGTCGCGCCCGTGGACGAGTCGACCATCGAGGTCCGTGGCGTCACCACCGCCGAGGCCGGTGAGCTCGCCGCCCGCCATGGGGTCGTGCTGCACGAGCTGTCGACGCAGACCGGGTCGCTCGAGGACGCGTTCCTGCGTGCCACTGCGTCCGCGCAGGAGTACACGGCAGGTCCGCTGTGATCGACGCGCTGCGCAGCGAGTGGATCAAGCTCCGCACGATCCGGATGAACTGGGTCCTGTTCATGATCGCAGTCGCGTTCCCCCTCGTCGTGGTGGTGCTCGTGATCTCGCTCTCGGACGTCGACGAGATCGAGGGGTCGAATGTGATCGGCCTGCTGACCGGCACGTCGGTGATCACCGCGATGCTGCTCGGCGTGATCGGCGCCTCCACGATCACCGGCGAGTTCGGGTTCGGCACGATCAGGGTGACGTTCGCCGCGACGCCGCGACGGATGGTCGTGCTCGTGGCGAAGGCGATCATCACCGTGATCACGGCGCTCGTCGTCGAGACCCTCGTCGTCGGCGTCGGGTGGTTCGCCGCATCGGCCATCGCGTCTGCCCGCGACATGCCGATCGAGTTCTCCGACTCGGCGTCGGGCGCTGCGCCGGTCGTCGGCGTGATCGCGTTCGCCGCCATCGTCGCGCTCCTCGGGTACGGGCTCGGGCTGCTCATCCGCAACACGCCGGCGGCGATTGCGGTCCTGATCCTCTGGCCGCTGATCGCCGAGGGGATCGTCGGCGTCGTGCTCGATTCGGCCGGGGTCGACGAGGCGTTCAAGTGGCTGCCCTACCAATCGGGGATCAACATGGGGAACCCGGAGCTCGGTGAGAACGGGGACGAGAGCTTCGGGCGGGTCGCGAGCGGGCTCTACTTCTTCGGCGTCACCGCCGTGATCGCCGGCATCGGCGCCTTCCTCACCCGCCGCCGCGACGCGTAGGGTCCGTCGACGTGCGGATCACACTTGCCAGCGGGACCGAGGCGGAGATCGCGCGTGCCGACGCGCCGGATGCGTTCGGTCTCGTCATCGCTCCCGACATCTTCGGACTGCGGCCGCTGTACGACGGCCTCGTCGCGCGCCTGTCGCGGGAGTGGTCGATGTCGGTGTGCGCGGTCGAGCCCTTCCCGGGGCAGACGCTCGGACCCGACGTCGACCCGCGCTTCGCCGCCGTGCCGGCTATCGACGACGAGACGCACCTTCGTGATCTCGAGGAGGCGGCGAACGTGCTCGGGACCGAGCGCGTCGGGCTGCTCGGCTTCTGCCTCGGAGGGATGTACTGCCACAAGGCGGCGCGCAGCGCGCGCTTCGACCGGATCGTCAGCTTCTACGGGATGATCCGTGTGCCGGAGGCGTGGCGCAGCCCGACGCAGGCAGAGCCGCTCGAGATCCTCGCCGCAGGTCGCGCCGATCGAGTGCTCGCGATCGTCGGCGGCCGCGACCACTACACGCCGGCGGACGATGTCGATGCGCTGGAAGCGACCGGGGTGACCGTGGTGCGCTACCCCGAGGCCGAGCACGGCTTCGCCCACGACGCCGCACGCCCGGCGCATCGCCCCGACGACGCGGCGGACGCGTTCGCCCGTGCCGAGGCATGGCTGCGCGGATCACCGCGCGAACTCTGAGTC
>Ga0136611_10003392_pt1 | contig 11130 bp, 8 predicted proteins | sample AntDrymUQ2232306_2_FD_106645 | JGI IMG/M metagenome (GOLD analysis project Ga0136611, IMG submission 106645) | Polar desert sand microbial communities from Dry Valleys, Antarctica - metaG UQ223 (23.06) | ecosystem: Environmental > Terrestrial > Soil > Desert | place: Antarctica: Dry Valley... | reverse complement strand
TCATCGTCGGCCAGCTGCTGTGCTTCGAGGCGAACGATGACGGGTCGGAGTGCGTGAAGTCCGTTCCCGCCGACGACGTGCTCGACGCGGGGGATCAGCTGCTGGAGGTCGACGGCCGGCCGTTGTCGCTGCTCGAGGACCTCGAGAAGGTCCTGTTGGGACTCGAACCGGGCGACACCGTCGAGGTCCGCTTCGACCGTCCTGGGGAGGGTGAGCTGACGGGCGACGTCGAGCTGATCGAATCCCCGACGGAGGAGGAGCGCACGATCATCGGGTTCTCGCCCTTCGACACCGCGACGGCGGAGTTGCCGTTCGAGGTCTCGATCGACAGCGGGGAGATCGGAGGGCCGTCGGCTGGACTCGCGTTCACGCTCACGTTGATCGACGAGCTCACACCGGGAGAGCTCACGGGCGGCCGCAACATCGCCGTCACGGGGACGATCGACATCGAGGGCAACGTCGGCGCGATCGGCGGCCTCGCGTCGAAGACGTCGGCGGTTCGACAGATGGGGGTCGAGATCTTCATCGTCCCGACGTCGCAGGGCGAGGAGGACATCGCCAAGGCGCGACTGGTCGCCGGCGACGACGTGGAGATCATCCCCGTCGCGACGCTGGAGGAGGCGCTCGCCGCGTTGGCCGAGCGTGGTGGCAACGGGCTCGAGCTCGGCCAGCCGGGCGAGGACTACCGCCCCGCGTAGCGCCGGCGGTCAGTACAGCCGGCTGCGCCACCGACCATGCCACCCCCGGCCGGGAGCCGACACCTACGCTTTCCCGGCGATGGCCATCTCGTTCACGCGCCCCGATCCGTCGTCGCCGAGCGCGGTCGCGTCTGCGGCGTTCACCACCTCCCGCAAGGGGTTCGAGCAGACCGAGGTTCGCGAGTTCCTGCGGATGGTCGCGGCAGAGCTGGCGCGCCTGCAGGAGCGCGAGAAGTTCCTCGAGCGCGAGCTGCGCGCGACGCAGCGCGGCTCTCCGAGCGCGTCTGTCGCGCTCGACGAGGAAGTCGTGACGCGCATGCTCGGCGAGGAGGCGGCCCGCATCCTCACCGCCGCGCGCGAGGCCGCCGCTCAGATCAGAAATCGCGCTGAAGACGGCGCGGCGCGGCTGCTGCGCGAGGCGACGGACGAGGCACAGCGGCTCCGCACGGAGGCCGAGATCGAGGCGGCACGCCGGCGCAATGACGCGGCCTCCGATGCCGAGTCCGAGCTGGTGATGGCCAAGCAGCAGGGCCGCGAGATGGTCAATGAGGCGCGCGCCTACCGCGAGCGCGTGCTCTCCGAGCTCGCACGGCGCCGCGAGCTCGCGCGCCAGCAGATCGAGCAGCTGATCCATGGCCGCGACCGTCTGCTGCAGGCGTTCGAGCGCTCGCGCGCCGTCGCAGTCGACGTGATGGCGGAGCTGACGCCGCTCGCCGAGCCGACCGAGTACGTCGACCTCTCGCCCACGACGGGCCCGGTGCCGATCATCGTGCCGCATCGCCCGCTGCACGTGACGCCGAGCCGGACCGACGAACCCGTCCCGATGGTGCGCGACCTGGACGAGACGGCACCGACGCCGGTCGAGCCGGAGCCGGTCCGTCTCGATCTCGTCTCGGACTCGGAGGCCTCGGGCGCAGTCGTGCTCGAGATCGGGCGGTCCATCGGCGAGGACGAGATCGCGACGGGAGACGAGGTCGCGAGCGGCGTCGGCGACGCAGTCGAGGACGACGAGGCGGGCGACGGTGGCGATGTGGCGTCGGTGACGCACCTGTTCGCGGCCGCTGACGACGAGCCGCCGGTGCAGGACATGGCCGACGATGTTGCACCCGACGGAGGTGACAGCGACGCGGTCGCAACCAACGTCAACCCCGGCGCCGACGCACCGGTGCCTGACGAGCACACAGCGCTCGAACTCGCGGTCGAGCACGACGTCACCGAGTCGACGCCTCGGGGGTCTGTCGACGATCTGTTCGCGCGCCTGCGCGCCGCACGCGCGGAGAAGGTCGTCCAGCGCGTCGTGGAGGGCGCGCCGGCGACCCCGTTGCCGATGGAGGACCACACGCAGGCCGCGCCTGCGGTCGGCGATCAGCCGATCGACGCCACTGGTGGAACCGACGTCGCGGCGCAGCCGGACGATCCGACAGCAGCATCACCGCGACCGGACGACTCCGTCTTCCTTGCGACCCCCGACGCGCCGGCCGACGTCACGGCCCTCGACGACACGCCCTTCGCGCGGCGTGATGCTGCGCTCACGCCGGTCATCGTCGCAGCGGCGCGGAAGCTGAAGCGGGTGCTCGCCGACGAGCAGAACGAGGTCCTCCATGCGCTGCGCCGGCGCGAGCCCGTGCGCGCCGTGGACGCGATCCTGCCGGCTGCGGCGGATCACGTCGCGCGGTACGTCGTGTCGATCGAAGCAGAGCTGACCGATGCCGCCGTCGCGGGCGCACAGTCGATGGGCGCAACAGCGGCAGCAGCGAAGCGTGACGTCAAGAAGGCAGGTGCAACGCGCGATGCCGCTGCTGCGCTCGGCACCGAGCTGGTGATGCCGTTGCGCGACCGGCTCGCCCGCAGCGTGGGCGACGCCGACGGCGACAACGCGGAGCTGGCGAACCTCGTGCGCGTCCTGTACCGGGAGTGGAAGAGCCAGCGCATCGACGAGCACCTCGACGATGTCGTCCGCGCTGCGTTCGGCCGCGGGGCGTTGTCCGCTGCCGGCGACGGGCAGCGGATCCGGTGGATCGTCGACCCGAACGGGCCGGCGTGTCCCGACGCCGAGGACAACGCGCTCGCCGGGCCGATCGTCGTCGGCGAGCGATTTCCGACGGATCACGTGTGCGCGCCCGCCCACGGCGGCTGCACGTGCATGATCGCACCCGTCGCCGAGTAGCCGAACAGCGGCGGGCGGCGCCGCTGCGGCGTCGTGGTGGCAGTCGACCCCGCCGCGAGACCATGCGCCGGTAACCTCCGCACAGCATGCGGACACCCTCTGATCTGCCTCCTCGTCGCGCGCGCGAACGGCGCGTGGGTGACAAGGGTCGGATCGCCCTCATCGTCGCGTCGGTGCTCCTCGTCGCGTTCCTGCTGTCGGCGCGCACGCTCTCGGGCTTCTTCATCGACTACCTGTGGCACGACAGCGTCGGACGCCGGGATGTCTTCTGGGGGGTGCTCGGCAGCAAGGTCTTCCTGTTCGTCGTCGCCACCGCGGTCTTCCTGACGATCGCCGTCGTCAACCTGCTGATCGCTGACCGGCTCGCGCCGACCACGTTCTCGGCGAACATGCACCCGGTCGTGGAGCGCTTCCACGAGATCTTCGGCCGGCGGCTGCGTCTCGTGCGCTACGGCCTCGCGACGATGTTCGCGCTGCTGTTCGCGCTCCCGGCGACGAGTCACTGGCAGGAGTGGCTGCTGTTCCGCAACAGCCAGTCGTTCGGCACCGAGGACGCGCAGTTCGACACGGACATCGGCTTCTACATCTTCCAGCTGCCGTTCATCACGTTCGTCCTCGACTGGCTGTACGCCTCGGTGATCTTCATCACGCTGCTGGTGCTGCTCACGCACATCCTCAACGGCGGCGTGCTGATCCAGCCGCCGCGCCCGAAGATCCGCCGCGCGACGAAGGCCCATCTCGCCGTCCTGCTCGCGCTGCTCGCACTGCTGAAGGCTGCCGACTACTGGGTGTCGCGCTACGAGCTGACGACGGAGAGCCGCGGGCTCGTGCAGGGCGCCACGTACACGGTCGTGTAGGCGCAGCTGCCGGCGCTGACGTTCCTGATCCTCGTCGCGATCTTCGTCGCCGGCCTGTTCCTGTCGACGCTGAAGACGGGGTCGTGGCGGCTGCCGGTCGTCGCGTCCTCCCTGTGGGTCGTGCTCGCGCTGGTCGGCGGGGTGATCTTCCCGGCCGGCGTGCAGGCGCTGCTCGTGAAGCCGAACCAGAAGGACCGAGAGGCGCCGTACATCGAGCGCAACGTGTTCGCGACGCGTGAGGCGCTCGGCATCGGCGAGGCCGACGTGGACGAGATGGAGCTGTCCGTCGACTCCATCTCGACGAGCGAGCTCACCGGCGACGTCGATCCGCTGCGCAACGTCCGGCTGCTGAACCCGCTGACGCTGGTCGACCGCTTCCGGAACGATCAGGGTCAGCGCGCCGGGCTCACGATCCGCGACCTCGACGTCGACCGGCACGAGATCGACGGACGGCAGCAGCAGGTGCTCGTGGCCGCCCGCGAGCTCGATCTCGGCGCGATCGCGAACAAGTCGTGGCAGGGCAAGCACCTGATCTCGACGCACGGGTGTGGTCTCGTCGAGGCGCCCGCGCACCGGGTGGAGGAGAGCGGCCGGCCGGACTACACCGAGATAGCGCTCGAGCGCCCAGAGCTCTACTACAGCGAGGATCTGCCCGGGTACGCCGTCGTGCGCACCGACGTGGAGGAGGAGATCTGCCGCGGGCAGACGAACGCAGGCCCCTACTCCGGAGGCGGGATCGAGCTGGACTCGCTGACGAAGCGGCTCTCGTTCGCACTCAGCTTTCTCGACTACAACCTCATCGGATCGAGCGCGGTCAACGACGAGTCGCAGCTGCTGTGGATCCGCGACGTCCGCGATCGCGTGCAGAAGGTCGCGCCGTTCCTCGCCTTCGACGGCGATCCGTACCCCGTCGCGCTCGACGGCGGGGTGACGTGGGTGATCGACGCGTACACCACGAGCGGGCGGTACCCGTACGCGCAGAACGCCGACCGGTCGCAGCTGAGCGACGGGACGGGGCTCGACTTCGAGTTCAACTACATCCGCAACAGCGTGAAGGCGACGGTCGATGCGTACAGCGGGGAGATGTCGTTCTACGTGATGGACGACGAGGACCCGATCATCCGCGCATGGGTGAGCGCGTTCCCGGAGCTGTTCACGGCCGCCGACCAGATGCCGGCCGGGCTGCGGGAGCACCTGCGGTACCCGGACGACCTGTTCCGGGTGCAGACCGCGGCGTACTCGCGCTACCGGCTCGCGCCCGAGGAGTTCTTCGATCGAACCGGAGCATGGTCCGTCGCACAGGGACCGTCGAACATCCCGCGGCTCGAAGCGGCCACGCCCGCTGCGACCGAGGACACGGAGGCGCAGGAGACCGAGTTCGCCACCGACGCGGGTTCCGCACGGTTCGTGCCGTACTACTCGATGTTCCGCGCTCCGGGGGAGACCGATCCGACGTTCCAGCTGTTGCGGCCGTTCGTCCCGTTCAGCCCGGACGACAGTCGCAAGGAGCTCCAGGCATTCATGGTCGCGAGCAGCGACCCCGACACCTACGGGCAGCTGCGCGCGTACGTCGTCCGGCCGGCCGAGGGCGGTCCGGACACCATCGACGGCCCGGCGACGGTGGCCGACACGATGGAGACCGAGCCGGCGATCTCGCAGCAGATCACCTTCCTCGACCAGCAGGGTTCCAGCGTGTTCTACGGCGATCTGCAACTCGTGCCGATCGGCGACGGGATCGTCTACGTGCGGCCGCTGTACGTGCGCGCGGACAACGGCACTCAGATCTCGTATCGCCACATCCTGGTCTCGTACCAGGGTGAGGCGGCGTACGGCGACACGCTGCAGGAGGCGCTCGCGAAGCTGTTCCCGGGGTTCCGCGTCGACATTGGCGAGGTCGTTGGCACAGGCGACGGGGTCGACGATCCGGTGGACCCCGACGCTCCCGCAGAGCCGGCGCAGGACCCGAAGAACCTGCTCCAACAAGCCGACGAGCTGTTCGACGAGGCCGAGGAGGCGCTCCGGAACGACCCGCCCGACTTCGCCGAGTACGCCGAGAAGAACGCCGAGGCACGCGAGCTCGTCGAGCAGGCGATCGACCTCCTCGACGCCGGCGGCTGAGCCGCTCCGGGCTTCCGGGCGCGAATCGTGTCAGTCGCGGTTCTGGGCGCGGTCTGTTCCAGATGCTGGTGACGAACGCGCCCAGTATCGGCGCTCCGGTGCCGGATCAGCGGCCGCGGAGGAGGCGGACCTGCTCGGCGAGCGTCGCCAGGTCCTCGCGGAATGCGATCTCGTAGCGGGCCTGCTCGTTCGCGAGGCGCACCTGACCCTCACGCAGCTGCTCGACAACGACCTCCGACGTCGGCGCCGGAGGAGTGGCCGGCGCCGCGGGCCGTGCGGCGAGCGAGTCCATCTCCTGGCCGAGCTCCGCGAGCTGGTTCGTGAGCTCGGTGCTGACCTGCGCGACACGTGACTCGAGCGACGCGGCCAGCTCCCGCGCCGCTGCCGCGTCGGCAGCGCTCTGCGTCACCTGGTCGCTGAGCGCCGCAACCTGCGCCGGCAGCGCCGACAACTGATCCAGCTCGCCGAGGCGGGTCGTCGCCGACTCCGCGGCCTCAATGCGCGACTGCAGCTGGTCGATGTCCCCCAGGCGAGTGGTCGTCGACTCCAGCCTGGTCTGCAGCGCCGTCAGCTGCTCCGTGTTCACCGCGGCGTCCATCTTCGCTGCGGTGACCCGCGCCGACGCGCTGGCGTCGATGCGCGAGAAGGTGGATCGCAGCTCGGCGAGCTCGGAACGCAGAGCCGCGACCTCGGCCGGGTCCACACTCGGCTTCTTCTTGAACAGTCCCATGGGGTGCGGCTCGTTCGGCGGTTGCGATCGGAAGGGGTCTTCGCTACCGTAACCGTTCTACTTCGCCGCGGGGTGGAGCAGCTCGGTAGCTCGTCGGGCTCATAACCCGAAGGTCGCAGGTTCAAATCCTGCCCCCGCCACCAACTGGAAGGCCCGGCCACTCGGCCGGGCCTTCTGCGCGTTCGGACCGCTTGTCGGGCCAGCTCGTGACGCCCCGATCGCCAGAGCAACCTCGGTCCGCTGCGGAGGCCTCGGGTGGTGCGATTCCTCCGCGCACCCCCTCGTCATCCTGTCCGGCAGCCGGCCATGCGCCGGGACAACGAGGAGATCAACGGTGAGAGTTCTCGTCGCAACGAAGATCACACAGGGCCAGCAGACCGGGGACTACTGCTGGACCGTGGAAGGGGAGCTGGTGACTCCGGTGGCGATCCCGTGCGGATCGCCCGCGCAGTGCGGATGCGGGCGCGGCTTCCCGGGCCTCGCGAGCTCGCGTGCGACCACGACCGCCCTCGTCGCCAATCGACCCGATCTCGTGCGAGAGGAGGTCGCGCTCGGCTTCCGCGAATCGCTCGAGCGAGGCGGCTGGCTGTCCGGCCTCGATCACGACGAGATCGACGAGGTCGTCGACGACCACCTGCGATGCGTCACCCAGATCTGCGAGAGCTTCCCCGTGGGCTCCGTCGTACGGCGCAAAGGCGACCGGGTGTACGACGCGCACCCGAGTCGACATCATCCCCGGTCGTGACTCCGAGGTCAAGCGACGGCGAGCGCGATCCTGATCAGCAAGCTTCTGAAATAGTAGGCAACCTGCTGAAATAGTGGACAATCCGCAGAAATAGTTGCGACGTTGCGGTGGAACAGGCACAGTGGTGTGCGTGGACCTTCAGCACCCGTTGCGCTCGCTGGTGCCATCACTTGACTGGGCTGTACTCGGGGTACTTGCTGGTACTCACTCATCGCTCGGCGCCAGCCAGATTGCGCGGTTGGCGGGAAGTGGGTCGCGCCAGGGGCATTCGGCGGTTCTCGAGCGCCTGGTGGACCACGGCTTGGTCTTAGCGGAGCCTGCGAACCTCGGCTCCCTCTACCGATTCAACCGTGATCACCTGCTTGCACCCGCCGTCGTGCTTGCGGTCGGACTGCGTAGCGAGTTGCTGACACGCCTCGGGGACGAGACCGCACAGCTGAACCCGGTACCGGTGCACGCCTCGGTCTTCGGTTCGTTCGCTCGCGGCGAGGCAGGAGTCGACAGCGACATCGATGTGCTGTTGATCGCAGCGAGCGACGCGGACACTGCGCGTTGGGAAGGGCAGGTCGATGGGCTCGAGGATCGTGTCAGGCGTTGGACCGGCAACCGTTGTCGCTGCCTGGTGGTCACGGTCGCGCGGGCACAGCAGTTGTCGAAACAGAATGAGCCGATCGTGTCGAACTGGATCGATGATGGCGTGTTGCTGGGCGGAGAGCGGCTCAAGGGTCTCCTTGCGATGACCGCCAACCGAGGCAGCAAGCGACGACGCAGTTCGCAGGCTGCGGTGAAACGATGAACGCGAGGAAGGTCTCGACGAAGAAGACGCACCCAGGCGAAGGACGCGCACGTCGAAACGTTGCGGAGTCGTATCTTGACGTCGCCGAGCTGATCAGCTCGGAGGACGGCACAGCCATCAACGTCTGCGTCGGTGTCGCCGTGCTCGCCGGCATTGCCGCCGGTGACGCGATCTGTGCAGCCGCCCTCGGGGAGCGCTACTCGGGCGACGATCACGACGCCGCGGCGGATCTGCTCGGTCGGGTCGATCCGAAGCTCGGCAAGTCGTTGCACGACCTCGTCGCGCTCAAAGGGAAGAGCCACTACGGCTCGGCCTTGCTGACGGCCAAGGACCGCAAGAAGGCGGTGAGGTGTGCCACGACGCTCGTCGACGAAGCACGCGTCCGTCAGCCCTAGTTCGTGCGCAGGTGATTTACCCGAACACCCCACCAAGTCAGGTAGGCCCGGCCGAGTGGGTCTTCTGCGCGTCGGACCGGTGCAGCCCGTTCAGAGGGTCGAACGCCCCCCGTGCGTCGGCAAGTGCCTCACTCGCTCGGCGGCGACGCGCGAGCTGACTGGCCGTCCCTTCGGTGTCGACCTGATCCTTCCGACGCGGATCGAGCAGACGGGCGTGCGAGCGACCGATGTTGCCAAGCGCATCCCGCCGGCGCACTGGGAGATCGCACGGCGGATCGCCGGCGATCTCGGCACCCAGCCGCCGCCGATCGGTGGCGGCCAGCGGAACGCCCTCGCACCGACGCCGAGGCGCAGGTCGCGGTGGTGCTCGAGGAGCAGGTGCCGGTGTTCGTCGGCGCCCTCGGCACCCCCGCTGCGTTCGCGTCGAGGCTGCACGACGCCGGGATCGTCGTGATGTCGGTCGTCGGCAGCACCAAGCAGGCGGTGCAGGTCGCTCGCGACGGCGCGGACGTCGTCATTGCGCAGGGCACCGAAGGCGGCGGCCACACCGGACACGTCGGCACGATGGCCCTCGTGCCCCAGGTGCTCGATGCGGTCGACGTGCCGGTCGTCGCTACCGGCGGCATCGGCGACGGCCGCGATCTTGCCGCTGCCCTCGTCATGGGCTGCCAAGGCGTGTGGGTCGGGACGCGCTTCCTCGCCACCGTCGAGGCCGGCTTGGCCGACTGGCCGCGATACCGGGCGAGGGTGACGCGCCGCGACGCAATCGCGTATGGACACGGCTCGACCTCGTGCACTTCGCCGAAACCGGTACCGCCGCAGCCGAACGCCCTGAGCAACTCACTCGGTCGGGGCGGTCGCGGGCTGTCTACATCGCGGGTCGCGCAGCAAGCGGACGAACCTGAGGCGCTGAGGCCGGCGCTCCTTGAGCCGCCGAGCAGCCCGTACGCTGCGACTGATGGTCGGTGGGCTCGGGCTGCAGACGCGTGGCTGACGACGCGTACCTGACCGCCGAGGCGCGCGCCAGGGTCGAGATCGATCGCCAGCTCGCGGCGTGCGGGTGGGTGGTGCAGAGCCGCTCGGCGATGAACCTGTACGCCGGCCAGGGCGTCGCGGTCCGCGAGTTCATCATGGCTACAGGTCACGGTCGGGCTGACTACCTGTTGTTCGTCGATCAGATGGCGGTCGGCGCGATCGAGGCGAAGCCGTCGGGGACGCCACTGGCCGGTGTTGAGCCGCAGTCTACGAAGTACTCGAAGGGACTCCCGAAGGACTTGCCCGCCCTGTCGACGTCATTGCCGTTCCTCTACGAATCGACCGGTGACGAGACGATGTTCACCGACGGGTTCGACCCTCACCCGCGCAGCCGACCGGTGTACACGTTCCACCGTCCGGAGGCGATGGCCCGTTGGCTGCGTCAATGGCGCGCTGACGGCGACGCGGGGTCGCTGCGAGCTCGGCTGCAGGGCCTCGATGCCGTCGGGAGGGATGGGCTGCGACGGATCCAGGTCGAGGCGATCTCGAAGGTCGAGGCGTCGATGAAGGCGAATCGCCCGCGTGCGCTGGCGCAGATGGCGACTGGGTCGGGCAAGACGTTCATGGCAGCGAACCTCGCGTACAGGCTGGTGCAGCAGTCCGATGCGGAGCGCGTGCTGTTCCTCGTTGACAGGGCGAACCTCGGCCGCCAGACGTTGCGGGAGTTCCAGCAGTTCGCGACGCCGGGAGATGGACGCAAGTTCACCGACCTGTACAACGTGCAGTGGCTGACGTCGAACCGGATCGACCCTGCCGCGCGCGTGGTGATCACCACGGTGCAGCGCCTCTACTCCATGCTGCGCGGCGAGGAGGAGCTCGCCGCAGACGTGGACGAGCTGTCGGGCTCGGAGATCGAACCGGACCGCCCGGTCGAGGTGGTCTACAACCCGAAGATCCCGATCGAGATGTTCGACGTGGCGATCGTCGACGAGTGTCACCGGTCGATCTACGGCGTGTGGCGTCAGGTGATCGAGTACTTCGACGCCTTCTTGGTCGGGCTGACGGCGACGCCGGCGAAGCAGACGTTCGGGTTCTTCAACCAGAACCTCGTCGTCGAGTACGGCCACGCCGAGGCGGTCGCCGACGGCGTCAACGTCGACTTCGACGTGTACCGGATCCGCACCAAGATCACCGAACAGGGTTCGACTGTCGAGGCCGGACTGGTGACGAAGTTCCGTGACAGGGAGACCCGCAAGACCCGTCTGGAGAAGCTCGACGAGGACGTCGTCTACGACGCCCGCCAGCTCGACCGTGACGTCGTCGCCCTCGACCAGATCCGCACTGTCGTCCGCACCTTCCGCGACAACCTCTACAAGCCCCTCGAGGACGGCGGGATCTTCCCCGGTCGCAGCGAGGTCCCGAAGACGCTGATCTTCGCCAAGGATGACTCCCACGCCGATGACATCGTGCGGATCTGTCGGGAGGAGTTCGGGCGCGGCAACGACTTCGCGGTGAAGATCACCTACCGCACCACCGGCATCAAGCCAGAAGACCTGTTGAACCTGTTCCGCAACAGCTTCAACCCGCGCATCGCCGTCACGGTCGACATGATCGCCACCGGCACCGACGTGCGTCCGTTGGAGTGCGTG
>Ga0136611_10003391_pt1 | contig 11132 bp, 15 predicted proteins | sample AntDrymUQ2232306_2_FD_106645 | JGI IMG/M metagenome (GOLD analysis project Ga0136611, IMG submission 106645) | Polar desert sand microbial communities from Dry Valleys, Antarctica - metaG UQ223 (23.06) | ecosystem: Environmental > Terrestrial > Soil > Desert | place: Antarctica: Dry Valley... | reverse complement strand
TCTGTAAGCTGTATGATGTTAAGTAATCACATCATTGAGGCTAGAGTATGACAAAGACAGTATTAGTAACAGATAGTTTGTTTATCTTTGATGAACATGTTGAGCAGCTAAAGGCGGCTGACATTGAAATTGCTAGATTAGACACGCCTGAGGCCACGGAGGATGAACTTATAGAGGCCGTGAAAGGTAGGCATGGCTATATTCTGGGCGGTATTGAAAAGGTTACTGATAATGTTATTGCAGCTGCTGATGTACTCGAGGCAGTTTGCTTTACTGGTGCCGATTACCAATACTTTGTACCTGGTACCGACGCAGCTACAAAAAGAGGTATAGCAGTCACTAATTGTCCTGGTGCTAATGCTAACGCAGTGGCTGAGTATGCGTTTACTTTAATGCTCGTAATGGTGCGTGAGGTATTTGATTTAGGGCGCAGTGGTGATAAAGATTTTAAGACTACCAATTCATTAATCGATTTAAATGTTAGCTTAGTAGGTATGGGTCATATCGGCGAGCGAGTTGCACGTATGCTAAAAGGCTTTGGCGTTAAGAATGTTAGCTACTACAATCGCACTCGCAAGCCACAACTTGAGCAAGAGCTAAGCATTAATTACTTACCATTAGACGAACTGCTGAAAAACTGTGACCTTGTATCTTTACACACATCAAAGGCGGCGGGTGAGCATTACTTTGGCAAAGAGCAACTTGCGCTTATGAAAGATGGCTCAGTACTTATTAATACGTCTTTCGAGACAGCCATAGATTTTAACGCACTGTATGACGAACTGGTCAGTGGTCGTATACATGCAGCACACGATGGCACAGTAGACGAGCCACGTTATAAAGAGTTGCCGCTAGGAGTTTGGTACAACTCCAAGCACACGGCATTTAATACTCATGAGGCTAACAAAAAGGCTAGTGATATTGCTACACAGTCAATTATAAACCTGCTTACGCAAGGTAATGATGAGTTGGTAGTCAATTCGGAGTTTAAAGACTACCGATGAAAACAGCCATATTGTTACACGGCACTGGTGGCAGTGATAAAGACTATTTTTGGTTTACCGATACAAAACAATATCTTGAGGCTAGGGGGTATGAGGTTTGGTGGCCATTGTTGCCTCATACTGAAAAGCCCGAACTGGTAGAGACACGTAATTTTGTAGAACAAAACCTACCAGCTTTAGATGAGCAAACAATTATTATTGGCCACTCGTCAGCCTGTCCACTGATTTTACATGTGTTGCAGTATCTAAAGGTTAAAGTTAAACAGGTTGTACTTGTGGGTGGCTTTTATCAATCACTTAATGATGATGGTTACTCAGACCAAATGTTGCCAGAGAGTTTTGACTGGTCAGAAATTAAGCACAAAGCAGGCGAGTTTGTACTTATAAACTCTGATAATGACCCGTGGGGTTGCCACGACCAACAAGCTCGCCCTACTGCCATAGAGCTAGGCGCAACGTTAGTGGTTGCAACTGGTCAGGGCCATATGGGGTCTACTAGCTACAACCAGCCCTACAAAGAATTTAAATTGCTTAAAAGGTTATTGATAGTTTAGTCATGGGTGATAAAGATACGATACCTTTTGTAGAGGCTGGCATGAAAGCCCTTAAGCAGCAACAAGCAGTTGATAATTTTTTGGGTCAAATTATAAACGATGCCGTCAAAGACGGTGAGCTTAACATAGCTGCTCAAATAGGTATGTTTGTAGTCTATATGCAACAATTGGAGCAAACTCTTAAGAGAATAATAGGACTGACTTATAGCTATAAAAGTCATTTCGATAACAACGGCTACTCTATCCACTACGATACGCAGGCTATTACAAGAAAAAATGACCCATTAGGTTTATTGGTTAAAGTCCTAAAGCTTATTCGTATAAGAGATGAAAAGAGCAAAGAATATATAATGGATGAATTTTGTACAAAGCTAGATGCATTTGCTGTTAAAAGAAATGACTACATACACCGTCTTATAAATAGTGAACAAATACACGACCTTGAGACGTTTAAAGGAGCTGTAATCCAAGCAAATCAAGAGTTGCTACAACTAATTCAAGAGGCTGATGAAAAGCTGTCAATAATTTATAAGATTTATGAACTGGATGGCTTACCCTATACGTTTGCACGGCACATAATAAGTAGTGAAAAATATGGGCCTAAGCCTAAACTCTCAAAAGATAAATAAAACCCTCACTGTTAACCCACTGTTATCATTAAATGTTCGAGTAGGTTAATGCTATGTTATTACCTATTTAGTAACTGTATTGCTACCGTCGTCACCCAAGTTGATAACGTTGCCAGTATTGTCGCTAACAGTCATTGGCTCGTTTGATATAGACCCACCATCTGTACTGTCAGCAATATTACTAATTATGTCGGCTGCGTCTGATTGGTTACCCATTTATTACTCCTCTTAACAATAATTATAACACTATCTCTAATAAATTACCCCTGTTAATCGAGCGGTAAGTATGGTCAAGGTCACGGTATGCTTGTTCGTATTTATATGGCTCGATTACGATACAATTAAATAGTTCGAGGAGTAGTAGTTCATCCCGACCATTTGATAATTCGATCAATTTTACGAGTGCTCTATTTCAACATCAAAGAATATAGGTAGATGGTCGGAAGCTACCTCAAACAAAGCTTTTTTTGGTACTTCAAAATTAGTGACACGTAACTGTGGCGAATAAAAACAGTAATCTAGTCTTAAAAACGGATGCACATTGTTTGAGGGGAATAATTTAGTCGGAAATGTAGGCTCATAACTGCTAGCAGAGTCAATTAAGCCAAGGGAGCCAAGTTCCTTAACTACTTCGCCGCGTTGCATTTCCCCTATTACTGGTTTGAAATCATCTTCCAAATCAGGATTTTGCCGGTAAAACACACTTAATGCTTCGTCGATGATAGCTATATCCTGTGAGCTCAAACTATTTAAGTCGCCCATAAGAACCGTGGGTTTACTGACGTCCATATAACCGCTAAGTGCCTGAACTTGTAAAAGTCTGACATCTTCATTCAAGTCATCAAGATAAGCTAAAAGTATATCAATTTCGTCACCATCTAATTTAACTGTGGCTTTTATAGCATCCCTACTCCCCAACGAAACAGCACCTACCTGTAAAAGTTCAGTCCTGCTTAGTAGCGTCAGCCCATTGTTATGCCCCTTTTCACGAAGCCGGTTGTCATTCAAGTTGATACATATCGAATATTCATACCCAAACAATCTACTTATATCGACCGGCGTATACAGCTCATCCCACCTGAATGTATCAACTAGCCCTACAATGTCAGCACCTAACTCTTCAACTGCAGCTTGTATTTCAGGGAGTCTTTGGGGCGCGGATGATTGGTATTCGTAGTCATCAAATCCACCGCTCATTACATTATAGCTAGCCATTTTCATAACTTAAGTATAACTGACTCCGGCCATACCTTCGCCATATTGGACCGGGGTGGCCAATTAGGTAGTCGACTAGGCTAGATAGTAGTCGTTCAAAATCTTTGGTTCCTACCCGACCCCACAAACATCCTCAACATCCCGCATCGCAGACATTTTATTTGCTGCGCAGGATAGTGCTGTCGGCGGTTAGAAACATACCATTTTCGGCCTCGCACTGGGCGACCAGTAGCATGTCAAACGGGTCTTTGTGAGCCAGGTCAATCTTCTCAAACCGGGCGAGATGCTCCTGCCTCAGATCTATGAGGCTCACCTGCAGCGCCGTAACACCACGAAGCATTTCGCTTATGGAATACGGTTGCTTGACCTTCTTGTATTTAAGTCCAAGCTCCCAGATACTGACAACTGAGACACAGGTATCGCTGCTGTCTAACTCCAGCAGTTGCCTGGTCCGAGTACCAAGGCGCTCGGGATCGTTCAGTAGCCACAAAAAGACATGGCTATCGAGGAGGAGTTTCATCTGGATTCTCGCCTTCCAACCAATCGTTTATCTCGGGGTCACTTTCGATAATATCATCGTAATTAATCTGCTTCTTGTGGGCCCAGACGCCGATATTGATCTTCTTCCTGACCGGCAACGGCGCTATTACAGCCTGCGGCGTACCGTAGGCGCCGACATAGATCGTCTGCCCCGCCTGGGCTTTTTTGATATATTTGCTCAGGTTGGTCTTGGCTTCGTATATGCTGATTACTTTATCCATACTTACATCATACATCCGTTATATGACTTAGGCAAGGTCAAGTTATTTCTCAGCACATTGTCCACGCCTTCGGAGGAGCCAGTTGCCTTACGAATCTATTGCTACCGCCTAACAAAAGTACCGTCTTCAGTGAAGAAAATACTCGGCTGTTCACTAAATCCTTCACACGTAGCATGAACATCGTCGGTTACTACCAGGCCGTCACTTGGATCGGTAGATTTCAGCATATTATGTCCGTAGCATCCTCCTATTGAGCCAGATGTTACGCACCGAATCTTCGATGAGCCATCATTATCGAGGCAACTATAATAAATAGGCCCAGAAGAGGTTGGTTTGTCCCGACTTTCTAGCAAGACGAAAATTAACACAGAAATTCCTATAATCAGAATAATTCCAAGAGCTAACTTAGTCTTCATACCCAAAGTATACCCTATCCGTTAAAACTTATCTGATTGTGTTTGTATATCTGGAAAGTGCTAACTAAAACACCCGCATCCGCGGGTGTTTTAGTTAGCTGGGCTGCTGGCGTGATTAACCTGAGCCAAAGCTAGGTGGGAACCCTCAGATGCCCGCCAAAGCAGACAAGAATATTGAGCTCCCTAATGATTAGTATTCAGATAATCATTTACCAGCGTAAAGCCCGTAGTAGCCGAGGCTATTTCAGGAACTCGTTGCCCAGCCATCTCCTATTATAACTTCTACGTAGCTTCACTTCTAGACGCTAATACAAAACCGCAACGCTTGTATGGGCTACATTATAAACCGTAGGACTGTTTGGTTTAAATCTAGGATAATCCGACCCAACCCGCCGTATAGTACTAGTCCGAAGATTATAAACAAGCCGAACGGTTCCAGTTGAGCCATCACGCGCTGGACAGGCTCGGGAGCAAAGGCGTACAGAACGCGCGATCCATCGAGGGGCGGAATCGGAATCAGGTTGAAAACGAACAGGCTGACATTAAGGCTAATGAAGACCAAAAGTATGTATTCCAGCAGGCCTTCTGGCGACAATAATCGTGTAATAACTACACCGAGCACCGCCAAAACAAGGTTGGAAATCGGCCCGGCGGCAGCGATCATGGCCGCGCCGAATTCCTCGTACTTTACTCGGTCAGGATTGAATGGCACCGGCTTGGCTGCTAAGATTGGTGCCTGAAATAGGATCAAAGTAATCGCCGGCAATAGAACCGTCATGAACGGGTCGATGTGCTTGAGGGGATTCAGGCTGATGCGACCTTCCTCGGCGGCAGTATCGTCACCTAGCTTCAAACCGGTATAGGCGTGCATGGCTTCGTGCACCGACATAGACACCAGCAATACGCCAATGATCACCACGATACTGAGAACCGTTATTTCACCAAACATCTCAAATAAGTATACCAGAAACAGCTGACAAATAACTGTACTTCGTTATCAAAAACTAGCACCATCCGGCCACTTTCTTTGTGACTAACGACTTACTAGCCTGATAAGGCTAGTTTAGGGGCGGACAATTCGGCAGGACCCTCGGGAAGATGAACACATCGACACATTTCGACTGGCCGTTGACTTCCCCGCCCATCATCTGTACAATAACAGATTGAATCTATTATCAATCAGGGACATAAAGCAGGATACAAGTATGAACATCTGTGAACTCACCGGCAAAGGCAAGCAATACGGCAGCAATGTCAGCTTCTCACAGCGCCACACCAAGAAAGTCTGGAAGCCAAATCTCCAGACCAAAACTATCATCGTCGACGGCAAGAAAGTCACGATGAAAATCAGCACCCAAGCACTGCGTACTCTCAAGAAAAAAGGCATCATCTCTACCGATACCAAAACTGCCAAATAACAACCCCGGTACCCCAACAAAAACCCGTTCTTACGAACGGGTTTTTTAATACATATGTTTGTAGCCAACCGCGTACGGGCGCCCTTGTAATCTAGAAATACTCTTATGAGCGTTCTAAAATCACGAGCTGAGCCAACTCAGGTAGTTCGCCTGCCTTGAGCTTCAACTTTTGTACCGGTTCTTTAGGCTCCATCGACAATGCGGTGACAACTTGCTCCAGTGTCTGCTGTGGCACTTCGAAATTCAAGCTGGTATCGTCGTAATGGGTTGGGATAATAATTTTAGGCTCGATTTTTTTGATTACTTTGAGCGCGCCGACCGGGTCAAGCGTAAAGCCATTCCCACCGACCGGCAAGAGCATAACATCGATCATACCGATGCTTTCCAACTGGTTGTCGTCGAGATCTGGATAGATATGGCCCGGAATGAAGACACTGAGTTCCTTTGAGATAATCTTGTACATCGTTGAGGTCAGCTTGCCTGCTTCGTCCATATGCGCGCGGGCTGGGATACCGTAAACGGATATGTCTGAGACTTCATACTCTCCAGGGTGGTCGATGAGTAGTCTTGTCTCAACTGACGGAGTACTGTGCGTCAAGCTGCTGGTGTAAAGTGCGATATCGCCCGGCTTCACGACACTTTTACCACCGATTTTGGCGAGATTGTCATCTATGACGACACGCACGCCTTTGTTGCCGCTCGTAGTCAGCGTGATACAGTTAGCCCCGTAAAATTGTATATCCATTCTGTAATACCCTTCTTATGACTTGAGTGAATTATGCTTGTCTATGAGCACTTGTTTTTTGGCCTGGATGATATTGGCGACGAAACGGTCCTTTATCTGTAAGCGATATTGGAAATCGGACAGACTCATCATAGTATAACGCAGTTCTTTACCTTCTTTGACTTCGAGGGCTCCCATAAACTTCTGCAGCTTAGTCGTATTGACGTCGCCCACCAGGAAGACGTCGATGCCAGTCGATTCATCACGGGTAAATTGCCCAGTATAGACAGCGATTTCAACATTGCCAAGCGTCTTTATGTCAGATGTATTGCTGAAGTCAACCGCCACCTGCACCGGCTCGTCTGTCGAGATACTAGTCGTAGCAGACTTCTGCTCGGCTTTCTTATTGCCCCCGAAAATCAAAATAAGCGGATCGTAGTATTCGTACTTCTGGTTAACCTCGTAATATAGTTTGTTGTCGGTATTGTCCGAGACAATAATACCGATGCTCAGTAAATTTGCTAACTCGCGCCGTACAGAATTTATTTGTTCATCAATCTTACGGGTAATCTCCCGTACATAGAAGGATCGGTTTGGGTTGCTATAGAACAGCTGTAGTAATTTGACTCGGGTCTTTGATCCGAAGAGTTGTTCAATCATATTCATATTGTAACAGTATGTATGCGCTTACGGGAAGATGCTAAAAGTTATTTGTACAGAAATGTTGTTGTCTCAGCTACAGCCTCTGACAGTTTGTCTCTGTCGGTAAGCCATTGAATACTTTTATTACGCTTGAACCAAGTTCGTTGCCGTTTTGCCAGATTTAGCGTATGGGCAACTATTAAGTCCTTGGTTTCATGAATTGATTGCATTCCCGCTGCGTAGCCTTGCCATTCAGCATAGCCTATTCCTTTCATAGCTTCATTGTCCCAGCCGTATTTACAAGCCAGGCTGCAAGCCTCGTGCTCGAGACCACGGTCGATCATGTCATCGACTCGCGATTCTATCCGGGAACGCAATTCATCAGGAGGCACTTGCAAACCAAGTACCAACGTATTAGCCCGTGCGGGTGTCCGCGAGGGCCTGACTCCTTGGTTTTCTATCAATCGAATAACCCGTCTCTTGTTGTGGAGATCTATGCCAGTTATATCAAGACCCATAGTAGTGCAGCGTACTATGAGCTCCTCGAGACTGAGTGCGTTTAGTTCGGTGCGTAGTGCAGCCAGCGGCGGCGGCAAGAAGCCATAATCGAAAAGCACACTATCGATATATAATCCGGTACCGCCAACCAGTATAGGCATTTTACCCCTCGCACTGATGTCTTTTATAGTAGCCTGAGCCATTCTCTGGAAGATGGCAGCACTGTATCCGTCAGCCGGATCGGCTACGTCCAACAAATGATGCCTGACGGCCGCCGTCTCGGTTGCTGTTGGCTTCGCACTGCCTATGTCAAAGCCCTTATATACGGTCCAGGAATCGGCGCAGATCAGCTCGCCGTCAAAACGCTTCGCGAGTTCCATCGCCAGCCCTGATTTACCACTAGCAGTCTCACCTACTATGACAATAAGCGGCGGTATTAATGTACTCATAGATTATTTGTCTCCGGCCACCATAGCAATTCGCTGACCTCGACCGTATTTGAACCATTTATGTCTACACCCTCTGCCGCCAGCGCTGCCTTATGACCATCCCTACCACCAGGATAGCCGGTTGCCAGACCACCTTTTTTATTCACGACCCGTTGCCAAGGTATATCTGGGTCGCCAAAGTGCGCGATGCCGCCAACGATCCGGGCAGCAGTAGGACTACCAGCCAAGCTGCCAATTGCCCGTAAGTCATTACCCGACCAGGCGGAATCGTACGTACCATAGCCTCTACCATAGTAGAAAAGCTTAAATTGGTGTTATCCACAGGTATCCATAATCAGTATTATTAACAACTTTCTTATTTATACAACGGTATTCATTACCTGTTTCTATATTATGATACGTTAGCTATAAGACTATGTATCATCAGTTATTAAGATTATATTTCTAACTACGTTGTTGGGAATGTATTTCATTATTTCATAGCACTTTCGTTTTTATTTGTATCTATGATCGTTCTTGACACTTATTACAGCCGTGACAAATAGCTCGCCAGTTCAGCCAACGGTAGCTTTTGTTCGCCGTCCTGGGTACGGACACTTACCTCACCGGCCTCGACGTCTTTGGGTCCAATAATCAGCTGTACCGGAATTTTCATAGCTGTTGCTTCCCGAATTTTCTTGCCCAAAGACTCGTTCCTATCGTCGACCGAGTACCGTAATTCGTTGTACCGGACAGGCTCCATCAGGTTAGTTTTGGAGAGTATCGTAGTTATTTGCTCTACATATGGTAGTACCGTATCGTTGATCGTCAAGATGCGTATTTGCTCAGGAGCCAACCATAATGGGAACCATCCGGCTGTATGTTCTATATAAACGCTCAGGAATCGCTCGATAGAGCCGAGCAACGCGCAGTGGATCATGACCGGACGTTTATCCTGGCCGGCGTTATCGACATATGCCAGCTCAAATCGGTCCGGCTGGACGAAGTCGAGTTGCACAGTCGCAACCTGATGTTCCCTGCCTAGAGCATCTGAAGCCATGAAGTCGATCTTCGGACCATAGAATGCTGCCTCGCCCTCGGCCTCAAAATAATTGAGCTCATTGGCCGCAGCTAACTGACGGATACTGTCCTGGGCTCGTTCCCACAATTCCGGCTCCCCTAAGTACTTGTCACTGTTGTCACGAAAACTCAATCTGGCCTTTAGCGGCATGCCTAGTACAGTGCCGTATAAATAATTGATGTCCTTAATCAGTAATCCAACCTCGTAAGAAACCTGATCTTCGCGTACGTAAGCGTGACTATCGTCCTGCGTGATGGAACGAACACGGCTCAATCCGCCGAGCTCTCCAGTCTTTTCATCGCGGTAAACTGTTGTTGTTTCGAAATATTTGATTGGTAATTCTTTGTAGCTTCGTGGCTGGGACGCATAAATCTGGTTATGGTGCGGACAGTTCATCGGCTTCAGCGCGAAAACGTCTGATGTCTGCTGGCTGTTGGACAAGAATAGTTCGTCGCCAAACTTATCCCAGTGACCCGACACTTTATAGAGGTCGGTTTTGGTGATATGCGGTATAGACACCCTATGGAACCCACTGTCACGCCTCAGTTGTTCGGCTAACGCCGTTAGTTTTTCTCGGAGTACAGTTCCACGGGGCGTAAACAGTGGCAAACCGCTGCCAACCAGTTCAGAGAATGCGAACAGATCGAGTTCCTTGCCAAGCTTTCTATGGTCACGCTTTTTGGCTTCATCAAGCATGTGTAGATATTCTGCTAACTCCTCCTTCGTAGTAAATGCTACACCGTACAAGCGCTGCATTTGTGGATTGGTCTCTTTACCTCGCCAATAAGCACCAGCAACACGCATAAGCTTGAATGCCCCAACCGCCCCTGTTGTTTCTACGTGCGGACCACGACAAAGATCCAGGAAGTCTCCGTTTTTATAAAATGAAACATTTTCAACAACAGAATCACCGTCTGCAGCTAGCCCAAGCTCCGCAGTATCGAGATCTTTGGCTATAGTTGTGCCGGCTCGCTTCAGATCGTTTAGTAGCTCGTGTTTATACGGCTGTTTATTGTCCTCTGCCCAGGCAATTGCCTCGTCTACTGGCATTTCAGAGCGCACGAATCGCTCCTTGCCAGCGATTATCTTGCGCATCTCTTTCTCTATACGCCCAAAATCTGCCTCTGACAGCTTCGTGTCACCGAGGTCGATGTCATAATAGAACCCGTTCTCCACCACCGGGCCAACACCGAATTTAGCCTCCGGCCAGAGGTGCTGCACCGCCGTAGCAGTGATATGGGCCAGTGAATGCCGCATAGCATATAAGTCGTCCTGCATGATGTCCCTTTCGGGTCGATTGACCCTTGTTATTGTCTGATCTGATGATCATTTTTTGATAATAAAAATCGCGCCTGAACGATTATAGGCTTATTTACTAAGCAAAACCATTCTAGAGCGCGCCTCGGGTCAACGACACGACAGATTATATATGTCGTACAATTACATCTTGTATATTCGTTGACGGTTCCACCGGACATTTACTTATACTGCCATGTTTACGTACATCGCCAGCTGCTAAACGGAGCTCAACAGTTGGTGAATCTGTATCAGTGCTCATATATACTATATCACCTCAGTAAATAGAATGACAATACAGAGCCGCTTACAACAGTCCTGGCGTGTAGAGGTACAAAAAAAGAGCGGTTCAGGAATCTCGCATTTTCCTTAACCGCTCTTCTAATTACTTTTGCGCAGTATTGCAACTGCGGGTAAAAACACCCTGTCAAAACTCACCTATAAAGTAGTATACCAAGCTTAGTAC
>Ga0136611_10003390_pt1 | contig 11136 bp, 8 predicted proteins | sample AntDrymUQ2232306_2_FD_106645 | JGI IMG/M metagenome (GOLD analysis project Ga0136611, IMG submission 106645) | Polar desert sand microbial communities from Dry Valleys, Antarctica - metaG UQ223 (23.06) | ecosystem: Environmental > Terrestrial > Soil > Desert | place: Antarctica: Dry Valley... | reverse complement strand
TCGGCGGCCGATGGCGAGGTGAACAGCGTTGCACGAAGCGTTTCAATCGAAGCGACGCACATGTCGCGCATTCGCTCGTACTCGGCAAGGTTCCGAATGAAGTCGAGGATCAGGGGGAGATCGCCTTCCGTCGCCATCACGATATCAATTTTGTCCGTCATCGAGTCAGTGGTCATAAAGTCGGCGAGTCAGTCATACTCATCGGAGCCCTGTACCCAGATGAACCCTTGAGTGTCAATCATGTCCTTTGGATACAGGTCGCGCATGTCCCTGCCTACTCTAGCCGCGAAATCGAGGAGACTCCTGTAGGTCTCCCAGTTTGGTCTCGAGCGATAGCTGAAATCAAAGCCGTAGGCTGCGGCTGCGGCTTTGGTCACCATCGGCTTGAGAAAGATGTGGTCTTCCGGTTGAGCGATGAACCCGAAAACAGTGGTCACCGGCCAGGTCAGAACCCGCGTCTGAATGCGCGGTAGATCGGCGAGAACCGCGACCCACTGCTCGAATTTCGTTTGCGCGTTGCCAGGGGCGTGAAGGAAAGCGTACAGGCCTTCGGCGAACGCCATGGCCCCGTCGGGTGATTTGACACCATCCCGCAGTGCAATCTTTTCGAATGAGAAGAGCAGGTTTGTCCGGGACTCGATTGCCACCGCGCGTTTCGCAATCTCGGAAAATTCGTTGTTACTGAGGAGCGAACCGAATTCCTCCCGGTCGAGCTCCTGAGCCCATCTTTCGTGCGCTTTCTGCTTGTAGCTGCGTTCCCAGTCGATGTAGGTCTCGTCTATAAACCCGCCGGGAAAGAAGCGGAGAAATTTGCGGCGGCAGCGCTCGGGTCCTGGCAGACGTTTCGGCATGCGGTGATGGGGGACGCAAGACTTACGCTTGAACGGGGTATTGGGGAAGGGTAAGTTGCGATTCACGGCGCCGTGGCCAAGTGGTAAGGCGGCAGACTGCAAATCTGCTATTCGTCGGTTCGATTCCGACCGGCGCCTCTTGGAATCCTCGTGTGAGGTCAAATGCAGAAACGTTTGGCGCCGGGTTCACTTTCTACTGGTCTCCATGCAGAGGTAACTGCGGGGTTGGACAGGCAAATGGGCACTCTTTAATGAGGTGCCCATTTTTTTTCGTCTGACATGCAAGCTGAATATCGCGCCCTCACCAATGCGATGTCTCTTGTAGCGTTGCACATCACTGCGTTACTCGTCAATCAGAACCAGACACCTGTACTGAAATCTTCGATGGCATGATTTCGGACGGAAATCGCGTATACCATGTACTTTTGTACCGCGATTGTATCAATTAAATAACGCTGATGCGACGTATCCCCTCCGCAATACGGAAACGATCACACCAGGACTGTGCTTTGGCTGCGGATTCCGCTGAGACGAGAGACTCGTCTGGAGTTCCCACAACACGCGGAGAGCAGTTTGCAGAATTCCGGAATAGTGCTGCCCTCGCCGGGCATGGCCGAGGCCACCCGCTTCGAAATCTCCTTCTGCTGAAGGAATCTGCCTAAGCTGATGCTCACTACTTCTCCCCGCATTGCGATTTTTACTCACGATGCGTACGGTGTTGGACACGTTCGTCGAAGCTCGCGCATTCTCCGCGCACTGGCAGGCAAAGCACCCGATTCTGCTCTGTTGCTGATAACCGGATCGCCGGCGACATACCTCCTGCGCGATCTGCCAGCGAATGCCGACACCATCAAGATCCCGACGATCGTCACATCGGGAACCGAAGGCACCCGGCCTCCGATACTGAACATCGGGCTCGCCGACCTGACATCGCTGAGAAGCGAGCTGACGCGGCGCGCTCTGGAGGTATTCGAGCCGGATGTATTTCTGGTAGACAACTTTCCTCTCGGAACACGATCCGAGCTGCTGCCGGCGTTACGGGAGCTTCGCCATCGCCCCACCAGAACGGTGCTCGGACTGCGTGATGTCGTCGACCCACCCGAAAAGGTGAGACGCGACTGGGAGCGCGATGGAATTCACGGCATTATCGAAAGGTATTACGACAAGGTGCTCGTTTATGGAGTACCGGAACTTCTTGACGCTGTGAGTGCATACGGCCTGTCGGAAGCCGTAGGCCGGCGGGTGTCGTACTGCGGCTACGTCACCGATTCCGAGCCGTCGCCGCCAGACGCTTCAGCGGTCCGGAAGAATCACGGCATTGGCGACAATTTCTTCCTGGCCACGGTTGGAGGTGGCGGGGACGGCAGGCCGTTGCTCGAGGCGTTTCTGGACGCGCTGCCCGAATTTCCCGGCCAAAATGCCTTGGTCGTCACCGGGGAGTTCATGTCGCCGGATGACCGCGCAGCAGTCGTCAGCGCGGCGGCGGCAAATCCTGACGTGACGGTTCGACAGCACATCGCTGATCTCCCGGCGGTGATGTCCGCGGCAGATCTGGTAGTGGCGATGGGGGGCTACAACACGTCGGCCGAGATAATGGCGACTGGCGTACGGTCGGTTCTTGTTCCCCGGACCTGGAGGTCGGGAGAACACGGCACCCGCGGCAAGACAGGAGCCGACGCGGAACAGGAAGTTCGGGCCGAAGGTCTGGCACGACTGGGTCTCGTCACCACCATTGCCGGCGGACAGCTCACGCCCCTGTCTCTTGCAGAAGCGATGAAGCGCGCGCTCGACAGACCTCGGCCTGACTCAAATGCCAGACTCGCCCTGGATGGCGCTTCGCGCGTTGCAGATCATCTGCTCGAGCTCGCGGGGGCGGGGAAGTGAGCACTCCGCGAGCGAAGACTTCGGTGGGTTACGTCGTCAGGAAGTTTCCCGTGCTTTCGGAAACCTTCATCCTCAATGAGATTCTTGCTCTCGAGGAGATGGGCGTAAAGGTTGAAATATTCTCGCTCGCGCCCACTCGCGACCCCAGGTTTCATGAGGGAGTCTGCCGGCTAAACGCCGACGTTCATTACGTGCCTGGTGCCGACGAGAAAAGCACACTTCTTCGTTACGCGCGCAGGTTTGCGGCCCGGAATCCAAAGCGTTATCGCCGCCATTTGTTGAAGGTTCTCGCTGCCCGCCGGCCCGCGCTGCTCTGGCGCTTCCTGCAGGCGTCCTGGGTAGCGGAGCGTGCTCGCAGCACTGGCGTGGGGCATCTGCACGCGCACTTTGCCAACCGGTCGACGACAGTCGCGCAGCAGGCGGCGAAGATGCTGGGAGTGCCGTTCAGCTTCACGGCACATGCATTCGACATCTATTGTGACGCAGACCATGAAGTCATTGCGCGCAAAATGGCGGACGCGCAGTTCACTGTGACCGTGAGCGATTACAACGTTGATTTTCTGAGCTCACTCACGAACGGTCATCCGGCCCGGGTCGAGCTCATCCGGAATGGGATCGACATGTCGCGCTTTGCCCCAACCGGCGTCGCGCTGGATGGCCCGTTCACGATTCTCAGTGTTGCCCGTCTGGTGGAAAAGAAAGGGATTGCGATTCTCGTGAAGGCCTGCGCCATCCTGATGGAAAGAAGAGTGGAATTCCGTTGCGACATCATTGGCAAGGGGGCACTTCGCGCGGAGCTGCAACGAATGATCGGTCAGGCGGGCCTCAGCGACAGAGTCCGCTTGCTGGGAGCTCTCCCGCAGCAGGAGATAGTGCTCCATTACCAGAGCGCCCACCTGCTGGTTCTTCCGTGCATAATCGGAGCGGATGGAAATCGCGATGGATTGCCCGTATCAATAGTCGAAGCGCTCGCATGCGGGGTACCTGTAATCAGCACTGCCGTAACGGGCATTCCGGAAGCGGTGCTTCACGATGTGAACGGTTTGATCGTGGCCGAAGGAGACGCGATGGCCCTGGCAGATGCGATCGAGAAAGTGGTACGCGACCCCGCGCTTCATGACCGGCTGAAGCTGGCGGCGCGTCCTTCGGTTGTGGAATCCTTCGACCAGAAGCGAACTGCCGCAAAGCTCTACGATCTTCTGCAGGAATCGATCGCATGAAGATTCTCTATCTCTGCGCGGACCGCGGTATCTCGCTCGAAAAGCACAATGGCGCGACCGCACATCTGCGCAGCCTGGTGCGCGCGTTCCAAGCTGCCGGGCATGAGTTGCTGGTTCTCACCCCGTCCGACGCCGACTCGACAACTCTGGGCGCCCCCGTTGCACGTATTCCCGCCCCGGCGATGCTCCGTGATCTGTTGAGTGAAACAGAATTACCAGTGGAGCGGCCCCAGCGTGAGCCGCAACGTGCACGCAAACGCGTTGCTCATGCGCTTGGTCATGTCTGGAACAACGTTCTCTCCGAGCAGGAGCTGGAGAAGCAGATAGCCAGCTTCGCTCCCGACTTTGTGTTCGAGCTGTATTCCCCATACGGCGTGGCAGGCGTGCTCACCTGTAACAGGCTCGGTGTTCCGCACGTCCTGAATGTGCACGCTCCGCTTGCGTGGGAAGGAGCCACATTTCGATCACAGGCAATGCAGGACGCGGCCGAGTTTCTGGAGGAGGCCGCGTTTCGCCACGCGCAGCGGATTGTCGCGAATTCAAAGGCAATGCGCGACCAACTCGTCGCTGCGGGTGTGGAAGCCTCGAAAGTTGAGGTGGTCGTCAACGGCGTCGACCTCGATCTCTTCACTCCGGATGGCCCCGTGAAACGGGCTGGAGACAATGACTCTACGGTGGTAGGATTTTCGGGAAGTCTGAAGGCGTGGCACGGTGTTGACATACTTGTCGACGCCTTCCGAAGAGCCGCAGCCGCGGATGCGCGACTTCATCTTCTGGTGGTCGGGGACGGCCCCCTCCGAAAGGAAGTAGACCGTCTCGCCGCCGACATGCCGGGGCGGGTGACGCAGACGGGATCACTGCCACTGGAAGAAGTACCACAATGGATAAGAGGTATGGACATAGCGGTGGCCCCATACCCCCGGCTCGATCCATTCTATTTCTCGCCTCTCAAGATCCTCGACGCAATGGCTTGCGGGGTGTGCAACATTGCATCTGATATTGGACAGATCCCCGAGTTACTGACGGATGGCAAGACGGGCATTCTCGTTCCCCCGGGCGATGCCGGTGCTCTTGCCGACACGTTAGTCAGCGTTGCAGGCGATCGCGCCTTGCGCGAGCGCCTGGGCAAAGCGGCTCTCGCCGAGGCAAAAGAGAAGCATTCCTGGACTTCGCGGGCGGGCGATATTGCGGCATTTGCAGTGAGCGGCGCTACGGCGCAACCGGCATGATACCGGACGAAAAAGCATCGCGGCGGCGGTTCAGGCGGCCGCAGGTGCTGCATAGTATCGACGCTTTGCGGCGTGTGGTAAATCGACTGTCGCCCTATCTTCGCGGACGGAAGGGTAGTCTCGCTCTCGCCGTTCTGTCGATGATCGGGTATATGCTGCTTCGGTTGCTCGAGCCGTGGCCGCTCAAGCTCGTGTTGGACAACGTGTTGCTGGGCAAGCCACTTCCGGCGTCACTTGCATTCGTAAATGGGTGGATCGACGACAGGGGCGTGCTGCTGAACGTGATCGTCGGCTTGATTGTCGCTATCTCGATCCTGTCGGGTCTGCTTTACTACTGGCAGAACGTTCTTTCCGCGTACATTGGCCAGAAGGTCGTGTCCGGTCTGCGCGTCGACCTCTTCCGCCACCTTCAACACCTCGATTTTTCGTTTCACGACCGACGTCATACGGGCGACCTTCTGGTTCGTCTGGTGGCGGACATCAGGCTGCTCCGCGACGCGCTCGTGAAAATTCCGCTCGATCTGTCGGAGAACGCCCTCCTGATGATCGGTATGGCGATCGTCATGCTGCTGATGGACTGGCAGCTCGCGCTCCTGGCCTTTGCGGCGTTGCCGGTTCTCTTCGTTCTCATGCACCGCTATCGGAAGCCGATGAGAACGGCGATCCGCAAGCAGCGCCGGCAGGAAGGCGATCTGGCGACGATGATCAGCGAGTCGCTCGGCGCCAATCGGGTCGTTCAGGGTTTCGGACTCGAGGAGCAGGAAGTCGCGCGCGTTGGAGGGCTGGACAAGCGAAGTCTGAGCGAAGGCCTGAAGGCGGCTCGCATCGAGGCAAAGCTGCGGTGGGCTTCGGAGCTTGCGGTAGGGCTGATCATGGCAGCAGTCATCGCCGTCGCCGCCCGGCGTATTCTGGCGGGCGCGCTGTCACCTGGCGATATGATCGTGTTCGTCACCTATCTGCGTACTTTTTCTCGACCTCTGCGCCGTATGTCCCGTACGACCGAGCAGGTTACCAGGACTACGACCGCCGGCGAACGGATTCTGGAAGTTCTCGACATCGTTCCGGGCGTCCGGGATTTGCCGGACGCGATCGATGCGCCGCCGTTCCGCGGTGAGGTACGTTTCGAGAATATCGGACTGCGACATGGCCGGTCGCCTTGGGTACTGCGCTCGATCGACCTGACCGTCGCAGCCGGTGAACGGGTCGGTCTCGTCGGCCCCACCGGCGCGGGGAAATCATCTCTTGTGAGTCTCGTGCCCCGCTTTTACAACCCCACGGAAGGGCGGGCGTTGATTGACGGAGCCGATATACGCAGCTTCACGCTCGACTCGCTGCGACGCCAGATCAGCTTCGTGTTTCAGGAGCCCGTGCTGTTTGCGACGACCATTGCCGAGAATATCGCTGCGGGGCGTGCTGGCGCGGACAGGGAGGCGATCGAGGAAGCAGCGCGGAGTGCCGGTATTCACGATGTCATCGCATCGTTGAGTGAAGGGTACGACACAATCCCGGGTGAGCGGGGCAGCACTCTTTCCGGCGGCCAGCGCCAGTGTGTCGCCATAGCGCGCGCCATCCTGAGGGACGCACCAATTGTCATTCTGGATGAGCCAACGACCGGTCTCGACCCGCGGTCGGCTTCTCTGGTCACCGATGCGTTGCAACGGTTGATGGCGGGGCGAACGGTACTCACTATCAGCCACGACCTCAACCGCCTGCGTGACGTGGACAGGGTCGTCGTACTCGAGAATGGGCATCTCGTGCAGCAGGGGGAGTTTGAGGAGATGTCCTCGCGCGAAGGTCTGTTCAGGGAGCTGGTCGGGTACGGCCAGGTACGCTGAATGACACAGACTCCTGAAACCCTGTCGGATCCGGCTGTCCCGGGACTCACCTTCGCACTGCATTCGGACTCTCTTTTCGAGTTGCTGAGCAGCCGCCTGGATGAATGTCGTGAGGGTCTTCGTTTTCTCGAGGGGCGTGCGGTGGACGTTCAGTACACCCCCGGCGCGGGCGCCCAGGTGCTCTGGAAAATCAAGATGTCCGACCCCGAAACCGGCCGGACCGGACGCCAGCTGTTGTTTGTGCGTGCTCTGCGTGCAGACGAGCCGATGCCCCCCGAGCCAGCAGACCTGATTGCGAGGTATCGCGCGCTTCGCGCGAGTAGAGGAATGGCGCGTCGGATGCCGCTACGCACCCCGTGGGTGGCAGTCACGGGTGCGCACGTGGTGGTTCACGCCTTTCCGCTCGACCCAGCTTTACCGAGTCTGCTCACGGTTACGAGTCCCGAAGCAATGAAGGTTGCGCTTCAGCACGCCTGGCAGGTCCGGGGTGCGAGGGTGCGCCGGGTTCACGTCGACACGCTCTCATATACCCCCGGTGCGCGCGCCGCCCTCGAATATGAAATACTTGCCGAAAACCAGACAACACAGCTTCCGGAACTTCGGCGTCTGGTAGGGAAGATCGATGTCCGCCGCGAGCCGGCGAGGCTCTTTGCCGGCCACTGGGCTGTCTGGCGAAAGACATTCGGCCGTGTGTCGATAGCGCCGCCGGTTGGGTACATCGCAGTCGCTCGACTTTCGCTCCAGGAATTTGTTACGGGCACCCGGCTTTCGGACATCACCGCGCAGGGGGAAATGGTCGGGCGCGCCCGAAAAGCGGCTCGCGCGATCGCCAGCGTGCATGCGCTCAACCTTCCGGTGTTGAAGCATCGCAGTGTGGAAAAGGAAATGACCAGCGTAGAGCGCTGGGTTGGTGTGCTGTCGCAGCTTCGGCCAGCGCAGGCAGAGCGGCTCGAATCACTGAGCAATCGCGTTCGGCGGGAAATGGCCGATCGGATGCGGGTCTCGGCGACTGTGCACGCAGATTTTCATCTTGCGAACATTCTGGCGGACCGACAGGGTGTAACGCTGATCGACTGGGACCAGGCCGCGCATGGAGATGCGATGCTCGATGTCGGCCGTCTGCTTGCGTCGCTTCGCGTTTCTTCATTACGGATGCACAACACGCTCGACGGGCTCTCTGCCGTGGAGGAAGGATTTCTGCAGGCGTATCTCGAACACACGGGAGATAATGAGCAACGCGCGCGGTTGTTCGAAGCAGCCTCGCTCCTGACGGCAGCGGCGACGCCATTTCGTCTTCAGAGAGAGGGCTGGCAGGAAGACGCCGACAGGATGATTGACGAAGTCGATCGCGTCCTGAGCCTTTCAATGAAGGGTTCGCAGGTTGCTGGAACATCCCACGAGTTCAAACGGGAGGTGCCCTTCACTGATCGAGCGGGCTGGGCAATGGACAGGGTTTACGCACAGGCACTGCTGGTGCCGGTGATTCAGGCCGCCTACGGTGCCGACATCGAGCTTACGGAGACTGCACCGAGCATCAAGAAAAGCACTTTGTCAGCCCTCCATGCTCGATGGATGATCAAGGGTTATCGAGGACGAGAGCGATGGCGGCGCACAGTCGATGCGGTTGGCTTTTCCACTTCGAGCGGACGAAACGTTCTTCACCGCTGGCGGACCGCTTTTTACGCGGCAGCTGAGCGCCCGTCTGTACTTCAGATTCCGCGGCCGCTCGGCCGTATCGGCCCGCTTTCAATGGTAGTGTTCGAACGGGCGCGCGGAGCTCCACTGCACAAGCTGTTGGGCGGTCCGGACGAAGCAGTCGCAATGGATCAGCTGGGCCGTGCGCTGGCAGAATTTCATTCGCTCGATATGTCACTTGCGAAGAGCCGGAATAGCGGACGGTGTGGAAGTCCGCGGGACGACATGTTCGCGCACTCGATCATGCACAGCATCCTTCTGCGGGTGCCGCGAAGGAATTGATGTCGGCGCTCAAGTCTCCTTTCGATGAAATGGCGGAGCGCTGTGGACCAACCGTTTTCCCGCTCGGCCTTCGCTCATTGCGCACGACCGATGCAGGGGTCGAGGCTTCGCCAGTTCATGATGTCATTATGGCGGATCCGGTCATCAATGCTGGCTCATTGCTGGCTCAGCTGACGTTGCACGCATTGGAGCGCGGAGCGACTCACCAGTCGGCTGACAGATTTCGGAGTGCCTATAGATCGCATTCCGGAGTGCCCGCCAGCGATATTGGAGTGTGGGAAGCACTGATGCTTCTGCGACTTGCGTGCGGCCAGGCACTGGCGACGGTTGAATCATCCCTGCCGGGGATACTGATCGATTTTGCACGCGAGAGGTTCGAAGCCGGGGGCTCGGGGGATAGTATGGAGCCAAGGCGGAACACGCGCGTCCAATACGAATTCGTTCAGGGAAGGGATAGATGAAGTTTTTTTCGCGGATCTGCATCGTGATTGCATTCGTGCTGCCGGGCATGACCTTCGAGGCATCAGCGCAAAGCAAGCCTTCCCGTGGCGTCAGTCCGCAACCCGCGAAGAAACCTGCGAAGAAGCCTGCGAAGAAACCAGCCGAGCAACCTGCGACGATTGCGCCGAAGCAACCCGCGGCGCAGCCGTCTGGGCAAAGCGTGCAACAGCCGCGGGAAGCAGCTGATGACAAGCGGGTAACTGATAGTATTGCCCCGGCTCCGGTGCGGCGGGTTCCGGCTGCCCGCCGGCGTTTCTGGCTGGAGGGCGCAGTCACCAACGTGTACGACAGCAACATCGAGCACGATTCCACCAATATTGGTTCTCGCGGGCTCGTTGCGGGAGCGAATGGACGATACCGCAGTCGCCACTCGGCGCCGGGTTTACAGCTCGAATACGGCATTGCGGTGCACTCGTATACGGCTACGGACCGGTATGACAGAGTGAGCCAGATCGGTCGTGTCGGCTTCGACATGCCGCTCGGCAAGCTGATCGTCATGGGCCTCACCGGTGAGGTGTTCCTCAAGGGTAGCTCGGAAGATCGCGAGGTTGGAGATCAGTATGCCCTCATTCCGCGGGTCGAACTGAATCCTTCCGACAACTTGCGGATTCGAGTGATTACTGCGTACCGCCGGCGTTATTACGAAGCGGCTCCGGGCAGTAATTCAACCAACAGGTATCTGACGCTCGACTCCCGTCTTCGCCTGCCCGGCGGAATGGTTGAAGGGGCTGCCCGTTTTGAAGAAAATATGCCGAAAACGACTCGTTTCAGATTTCGGCGTCAGACATATACCGGGCGTTACACCTGGCTGGTGGGGGAGAACGACCAGGTGGTCACGGGTCTCGAGTATCGGCCTGTCAAGTATCCGGGGCGGCTGGTGGAGATAGAGCCGGAAGATGACGACGAGGAGGAGCGTGAGGAGCCTCGTGTCGATACGCGATGGAAGCCTCAGATCAGGTGGATCCGGGAGTGGACGCGCAATTTGCGCACTGACCTCGAGTACGAATACGAGGCGCGGTCATCGAATGACCCGACAAGAAATATCGGGGTAACGTGCTGACTTTTACGACCGCGATCCCCTGGTAATCTGATCGTTGTACATTCGTTTGCCCGCGACGTGGTGCTCAGGTTTGAGCTGATTCTTTACGGGGGTACGGATGTCAAGGCGGGCCAAGTGCTGATGCGGCCGGATATCATCTCCGGGACCACAAAACTCGCGTAAGGGAGCGACGTATGGGGTGAAGTGTGACCTCTACTCTACAGGAGCGGGCCTGGCATTCCGTCGTCTTTGTTTTCCGGCCGTGCTTGGCGTAATCGTTGTGACGGCTGTTCTGATAACGCGGCCAGCCCGGGCTCAATCTGCTAAGCCCGAAAGCGCTGTAGCCACTGCGCGGCTCGACAGCATGATGAACGCGCCATAGTAGATGGCTTTGGCACTCCGCCTCCACCGGGGTCCTCTGGAGCGCACAAAAAACAAAACTATTGACAAACTCCGCTCGCTAATACGTATTGGCAGACGTCGCGACGCCCTAAAACGCGCGAATCAGTCAATATCCGTCCTCGGAGGAGGAGTCCTATGTCCCAGCCCAGAAGTGTGTCCGGCGCCCTGTGGCGCATCCTGTCATTCGTCGTTTTATCC